>Ga0302349_1001154_pt1 | contig 22543 bp, 19 predicted proteins | sample PhyAR1_FD_202176 | JGI IMG/M metagenome (GOLD analysis project Ga0302349, IMG submission 202176) | Leaf surface microbial communities from alfalfa plants in UC Gill Tract Community Farm, Albany, California, United States - DLSL A.R1... | ecosystem: Host-associated > Plants > Phyllosphere >...
ATCACGGGGACCCCCGCGCTCTGGAGCCGCGTCAGGTCGCCGTCGACGTGCGCCGCCGCGATGATGACGCCGGAGACCTTGCGCGCGAGGATCGAGTCGATCCACCGGTCGACGTCGAAGGCGTCGTGCTGGCTGTTGGCGACGACGAGCGACCGACCCGAGCGGAACGCGGCCTCCTCCGCACCGCGCACGATCTCGAGCGCCCACATACTGCCGATGCCGCCGATGGCGAGCTCGATCAGGCCGTGCCGCTCGATCGCGCCGCCGTGCCCGCGGGCGAGGTAGCCGAGCTCGTTCATGACCCCGAGCACCCGCTCACGCGTGGCCTGCGCCACATCGGAGCGGCCGGAGATCGCCTTCGAGACGGTCGGGACGGAGACGCCGGCGACGCGCGCAACGTCCGCGAGGGTCGGCTTAGGAGTTGCCATGCGCTGGACCTTTCAAAAGGTGCGGGGAACCATCTCATCGCCCCTTGACGCTCGGATGAGGAGCCCTCTAGGCTCGACACTGCCATGATCGAAACATTTTCGCAAACAATTGTCAACGAAGACGATTCCGCTGTAGGCCTCATCGCCGACGATGCAGAGCTTGCGCGCTACGTCTACCGCCCCGACACGGTTCAGATGGAGTCGCCCAAACCCTACATCCATCCGCTGCGCACCCGAGCGGGCCGGCTCGTGAGCCTGTTCCGCCCGCACGACCACGTGTGGCACAAGGGCATCTCGCTCGCACTGCCGAACGCCGGCCCCCACAACTTCTGGGGCGGCCCCACCTACACGCGCCGCGCCGGCTGGTACGAGCAGCTCCCGAACAACGGCACCCAGGCGCACGTCAAACGCCTTGCGGCGCCGGAAGGATCATTCGCCCACGCGCTCGAGTGGCGGGCCGAGGCCGACGGGTCGACGGTGTTCACGGAGGTGCGACGCCTCACGACGACCCTCCTCGATGCCGACGCCTGGGCCCTGCGGTGGGAGACCTCGCTCCACAACGTCTCCGGAGAGACGATCGCGATGGGATCCCCCACGACCGAGGGCCGCGAGAATGCCGGCTACGGCGGCGTCTTCTGGCGCGGACCGCGATCGTTCAGCGACGGCAGCATCGTCACCGCCGACGGCACGGGCGACGCGGAGGATCTGCGCGGCACGCGCCACTCCTGGATGGGTTTCGTCGGCAAGCACGACGGCGAGGATGCCTCCTCGACCGTCATCATGGCGGACCTCGACGACACCCCAAAGTGGTTCGTCCGCTCGGGGATCTTCGCCTGCCTCGGCCCCGCGCCCTTCTTCGACGAGGAGGTGGCGTTCGAGCCCGACACGGAGCTGAGCCTGCGCTACGACGTCGTCATCGCCGACGGCGCGAGCGACTCCGAGCGGGCCGCGGGACTCGTCCGCGCCGCGCGCGAGGCGGGGGAGGCGCGATGAGCACCCGGGTAGGCATCGTCGGCACGGGCGGAATCGCCGCCGTGCACGCCGACAACCTGGCACGCATGGCGGACGCCGAGATCGTCGCCGTCACCGACATCGACGAGACCCGCTCGCGGGCGTTCGCCGACACCTGGGGCGGCCGCGTGGATCCGTCGCTCGAGGCGATGCTCGAGGCCGGCGGCGTCGACATCGTTCACCTGTGCTCGCCTCCCGGCCTGCACATCGCGCAGGGTGAGGCCGTCCTGAGCGCCGGATTATCGGTGCTCAGCGAGAAGCCACCGGCGCTCTCGCTCGCCGAGTTTGACCGGATCCGCCGGGCGGAGGAGGCCTCCGCCGGGTGGTTCGCGACCGTCTCGCAGCACCGCTTCGGCGGCCGCGCCATGTGGCTGCGCGAGCGCACCCGCGATGGATCCCTCGGGCAGATGATGACCGCCGTCTGCCACACGCTCTGGTACCGGCCGGACGCCTACTTCGACGTCCCGTGGCGTGGGACGTGGGAGAGCGAGGGCGGCGGGCCGACGATGGGGCACGGCATCCACCAGATCGACACGATGCTCTCGATCCTCGGGCCGTGGCGCGAGGTCACTGCCGTCGCGGCCAGGCGCGCGCGCCCCGTCGACACGGAGGACCTCTCGGCGGCGATCGTCACCCTCGAGTCGGGCGCCGTCGTCAGCATCGTCAACAGCCTGCTCTCGCCGCGCGAGACGAGCTACCTGCGCTTCGACTACGAGCACGCGACCGTCGAGCTCGAGCACCTGTACGGCTACGGCGACGACTCGTGGCGCTTCACGGCCGCCCCGTCCGCACCGGAGTCCCTCGGTTCCGACTGGGCGGCGAGCGCCTCCGGTCGCGGATCCGGCCACGCCGCGCAGTTCGCGCAGACCTACGCCGCGCTGGCCGAGGGCGAGCGCCCCCTGCCGGTGACGTCGGCCGACGCGCGCGACACGCTCGAACTCATCGCCGCGATCTATGCGTCGTCGTTCGAGCGCCGCCCCGTGGTCAAGGGCGAGATCGACGAGTCGAGCCCGTTCTACACGAGCATGCGCGGATCCGGCGCCCCCTGGGCGTAGGGGCTCGCATCGACCATTCCCGCATTATGTGGGACACGCCCCGTGCCGTGTCCCACATAATGCGGGAATAGCACCGCCAGAACGACCACAAGTGGGACACACCCACCGCCCGTGTCCCACTTGGTGAGGGAATAGCACCGCCATAGCAACCACAAGTGGGACACACCCCGACCCGTGTCCCACTTAACGCGGGAATGGCACCGCCATTGCCACCACAACTGGGACACGCCCCAAACCGTGTCCCACTTAACGCGGGAATAGCGTCGCCATAACGACCACAAGTGGGACACGGGGTCGAAGCCAGGGGCTCCGCCCGCTATTTCTGGGGTGTCGCCTCGAACGACGGGACGAAGACCTCGATGCGGCGGTTGAGCTCGGATCCGGCGGGGTTGGCCGCGCCGTCGAGCTCGGCCGCCGCGACGGGCCGGTCGTTCCCGGCGTCTTCGGAGGCGAGCTTCGAGCTCGCGCCGGCCTCCGCGAGCGCCGCTACCACGGCGTCCGCGCGGTCGGCGCCGAGCACCGCGTCTCCGTGGGCGCTCACGACCGCCACGGGCACCTCCTCGCCGAGCACTGCGGCGAGCGATTCCAACAGCTCGGCGGAGTCGCCGCGCACCTCGGCGCCGTCGGGGTCGAAGAGCGCGTCTGCGCCGACGGTGATCAGCGTCCCGCACGTCTCCGTCGGCTGCAGCGCCGCGAGCGTCGGAAACGCGCCGAGCGGCGGCACGGGCGGCAGCGGATCCATCTCGACGGGCTCCGCGTTGACGTATCCCGTGCCGTCGCCGATGTTCTGGATCGTGATGTTCTCGTCGCTGTAGCTGCCGGATCCGTCGCCGTTGTTCTGGATCCGCACGCCGCCGCCGAAGAAGTTGCCCGCGCCGGTGCCGTCGTTCTGGATCGTCGCGCCGTCGCTGACGTAGGTTCCCGAGCCGTTGCCGTAGAGCTGGATCGACACGTCGTCGTCCGAATAGCTGCCCGTGCCGTCGCCGTAGTTGCGGATGGCGATGTCGCCCTCGGAGAAGGAGCCGAAGCCGTCGGCCTCGCCCTTCGCGGTCTCGCCGTTGACGGTGAGCGTTCCCGCGCCCGTGGGGAGGCTCTCCTCCGATCCGTCCGGCGCCGTCACGGTGCCGTTCTCGTCCCCGTACAGGAGCGCCGTCTGGAGGCCGGCGACCGGGCGGCCGTCCTCGCCGCAGTGGGCGGGCGCGACCGTGACGCCCGCGACGTCCGCGAGCTCGTCGCGGAGCTCGCGGGTCTCGTCGGCGCCGAGTTCGTCGTCGAAGAGCGCGAGGTCCGGCAGCACGAACATCGGAACGGCCGGGAACTCCCCCACCGGATATCCGGGCACGGTGGGGATCGACGCCTCCGGCGGCGCAGGATCCGCGGACGCGTCGTCCCCCGGCTCTTCCGCGCCGGGCGATGCGGATGCGGAGCTCGGATCCGCCGGCGCGGGCGCCGACGTGACCGTGTCCGCGGGCGCCGGATCCACGAGCGGCTCGTCGGAACATCCCGCTGCCGCGAACGCGACAAGGGACGCGCTGAGCACGGCGATGCCGGTGCGCGCGGAGTTCCTCATCCCTCGAGGGTATCCAGCGCCCGGGGCGGATGCGAGCCGATTCAGATGACGCCCCGTAACGATGTCGGGAATAGCGGCGCGGAGACGACGTTAGAATCGGCGTAGCACGTGCTCCGGGGTCGGTGAGAATCCGAACCGGCGGTAGAGTCCGCGACCCCCTCGACGAGGGGTTGATCCGGTGAGATTCCGGGACCGACGGTGATGCAGGCAATGGCCTGCGAGTCCGGATGGAAGGCAGCACGGTCAGACCCGCCATGGGTCCGTTCCGTGAACCCCGAATGCGAGAGTGCGGAAGGGAACCGGAGATGGCGGACGTCGTCGAGATCGCCGCGATGCGTCGCGCGCTCGAACTCGCCACGCGCGGCCCGCGCTCCCGCAACCCCCAGGTGGGGTGCGTTCTGCTGTCGCCGTCCGGCGAGGTCCTCGCCGAGGGGTGGCACCGCGGTGCCGGAACCGCGCACGCGGAGGTCGACGCGCTGTCGAAGCTCCCGGAAGGGGGCGCGCGCGGCGCGACCGCCGTCGTCTCGCTCGAACCCTGCAACCACGTCGGCCGCACCGGACCCTGCGCCGTGGCGCTGATCGAGGCGGGCGTCTCGCGCGTCGTCTTCGCGCTCGCGGATCCCGGAGAGCACTCGAGCGGCGGGGCCGAGCGTCTGCGGTCGACGGGCGTCGACGTCGAGGGCGGCGTGCTGGAGGCCGAAGCGCGCGAGTTCCTCGCCCCGTGGCTCGCGGCGCGGGCCCTCGGACGCCCGCACGTCACCGTGAAGTGGGCGCAGAGCCTCGACGGCCGCGCGGCCGCTGCCGACGGCACGAGCCAGTGGATCACCGGGCCGGAGGCGCGCGCCGATGTGCACCGCAGGCGCGCCGAGGCCGACGCGATCGTCGTCGGCACGGGCACCGTACTCGCCGACGACCCCGCCCTCACCGCGCGCGACGGCGACGACCTCTTCCCACGACAGCCGGTCCCGGTCGTGCTCGGATCCGCCCCCGTGCCGGCGGGCGCGCGCGTGCGGGCCCACCCGCGGGCGCTACTCGCCTACCCGACGCGCGAGCTCGGCGCCGTGCTCGACGACCTCTTCGACCGCGGCCTGCAGCGCGTGTTCGTCGAGGGTGGCCCGACCCTCGCGAGCGCCTTCGTGTCGGCGGGGTTCGCCGACCGCATCCTCACCTATATCGCCCCGACGCTCATCGGCGGCCCGCGCACCGCGCTGACCGACGTGGGCGTCCCCACAATCGCCGACCAGCACCGGCTGTCCGTCGACGCCCTGGAGCGTCTCGGATCCGATCTGCTCGTCGTCGCCCGCCCCCTGCCAGAAAGCGAGTCTCACTGATGTTCACCGGAATCATCGAGGAACTCGGCCGCGTCACGGCCGTCGAACCATCGGGAGACGGCCTGCGCCTCACGCTCCACGCGCCGAAGGCGGTCGAGGGGGTGCACCACGGAGATTCGATCGCGATCAGCGGCGTATGCCTCACCGTCATCGAATCGACGGACGACGGCTTCACGGCCGACGTCATGAAGCAGACCCTCGACATGACAACCCTCGCCGACGCCGCCCCCGGGCGCATCGTGAACGTCGAGCGTGCCCTCGCTTCGGGCGGCCGCCTCGGAGGGCACATCGTGCAGGGCCACGTCGACGGGACCGGCGAGGTCGTCGAGGTGCGCCCGGGCGAGGAATGGCAGGTCGTACGGGTCGCGATCGATCGCGAGCTCGCCCCGCTCATCGTCGACAAGGGATCCGTCACACTCGACGGCACTTCGCTGACCGTCAGCGCCGTCAGCGACGCGTCCGAGCCGCAGCAGTGGCTCGAGGTGTCGCTCATTCCGGAGACGCTGCGCGCCACCACCTTCGGCGAGCGCGCCGTGGGCGACCGGGTGAACGTCGAGACCGACATCCTCGCCCGCCACGTGCAGCGCCTCTTGGCGTTCACCCAGACAGAAGGAACCGCGCGATGAGCGATCTGCAGCTTTCGACAATCGACGAGGCGCTCGAGGCGCTGCGCGCGGGACGCCCCGTGCTCGTCGCCGACGACGAGAACCGCGAGAACGAGGGTGATGTCATCCTCTCGGCTCAGCTCGCGACCCCCGAAGTCATCGCATGGACCGTCCGCTACACCTCCGGCTACCTGTGCGCGCCCATGCCGCAGGAGTGGGCCGACCGCCTCGACCTCGCGCCGATGGTGGCGCGCAACGAAGACGCGCGCGGCACGGCGTACACCGTCTCGGTCGACGCCGCCGAGGGTGTGACGACCGGCATCAGCGCGAGCGACCGCGCCCGCACGGTGAACGTGCTGGCGGATCCGGAGTCGACGCCGAGCAGCGTCATCCGTCCCGGGCACATCCTCCCGCTGCGCGCCGTCCCCGGGGGCGTGCGCCAGCGCGCCGGCCACACGGAGGCGGCCGTCGATCTGATGAAGCTCGCGGGCCTAAGCCCCGTCGGCGTCATCGGCGAGGTGCTCGCGGAGGATGGCGAGATGATGCGCCTCCCGGGGCTCATCGAGCTCGGCAAGCGCGAGTCGATCCCCGTCATCACGATCGAGGCGCTCGCGGCCTACCTCGACGACGCGGATCCGGCGGAGCAGACCGTCACCGCGCCGCGCGGCGTGAGCCTGCGCGCCGATACCCTCGTGCCCACCTCGCACGGCGACATGCGGTTCATGGCGTACCGGGATCGCGCGACGGGAACCGACCACATCGCGATCGTCTCGGGCGAGCTGGGACAGGAGGCTCCGCTCGTGCGCGTGCACTCCGAGTGCCTCACGGGCGAGGCCTTCGGCTCCCTGAAGTGCGAGTGCGGCCCCCAGCTCGACGCGGCCCTCGACATCATTCACCGCGACGGGGGCGTCGTAATCTACATGCGCGGCCACGAAGGTCGCGGGATTGGCCTCATCAACAAGCTGCGCGCCTACGCGCTGCAGGAGCGCGGCTTCGACACCCTCGACGCGAACCTCGAGCTCGGTCTGCCGGCCGATGCCCGCGACTACGCCGCGGCCGCCTCGATCCTCGCCGACCTCGGCATCAGCGAGGTGCGGCTGCTGACGAACAACACCGACAAGGTCACGCAGCTGCGCGCCTACGGGCTCGATGTCGTCGAGCAGGTGCCGCTGATCGTGGGCGTCGGCCCCAACAACCACCAGTACCTGGAGACCAAGCGCGACCGCATGGGTCACGTCATCGGCGAAGACGCGCTGCAAGACGCCATCGCGCACATGAACGAGGGAGCATAACCATGGCCGGAAGCGGACAGCCCACCCAGGGCGGCATCGACGCGAGCGGTATCCGCGTCGTGATCGTCGCGGGCACCTGGCACGACGTCATCACGAACGGCATGATCGCCGGCGCCGAGCGTTGCCTCGACGAGGCGGGCGCCGACTACCGCATGGTGCGCGTCGCCGGATCCTTCGAGCTGCCGGTCGTGTCGAAGGCCGCCCTCGACGCGGGCGCCGACGCCGTCGTCGCCCTCGGCGTGATCATGCGCGGCGGCACGCCCCACTTCGAGTACATCTCGGCCGCGACGACCGATGGGCTCACGCGCGTCGCCCTCGACACCGGCAAGCCGGTCGGATTCGGCGTGCTCACGATCGATGACGAGCAGCAGGGTCTCGACCGCGCGGGCCTTCCGGGATCCAAGGAAGACAAGGGCTTCGAGGCCGCCGACGCCGCGTTGCGCGCCGTGCTGACGCTGCGGGAGCTGAAGGGCTAATCGGGGCGGTGCGCCGTCACGACGACCGCTTCGTCGTGACGGCGCACGCACCTCCTCAGGCGTCGAGCACTCGCGCCGAGGTTTGCGCCACGAGGCTCAGCTCGGCCGCCTTCAGCGCGTGCGCCTGCGTCATCGCGACCTCGGTGCGGTCGAGGCAGTCGCGAATCAGCTGACCGAAGAACGGGAAACCGGTCTTGCCCGTGGCATCGAAGCGGTACTGGCCCGCCTGATTCACGAGCAGCACCTGACTACCGCCGTTGTCGGTCGTGATGTCGATGTACTTGCGCATCTCGATGTACCCGTCGGTGCCGAGCAGGATCGTGCGCCCATCGCCGAAGACTCCAAGACCCTCCGGCGTGAACCAGTCGACGCGCACGTACCCCGTGGTCCCGTTGTCGAGCACGACGTGCGCATCGCCGAAGTCCTGCAGGCCCGGCGTCTCCGGGTGCGCGTAGTTCGCCACGGTCGCGCTGATGATCTCGCCATCGGTCGCCCCCGTGTAGTGCAGCATCTGCTCGAAGTTGTGGCTGCCGATGTCGCACAGGATGCCGCCGTAGCGCGCGGGGTCAAAGAACCAATCCGGACGACCGGCCCCGATGCGGTGCGGCCCGAAGGCGGTGAGCTGCAGGACGGATCCGATCGCCCCCTGTCGCACAAGCTGATCCGCGAGGATGGCCGCCTCGGAGTGCACGCGCTCACCGTAGTAGACCGCGTACTTGCACCCCGTGCGCGCCGTCGCCTCGCGGACCGCGTCGAGCTGTTCGAAGGTCGTCAGCGGCGCCTTGTCCACGAAGAAGTCCTTGCCGGCCTCGATGACGCGGAGGCCAAGTGGCGCGCGCTCCGAGGCGACGTCGGCGCTCGCGACGAGGCGCACATCGGGGTCGCTCAGGACCTCCTCCTCGCTCGACGCGACGCGCACGCCGGGAAACATGTCGAGGAACTGAGCGAGCTTCGCGGGATCCGCATCGTAGACCGAGCGCAGCGTGGCGCCCGCGTCGAGCAGGCCGCGCGTCATTCCGAGCACGTGGCCGTGTGCGAGTCCGACGGCCGAGAACACGAACTCATCGGGCCCGACGACGGGCTCGGGAAGCGGGTCGAAGGTGTACGGATGGGTCACGCGACAGCCGCCTCGGCGAGCGAGCGCCGCTTCTCGTAGAAGCGGGGCGCCGCCTCGACGAGGTGTCCGGCGCGATAGTAGGGGTCGTCGGCGGTCAGCGGAAGGTCGACGACGGTGCGTTCGATACCTGCCCGATAGATAGCCGTCACGAGCTCCACCGCGTTTCGGCCGTCCTGTGCGTCGGCAATGGGCGCGCGCCCGGTGCGGATCGCGTCGATGAGGTCGCCGATCTGTCCGGCGTGGCCGAGATGGGGCAGCGGCTCGAGACCCTCGACGAGGTCCTCGATACGCGCGACGAGCTCGGCGTCGCCTTCGCGTTCGGGGAACCCGTCGGGTCGCGCCCGCTCGGCGACGACTTTCCACGGCTGGGATACCCGGGCGTTTTCTCCCTGCACGACGATCTCCTGCTCCTCCCCGTGGTGCACCACCGAGCTCGTGAGCTGGGCGAGCCCTCGACCGTAACGGAACACGGCGACCGATAGGTCCTCGACCTCGGCGTTGTCGTGCTGGGCATTGGCGAGCATCGCCGTGATCTCGCTCGGCCGCCCGAGCAGCCACAGCAGCAGATCGATGTGGTGGATCGCGTGGTTGAGCGTGGATCCGCCGCCCTCCTTCTCCCAGGTCCCCCGCCACCACAGGTCGTAGTACGGCAGCCCACGCCACCAGGCCGAATCGACGCGAACGTGGGAGATCGAGCCGAGCAGCCCGGAGTCGACGACTGCCTTGAGCGCGACGAGGTCGTCGCGGAATCGGTTCTGCGCCACGACCGAGAGCAGCTTGCCCGACCGTTTCTGCGCCGCGATCATCGCGTCGCACTCATCGAGCGAGGGGGCCATCGGTTTCTCGACGAGAACGTGCGCACCAGCATCTAGCGCCGCAATCGCAAGTGCGGCATGGGTCGACGGCGGGGTCGCGATACTGACGAGGTCGATGTCGGCCTCCGCAAGCATCGCGAACGGGTCGTCGTACGCGAGGGCGTCGAGCCCGAAGGCTGCGGCCTTCTGAGCCGCCTTGCCGGGGACGACGTCGCCGAGCGCGACGATCTCGCAGTCATCGCGGAACGCGAGGTAGCCGCTGATGTGTGCATCGGCAATGCCGCCTGTGCCGATGATTCCAATCCTGAGCATTGTTGCCTTTCTCCTTAGCCAGCGGCGTCGATCGACTTCTGCACGTCGGCGATGAAGCCCGCCGCCGCATCCGCGGGTGTAGTCCGCTCGAACAGCACATCCTGCATGTACCGCAGCAGTACGGCATCGACGTCGGAGGCGCCGTTCGGCACGATGGCCGGGGCCTCGCCCAGGAAGGGAACGCGCGAGTCGGAGTACTCGACCGCCTTGGTCTCCTCGGGCGTCAAGTCGTCACCGATCACGTCGAGCGTCGTCGAGATGGCGGGGAGGCCCCGCTCGCTGCCGATGATCTTCACGGCCTCGGGATCGTTGAGGAAGAAGTCGATCAGCAGCGCCGCCTCGGCGGGGTGCTCGGACTGCGATGACACCGACCAGTACATGCCGGCCTTGAAGTAGTCGTAGTCGTCGACGCCGCCCTCGGTCGTCGGGATCGGCAGAAGCTCGAGGTTCGCCCCCGAGGCCTGCGTGAAGGCGGAGATCTGCGTCGCCGTGATGAAGCTCGAGGCGACTGTGCCGACCGCGAACGGCGTCTGGTCGAGCGCGAGGCTCGTCGACTCCGACCATGCGGAAGCTGGTGCCGAGGCACCGCTCGTGGTCGAGTCGAGGGCCGTCTGGAAGAAGGCGGCCATGGTCTCTTCGCTGATCGCCACGTTGCCGTCTGCGAACAGGCTTTCGCCGCTCTGACGCGCGAACAGCTGCAACATGAACTCGTTCTGCGCGAGCGAGCCGCCGTAGGTACCCGAGGGCGCGGCGTCGGTGACCGACTGGGCCCACGCCTGATACTCCTGCCACGTCCACGTGTCGGTGTTATCGGGGAGCGCGACACCGAGCTCGTCGAGCAGGTCGGTATTGACGATCGTCGACATCGCCGAGGTCGAGATCGGGATGGCGTAGAGACCGCCCTCGGATTCCCCCATGCCGAGCACGCTCGGCTCCATCGCGGAGGTGTCGATGTCGTAGTCGGTGAGGTCGACGAGCGTGCCGCGATCGGCGTAGGAGGCGAGGTACAGCTGATCCATCTGGATCACGTCCGGCGAGTTCTTACCTGCCGTCGACGTGGCGAGCTTCTCCCAGTAGCCGTTCCAGTCGGAGAATTCCCCTTCGACGGTGATGTTGGGGTATTTCTCCTCGAACAGGTCGATCACCTCCTGCGTGCGCTGATGCCGGGCGTCGCCGCCCCACCAATACATGCGGAGGGTGACGTCTTCATCGGTGAGTTCGGCGGGCTCGTCGCTTCCGCCGCCGGTGCCGAGGCCGCAACCGGCGAGGCCGAGCGCGAAGGTGGCGGCGACGATGCCGGCCCCGGCGCGGAGAATTGTGCGCTTCATGATGCTCCTAGTGTGTGAGGGATCGAAGGCCTATTTGAGGCCCGTAGTGGCAATGCCCTTGATGAGGAACTTCTGGCCGAAGCCGAAGATGAGGACGAGGGGAATGATCGACACGACGCTCATGGCGAACATGGCACCGAACGACGAGGTCGATTGCGCGTCAATGAACGAGCGCAGCGCGATCGGCACGGTGTAGTTGCTGGGGCTGGTGAGGAAGATGAGCTGCGAGAAGAAGTCGTTCCAGACCCAGATGAAGGTGAAGATCGTCGTCGTCGCCAGCGCAGGCGTCATCAGCGGCAGCAAGATCTGGAAGAAGATGCGGCCGTGCCCCGCCCCGTCGATGCGCGCCGCCTCGTCGAGTTCCTTCGGCAGACCCCGGATGAACTGCACCATCAGGAAGATGAAGAACGCATCGGTTGCGAGGAACTTTGGCACGATCAGCGGCCAGAAGGAGTCGTTCAATCCCAGCTGAGCCCAGAGGATGTACTGCGGAACGATCACTACGTGAATCGGCAGCATCAGCGTGACGAGCATGTACGCGAATGCGGGACGCTGGAATCGGAACCTCAGACGCGCGAAGGCGTACGCCGCGAGTGAGCAGCTGAAGAGATTGCCGACGATCGACCCGAGCACAATCACGCCGGAGTTGAGCAGGTAGGTGCCGAACGGTGTGCCGAGGGCGTTCCAACCGTAGGCGTAGTTTTCCCACTCGAAGTCCGTGAGGATCAGTGAGGGATTGCCGAAGATCTCGCCTTCGGGCCGCAGCGAGCTGACCACCATCCACAGCACGGGATACAGGGAGATGACCACAACGATGATCATCACGGCGTGGCGGAGCGCACTGCCCCAGCGCGATGCGCTCTGCGGGCGGTAGGGCTGCGGGGATCCGCCGCGGCCGACGGGAGTGACGAGAGTTCGCGTGGACGGGTTTTCAGTCGTCATAGTGCACCCAGTACTTGGAGAGCCAGAAATTGATTGCGGTGAGAACACCGATGATGATGAGCAGCAACCAGGCGAGCGCCGAGGCGTAGCCCATCCGGAATGAGCTGAAGCCCTCCTGGTAGAGGTACAGCGTGTAGAAGAGCAGCGAGTCCGCCGGACCACCGGATCCGCCCGAGACGATGAACGCCTGCGTGAACGAGGAGAACGAGTTGATCACCGCGAGAACGAGGTTGAAGAAGATGATCGGCGTGAGCAACGGCAGGGTGATCGCGCGGAATCGCCACCACGCGGGTGCCCCGTCGGTCGCTGCAGCCTCGTAGAGCTCGGCGGGAATCTGGCGGAGACCGGCGAGAAAGATCACCATGGGAGAACCGAACATCCACACGTGCAGCAGGATGATCGTCGACAACGCCGTCTCGGGGCTTCCGATCCAGCTCTGCGTCGAGTCGATGCCGATCGCTCCCAGCAGGGCATTCAACAGACCGTTCGCACCAAAGATCAGACGCCACAGCATGGCGATCGCGACGGAGGCGCCGAGCAGGCTCGGCAGATAGAAGGCCGAACGGTAGAACGGCAATCCGCGCATGCCCTTGTCGAGCAGGATTGCGAGGCCGAGCGCGACCCCGAGTTGCAGCGGAACCCCGATCACCACGTAGAGCAGCGTCACCATCAGCGACTGGTGCAGCCGGGTGTCGCCGATCATGCGCGCGTAATTATCGAGGCCGACCCATTTCGGATCCTGCAGGAGGTTGAAGTCCGTGAACGACAGGTAGAGCGACATCAGGATCGGCCCGAGCGTCAACACCACCGCGCCGAGGATGAATGGGGCGAGAAACAGCAACGCCGGCTTGTTGTCGGGGGCGAGCGCGCGCTTTTCCGCCTTGGTTCTTCTGCGTCCCGCCCGAGCATGCGCCATGCTCTGCAGTTCAGCAATGCTCATGATTCGTTCCCATCCTCCTTGATGTCAACGTGCGAATACTACGTATTACTAATACGTAGTATTGGATCGCTCGTGTCACTATGACATGGGCGCGAGACCGCGTCAATGACAAGTTCGAAGAGCACCACCACAAGGAGCGAAGATGAAGAGGCGTGCCACGAGCCGCGATGTTGCCCGCCTCGCCGGGGTATCTCAATCGACCGTGTCCTTCGTCCTCACCGGGCGAGGCGGCATCTCGGAGCCGACGAAGAAACGGGTGCTGGCTGCGGCCGCCGAGCTGCACTATCGGCCGAATCTCGCGGCACGTTCGATGCGCACCCAGCGCACCGGGCACCTCGCCGTCGCCCTCACGGTGTCGCCTCTCAACCCCCTCGCGCTCCTGCACGGCGCGACGAAGGCAGCTCGAGAGGCGGGTTATGCGCTCGAGGTCGTCTACGTCCCCGGCGACCTCGCAGCGCGCACCGAGCGACTTGCAGAGATCGCCGCCTCCGAGGAGTACGAGGGGATTCTGTCCTTCACCCCGCTGCATCCACATGCGCTCCTCGCCGAGCAATCGAGCACCGTCGTCCTCTCGCTGAGCGAGTTTGACGAGGAGATGCACGTGACAGGCGAGTTCACCGACGCCTCCCCGGTCGTCGAGATGATGGAACGCCTCGTCGAGCTTGGTCATCGGCTCTTCCTGCACATCGAGGGAGATCCGACCTTCCCGTCCGCGATCGCGCGTCGCGCCGCGTACGCCGCGGCGGTCGAGCGCCTGGGGGTCGAATCGTTGGGCATCGTCGGAGGAAGCTGGCGAGCTCAGGCCGGCCTCGATGCCATCGCCGCGCTCCCCGACGACACACCCCCCTTCGCGGTGATCGCCGGTAACGACATCGTCGCCACCGGCGCCATCCGCGCGGCGCGCCTGCGCGGCTGGTCCGTGCCGGGACAGATGAGCGTGACAGGGTGGGATGACAACGATCACAGCGCGTATCTCGTTCCGTCGCTGACGACCGTCGTGCAAGATCGCGAGGAGCTCGGAATCAATTCGATGCGCCGGCTCATCGCCGCGGTGCGTGGAGAAGCCACTCCCCCTCCGGCGACCGGCCTGCAACGCGTCGTGTGGCGCGAATCGATCGGAGCGCCCACCGCTCGGTGACGTGTGTGGCACACCGGGCCTTTTCTACGTAGAGTAGAAAAATGCACACCCTGCACAGCATCGTTGTCATCGTCCACCTGCTCGGATTCGCCACGCTCTTCGGCGGCTGGATCGTCGAGGCGTTCGGCCAGCGCCGCATCACCAAGGTCATGCACTGGGGGCTCGTCGTCGCGCTCGTCGCGGGCCTCGCCCTCTCCGCACCGTGGGATCTCGGCTACGACCTGAACTACATGAAGGTCGGCACCAAGCTGCTCGTGGTCGTGGCGATCGGGGCCCTGCTGGGCATCGGTGCCGCGCGCCAGAAGCGCACGGGCTCGGTGCCGGCCGGCCTGTTCTGGCCCATCGGACTGCTCACGGTGCTCAACGTGTGCCTCGCGCTGCTGTGGCACTGATCACCCCGGAACGGCGACACTGAGCATTCTGCTCGGTTACGCTCGCACAACGCACCCGCCGATCGCGTCTTCACCGGCCGATCGAGCGGGTGCGTTGTGCATTGTGCTTAGCGTTCAGGTATCGTTTAGAGGCTTTCACCGACATCCGTCGGTGTTTTTTTGATTCAGTTCCAGGTCTCTTATGTCTACTGCTACAACCTCCCAGCCGGTGAACTCCCGCTCGCGCGTGATCACCGCGAGCCTCGTCGGCACGACCGTCGAGTTCTACGACTTCTACGTCTACGCGACGGCGGCGGTTCTCGTCTTCCCGCACCTGTTCTTCCCGAGCGTCAGCGAGACGGCGGGCCTACTGTCGTCGTTCGCCGTCTTCGGTGCGGCGATGGTCGCCCGCCCCATCGGCGCGGCCGTGTTCGGCCACTTCGGCGACAAGATCGGCCGCAAGGCGACGCTCGTGGCGTCGCTGCTGACGATGGGTATCGCGACCTTCCTCATCGGCGTCCTGCCGACATACGACGCGATCGGGATCGTCGCGCCGCTGCTCCTGCTCATCCTCCGCCTCGCGCAGGGCTTCGCCCTCGGCGGCGAGTGGTCGGGTGCGGCGCTCGTCGCGACCGAGAACGCCCCCGCGGGCAAGCGCGCGCTGTACGGCACCTTCCCTCAGCTGGGTGCGCCGATCGGCTTCATCATCGCGAACACGCTGTTCCTCGCCCTGAACGTCGCCCTCCCCTCGGGCCACGACGGAGCGAGCGACGCGTTCATGTCGTGGGGCTGGCGCATCCCGTTCCTGTTCTCGGCCGTGATGGTCATCGTCGGTCTCTGGGTGCGACTGAAGCTCGTCGAGTCCGACGCGTTCACGAAGGCGGAGAAGAAGGGCGAGATCAAGAAGGCCCCGCTCGGCCACGTCTTCAAGAAGTACTGGTGGCAGCTGATCCTCGGCACCTTCTTCATGCTGGCGACGTACGTGCTGTTCTACCTGATGACGAACTTCACGCTGACCTACGGCACGGCGGCCACCGATGCGGCGACGCCGGGCCTCGGCTTCAGCTACACGCACTTCGTCCTCATGCAGGTGTTCGGCGTGGTGTTCTTCGGTGTCTTCACGCTCGTGTCCGGCCCCCTGGCCGACGCGATCGGTCGCCGCAAGCTGCTCATCTGGATCACCGTGGCGATCATCGCCCTGGGCCTCGTCTACACCGTCTTCCTGCTCCCCCGTGAGTCGGAGGCGTTCATGGGCGCCCTCGTGCAGACCTTCCTCATCTTCGGCTTCTCGCTCATGGGCATGACCTTCGGTCCGATGGGTGCGCTCCTGCCGGAGCTGTTCCCGACCTCGGTGCGGTACACCGGATCCGCCATCGCGTACAACGTGTCGTCGATCCTCGGCGCGGCGCTCGCGCCGATCATCGCGCTCGAGCTCTGGAAGGCCGCGGGCGGCAACCCCTGGCTCGTCGGCATCTACATGTCGGGCGCGGGCGTGCTGACGCTCATCGCGCTCCTGCTCGGCAAGGAGACGAAGGACGTCGACCTCGACGCGAGCTGATCTCGTCGATCGCGGAGGGGCCGGGGTTCACCTCGGCCCCTCAGTCGTTTCCGGACGAGGCGCGCGACAATAACAGGTGATGTCCGATACACGCCGCCGCTCCCCCTTCGCCCGTCCCCGCAAGGACGACGGGCCCCGCGCCACCTTCCGTCAGCTGCTGCCCTACATCCTCGAGCACCGCGGCGTGATGATCGGCGTCGCCCTCCTCTCGGTCGTCGCGGCGGTCTTCACGCTCGTGCAGCCGCTGATGATCGGTCAGGTCATCGAGCGCGTGGAGGCGCAGGATCCGCTTGGCTGGCTGATCGGGCTCCTCGTGGCCTTCGTGGTGCTGCAATCGGCCACGAGCGCCTATCAGCACTATCTTCTCCAGCGCGCCGGCACGGCGGTCGTGCTGTCGAGCCGGCGGCGGCTCATCCGGCGGATCCTGCACCTGCCGATCAGCGAGTTCGACGCTCGCCGCACGGGCGACCTCGTCAGCCGCGTCGGCACGGACACGACGCTGCTGTACGCGGTGCTGACGCAGGGCCTCGCCGACTCGGTCGGGAATCTCCTGATCTTCGCGGGCGCGCTCATCGCGATGCTCGTGATCGATCCGATCCTGCTGCTGACGATCGCCGTCGTCCTGATTGCCGCGGTCGGCGCCGTCACGGCCTTCGCCGGGCGGATCCGCTCCGCGACGGCCGTGCAGCAGACGCGCGTCGGGGAGCTGGCGAGCGGGATCGAGCGCGCGATCGGATCCATCCGCACGATCCGTGCCTCGGGCGCGACCGCTCGCGAGGAAGAGGCGGTCGCGGCGACCGCGCAGAGCGCGTACCGCGCCGGGCTCGACGTGGCAAAGGCATCGGCGTTCGTCGTGCCGGTCGCGGGGCTCGCGATGAACGTGTCGCTGCTCGTGGTGCTGGGCGTCGGCGGCCTGCGCGTGGCCACGGGCGCCGTCTCGGTTGCCTCGCTCGTGACCTTCGCGATGTTCCTGTTCCTCATGATCATGCCGCTCGGATCCGCCTTCGGCGCCCTCTCGAGCGTCGGCCAGGCGCTCGGTGCGCTCGGACGGATCCAGGAGGTCCTCGACCTTCCGGAGGAGGACGCGGCCGATCGCGCCCGCGCCGGATCCGCCGCGCCGGCGCCCGGCGCCGCGCCCGCGATCGCGTTCGACGAGGTGCGCTTCCGCTATCCCGAGAATGTCGTCGAGGCGCGGCAGAAGGCCGCCGCCGAGGTGCAGTCGGCAGCCGACGATGCGCACCTCGCGCCCGAGCTGGCGACGTCGAGCTCCGAGGACGTGCTTCGGGGCGTCAGCTTCGAGGTGCCCGTCGGCTCGCGCGTCGCGCTCGTCGGGCCGTCCGGCGCGGGCAAGTCGACGATCCTCGCGCTCATCGAGCGCTTCTACGATGCGACGGGCGGATTCATCCGCCTGCATGGCCACGACATCCGCGCGCTGCCGCGCGAGGCGCTGCGCGCGCAGTTCGGCTACGTCGAGCAGGACGCACCGACGCTCGCCGGATCCCTCGCCGACAACCTGCGCCTCGCCTCGCCGAACGCGACCGACGCCGACTGCGAGCGCGCGCTGCGCGCCGTGAACCTCGGGCACGTGCTCGACCGCGACCCGCGCGGCGTCGACACTCCGGTCGGTGAGGACGGCGTGATGCTGTCGGGCGGCGAGCGCCAGCGCCTCGCGATCGCGCGCGCGCTGCTGTCGGCCCCGCCGATCCTGTTGCTCGACGAATCGACGTCGTCGCTCGACGGCGTCAACGAGCAGCGCATGCGCGAGGCTATCGACGCCGTTGCCCAGGGCCGCACGCTGATCGTGATCGCGCACCGCCTCTCGACCGTCGTCGACAGCGACAAGATCGTCGTGCTCGACCGCGGCCAGGTGGTGGGCCAGGGCACGCACGCCGAGCTCATCGAGTCGACGCCGCTCTACCGCGAACTCGCCCAGCACCAGCTACTGGTGTGAGCCCGCGATTCATCCGTTTTCCCACACCTCATCAAGTCTCCGACGACTCATCCATCGTCGCGGGATGATTTGCCGGAGACTGGATGAGGCGCGGAGAAATGGATGAGGAGCGCCGAGCCGGGGGCCACTAGGCTCGCCCCATGAGACGTACGCGCGGCCGGATCGTCACGGTCGAGTCGGCGACCGAGCTGGAGCGTCGGCTGGCGACCGGGGTCACCCGGCTGACGGGATGGCGGATCGTGGGCCTCGACCTGCGCCCCTTCGCGTTGCGGCTCGCCGAGTGCGACACCTCCCGCACGACCTTCGCGGGCTGCACGATGACGGACGAGCAGCAGCACCTGCACGCGATGCGCGGCGCCCTCCTGCTGCCGAGCATCCACGGCACGCCGATCGATCCACACCGCGGCAGGCTCTACCGACCCGACGAGCTCTTCGACACCGAGACGTGGGCGACCTCGCTCGACGGCAGGGCGTACGCGTGGCAGCAGATGTCCACGGATCCGGACGCCGTGCTCGCGCGCGCGATGCACGATGACGGGATCGACATGGCGCTGGCGGACTGGTCTGCCGGCCGCGCGATCGTGGGTGTCATGGGCGGTCACGACCTGCGGCGCGGCGACGACGGCTTCCGCGCCGCGGCCCGGCTGGGCCGCACGCTGGGGGCCGGTCTCACCGTCGCCACCGGCGGCGGCCCCGGCGCGATGGAGGCAGCGAATCTCGGGGCGGCCTTCGCGCGCGTCGACGAGGGCGCCCTCGACGAGGCGCTCGGGATCCTCGCGTCCGTGCCGGGCTTCCGCCCGTCCGTCGACGCGTGGATCCGCGCGGCGCGCGGGGCGCGCGAGCTGGTCGCGGATCCGATGCCGTCGCTCGGCGTGCCGACGTGGCACTACGGCCACGAGCCGCCGAACCTGTTCGCGACGACGATCGCGAAGTACTTCCGCAACGCGCTGCGCGAGTCGGTTCTGCTCGAGCTGTGCGGGCGCGGCATCGTGTTCCTGCCCGGCGCGGCCGGCACCGTGCAGGAGGTGTTTCAGGATGCCTGCGAGAACTACTACGCGGCGGACGACCGCGCCGTCGCGCCCATGGTGCTCGTGGGCCGCGAGTACTGGACCGAGACGCTGCCGGTCTGGCCGCTCCTCACGGCGCTCGCGAAGGGTCGCCCCATGGAGGGGCACGTGCACCTCGTCGACCGCGCCGACGAGGTCGCCGCGGTCATCGGCGCCCCGTAGCGGTTCGGGCTACATCTCCTCGTGGACGTTCGGATCCGCGTCCCACAGCCGCCCGCGCTCGAGCGCCGACAGGCGCTCGACGTCGGCGTCGGAGATCTCGAAGCCGAACACGTCGGCGTTCTCGCGCTGACGGTCGGGGTCGGCCGACTTGGGAATCGGCGTGGATCCGAGCTGCACGTGCCAGCGCACGACGAGCTGGGTGGGCGTCACTCCGTACGCCTCGGCGAGTTCGCCGATGACGGGCTCGGCGAAGAGCTCCCCGCGCCGGGCGAGGGGGCTCCAGCTCTCCGTGCGGATCCCGTGCTCCGCGTGGAACGCCCGGAGCGCGCCCTGCGGGAAGTAGGGGTGCAGCTCGACCTGGTTGACCGCGGGGGCCACGCCGGTGGCCTCGATGATCTCCGTGAGCATCGCCTCGGTGAAGTTCGAGACGCCGACCGAGCGCACGAGACCCTCCTCGCGCAGCGCGAGCAGGGCGCGGTAGGTGTCGAGGTACTTGCCGACGCTCGGGTTCGGCCAGTGGATGAGGTGCAGGTCGATGCGGTCGAGCCCGAGCGTCTCCAGCGATTCTCGGGTCGAGGCGATCGCCTCGTCGTAGCCGTGGTGGCGCCCCGGGATCTTCGAGGTGACGATGATCTCGTCGCGGTCGATCGACGAGCGGCGCACGGCCTCGCCGACCTCGCGCTCGTTGCCGTAGTTGACGGCGGTGTCGAGCAGTCGGTACCCGGAGTCGAGAGCGGCTCCGATGGCCGCGATGCCCGCCTCGCCCTTGAGGTTGTAGGTTCCGAGGCCGACCTCGGCGAAGGGCTGTCCGTCGTTGAGGGTGATCTGAGGGATGGTGATGCTCATCGTTGTCCTTCCGCGGATTGTCGTTCGACGTTTCGAGCCTAAAGCCCGATATTGCCGCGCCTCCACCCCTCGCAATGTCGTAACGTCGCTGATATGGCACATCGCATCCCTCCCGCCTTCGACGAAGAACGGCGCCAGCGTGCCCTGGATGCGCTGCGGATCCTCGACACGCCGCCCGACGAGCGCATCGATCGAGTCACCCGCCTCGCGCAGGAGATCTTCGACGTCCCCATGGTCGTGGTGTCCCTGATCGATCGCGACCGGCAGTGGCGCAAGTCGGTCATCGGACTGGATGACCGCAACGCGCCGCGCGAGGATTCGTTCTGCGACTACACCGTTCGACGCGACGCGCTCGTCGTCGTCGAGGACGCCGCCACGGCGCCCGAGTTCGAGGCGAGCCCGTTCGTCGCGGGCGATCCACACCTCCGTTTCTACGCGGGCCAGCCGCTTCGCGCCCCGGGAGGGGAGCCCATCGGCACCCTCTGCCTCGCGGGGACCGCTCCGCGAGGTTTCGACGACGACGAGCGCGCGCTGCTCGCCGAGCTCGCGCTATGGGTGCAGACCGAGCTGACGCGCGCCGACGACCTCGACCACGCCCTGCTCGTGCAACGCGCACTCACGCCGCGTTCGCTCCCCCGCTACGACGGGTGGACGATCGCCGCCGGATCCCTGGCCCGCGAGCGGCTGGCGGGAGACTTCTACGATCTCGAAGAGCGCGGATCCGTGCTGCGGATGACCCTCGCCGACGTGATGGGGAAGGGGACGGGGCCCGCGATCATCGCGGCGGCGGTGCGCGGGTCGCTGCGCACCGCGCCGGATCGCCCTCTCGCCGAGGCGATGGCGGAGATCGACCGGATCCTGCGCGCCGATCTCGGCGACACCAACATGTTCGTCACCGGCGTGCACGCCGATATCGACATGACCACGGGGCGACTGCAGATCGTCGATGCCGGTCATAGCCTCACCTTCCTGCTCCGCGCCAACGACACGTGGGAACGAATCGCGTCGACGGGGCTCCCGCTCGGCATGGACGTCGGCTTCGACGATCCGCGGGAGACCGCGACGGTCGAGCTGGCGCCGGGGGACCTGCTGCTGTGCTGCAGCGACGGCCTGCTCGACATCCTCGACCCGGAGGATCCCCTGGGGCACGTCCGCCGCGTGCTGCGGGCGCGCGGCCCGGAGCAGGCCGTCGCCGAGGGCCTGCGCCTCGCGACCACCGAGGCCATCGACGATGTCACGCTCATCGTGATCGGGCGCGACGCGTGACCGCGCGCTTCGTCGCCATCCGCATACTCGCGGTGCTCTCCGTGCTGCTCGGCGTCAACTACGTCGCCTGGCGCTGGATGGCCTCGATCAACTGGGAGGCGTGGTGGATCGCCGTGCCGCTCGTGATCGCCGAGACGTACAGCGTGATCGACACGGTGCTGTTCTGCATGACGATGTGGCGCGCCCGCGAGCGGCCCGCGCCCCGCTCGGATCCGCAGGGCACCGTCGACGTGCTGATCACAACCTACGACGAGCCGCTCGAGATGGTGATGGCGACGGCGCGCGCGGCGCGGGCGATCGCGTATCCGCACACGACGTGGATCCTCGACGACGGCGCCCGCGAGGAGCTGCGCGCGGCAGCGGAGTCCGCGGGAGTCGGCTACGTGACGCGGTCGGAGGATTGGGTCGGCAAGCCCCGGCATGCGAAGGCCGGCAACCTCAACAACGCGCTCTTCGCGACGGAGGGCGAGTTCCTGCTGATCCTCGACGCCGATCAGGTGCCGGATCCGCTGATCCTGCACCGCACCCTCGGCTACTTCGCCGACGACCCCGAGGTCGCCCTGGTGCAGACGCCGCAGTGGTTCTCGAACGTCGACGAGGCGGATCCCCTGGGCAGCCAGGCACCCCTGTTCTACGGCCCGATCCAGCAGGGCAAGGACGGCTGGAACGCCGCGTTCTTCTGCGGGTCGAACGCGATCCTGCGTCGCGAGGCGCTCATGCAGCTCGGCATCGTGGGGTACGTGCGCAGCGTCACCGAATCAACGGCCCGCACCCTCCGCACCGCCGAGGCGCTCCTGGCGCGCGAGGCGCGGCGGACCGACGGATCCCTGCGGGAGGAGCTCACCGCGCTCCACGAGACCGTGTCCGCGGGCCGCTCCCGGATCCGGGCGGGCGAGCCGGTCGCCGACGTCACGTACCGCGTCTCGTCGGCCGTCGACGCCGCGAGCGCGCGCCTCGTCGCC
>Ga0302349_1001155_pt1 | contig 22535 bp, 19 predicted proteins | sample PhyAR1_FD_202176 | JGI IMG/M metagenome (GOLD analysis project Ga0302349, IMG submission 202176) | Leaf surface microbial communities from alfalfa plants in UC Gill Tract Community Farm, Albany, California, United States - DLSL A.R1... | ecosystem: Host-associated > Plants > Phyllosphere >...
ATGCATTATTGATGGCGGTATGGCGACGTAAACCAACGGCAGAAGTATTAATCCATTCAGATCAGGGCTCTCAATATACGAGCGAAAGATGTCAGCATTTTATGACAGCTCACAATTTAAAAAGCAGTATGAGTCGTCGGGGTAATTGCCATGACAACGCAGTGGCAGAAAGCTTTTTTCAGTTGCTAAAACGGGAACGCATAAAGAAACGGATCTATAAAAATAGGGAAGAAGCGAAGGCGGATATCTTCGATTATGTCGAGATGTTTTATAATGCTAAACGCCGCCACAGTGCCTGTGAGGATCAACCCCCTGCAGCTTATGAAAGTGCCTGGTTCATGAGGCACGGAACAGTCTAGGAAACTAGGGTCTATTCATTCTTTTCACCCCAAGTGATCGCGTCACCCGCGAGCTCTTTTACTTCGGCAAATGAGCGGATCATGATGTCAGGCAGGGTGACCTTTTCATCCGGAGAGATCTTCTTAAGGTTGTTTCTTATGGCTCTACTGGCGTTCAGCTTGTCGAGAATTTCGTCGGTAAGATACATGGTAAATCCTTATTAACTGAATGGAGGGGGATAAGTGCGGGCTCTATCGTTTTTTCCTGCACGCATGTAATGCTGAGGTTACAACTCCTGCGCTTCAAACAGCGCCTTTTCCGCCTCGCGGCGGCGCACCAGTCCGGGCATTTTTTTCCGCCCGTACTGATCCAGCGCGGAAATTCTTCAGCCGCCCCGGAATAATCGCCGGCGTTGAGTTTTTTCAGCAGCGTGGAGGTGCGCAAGTCCCCGCCCCAGGTTAAACTTAAAGGATACAAGGGCATCAAACGGCTCTGGCGCATTAGCGTAGACAAGTCAGCAAAATGGTATTGCCGATTTATTAGGCAGGCAATGGGTCAGATTTCTCTGTTGGTGACAATACGCTATTGTCTGAATAATGAAGCTGGCCTTGCGTATCATGTGGATTAACTCAATGCCGGCCAGTATTTTGCGCTCGCCGAAATAATTTGAATCCCATCATTTGCCGTATCCGGCGTTTGATATTACGGCGATCCTGCTAGACCAGATTTTTCAGGTATCTATTTTGTCTGACCTTTATGCAGTCAACGGCATCGCTGCCGGTATTAAGTTCCGCAAGGACGGCTGTGTTTGCACCGCTTTTATCGATGGCCATCATTTCTGGCTCACCGTGGTGGCGAATGGCTTTTCGAAAGAAACGCAGGGCTTTAGTTTTTCAAGGCTGATGCAACACCTCCTGCCACTGGAATTTGCGAAGCTGCTAATTGGAGCATAATCGCAGAAATAACCAACGGGTCTGTGTTAATAGCAACATCTTTCAGAAAAATGGAAGGCGAATTTTTTAACTTTATAAACTCTTCCATAGTCAATTTTATTTTTTCCTAGGGAATCGGACATAGCAATATCTCTTTATAAAAAATTAAGAACATTTATTAATTTGTTTTATGGTAATCAGGCCACAAACTTTTTCGCTTAGTGAATTATTTTTATAATGACCCCTCTACATGGATTAATATTTTTGAAAAATTAATATTTAGATTATAAAAATTAGCACTCCAAAATATTTTTTGGATGGCGATGTGCTAATAATGCTTAATCTTCAAAAAAGACTATCTCAACTTTCGAATCTTTCATAATGGTTTAAAACGATCATTATCAAGCTTTATGGAAGTTTTTACCTATCAATTAAATAACAATGATCTTATTTTAGATTGATTTTGTAACGTTTTTTCATATTGGGAATCAAAATTAACCCATGAAAAACAATTCATTTACACGAAAGCAGCATTATTTGGGGAAGTCTTGTTAATGGTGAAAAAGCACGATGAAATATAAAAAAAATCGATTTTTTGCCATTTTCGGAGACCCTTTAAAAAATCTAAAATGAGTAGGCTGAATTAAATTTGCACTTGTATTAAGTTACATATAAGGATTGACTTGATTTTTTAGGTGTGCTTTCAGCTGGTAATAATATTGTGGGCAATTCCATGAAAATGCAAAAACAGTTTCAGCCACTGTGATCTTAGGAGATAGCCTGATGGAGATGGAATGAAGTTCGCTCACTTCGAAGTATATAACAATCGTGAATCTTAAAAATCCTTACCATACTAGTGATCCCGTAGCTAACGTTGTAACCGCGGTTTTCGATGTAGCGGTCACACTCGTCATCGACAGTGAAAAGCATTTTGGCGGTACAGAGTATATACATCTTTGGTGACCCTGACCCGAAATCCTGCTCCATTCAGAAACAGAATTCCGTCATGATAATGACTCCCATTGAAGTGGTTTACTGAATTTGGCCACCTGAACAGAGGTGATATGCTCACCTCAGAACAACACAGGTGCTCCAATGAAAAGAAGAAATTTCAGTCCTGAACTTAAACGCGAATCTGCTCAGCTGGTTGTCGATCAAAACTACACCGTCTCTGATGCCGCTAAGGCTATGGATGTCGGTCTTTCCACGATGACGAAATGGACCAAATAACTGCGTGATGAGCGTCAGGGCAAAACGCTAAAAGCTTCCCCGATAACGCCGGAACAAATCGAAATACGTGAGCTCAGGAAGAAGATGCAACGTATCGAAATGGAAAACGATATTCTAAAAAAGGCTACCGTGCTCTTGATGTCAGACTCAGTGAACAGTTCTCGTTAATCGGGAAACTCAGGGCGCGTTATCCGGCGGCCTCTCTCTGCCACGTGTTCGGGGTTCATCGCAGCAGCTACAAATACTGGCAAAACCGTCCTGAAAAATCAGACGGCAGGCGGGCTGTATTACGAAGCCAGGTGCTGGAACTGCATAACATCAGCCACGGTTCAGCCGGAGCAAGGAACATCGCTATAATGGCAACCCAGAGAGGCTACAAGATGGGGCGCTGGCTTGCTGGCAGACTCATGAAAGAGCTGGGACTGGTCAGTTGCCAGCAGCCGACTCACCGGTATATGCGTGGTGGCCATGAGCACGTTGCTATCCCGAATCATCTTGAGCGACAGTTCGCCGTAACAGAGCCAGATCCGGGACTACTCTACGGTCGTCGTCAATGTCATCGTCCACTCATATGCTCCGACATGAGACGGAGTTACCCTTAATTGGAGTGGAACAGTTATTGCGTCCCCCCCGCCCGTCGCCGTTCCGCATGTTTGCACTGTGATTGGTGTCGTGGTTGCTGAACCATTATATATCACATCAGGTATTTCATCCGATGGATTATCGGCGCTTTTAGCTATTGTCCAGGCTAGGGTCTGATTCATGGAGCAACTACTATTAAACTTACTGGCATCCCCCCCCAGGAAGCCTAGCTGGACAGGCAGTTGTGCGGATAAGCTTCCACCGAGCTTTGTAGCGCCCAGGTTTACGTGCGACGGCGTAGTCAGGTACCCCACGGGTAGTGTTTCATAGGTAAAATGTACATGTAGCCCCACCGATGTGCTATCTTTTGCCGGACTATCATTCTCATGCAGAATACAGTAAAAATCCACATCACGACGATTTGCAGGCTTATTGACGCGGTACGTAAGCCAATTAGTACCTGAATCAACATCCCCAAAGTGTGAGTTCCAGTAGTCGGGCATGATGGTCAGCCGGCCGTCATCTAATGTTACCTCTGATTCCTGAGCTTTATTGGCTGCCGCAGTAGCCTGATCTGTCGCACAGGAAAGATGGCCGGTGCACCCGGCAAATGTTCCATTGCACACCAGTTTAAGTTCTTGACCTACATCCTCTTTATAAGAAACTCCAAGGGAATTCCCCGTGGCGGCGGGGGGCGTTACCTCCCACCAGGTAGCGTCGGCACCTGCAGCATGTGCGTATATTAAAATCACCGTAGCGAAAAGAGTCTGTTTTGCGGTTTTCATTTTATTATTCTCCATACCAAGCTGGCAGAGTGTTTATACTAGTTTTCATTTCCCGGGCCGCATGGTGCAACCCGGGTAATTGTCTGTTCAGACGTTACTCGTAGTTCATATACAGCGTGACCGTACTGGACACGCTGCCGGCTTTAACGCCGGAAGCGTTCAAAGCGGCTGCCGTACGCACCAGTTTGGCCAGGAAACGCATATCCACGGCATTGTTTACCACGTTATATTCCGCAGATGTGCTGCCGTTCGGCAGGGGCTGAACAGAGGTATCCTGGCCATCAAACAGCTGAACGGCAACGCCTGTCGCGGCATCCGACCCCGCCATGCCGCTGAACACGGCCTGAAGTGAATCTGTTGTGTTTCTGCTGTTCCAGAAGGTCTGATGACTCCCGGTAAGGTAGAAAGACCCCAGCTTTCCTGCCTGCTGGGAAATCGTGGCCTGAGCTGTTCGCGGCGGCTGTTGTAAAGGTTATAAACCCCTGACCAGTCACGCTCAACACGGCGGCCTGCCGCGTCAACGACGCCGTTTTCATAGCGCCATCCCGACATACCCTTAAGTACGGTTTCGTCCAGCGTGTGAAAGCCCTGTGTGGAATAGCGATACCCCGCCAGCTGGAATGTTGTTCCTGTGGACACTAGTGACCTGCTGTACAGAAAACGGACTGACTGCCCGACGTGATGCGAACCGTCTGCCAGTATGCTGTCTGCGTGGGTAATATCTGCAGACAGCGCCCCCCATCGCCCCAGATTGGCCCCTACACCTGCTGCCAGAGCCCGGTATTTCCCGGCAAGCTGCAGGCCCCCATAAGCTGTAATATCGTGGGGCAGGCCCCGGAGCAGGGTGCCTTGGGCAAACGCCGGCGAAGTATACTGGCTGCTGCTGAGGTACCGCCCTGCCGTGATGCCATAACGTACTTGTCCCTGGCGTTGCAGTATCGGGACAGAAGAATAAGGCACCGTGAACGTCTGCTCGGTGCCGTCAGCTTCCGTCACGATGACCTGGAGGTCTCCGCCTGAGGAAAGCGAATAAAGGTCGTTTATGACAAATGGGCCTGCAGCCACAGAGGTGCGGTAAATTTCATTATTGTTCTGGCGGATACTCACCCGGGCATTGCTGCTGGCCACGCCTCTGACTTCCGGTGCAAACCCTCTCATCGTATCAGGATACATTTCGTCACTGGTGGCCAGCTGAACTCCTCTGAAAGGGCCGCATCAAAAACATCACTTCCTGTTGTGCTGTCCCCGGCGGTAAGCTCGCTGCGCCAGGGGATAATGTTTCTCTGGACGTATGTAGACTGAATCTGCCAGTAACTGTGGTGTGTGTAGCGGTCTGAATAGTCACTCCACGCGCCCCTGTTGCGTAAACGCCAGGACCAAGGTTATAGCCACTGGTCAGATTCAGATAACGACTGCTGCTGTTACCGTAGTTGCCCCGGTTATCACTGCCGCTGAACTGGTAACTGAACAGAGCAGCGCTGACGCCTTCAACCCATTCTTCGGGTGATATCCATCCGGAAAGTGGCGCATGGATGCCTGAGGAATGCCGATATTCAGCCGCATTCTCTGATAATCCAGTCTGGCAGAGGCCTGCGGGATGTATTCCCCCGGCGAAAAGCACGTCCCCGCCTTCATTCCTGAGGGAAGCCCGGGGTAAAGTGCAGTATTTACCCCCATTTCAGAAAAATCTTTTTTCGTCAGGCAGGGCACCAGTCCCGCTGAATTCCCTGTATTTTCAGTGCTTGCGTCAGACTCATCGGGCCGGCGGACATAAACAGCCACAAACCGTATGTTTCGCCGGTTGACATAACGATTGTTGACCCAGATGTCTACAGAATAAACACCCGGCGGCTGGGTTCCGGCGTCATTAAACGGACTCAGGCTGGCAATAGCCTGAGGGTCATCCGAAATCATCAGTGGATCAAAATACATGCCCCCCTCAGCGTGGCGGAAAGAAAAAATCACAATGAAGATTACAGCACGCCGAAATAATTTTCGGTTTCAGGTCTTCAAATTAATTCTTTATTAAGATAAATAAAGTGAGTTATTTACTATTTTAACGGGGCTGTAAACTCACGTGACTCTGCACCATAGTCATTTATTGTGCGGAACCAGACGCTATCACCGCCCGCCGGGAGCGGTATTTCATCAGAGCGGCCAAATGGCGCGACCATGACATCTTTAATATAATGTCCGCCTATACTAATTTTCGTCATCGTGACATAATAAGGTGTGGGGTTTTTTATGATGACATTCCTGCCCGAGCGACTGAAAGAAATCGCTGACGGAGCCATGTCGACAGTTAAGGGAAGGTTCGCAGGCCGGACGAAAAGCTTAATCCGGCTGGCCGCTGCGATGCGGATTATTGTCGAATCCATATCCTTTTTATCTGAGAAAGACGGGATCCGCTTCATGACAAAATAATAAAGCGACTCTCTGTCTTCAGGGAGTGAAGTCACACTTCTGATAACCCTTAATATATTCTCATTGCCGGGTTCACTGAGATACAGCGGAGGCGTCACAAGAAAATCATTAGTTTTATGCCCGGAAGCGTTTTCCACCCAAGACTGAACCAGATAGGAACCATTTCTGGATGAATTAACGACAGACACACCCTGTTGCTGGGAGTTGAGAGGGTAAATAATTCTTGTGCCCTGAATATAAACCCCACCTTGTTTTGCGCAGCACAAAGCAGAAAAAAGGAAAAATAAAAGGGCCGTGACAGCTGACAGAATGCTTTTCCCGGTAAATTTTCTTAAATGCGGAAACATTATCTAAATCCTCAAGGATGTCCTGACGCAGGGCTAATTTTCGCCTGGATGGAAAACACCTAACAGTCAGATTAATAAAGATTTTTATTTAAATAATTCAAAACCGGAACTGTCATTTACGGTGCGTGATTATATTCAAAACATGACGATTGACAACCCCGATCAATTTATTATCTTCAATCGACGTGAGCTATCAATGTGTTATCATTGATCGTCACAGGCTTTTATTTTTCGTTGCAACCTGTTGTAAACGTTATAAAAAAACTGGACAGGGTAAGGCAATTCAGGGGATGTGAATAAAGAAAGCCGGAAAGAATAAATTCAGGTTATATTGATCTACATCAATTTATGATGGCTATTTTTACCGGGAAACGGCTTTGTTGGGCTCTGTCGCCTTAAGGAGTCGTCAGGTAACATGCTGTTTTTTTTCGATGTTCCCTGCCCATGCATCTTATCCGAAAAGCCTTCAAACGCCTGCATTATCCCGTCGATATTATTGCCCATTGCGCTCGCTGGTATCTGGTTTACTCACTCAGCCGGCGAAATCTTGAAGAGATAATGGCTGAGCCAGGGATTGACGTTGTTCATTCCACGCTTAACCGCTGGGTCATCCGGCTAGTACCACGCTTAGATAAGGCGTTTCGCCGGTATAAACGTTATCCTGCCCGACGGTGGCGAACGGACGAAACCTACATCAAAATCAGGTGGCAGTGGAAATACCTGTACCGGGCAGTTGACAGTACGGGGCAGACCATCGACTTCCTGCTGGTCGCTAAGCGTGATGCGGCAGCTGCTTTGCATTTCTTCCGCAAGGCTATCCGCAAAACGGGGAACCGGGGAGGGTAACCATTGATAAAAGCGGCGCGAATACCGTGGTTCTGGATACACTTAACGCGGGTAAAGCAGATGGCGAAAACATTATCGTCAGGCAAAGCAAGTATCTGTATAATATGATTGAGTAGGGTCACCGGAACATTAAACGGCGGACACGACTGATGCTGGAGTTCAAATCATTTCGCCGGGCGCAGACGATACTGGCCTGCATTGAGTTAATCCATATGATACACAAAGGGCAGTATAAATATCCGCAGGGGAACGGGTTGTCACCGGCAAAACAATTCTATCTTTTGATTGACTGAAAAACAGATTACGCAGCTTTTGCTGACTTACTGCCGTTAATGCGACAGAGCCGATATTATTGGAATAGAAAAGTTTTCCTCAATAATCAAAAGGTATAACTCCATTAATTATATCTAAACACTGGAGTGTGTGGCGGCTTTGCCGCCACTGTCGTTTGTTTACCCTTGACTACTGCGCATGTATATACTTTTTCCGCACAGACTTTGAAATTAAAGGTACGCAGACACTGCAAAGCTTTGCAAAATAAATCTACACATTATTAAAATTTTTTTTAAGTAAGCATGATATCCTAAACTCCATACAAATATATTTAAAAAAAATTTTACCAAATGTAAGGAATTTTATGGACAGAGACAATAATCGCGGTATGCGTGACTGGCTCATTTTCATTCGCACTGCCGAAACCGGCAGTCTTTCGGAAACGGCCCGTCAGCTAGACATTAGTACGGCGGCAGCCAGCAAATCCATCGGCCGTTTTGAACGATATCTTGACACAGTACTTTTTACCCGGACACCCCAAGGCATGAAGCTGACAGAGGCCGGCGTTACAACACTCGCCCGCGCAAGGGACATTACAGTATCGTTTCATGCGTTGCTTGAGGAAATCCGTAATCCGGAAAGAAAAATTAAAGGCGCTGTACGGCTGGCTGCACCCGCAATCGTGTGCGAATTCCTTGCCAATGAATGGTGCCTTGATTATACGCAGGTCCACCCCAACGTGAGGGTGTTTCTCGATGCTCGCGAGCGTACAGATCTCCGCTTCGACTCTCCCGAACTGGACGATGTTGTATTACGCAGCGGGCGCATAGAGAGCGAAGATTTGGTGCACAGAAAACTCAGCCCGGTTAAGCTCCTGATTTGCGCAAGTCCAGACTATCTCAGCCGGCATCCCGCTATTTCACACCCCTGCGATTTGGAAAGACATACTCTTATGGGGATGCACAATAACGGGCTGTCCGGCCCGTTGATGCTTTACTGTGGCGAGGAGTCATACCTTGTGGATAGTTCAGCAGAAAATGGCATATCATCTAATAATCTGCTCGCCATGTTTAATCTTGCTCTCAAGGGAAGGGGGATAAGCCTTGCAACACCCGGCTGGTTGGCTGCGCCTTATCTGTCGAAAGGACAACTAGTATCTGTTTTGCCCGAGTGGAAGATACCTGAATTGCCCGCCTGGCTCATATGGCGCCAGCACACGCGCCAGAATACTTTATTCACCCACTTTCGTGACTATATTGAGCAATGTTGGAACATGCGACCAGAGTTTGATGAGCTTCACTACTTTAAAAGTGAAGCTGACAGCGAGGCAGTGGGGGGAAAGTAAGTCAGGCCCTATCCTTTTATGTTTCCTCAAATTTAACCCCCCTTTAAAAATCAGAGCGGTTCCCTCCCTCGGCTGATTTTTCTAACATACCCATCGCCTGATGAGGCAGGTGGTGGCATTCCTGTTTGTTCCGGCACGATGCCGGTAGGATTCTATCCGTCGGGTGTGATGCCTTGGCCTCAGTGAAACGTTTTTTTACCACGGAGAGCATTATGAAAGTAACGGCGGGACAGCATATCAGCTTGATAAATTCAAAGGATTTCGCGATGAGGCTGGGTCGCTATGGCTTTACCGAATGTGCCGCTCTACAGCGCTTTTTGCTGCTGGTGTGCGATGAATACCCCAGAGCATGCGAAACGCTCTATATATGGGCAAGCCTTTGTGAGTGCCTAAAGCATCACGATAACGGCAGCATGTGGTTTGCTGACCTGCACAACATGAAGCTGATAGCGCGCTCTGAGCTTGAGTACTGGCAGGTGAAGTTGGGTGCTGATGGGGGCGTTTGCCACGATCTGTTTACATTCAGTAAAGTTGTAAAGGGATGATTTACTGGAAGTGTCTCGTTAGACTTTAGATGAGGAAAACGTAACATGCAGATGAGACAAAAACAACCCAAATGAGACAAAGAAAATGTCTCACCGGGCTGTATGTTTTGGGTGTACCTTTAAAAGACAGAGGTACGCTAAAGTGGGAAAAATTCATGTTTCCTCGCGTTGCGGTTGTGATGGACTATCATAACAATTCCATTCTGCGGTATAAGTGATTTCCAGGTGAGGTAGCAATGAATAAATTTACAGGTGTAAAACTGGCGTTAATAAATACTTCACAAGTAGTCGGAATACTACGTGACAACAATCCTGAAATTGCTTTTCCCGACATGTGGGATGTTACGGGTGGAACGCGTGAGAATAATGAGTCCCCGGTAGCATGTGCTTTTCGTGAAGCAAGGGAGGAGTTAAATTTAGCCCTAAAAGAGGATGCAATAATCTGGTGTAGGGAATATGAACATCAGGGGGAAAGTAGTCCTGGTGGGTATTTTATGGTTGCATGTGTGACTGATGAGCATTTGAGTAAAGTGAAACTTGGTAATGAAGGTCAGTGTTTTAAACTTCATGATATGAATGATTTTATCAAATTACAAAATGTCGTACCCTTTGTAAGGGAAAGGTTTATGGATTATATAAATGAGGAGAAGAACAACACGATATAGTTTCATATTGTTAAGCGTTACCTGAAAGCCATGTATGCGTGTTTTTTACGGAGTGATTTTCATTGTCACTTATTGTGAGCCCGGTGAAATGGATTGCGAGCCGGGCAGAATAAATGCGAGCCCATTATCACTTAATGTGAGTCGATGGCGTTTTTCAGTTGCAGTTAATGTGAGCTGAAATCGGCGCTGATTGCGAGTCAGAGGGATTTCGATTGCGAGCCGTTACAGCTACCCTTTTCAAGGGCAGTTACATCTTTTAAAACGACCTACACATATAAAGATGTATGGTTTTATCTTTATTGTATAGCAATGATAAATCACGCAACATATCTCTCATATTTACACCTTTGTCATCCATTATTTTTATAATACTTTTTTTCGATTCCATGGCTAGTTTTGCATAATTAACCTGAGATTCATGATCAAAATATATACTATAGTTTTCAACCATCTCTCCCCCTTTTATTTTCTCTACTGCTTTAAATTCTCCATTAACTAAATCTTGCAAGTCATCAAGATAACCATGAAGAACCTTGTTTTTCACGGTATAAAACTTAATCTCCAAATTATCAGGCAATTGACTTCGAAGACTAAAATCCCTACTTGCATGTGCGGCGAGAAATACATCCTTATACGTTTGTTTTGGGATATATAATTCGAATTTTTTGAAAACCACTTTATAAACCTGATTATTTATTTTTTTTACTAGCAAAGCATTTGTATTAACAAAATAGCCTTTTTTTTGATCAAACTTCATGTATTTTATCAAGCCTGTTTTCATTTTCACTGATTCATAAATATCAATATCATAGTTGTATTTTAAGATACATCCTTCAGAATTGATCCCTATGTTTTTCACTATTCCTAAATCTGGATTGTAAATTCCTGCAAAACGTATTTCATTTGGTGACCCAATAAAAGCAACCCGCATATCATTACCAACAAACTCAATTGGATAATAGTCATTACTTAGTTTAATATAAAGATTTAAATCATTTGATATATAGATGTTTTTTTTATTATTTACAGAGGTGATGTCAAGTTTTGATATATCTATATTGGCAATACTCTTTGAACTAAATTCACCTGAAATAATTGTTTTACTTAGCGTGAGCTTTCTTTTTTTGAGGTCTACAAATATATATTCTGAATTATTTTTTTGGATACAATAGAAGTCTCCAATTTTTAGCAACTCTAAATATTTATCTTTAACTTTAATATACCCATTCCCATAAGCATCATACATGACCCCCATATGGTCAGGAGACGAAAGACTCTTTACATCTACATTCTCTGAAAACATTGACGGGTCAATTAGTCCCTCTAAATCTTCAGATACCTGAATCGGTCTTAGCGCGATTTCCGGATTAATACACAACTTGCTTCCAGTTACACCTCTCCTGGTACGGTGGCCGGTATAAGTAATATCACTACCTGCGCTACTAATCTCAGCCACAGATTCTTTGGTATTTCTGAATTTTTTATTTTTACTTGTAATAGGTTCGAGGTATCCGTCTTCATCGCAGAAATATTTATACCCACCTGGCATACCTGTTTCGGGATTAACCCGCACATAAACATCTTCGCCTCGCAGCTTGCCAACTGCTTTTACAGGCATCTCCAATTCTGTTCCCGGTATTATTCCCATAATCTGCTCATCTGATGCCGGCTGTTGGAGCTCGGTAGTTCTGCCCTCTCTGACTAATTTTTTCGCCACGCCAGCCGTCTTTTTATTAGCAGACAGGAGGTTCGTAATTTTATTGACAAACTTGCTGCCGATATAACCTGTTAATTCAAAGCCTGGGTCGATGGATCTGAGTGCATTTTTCCCCAGCGACGCCAGCTCTCTGGTCGTTGGCAGGCTGACTTCACGGAGAACATTTCTACTTGCAACCTGAACCCCTTCTCTGAACATTATGCCTGCACCGCTACGAAGCCCCCTCACAAGTCCCACACCAAACTTCCCGCTAAGGCTTGCAACCGTTCCAAATAGGGGAATAAGTGCCATTGCATCCAGAAGGCATGCAGGAACTGCCTGCATCGGATCCCTATTGACAATACCTTCGACGCAGTCATAAAAAGGAATAATATTCTTAACCACACTCCATATCTTCTGAAGGTCAGACTTATCATTGCCAGATTCATAAAGAGCGCTAAAAAGAGCATCGCGATGTACGTTGCTCAGCGAAACGCCAAGTGATAGGATATTATCACTTTCTGCAGCAATGGCCTTACTGCCGACTTCAATTGAATAGTGGAAAGTTTCACTGCCAGCTTTTACGGTTGAGGTGTCATAAATATATTCATTACCGAAATTATAGTCCAGCACACTGCTTTGTATATATTTATTAATATCACGATCAACGCGAATTACTCTGTAACCTCCCTGGTCACCCATTAAGGCGTATATTCTTTCTTGCCCCAGCAGGGTTACGGAAATAAGTTCTGTTTTGCGCAGGGAGACTACTGTATTTATATCATTAGTAAAATCTAGCCCTTTATTTGTGTTTAACATAGGATCTATCCCAGAATTTATATTACTAAATGAAATTGATCCGTATCTAGCCCAATCCTCGTAATTAGTCCTCATGTTTATGTGTGCTGGACGCATTATGGATTGGGCATTTGAAATAAATAATCTCTCATCTTTTGACAATGCATTTATTGCGGAGATGATAAGATATTTATCAATATCAAGAAAGCTATCAGCCACATTTTTCGTCAGTCTTTCGTATTCATCATTCAGGCTATCGGGTGCCTCTTCGCAGGGTTTTGAAAACCCATTTAGGTATTTTTGCCTGAGATTTCTTCTGTTCTCCTCCAGAGTTACTTTCATCATATGAGAATGATGAGGACTAGGTAGAGTGATTTGTTTGCATGTAGATGTGATATAATCTGCCAGTTTCAACTTGCTGAACCATGCCTTTGCTGCTGAAATATACTTATTGTATTTCTCCTCTATATCCTTCTGCACTTCGCTCACTTCCTGCCGGTACTGCAGATATTCATTAACAATACCAAAATCATTCATTTGCTCTTTTTCTGTTTCTTCTAATTTATCAATTTCATCAGATAAAATAGCAGGGAGAAGATAGTATTTCAGATTATCCACTGTTATTCCTTCAGAGACAGCTAAATCCCACATTTTCTCTCCAGTTAATATTGCTTCATCGGCGGTGAAATTTTTTATCCCCGTATTTTTTAGGAAATGTGAGCCTGAAAAAAGGTTAGCGAAATCAAAATTCTTTAACGATATCCTCTTAACCTGTTCTTCACAGAATAAAAGAAAAGGCATCTCATCTATCAGGAGTTGTTTCCAAAGCATGGACAATAAAATGTTTTCGAATGGCAATAATCTGTCAGAATGAAAACCTCTACCTTCAGGTAACTTATTCAAAAAAAGCAAACGATGAATATCGTCGACAGTATAGTCTCTCGATGCATCCACTTTTATTTCACTCTTAATATATTCCTCAGGGGATGCTCCAATGATATTCTGAAAAATCCAGTGCAGGACTACAGTTTTTGCCTGTTCACTGGATAGTGTTTCATTTTCTACCTCACCATATACTCCGCTGCCAGACAGTATTTTCTGTGCCAGTTTTTTTATATTATTTTCATTCAAAACATTATTGTTTTGGCCATTGGAAAGATAATTTGGTAGTACTTTAAGGAGCGTTTCCTTTTCAATCTTTCCGCGGCTATCTGATTTTAAAATACCTTCACTTAATAGGAATCTTATTACATTGTGATTAGCCCGGTGAAGGAAATTTTTGTGTATGTTATCGGGGTCTGCTTGGTTAAGAGCCTGATATTCGAATGAATCTCCGGTGGGCTCTATATCATCAGTTCTGTTAACATGCTTTCCCTCCGGATTGAGTGTGGACAATTTATTCCACAGCCATGTTCCCCCAATAGCAGTCCCGGTCAGACCCATAGCGGCTCCAGCCGCAATGACAGTTCTGCTTTTCAGAGCCTGTATATATGACGTAGCCACAGGTATTGCCGCTGTGGTCATCACTATGGGGAGTAAAGGCTCTCCGACACTCCGACTTGTTGCTGCCGAGGATACCTGTGTTTCCGGTATGTCTGTGTGTATAAGTATCCTATCTGCCTCTTTCGTCAACGGTTCAGGATAAACGGTGGCATCACATTTTGTATTGAAATGCGTATTGGTAATAACCTTTTCGTTTGTTTGCTGGCGGGTCTCAGTCTTCAGGTTAGTACAGAACAGCAGTTCTGAAAGACCGCTTTCAAGTCGGAGTTTCTCCACAGCCAGATAATGCGCCTGTTCAGGCACAGAGAGGTGGGAATTTTTCACGGACGCAGGGCCGGGCCTGTTCTGTACCGTCGCACGGGTGTAATCCTCAGGGTGGGCAGTTGAATTTGATGAGAATGCGGTGAGCCGTGGTATAGAGGAAGAGCAGGAAACTGCTGCATCGCATACATCTCTGGTCATTTCTACTTGGGTATCGACTTCAAAAGCAGGCGCACGTTGTGATGACCCGGTATTCTCAGGGATTGCCGCGCCGGACGGGAGACTGCGCGCCATATTTCCCAGCGCTGTCCAGTAATGACTGGCACGGATAAAAATATTAGCCATAAAGGCCGGGATCTTCAGAACACCGCGCTGCGGGGCCCCTTCGTCTTTCATCCAGCGTCCCGCCACAATGGCCGTTATAGCCAGGGCTGTAAAAAGGTGGATGGAAGTGTGATTATCTTCGTTGCCCAGAGACTGATGCAGAAAAGTCTCATCCGTCCACCCGGTAACGGTATCCCGGATAAAGGATGCCAGCCGGGATACAACATTCATATTCTCAGGAAGGTACCAGGATGCCAGTCCGAGGGCATTCAGTGCTGCGGTATCAATATTCCGTCGTTCAGTAACTGCGGTATACAGGCTGTTTGCTGCGACCACGAGACTTGCCGGGGTGCCGGGAAGTATTTTAGAAAGGCAGGCAGAAAGCATAATGCTCTCCCCGCATTCCCCCAGGGTACGGACAAACTGCTGAACGCCACGGCGGCAGTCTTCCGTGAACGGGACCCGGGACTCTGCGGCTTCTCCGGCAGAAGATGATGGATCAGCCTGATGTTCTTCATGGGGGGCAAAGGCTTCAGCCCCCTCAAACCAGGTATATTCCATTTCAACGTAGTCGATGGCGTCAAACCAGATATCCTGGCCTTCCGGATTTAAACTATCCCGACATACCCGGGATATATTATTTGATGGGGTGGGGGTTGGTGGGTTTACAGGTAGCATACTCTTCCGTTCGTATCCGTAAGTGATTGTTAGACTCCACTATTTATCATCATCAAAAAATATTTCTTTCAGAAAATGACTTTATTTCTGTTGAGTGCCTGAATAAGGGATTACCGGACGATGAGTTAAAGCTGACCCGGGTGGTTAATGCCGATCGTTTAAGGATCAGTTGACCGATCCTGTGGCTCATTTAAAAAGGGTTCATGCTCAACATGAACCCTTTTTAAATGGAACTTTCACAAGCTCCCGGTATTATCAATCTCACTGCCCCGATGAAGTTCAAAGCCTCGCTGACCTCCTGTCTCCTGACCTCATTCAGCAAGCTTTTTCTCTCACTGACACCGTCACCCTACGCAAGCGTAAACTCCCCTCGAGTCCATGATCTGGCTGGTTATCGGCATGGCCATATTCAACAATAAGCTTATGAGGGGTTTGAGGGCCATTGATGTAAAAAACCACGCTAAGAGCTTTCAGATTGCGGATATTTCCCCATATACCCACTTCTTATAAACCCCATTACACATTGACCCAATTCCATTGGTAATTGGCTGGCAGGCTACTCACCCTGCCATGAAAGTGTCCTTATATTGGCATAGTCACAGGTTGCTGGCTCATCTGGATGAATAAAATCACCCGATTGAACTCTATCAGGCCTCATTACTCACTTTGTTATCTGCTCGTTAGGACGCTTTCTCAGACAGTAAGGAAGTCAGAGTCTGACACTCACTATAAGCTGATTTCAGTATCTTCAGGAGCTTCACAATAATGTTAAATATGCATCGGCAAGTCCTGATACTTGCGGGTTCTCAGGCCCTTTTTCAGTCAATATCGGTTCTGATAATGACCATCGGTGGGCTGGCCGGCGCACTATTAACGCCCAGTCTTTCGTTGATCACTGTTCCGCTCTCAATGGCGAGTCTTGGAACGGTGTTAGTCATGTTTCCTGCGTCTTTATGGATGAGCCGGGCAGGTAGAAAAATAGGCTTCATCACCGGCGCTCTGTGTGGAATAGTTGCGGCAGTCATTTCCATGATCGCAATGTTCCATCATTCATTCATTCTGCTATGTCTCGGGATGTTCTTTCTGGGGATCTTTCAGGCTTTTGCGCAGTTTTATCGCTTTGCGGCGGGAGAAGTGGCACTCCCGGCATTTCGTACTAAAGCTATTTCGCTGGTACTGGCCGGCGGCGTTGTGGCAGCCCTGTTAGGACCGTTTCTGGCCAGTCGCGGCAGTGTATTGTTCAGTGTGCCCTATGTAGGCTCATTCCTCTTTATGGGCATACTGGCCTCGCTGGGCCTGTTGTTATTGTCACGTTTGCAGATACCGGTCCAGCCTGGTGAACCTTCCGGGCAAGTGCCGGCAAGGCCGTGGAAAAAAATAGTTTCTCAGCCTGCGTATCTTGTCGCCCTTTTTTCCGGCGCATCCGGATTTGGAATAATGGTTCTGGGCCTGACGGCAACGCCCATTGCAATGAAGCATTACGGTTTTGACTTGTCACAAATCGCCGTCGTGATCCAACTCCACATACTGGGCCGTTTCGTACCGTCGTTTTTCACGGGAAAACTGATCGACCGGTTCGGTGTCATTAACATTAAGCTGACGGGCGTTCTTCTCATGCTTGCCTACATTGCTCTGGCTGTTTCGGGCGTTACGTGGGGGATATTTGCCATTGCATTAGTCCTGATGGGGATAGGGTGGAATTTTCTCTACATCGGCGGAACCAGCCTGCTGGCAACAACTTACACCACGGGAGAAAGGGGGGTTGCACAGGCGGCAAATGACATGAGCGTCTTTATCTTCAGCCTTCTTTGTTCTCTGGGAGCTGGCCCACTGCTCAATGCTTATGGTTGGAAAACCATGCATCTTATTTTGGTGCCCTGGATGCTTGGCCTTGCGGTACCGCTGCTTTGGCTGGCTTTGTGTAAAAAACGTCACGCTATAACAGGGGATGAGGTCACTTTGCCGTTGCCGTAAGGCGGGATACCTGATCTTATGAAGAAATACACAGGAAAAAATAATTTTTTATTGGCCCGATCCCATCGAAATTTGACTTTACGCCCCCTCACGGGATTGAGTGTTTAGCTGCTAGTTTTTAGGTCACTCGGTGACCCTTTCGACAAATAAATCCCAAGGACTGAACATGAAAAATGCACTGATCGTTATCGATATCCAGAATGATTATTTCCCTGGTGGTTCCTTTCCACTTGAGGCGCCTGAAACAGCCTGTAAAGGTGCAGTTAACGCGATTGAAAAAGCGCGTGAGGAAGGCTGGTTGATCGTCGGTATTCAGCATATCGCAACAGCCGATGCACCATTCTTCAGGCCTGACAGTGAGGGTGCAAAAATTCATCCGGATGTTGTCGCTGCACTGGGAGATGCGCCGGTTATCATTAAGAAAGAGGCAGACAGCTTCTTCGAAACCGGTCTTGAGCAGCTGCTGCGTGACAACGGCATTACTGATATTTATCTTACCGGCATGATGACGCAACACTGTGTCACGCATACGGCGCTTTCCCCGCAGGGACTGGGGATGAATATGCACATTATTGCTGAAGGGTGCGCTGCACCAACCAAAGCACTGAGCGACCTTGCCCTGTTCGGACTGAGTGCGCGCTGCAGCGTAAAATAACTCTCTGGTTTGTAAAAATCGCAGGTCTATATATGGGTTGTGTTGTTACCCGATAACACAGCCCTCTCTTTGATAACCCTCCCGGCTTCATCGTGGCTATTTACAGTGTACGACCGCTTATTCATATAAACATCTGCTTAATTTATTAAGGAAAAAATGCTCATCGCCTTATACAGCCTGCTGCCTATTTTCCTGGCCTTTGCGGGCGGACTTAACCTGAAAAAAGTCGTTAAAAATAGTAACCCTTCCTTCTTTGATAAAATTTCAATGCTGTCTCTGTATTTGCTTCTGTTGTTTATGGGGGCCACGGTTGGCGAGATCCCTGATATTAAGGGGCAACTCTCCGTCGCGGGCTTTAATGCTCTGATCATTGCGTCAGGTACATCGGTGGTCACCTTTATTACCCTGGTCGCTGTGGGCAAGCTGAGTGGAGAAAAACGGCTTCTCCGTAATGCTTCACACCTGCAGAACAGTCATTCAGATCTGCTGTCAATTTTTCTTCCCACACTTACTCAGATAATCACGGCGGCGGCCGGCTTTATACTGGGGTTCAGAGGGTTAATGCCCGACCTGGACGCAGACCGCATTATCTCTTTGCTTCTGTATCTGTTGATATTTTCCGTCGCGGTAAAATTATCGTATTCGAATATCAGTATTAAACGCGTGCTGTTAAACAAAGCTAACCTGAGGCTGACGTTGGTCACGATATTATCATCATTTATGGGGGCCGCCCTGGCATCATTGTTTATCAACGTGCCGCTCCATGAGGTTCTTGCGATCGGATCCGGGTTTGGCTGGTATACCCTTTCTGGAACGCTGTTCACCAAAATGGGCAATCCTCTGTTAGGAACCGTGGCTTTCTTAAGCGACCTGTTTCGCGGGATATCTGCGCTGATGCTCATTCCGCTGATTTCGCGGTTCGGTTACAGCAACGCCACCATCGCTATATCCGGTTCAACTGCTCTTGATGTGACGCTGCCAGTTATTGAGAAGTACTGCGGCGCGGATTATGTCCCTTTTGCTGTTCTGATGGGCGGGATCACGACGCTGGTTGTTCCCTTTTTGATCCCTTTTTTCTATTACCTTTGAACAGGCCTTTTGGCAGCGGAGAAAGGACAGTAAGAAAACTTAACCATTGCGATTGACCTGATTTCATCGACTTATGACCTGTGGGCATATCACGGCCTATCCCTTCCTGCTCTTATAGTAAAGCCACTCGCAGCCACCCAGCCGAACGCAGTGGCTGAGCCTCAAAATCTGATGAATCCCTGGAGCAACTAATGAAATTAACGCAAATCCGCAATGCCACTCTCGTGCTGCAATATGCCGGTAAAAAATTCCTTATCGACCCAATGCTGGCAGAAAAGGAAGCCTGGGATGGTTTTGCCGGGAGTGCTCGCCCGCACCTGCGTAATCCCATGGTTGCTTTGCCTGTGCCTGTAGAAGATTTACTGGCTGTTGATGCCGTTATCCTGACCCACACTCATACCGATCACTGGGACGAAGCAGCGCAGCAGGCTGTTCCTAAAGACATGCTTATTTATACGCAGGATGAAAAAGATGCGGCGCTGGTCCGTTCTCAGGGCTTTTTTAACATCCGGGTACTGAAAGATGAAAATCATTTTGTTGACGGACTGACGATTTATAAAACTGACGGCCAGCACGGCAGTAACGAACTGTACGCCGATGCCCAATTGGGTGATTTACTGGGTGACGCATGCGGTCTGGTATTCACGCATCATGATGAAAAAACGATTTATATCGCCGGTGACACCGTCTGGGTTAAGCCTTATGTAAAAAGCCTTCAGCGCTTCAAGCCAGAGATTGTGGTACTCAATACCGGCTATGCGGTCAACGACCTGTACGGTCCGATCATCATGGGCAAAGAAGATACCTTGCGCACGCTTAAAATGTTGCCAACTGCGACCATCGTGGCGTCTCACATGGAATCAATCAATCATTGCCTCCTTACCCGCGCAGAATTACGCGAGTTCTCACTTGAACACGGTATTGAAGATAAGATTCTTATTCCTGCAGACGGTGAAACAATGGCTTTCTGATAAGCCAATAAGATTGATTCAGGGGAAGAATGTATTCCGACAGGTCACCTGTTATCCTCTGATCAATCGGAATCAGCAATACTGCCGCCGGTGTTCCGGTGGCTATCCTTTACGGTAAGGTTAACGTTATGTCTGCATTGACGGTCGCCGTGATTGCCACGGCCGGATTCAGCCCGTTTCACTTTTCAGTCCCCTGTATTATTTTCGGACAGTCTATGCCGCAGCCGGATTTATTCCGCGTGGAAATTTGTGCTGAAAAACCGGGCGTCGTCCTGTCAGATATTGGCCTGTCAATCAATGTGGAACATGGCCTTGAGTTACTTGACGTCGCAGACATTATTATCGTGCCTTACTGGAATCATCCGGAAGAGCGGCCTTCTCAGGCGTTACTTGATAAGCTGATAAACGCATGGCAGCGCGGCGCAGAAGTGGTGGGGCTTTGCCTGGGAGCTTACGTGCTCGCGTATTCCGGCTTGCTGGATCAGCACCGGGCTGCAACACACTGGGAGTTCGAGCAGGACTTCGTTGAACGATTTCCCGCCGTTCGTCTGGACAGCAACTCGCTGTATACCAGCGATGAACGCCTTATTACCTCTGCCGGCACCGCCGCCGGTATTGACTGCTGTCTTAATATCATCAGGGATCATTACGGTTCAGCGGTTGCAAACCGGGTAGCAAGAAGAATGGTGGTTCCTCCTTACCGGGAAGGCGGTCAGGCACAGTTTATTGAACGCCCGGTCCCTGTATCTACGCGGGACGGAAAAATGAACGAGCTGATGGACTACCTGCGTCGCAATCTGGACAAGCCGCACGACCTCGACTCGCTGGCGGGGTTTGCCAGCATGAGCAGGCGGACACTTACCCGTCATTTTTTTAAAGCAACCGGGACAACGCTGGGTGACTGGCTAAACGCTGAGCGTCTTCAGAGAAGCCAGGAGTTGCTGGAAACTACGGACAGCAGTATTGAAAGCGTGTCTGACATGGCCGGGTTTCAGTCGCCAATCTCTTTCCGCCAGAGTTTTAAGGCGAAATTCAGCGTCAGCCCAAGCGAATGGCGCCGGGCATTTCGCGGTCCTGTACCTGTTGATCACGAAAAGGCCTGAGCGGAAGCTAAGAAATCAGAATAGTTTTAAAAAACTGGCAACCTGATACCGGAATGAAAATTTGTTCCTGAAATGAGTGAACTTGCTCATTCTTTAGCGTCGATTTAAAAAGGATTTAGTGCTACTTTTTTCAAACGATAATAGGTTGCCCGCGAAATCCCCGTTTTGTTCATCACGGCTTCAGCCGTCATTTTTTGATGTATCAATTGCAGGGCAATCACAGATTTGCTATGGGGTTTTCGCCCGAATTTAACACCAGCAGCCATAGCTATCACCCGGCCATCATTGGTACGCTCAAGAATGCGTTCCCGTTCTGCCTCAGCCACGGCGGCCAGAATCTGTATCACCATTTTTCCCATAGTTCCTTCGGTACTGAGGCCGTTTTCCAGAAAACGTATGGCGATCCCCTTTTTATAGCAGGCATCCACAATGTGGATCATATCAGCGGTATTACGGCCCATACGATCCATTTTGGTACACAGGATGACGTCATCCTTTTCTGCCCGTGCCAGCAGCCGCTGCAACCCTTCCCGTGCGTCTGTGGCTCCCGACATCATGTCAGTAAAAATTCGATCGTCCCTGACCCCGGCAGATTTCAGCTCAGAAATTTGCATCGTCAGTTTCTGATGGCTGGTTGATACTCTCGCATATCCCAGTAATGCCATATTGGTCTCATAAATCGATATTGATACTGCGTAGTATCATAAAGCATAAAATACGATTTTTGATACTCATGTTTATACCCATTTAGCTAGGTCTCAAAACTTATAATATCTGAGACTGTCAAAAATAGAGCAGATCGCCAGTTTACGAAAGGATGCGCAATGAGTGACGATTTTCTGACCAGAGAACAGACAGAAAACTACGGTCGCTATGTGGCAGAGCCAAATGAGGTTCAACTGGCCCGATATTTTCATCTGGATGAGCGTGACCTTGCTTTTATTAATCAGCGACGGGGAAAACATAACCGTCTTGGGATTGCACTTCAACTGACTACGGCGCGCTTCCTGGGAACGTTTCTTCCTGATCCCCTTCAAATACCCTCATTCATCCGTTTTTACATTGCGGCACAGTTGAACATCAGCCGACCAGAGATCCTTTCCCGATATGCTGAAAGAGAAAATACCCGCTGGGAGCATCAGGGGCTTATCAGGCTCTATTATGATTATC
>Ga0302349_1001162_pt1 | contig 22438 bp, 20 predicted proteins | sample PhyAR1_FD_202176 | JGI IMG/M metagenome (GOLD analysis project Ga0302349, IMG submission 202176) | Leaf surface microbial communities from alfalfa plants in UC Gill Tract Community Farm, Albany, California, United States - DLSL A.R1... | ecosystem: Host-associated > Plants > Phyllosphere >...
GCTCCTGGGCGCGCAGCCCGGTGGATTCTGCCAGCAGGGCGGCTACGCCGGCCACATGCGGGGTGGCCATGGACGTGCCGCTGATGGTGTTGTAGCGCTGGGCGCCGGGCCACGAGGAGTAGACATCAACTCCGGGACCGGCGATATCCACCTCGCCGCCCTCGGTGGCCAGTGCCTGCGCCGAGAAGTCGGCCACGGCCAGCTTCGAATCCAGCGCCGCCACCGCCATGATGTACGGGCTGTTGGCCGGGGCACCCACGAAGCCGGGGTTCCCGGCCGAGCGCTGCGCATTATTGCCGGCCGCCGCAATGATCAGCGACCCCAGTTCCAGGCTGCGCCGCCCGGCGGTGACATAGGGAGGATGCACGGTTTTCACGTCCGCGCCCAGGGACATCGAGATGATCTCGCACTTGTTTTCCAGCGCCCAGTTGATGCCGGCCAGGATCGTCGAGTCGGATCCCGAGCCATCGGTGCCCAGGACCTTGCCGGCGAAGATATTGGCTTGGCTGGCGACCCCGTAGCCCGGTCCTTGTTCCGGGGTGCGCGGTCCGCAGGCACTGCCGATGCAGTGCGTACCATGGCCGTGGCCGTCGCTGGCATCTTCGCCCTCGACAAAGGACTTGGCGGTGATGGTCCGCCCGGCGAAGTCGGGGTGGGCGGCATCAAAGCCGGTGTCCAGCACCGCCACATTGATGCCCTGGCCGGTGAAGGAGCTCAAATCCGCGCCCACCGCCTGCAGGCCCCAGGTGAACTGCTCGGTGTCCGCGTAGGAATCCCTGGCGCCGGCTTCGGGCAGGATCCGGTAGACCAGTTCCGGCACGACCGCCGGCGGCAAATGGTGCCCGGCACAGCGCTGGCGGAAGTCCTCGAGCTGATCGGCTTTGCTGGTGACTACTGCGATGCCCAGGGCCGGGTAGTACTCGCTGATCGAGTAGCCCTGTTCGCGCAACAGCTGCGGGACTTCCTGCTCGCGCGCCTGGGCGGCGATGCCGGCAGTGGCGGCGTCGGGTGCATCGAAGATGAGCACAAAGCGGTCGGGAACTTCGGTGGCTGCCGTGCCGGGTGAGTGGGTGCTGAACATGGCGGGCTCCTTGCTGGTTCGGGGACGCGGCCCTTGCGGGTACTTCGCACTGTACAAGGGGCCCGGGACAATTAACCATGATCGGGCACAAACTCCAGCAAGCTTTTACCTGGCGTCGCCCAGCGGCTTGCCGGAGCGTCGCGCCAGGGGAATTCCCAACGCGCCAAATGGTGACTACAATCAGAAGTGAGTGTAGTCATCGTTTATTGCTGGAGGAACTTCAATGCCTGTGGTGCCCCAACCCGCCGGGCGGCGCGAGCGCAACAAGCTAGAAAAGCTCGAGCGCATTACCCAAGCCGCCAGCGAGCTTTTTGCCCGGTACGGTGTCGATGAGGTCACCACGCAGCAAATAGCCGAAGCGGCCGATATTGGAACCGGCACGCTGTTCCTCTATGCCAAGACCAAGGGCGAACTGTTGCTGCTGGTGCAGAACATCCACTACGCGCAAGCATTGGAGCGCGGAGTGCAGGCCGCGGCCGCCACCACGAAGACCCTGGACGGGCTGATGGCGCTGCTGGAGCCGATCGTGGAGTGCAATCGGGTCCACACCGAGAATGGCCGCACCTACCTGCGGGAAATGGTGTTCGGCGACCCCAGCGAGCCGCACCATGGAGAAGCGCTGGAGATTGTTGCGCAAACACAGCAGGCCATGACCGGCCTGCTGTGCGAACGCGAAAAGCTGGATGAGCGGGCCGCGGCCACCTTGGCCCAAGTCGTCTCGTCGATCATGTTCCTTTCCATGGCCGCATCCGCTAATGCTCCAGCCGCGGTCGGGGAGATTCTGCAGGGCATCCGGGCGCAGGTCGAAGCGATCCTGCCTGGCTAATCAGCCCGCGAGGAATTCCACGGCCCGAGGGGCGAAATTTTCCCAGTACTGGAAAACTCCTCCATGCCCCGAATCCGGGTAGATGACCAGCTCGGAGCCCTTGATCCGCTGGTGCAGATCCACCGAGAGGATCGAGGGGACCATCCGGTCCCGGTCCCCATTGGCGATCAGCGCGGTCCCGGTGAACACTGAAAGATCCGAGGGGGCGGAGCGGCCATAGCGCTCGATGGCCTTCAGCTGCGTGCGAAGGGCTTTGAGTCCGACCTTGGCATCGCGATGTGAGGTGCGCTCATTAATGCGCTGGATGAAGTCCTTTGCCGCCCGCTTTCCGGCCTGGTTGCGCTCAAAAAACAGGAATTCCTTCGGGTCCGCGCGGGCCATGGCCGAGCGGAGAATATCCAGCCAGGTCACTGCCGCAACCCTGTCGATATTGCGGCCGCCGCGAGGCCCTGTGCCCGTGAGCACCAGCTTGCGCACCAGTTTCGGGTGCTTGACGATCAGATCCTGGACGATGAACCCGCCCATGGAAAAGGCGAAAGCGTCAATCTGCCCGTATCCCAGTGCCCGGATGAACTCATAGGCATCATCGGCCGCGGCCTCGATGGTCCCGGCGACGCGGCCCGAAGAGGCCCCGATGCCACGCTGGTCGAAGGCAATCACATGGCGGTGCTGGGCGATGGCCTCAATGATTCGCGGATCCCAATTGTCCAGATTGGCGGCCAGATGGACAAAGAACACCACCGGAATCCCGCCCCGGGGCCCGAGCTCGCGGTAGGCGAAGCGCACGCCATTGGCCGAAACAAAGCTGGTTGGGGCTTCGGCGTAGCAGCTAGGCACCGGTGATCACCGCTTTTCCCCGGAAGCCGCCCTGGGCCAGCGCGCTGAGGGCCTGTGGCGCTTGGCTGAAGCCAAAGGTCTTGCCCACGATCGGACGCAGCACCTCGGAATCAACGAGCGCGGCGATCTCGCGCAGCTGTTCTCCGCTGGCATCCATGAAGAGGAATTCGTAGCCCACCCCGAGCTTCTTGGCCTGCCTGCGGATCTTGGCGCTCATCGCGGCAATGGCCAATCGGGCGAGGGGATTCATCCCCGCCTTGCGGGCAAATGCCGGATCCGGCGGGCCGGTGATGCCCACGGCCTTCCCGCCCGGTGCCAGGATGCGCAGCGACTTTTCCAGGTTCTCGCCGCCGAGGCTGTCGAGGACCAGGTCAAATCCCGACAGTTCCTTTTCGAAGTCCTCGCTGCGGTAGTCGATCACCTGGTCGGCGCCCAGCTCTTGCAGGAATTCGGCATTTTTTGCCGAAGCGGTGGTGGCCACGTGGGCACCGAGGTGCTTGGCAAGCTGGATGGCGATGGTCCCCACTCCGCCGGCCCCGGCATGGACCAGGACCTTCTGGCCCGGCTGGACCTTGCCGCGCACCACGAGCGCCTGCCACGCGGTGAGGGCGACCAGGGGGAGCGAGGCGGCCTCGGTGGCGCTGATGGTGGCCGGCGCCAAGGCGACATCATCCTGGTGGATCGCAATGCGCTCGGCGAAGGTGCCGATGCGGTGATCGCGCGGGCGGGCGTAGACCAGGTCGCCGGCGTTGAATCCATTGACCTTGGAGCCGACCTCCAGCACCGTTCCGGCGGCATCGTGGCCCAGGATGAAGGAGGGCTTGTAGGGCAGGATGGCCTTGAACTCGCCGTCGCGGATCTTCTCGTCGAGCTGGTTCACTCCGGCGGCCAGAACCTTCACGAGGACATCGTTCTCGCCCACGCCAGGCTCGGCGACCTCCGCCAGCTGCAGTGGTTCCTTGTACTTCCGGACAACAAAAGCTTTCATCGGCTGATCTCCTGCGAAAATTGGTGACTCAAGTCAATTATGAGTGCGCTCAGATATTTAAGTCAAGTGTGGTTCCGGCCACGTTCCTCCACGGACGGTGAACGGCGCAAAAGCTGCTTGCCAAAGGTGGCCCGGGGGTGTGAGTATCAAAGGACAGGTACTGCCCATTGGCCGTGGACCAAAGCAAAGGGGTGTTCTCTTGGCTGAAGAATCGATCGTTGTCCTGGGTGCCGGGCTGGCCGGCGCCACGACCGTCACCGAGCTGCGCGAGCAGGGATTTGCCGGGCCGATTACGCTGATCGGCGACGAAACCGAGCTGCCCTATGAGCGCCCGCCGCTATCCAAGGGGTTCCTGCAAGGCAACGAGGAGCCGGCAGGCTTCACGGTGCATGATGCCGCCTGGGACCAGGAGCACAACATCACCCTGAAGCTGGGGGTGGCAGCCATCAGCGTCGAGGCCGCCCGGCGCCAGGTGCTGCTCGCCGATGGCAGCTTTGTGGATTACGACCGGCTGGTTCTGGCTACCGGATCGCGGGCGAATCTCGGCGGCGACGCGCCCCTTGCCGGCTACGACCTGCCCGGGGTGCACACCCTACGCAAGCTGTCCGATGCCAAGTCGCTGCGCGCGCACATCACCGACGGGGCACGGGTCTCCGTTGTGGGTTCGGGGTGGATCGGCATGGAAGTCGCCGCCAGCGCCCGCCAGCTGGGGGCCAGGGTGACCGTCTATTCCTCTTCCAAGGTGCCCTTGGCGTCCGTATTCGGCGAGCGCTTCGGGCAGCATCTGCTGGAGCTGCATCAGCGCCATGGGGTGGATGTCCGCCCCGCCAAGGTCCAGGGCATCGAACAGGTTGACGGGCACCTGCAGGTGCTCTCGGAAGCCGGTTCCTCCAGGGCTGACGTTGTCCTGCTGGCTATCGGGGCGGTGCCCAATGTGCAGCTGGCCGAAACGGCGGGGCTCGAAGTGGATCGGGGAGTACTGGTCGACGCCGCGCTGCGCAGCAGCGATCCGCGAATCCTCGCCATTGGCGACATCGCGCAAGCCACCCATTCGGTCCTCGGCCGGCGCTTGCGGGTGGAGCATTGGGACAATGCCATCCGGCAAGGAAAACTGGCCGCGGCCACCTTGATGGGCAAGGAACAGTCCTATGACTGGTGGCCCTACTTCTTCACCGACCAGTTCGATCTGGGTATGGAATACGTCGGGCACAGTGCGCCGGAAGACGAAACGGTGCTCCGCGGCGATGCCGAGAGCGGCGAGTTCCTGATGTTCTGGCAGAACGGGCAGCGGATCACCGCTGCCGCCAACGTGAATATCTGGGATGTCAATGATGACCTGCGGGAATTGGTGGGGCGGGAAATCCCTGCCGAGCGCCTGGCCGACCCGGGCATCGAGATCACCGACCTGTAGGACCGGCAGCGAGAGGGATGGGTGTGGAGCATGAGTACCGTTGTGGTGGGCGTTGAAGCGGGGATGCCCTCGGGGGTGCTGGTCGCCGCCGCGGAACTAGCCCGTGATCTGAAGGCCCGGTTGATCTGCGTCCATGCGGACAGCGGCAGGTACGTGACCGAGAAGCTGGCGGAGGGAGACCTGCTGGATTCCGCTGGGCCGGTTGGCGAGGACCTGGCATGGGAGTTGTCGCTGTCGATCACCGGCATCAACTTCGAAAGCTATGCCATTGCGGGGGACCCGGCCAAGGTCCTGGCCGCGGTGGCCGAGCAGCAGGACGCGCGGATGATCGTGGTGGGCACCCGGCGCTCGGGATTGCGCCAGAAGGTCGCAGAACTGCTCGATGGCTCCATTGCGCTGGCCCTGGCCCAGAAGCAGCAGCGTCCGGTGCTAGTGGTTCCGCTGCGCGGTTCGCACTAGACCTCGAAGTACAGGTGCGCGTGGGCGGCGCAGCCCGGGTTGAACAGCGCCTGGCAGTGCGGGCAACAGGAGGCGCTGCGATACTCGTTGACGGTCAGCTCGCTGCGGCAGACGCCGCACAGCACCGAGGGCTGGTCAAATAAGTGCGCTGGCCATGGCTGGGCCCGGTGGCCGGCCAATTCGGCATGGCACAGGTGGCACGGGTAGTAGATGCCGCAGCAGAAGTGCTTGAGCGCAATCACGTCGCGCAGCTGGTGGTAGTGCGCGCAACGGGTTTGCCCGTCCATCTGCACCCCGCGCAATTTCACGCCTGTTTCCATGGAGCCTCCTGCCGAATCTGTTGCGCTTGTGCAAAAAAGCACGCCGAATGTGCACAATCTGTGTCCCACTATGCACCGTTTTGGGTATCTTTGGCGATGTGATCCGCGCCATACTCGCTGTTGAAGGCTAGTTCCACCGGGGCAACTAGCAAGGGCGGAAGGAACCCACTGTGGTCAGTGAAACCTCATCAAAGTCTGAACGCAAAGGATTGCGCAGGGTCGTTGCGGCCTCCATGGCCGGCACCGTCGTCGAGTGGTACGAGTTCTTCCTCTATGCCACCGCTGCCACCCTGGTGTTCAACAAGATCTTCTTCCCGGATAACGGCAACGACCTGGATAACATCATCAAGGCTTTCCTGACCTACGCGGTGGGATTCATCGCCCGCCCGATCGGCGGCATCGTCTTTGGCCACTTCGGCGACAAGTACGGGCGCAAGCACCTGCTGCAGGTGGCCATCGTGCTGGTCGGCGCCACCACCTTCCTCATGGGCTGCCTGCCCACCTTCGATTCCATCGGCTACGCGGCACCGGTCATGCTGATCGTCCTGCGCTTCGCCCAGGGTTTCGCCGTGGGCGGCGAATGGGGCGGCGCGGTACTGCTGGTGGCCGAGCATGCGCCGAACAAGGAACGCGGCTTCTGGGCCTCATGGCCGCAGGCCGCGGTGCCGGTGGGCAACCTGCTGGCCACGATCGTCCTGCTGGTGCTCTCTTCGACCCTGAGCAACGAGGCCTTCCTGGCCTGGGGCTGGCGCGTGGGCTTCTGGCTCTCGGTAGTGATCGTGATCGTCGGATACTACATTCGAACCCGCGTTTCCGATGCCCCGATCTTCCAGGAGGCCAAGGCGGAGCTGGAACAGAATGCCGCCGCCGGATATGGCGTCAAGGAAGTCTTCAAGCGCTACCCGCGCGGCGTCTTCACCGCGATGGGCCTGCGCTTTGGCGAGAACATCATGTACTACATGGTGGTGACCTTCTCCATTACCTACATGGCCACGCAGCTGAAGATGGATACCTCTACGATTCTCGGGCTGATGCTGATTGCCCACGTGATCCACGCGATCCTGGTCCCGCTGGTGGGTCGGTTTACCGATACCCGCGGGCGCCGCCCAGTCTATGGCACGGGTGTGATCCTCATGATGATCTGGGGCGTGGTGGCCTTCCCGCTGTTCAACACCGCCAACCACGCGATCATCCTGTCCACCATCGTGCTCGGCCTGGCGGTGCACGCCCTGATGTATGCCGGCCAGCCGGCGATCATGGCCGAGATGTTCCCGACCCGGATGCGCTACTCGGGCGTATCGCTGGGCTACCAGGTCACCTCGATCGTGGCCGGTTCCATGGCGCCGATCATCGCCACCTGGCTTCTGAAGGTCTACGGCTCGTGGGTGCCGGTGGCTGGATACATTGTCTTCGCGGCACTGGTCACTCTGGTAGCCGTGTACTTCATGAAGGAAACCAAGGGCGCCGATTTGGGCGCCATTGACGAGGCCGATCGCTTGTCCACCAGCGGCGAGATCGAAGCGGCAAAGCAGCTGAAGGCGCAGAAATAGCTTCCCGCTTGCCGCAGAATAATGGCCAGTCCCTTGCAGGGCTGGCCATTGTCGCGCTACACCGTTCGCAGCATTGCTCGTTCGCTGATGGCACCACAGAGCAAGAGGGTCTGGCAGGCCAGCATGCCTGGAATATATCGGGCGAAGCCTGCCGAACTTTCTAGCAGCCAGCTTGTTGCGAAATACATGATGATGGTCAGTGTCAAGGATATGGCGATGGAAAGGAGTCGTTGTCGTTTCGTTGCTCCCTGCCACAGCGGGATCTGACCTGTCTCAGAGTCGTCTTCGCTTTTGGCCAGCCCAAAATACTTCAGCATCATGCTCCTGCCTGTGATCATTCAAAAGACTACTTAGTCATTCAGTTGCCCTATTTAGAGCTTAGCGAGGTTTCATAAGAAAATGAATCCTACTTTTGAAGGAGGGGCAATGTGCGCAGTTCCCTGCGTCGTACGCTCCTCCGTCTGCGATGGAGGAGCCGTAGAATCGTCGCCTGGGGCCACAACCCAAATAGGGAGTACCCATGCAACCGTGCAGACTGTATATCATCGGCGGTAGCGGGAGTGGAACCACTACGCTGGGCCGTGCCATCGCCGATGCTTGGTCGGTGCCCCACGCGGATTCGGATGACCACTTCTGGGTGCCGACCGATCCGCCGTATTCACAGCAACGAAACCCGGCGCGGCGGGTGGAGCTGATGCTGGAAGTCTTTGCGCAGCGTTCGGCCTGGGTTCTCTCCGGAGCCATCAACGGCTGGGGAGAGGAAATTTTGCAACGCTGCGACGCGGTGGTGTTCCTCAGTCTTGGTGCGCACGAACGCCTGCAACGAATCGAACAGCGCGAACGGATTCGCAGGAGAACCGAGGAGATCAATACCGGGGCTTTTGGCGAATTCCTGGCCTGGGCCAGCAATTATGACGATCCAGAATTCAGCGGGCGCAGCCGCGCACGGCACGAAGCTTGGCTGAACACCTTGGATCGACCGGTGCTGCGCCTGGACAGCACGAGCAACGTGCACGAGCTGCGTGACGCGGTGCTTAGGTGGGAACCTGGTTGCCGAAGGGGAGTATGAACCAATCCCCATGGGCGGCCGCATCATTCAGCGCCCGCACGGTTGCCTGAACCGCCTTGCTGCGCAGCGCCTCCTCGCGGCCCACGAGCCAATATTCGGAAAGATAGCTGAACTGATCGTGCAAGACCGGGATCAGGTTCGGATAGTGCTTGGAGAGGAAGACCGGGAGCAACCCGAGCCCCGCATGGTTCATGGTTGCCGCGTACTGGACCGCAATGCTGGTCGAAGAAATCGCACGGTGCATCGGCGGCAGGTGGCTGGTTGCCTCGTCCAGCTTGTCCACGGTCAATGCCGTATCAATGTAGTAATTCAAACTGTGGCCTGCCAGATCCGACAGCTGGTGCGGGGTTCCGCGGGCTTGAAGATATTCGGCCGTGGCGTACAGCCGCAATTCATAATCCATGAGCTTTGTGGAGGCTGCCTTGCGCACGCTGGGCTGCCCGATGACAATCTCCAGATCCATGCCGGTGCGCGTCTGCCGGGCGCGGGTGGTTTCCGAGACTATTTCGAACACCAGTTGCGGGTGCTTGGCCTGCAGCTTCGCCAAGGCGGGCGCGGCCAGATGCGCGCTGAAGGCATCGGGTGCTGCCAGCCGCACATGCCCGGTCAGCGTGGGGGACTCTTCTTCGGTGCTGATGGATGCGACCGCCTGCTCGATGGCTTCGGCACTGGCCATGGCCCGGCGGCCCAAATCCGTCAGCTCCCAGCCATTAGGGGTATGCGCCAGGAGGTGGCCGCCCATGGCTTTTTGCAATGCGTCGATGCGCCGGGAGATCGTCGAGTGGTTCACCCCGAGAACCGCTGCCGCCGCGGTGTACCGGCCCAAGCGGGCCACGGTGAGCAAGGCAATCAGGGATTCAAGGTGGCGGTAATCGATCTGGCGGTCCATGGCACCAGTCTGCCATGCACGGTGTGCGCTGGCGCACACCGCACTTGCGCAATTGGCATGCTTCGAACCATTGAGCGCCCGGCATCCGGGAACCTACGCTGGCCTGAGAAGACAAAACTCGATGGCGAGGGGAAAACCGATGAGCAGCTACGCATGGATCGGACTGGGCAATATGGGCGGGCCAATGACCGCCAACCTGGTATCGGCCGGGCACACGGTGAAAGGCTTCGACCTCAACGAACAAGTCTGCGCCGCGGCAGCGCAGGGCGGGGTTCAGATCGCCGGATCCATCGCCGAGGCCATGGACGGCGTCGATGCGGTCTTCACCATGCTGCCCAAGGGCCAGCATGTGCGCGCGGTTTATGAGGGCGACGCGGGGATCTGGGCCCACGCCACGGACCAGATGCTGCTGATCGATTCCTCCACCGTGGACATCGAAACCTCCCGGTACATCCACGAAGGCTCGGCGCAGCGTGGGCTGAAATTTGTGGATGCACCGGTCTCCGGCGGGATTTCCGGCGCGGCGGCGGGAACCCTGGCGTTCATGCTCGGCGGCGAGGAGAAGCTCATGGCGCGAGCCACCGACTATATCGCCCCGATGAGCGGGCGGACCATTGTCGCAGGGGCCGCCAGCATGGGTATTGCCGCCAAGATCTGCAACAACATGATGCTCTTCATCGACCTGATGGCCAGTGCCGAAGGGTCGCAACTGGCCGAAAAGCTCGGATTGGATCCCAAGGTGTTCTGGGAGATCGCTTCGGTCTCCTCGGGACGGTCCTGGGCCCAGCAGACCTGGTACCCGGTCCCGGATGTCATCGATACCGCCGCGGCCAACAACAACTTTGAGGCCACCTTCCGCACCGATCTGGCGCGCAAGGATGTGGGCCTGGCGCTGGATGCTGGAGAAAGCACCGGGGTGCGCCTGCCCGCGGCAACCCTGGCCAAGGATCATTTTGATGAGCTGATCGCCCAAGGGCTGGGGGATAGGGACTGTTCGCTGATCGTCAAGAACCTGTTGCCCGATGAATCGGTCCGTGGGTGGGACCCCGAGAAGGCCAGCTAGCATGCAGATCCAGGCTGCAGTCCTTGAACAGCAGGAGAATCAGCGACCCTATGCCAAGCACCGGCCGCTAACGCTGCGCGAAGTGCAGCTTCAGGAACCGGGTCCCGGCGAAGTTCTGGTGCGGATCACCGCGGCGGGGCTGTGCCATTCGGACCTGTCGGTGATTGATGGCAACCGGTCTCGCCCGGTGCCCATGGTGCTCGGCCACGAATCGGCAGGCATTGTGGAGCAGGCCGGGCCCGGGGTGGAACTCGCTCTGGGGCAGCAGGTGATTTCGGTATTCCTGCCGCGCTGCGAAAAGTGCGCTGCCAGCGCCACTGGAGGCAAGCTGCCCTGCACCGCCGGCACCGAAGCCAATACGGCAGGAACACTGCTCACCGGCGCTCGCCGACTGGTGATGGATGGCCAGCCGGTCCACCATCATCTGGGGGTTTCGGCCTTCGCCACCTATGCGGTGATGGATGTTCGCAGCCTGGTGGCCGTCGGCAGCGACGTGCCGCCGGAAGTTGCTGCTGTGCTGGGCTGCGCGGTGCTCACCGGTGGCGGTGCCCTGCGCAATGCCGCCGGTGCCAGCGGGTCCGAAGATGTGGCCATCGTGGGGCTCGGCGGGGTTGGCATGGCCGCGTTATTAGTGGCCGTGGGGCAACGAACTACCGGCAAGATCCTGGCCATTGACGCCAATGAGGACAAGCTGGCCGTGGCCCTGGAACTAGGCGCCGACGCGGCCTGCACACCGCAAGAGCTGGCTGGCCGCAGCGCAGAAATTGTCATAGAAGCCGCCGGGCACCCGCGAGCCTTTGAAACCGCGCTGGCTGCCACGGCCGTGGGTGGAACGCTGGTTACCGTCGGGCTGCCGGCCCCCGGGGCGATGAGCAGTATCGAACCCTTGTCGCTGACCGCAGGGGCGCGCACCATCATCGGCAGCTATATGGGTTCGGCCCTGCCAGCGAACGACATTCCCTACTATGAGGGCCTCTGGCGGGCGGGCAGGCTCCCGGTGCAGAAGCTGGTGCGCACCCGGCCCATGGAACAGATCAACGAGGCGCTGGACGAACTGGCCGAAGGACGCTCGGTGCGCCAGGTGCTGCTGCCGTGACTAGTAGAATCGAGGGGTGACTGATTCGACCGCCGGCCCACGGGCACTGGCAACTCTGACCGATATCCGGGTGTTCGACTACCTGTGTGCCGCTCCGGCCACACGCACCCAGATTTCCGCGGACCTGGGAATTTCCAAGCCCACGGCGTCCCAGGCGATCTCCCGCCTGCAGGAGAACGGCCTGGCGATCGCCATTGACCGTCCGGCGGAGACCAAGCGCGGTCGAACCCCCGAGCGCTACGCGCTGCGCAGCGAGTACGGGCATGTGCTGGCCTTGTGCCTGCAAGCAGAATCCCTGCAGGTTCGGGCCACCGATCTTTCGGGAACGATCCTGGTTGATCGACTCTACCCGTTGACCCCGCACGTCAGTGCCGGGGAAGTGGAGAAGATGGCGGCCACCGAAATTGCCCGGGTGCGCAAGCAGCTGCGCTCGCCATTGCTGGCCGCCGCGGTCAGCCAGGCCGCACCGGTGTTGCGCGAGGATGCAGAACGCGTGGTTCCCACCGTGATTTTCCCTGCCTCCGGTGCCAACTTGGCCGGGCTGTTTGATGCCAGCGTTCCGGTGGTCCTGGATAACGACGTGAACTGGATGGCGGTAGCCGAGGCCGAAAGCACCGATGGGTCGTTGATGATGCTGTACATCGGAGCTGGCTTGGGGGCCGGGCTGGTCATCGACGGAAAACTTCACCGCGGACGCCATGGCACGGCCGGCGAGCTGGAGAACCAGTTGCTCGGCGAGAAGAACCTGCGCGAGGTTCTGGACGAGCTGGGAATGTTCCAGACCCGGATTCTCTGGGAGAAACTGGCCGACCAGCGAACGTGGCCGGTCTTCTTGCGGCCGCTGGGCCAGGTCGTGGCCAATCTGGTCGGCTTCGTGGACCCGCAGCAACTGGTTGTCACCGGCCCGGCAGTGACCGAAGAACTATGCGCGGCGCTGGCTGAAGAGGTCAATGGCAGATTGCTGGTGCCAGTGACCGTGCGCCCCTCGTCCCTTGGCGTGCAGTCGGCCGCCCACGGTGCGGTGGCCGGAGCCCGGGACATCGCCTTGGAAAATCTTTGGGAAAACTACCGAGAACGTTGACCAAACGCCGGAATCTATATATCGTAAAGAGTCCTTAAAATTTCTTTGCAACGTTGGGGAGAATCCTGATGGCATCATCTGCCGCACCGGCATCCAAGTCGCAGTTCGCTGCCATCGGCCTTGACATGGGCGGATCCTCGATCAAGTACGCCTTGGTCGGAACTGACGGAAAACTTGTCGAAAGCACACTGAACAAGGCGATCACCCCAGAGGGCGCGCATCCAGAGGCCGTCGCCGAAGTCATGGCGCAGATTGTCCGCGACCTGCAAGAAGCCACTGGCGAGGATCTGGCGGGCATTCCCGCTGGGGTAGCAGTGCCTGGCATCGTCATTGACGGAGTAGTGCATTCGGCCGCGAATATCGACAAGGCCTGGATTGGATTGGATGCCACCGCCATGTTCAGCAAGGTGCTGGACCGCGATGTCTACCTGCTTAATGACGCTGACGCTGCCGGCATGGCAGAGGTGTACGCAGGCGCCGGCTCCAAGGACGGTGCACCGCTGAAGGGCAGCACCCTGCTGCTGACCCTGGGCACCGGAATCGGTTCGGCCTTCTTCCGCGATGGAGTGCTCTTCCCCAACGTGGAATTCGGGCACCTGGAAATCGACGGATTCGACGCAGAAAGCAAAGCCGCCGCACGCGTCATGCGCGAAGAAAACCTGAGCTGGGACGAGTACATTGCGCGCCTGCAACGCTACCTGTCCCATGTGGAATTCCTGTGCAGCCCTGACTTGATTGTCATCGGCGGCGCAATCTCCGAGGACCACGAGCACTTCTTGCCTAAGCTGGATGTGCGGGCAAAACTCATTCCCGCAGAATTCAACAACGCCGCCGGGGTGTTGGGCGCCGCGCAACGCGCCATGCATCCGGGCACTTAGGAAGCACATGCATACCATTGACCCGAACGCCCAGATCAAGCTCGTTGCCGTCGACATGGACGGCACCTTTTTGGACGGTGACGGTCAAATCCCAGATCAAGCCTGGGGCGTGATCGACCAGCTGGCGCAGCGCGGCATCAAGTTCGTGCCCGCTTCCGGACGGCAGTTCGCCACCTTGCGCGAACAATTCGCCCAGCTTGGAGAGATCGCCATCATCGCCGAAAACGGCACAGTGGTCATGGATGGGGAGAACGAAATCTACTCCAACATCATTGATCGAGCTTTGGTGAACTCGGTGATCGAGACCGTGCGGCAGCAGGGCGCCCTGGATGCCGGACTGGTATTGTGCGGCCGCCGCACAGCCTATGTGGAGCGCCCGGACCAGAAGTTCGCCGATGCCGTCGCCCCGTACTACCGCGCGGTGCAGGTGGTTCAGAACCTCAACGACGTTGAGGACGAAATCATCAAGATGGCCGTGAACGTGGGCACCAGCAAGGTCCAGGAAATGGCGGCCGCCCTCGATGTGCCGCTGCAGGTGGTAATCTCCGGAAGCCACTGGGTAGATGCCATGAACCACGGGGTGCACAAGGGACTGGCACTGGGTGCCCTGCAAAAGGAGTTGGGCATCAGCGATGACGAAACGGTGGTGTTTGGCGACTACCCCAATGATCTGGAAATGATCAAGGCAGCCACCTACTCCTTCGCCATGGCCAATGCCCATCCCGAGGTGGCAGCAGCAGCGAACTTCACTGCGCCAGCGAACACCGAACACGGTGTCCTGCAGGTTCTGCGCGCCTACCTCGAAGGGCGCACGCAGCTTTAGCAGGCAGCGGCTTTCCGGCTAGCTACCGAGCCAGGTAGTGCCCCAGCCCGGCCAAGGCGGCACGCACCCCGGTGGCCAGGGAAAGCTCGTAGTCAGGCAGGAAGAAGGGCGAGTGGTTGACCGGCGGAGCGTCTTCCCGCGGGAGAAACCCGCCAAAGAACCAGTACACGTAGGGAACCGAGATGTCGTCGCCCAGCGCACCGAAATCCTCCGAACCCATCGCCGCTGGCAGGTCGACGACCTGCGCATCGCCCAGTTCGCCGATGAGCGCCTGCCTGACGCGCTGGGTGTGCTCGGGGTTGTTGTGCAGCTTGGGGAAGGAATTCAGGGCTTCGATTTCCGGCTCCGGGGCGTTGGATGCGGCTGCTTCGGCCTGCACGATGCGCTTGACCCCGTCCAGGATCTGCGCACGGGTCGGCTCGTCGAAGGTCCGGATGTTCAGCGTGAATTCCGCCCGGTCCGGAATGATGTTCTCCTTCAGCCCGGCATGGAAGGACCCGCAGGTGAGCACCGCAGGACTCTGCGGGTGCACTTCGCGCGAGACCAGAGTCTGCAGGCGCGTTATGGTGTGGGCGCCCTGGACGATCGGATCAATCGAGTCCTGCGGCTGTGAGCCGTGGGACTGCTTGCCATGCAGGGTCACCTTCAACGAATCGGCCATGGCCATGGCCGGGCCGCTGGTGAGCCCGATGGATCCGGCGGCGAAGGGGAAGACATGCTGCCCGAGGATGATGGAGGGCATCGGGGCCTTGTCCCAGAGCCCGTCATCGAGCATGGCCCTGGCCCCGGCGCTGGTTTCCTCGCCCGGCTGGAAGATCCAGACGATGGTTCCGCCCCATGCCGCAGTCTGCTCGGCCAGCCGGGCGGCTGCCGTGAGGGCCGCGGTGACGTGGGTGTCATGGCCGCAGCCATGCATCACAGGCACATCGGTACCATCGGCCAGCTCGCCGCGAACCGTCGAGGCGTAGTCGGCCCCCGTATCCTCGGCAATTGGCAGGCCATCGGTGTCGGCACGGAATGCGACCACCGGGCCTTCGCCATTGCGCTGGATGCCGACCACTCCGGTTCCTCCGCAGAGGAAGTTTTCGATGCCCAGGGCATCGAGCTGCTGGCCGATATAGGCGGCCGTCTGGTGTTCCTGCATTGACAGCTCCGGATGGGCATGCAGGTGGCGGTACATCTCGTGCATGATCCCGGCTTCTTCGTCGGTCAGGACGGTTCGCAGGGCGGCGGCGTGTTCTGTAGTCATGGTGATTCCTCTTAGTCGGCAGCTGGGGCGTGGACGGCGTTGCGGTCGCGTACGATCCACGAAACGATGATGGAGAAGAGCACAACCAGTGCCGTGCCAAACAGGGCAAGGGATGGAACCAGCGGAATCACCACGAAGTACATGAGCAGCGACAGGGCAATGGCGACGATGGTTGGACGGACCTGCTTCATGGCGACGATGGCCTGGACCAGCACTGCTCCCATCAAGGAGGGCAGGATGTAAAGGCGGGCGACTTCGATCATCTCGGCGGGGATGATCGAGACCAGCCATGATCCGAATATGCCGACGAAGACCAGGAGGCTGGTCAGGTGGACGGTAGCCGCGCCGCCGATGGCCATCACCGAGGCCAGGTCGCCGCGCCGGGTGCCGGGCTTGGCATTGATGGCCGACTGGGCCACGATGGCCGCGGGCAGCAACTTGTTGGAGATATTGCCGATCATGAAGGCCTGGTACATCGCGGCCGAGCCCAGGATCGGGAAGTAGGTCAGCGGCTCGACGAACCAGAAGATCCCGAACGTGGCCGCGACAGCGGCGAAGGCCACCCAGATCATCGAAGGGCTGATATCGAGTCCTGCGAAGAAGACCAGGTAGATCGGGCCGAGCAGCGAGAAGACCAGGCCTGCGGCCATGGTCAGCGAGCCGTAGCGCGTGGTCTGCTGCTCGAAGCGGGCCATCGAGGCGTCAGCTTGGGTCATTGCTGGAGAGCTCATGGGTTCTGTCCTTTCAATTCCGCTATGCGGTGTGCATCAGGTAGCCGGCGGCGATCGAAATTAGGATCGCGAAACCCAGGGCCCATTCCTTGAGCCACTTGGCGTTGAGCACCTTGGCGAGGAAGAGGAACAAGGCCATGGAGGTGGCCGATATCAGCACCAGCGTCATGTGGATGCTGGATTTGGGGATCTCGGCGATGGTCAGCATGCTGAAGGCTCCGAGCAGGGCCGCGGTTGGAATCAAGGCCATGGCCGCAGGGTTGCGCTTGGCCAGGGTCTTTCCGCCGCGCTTCAGGATCGGGGTCAGCAGCAGTGTGCATAGCATCCACATGCCGCCCGAGAGGCTCATGGCCATGAAGGCCACGGCGAAGACCTGCTGGGTGTAGGTATCCCCGCCGAGCATGGAGCCCATGGATTGGGCGGCCAGGTTGGCGCTGGCCGTTTCCGTTGAAGCAGAGCCGATCAGCCCGATGCGCACGAGCACCGCCGGGGTGCCGAACAGGGCCAGCAGCGCGATGGCCACCAGTACCACCGAGAGCGAGGGGCCGATCGAGGCGACGGCGCCGGCGCGGAATGCCTCCTTGACTTCGCGCACCGGCATGTCGATATGGGGAGCCGCAGCCTTGGCGGCCCGGACGTACAGGATGGTCTGGATGAAGATCACGGCGAAGACGCCCAGTGCGCAGAACCATAGGAAGGGGCTGTTGGCGATGGCCCAGATGTCCGTAGAGCCTGGATCGCCGGCCGAAAGCGGGAAGTGCATCGGAACTCCTTTGATGTGGACCAGCATGGTGTGATGCAGGTCTCGTTTGATACAAGAGTCCTCCTGAAAAACGTCGATGGCAAGGAATGCCGGATCTGGCCATAAACCTGGCCAAATCCTCCAAAATGGTGAGTTTTCATGGGAACTATTCCATTTGCGGTCAGGAAGGATGGAGGATTGTGACACATATCGCACTGCAGTTATCCGCCAGAAAGGCACTTCCATGAATGAGATCCAGCAACTGAGCGCCACTGAGTTGACCGCCAAGATCCGCAGCCGCGACCTCTCTGCCCGCGAAGCCCTGGAGAGCCACATCCAGGCCATCGATGAAGTGAACAGCCAGATCAATGCGGTGGTCATCAAGGATTTCGAGCGCGCACGGATCAAGGCGGCAGAGGCCGACGAAGCCACGGCGAGAAATGAGCCGACCGGCGTGCTCCATGGGTTGCCCATGACGCACAAGGACACTTTTAACACTGCCGGCCTGCTCTCCACCCAGGGATCGCTGGCCTTGAAGGACAACTTCCCCGAGCAGGACGACCTGCAGATCGCTCGTCTGGCATCTGCGGGAGCGATCAGGAGCGGCAAGACCAATGTCCCGGAATTCGGAGCCGGATCGCACACCTTCAATGAGCTCTTCGGCACGACGACCAATCCCTACGCGGTGGACCGCTCCGCCGGAGGCTCCTCGGGCGGCGTAGCCGCTGCGGTCGCCGCCCGGATCCAGCCGCTGGGCGATGGATCGGATATGGGCGGTTCGCTGCGCATCCCGGCCAGCTTCTGCAATGTCATCGGCTTCCGGCCCTCCTACGGAGTAATTCCCCTGGAGGCCAAGGGAAATGCCTACTCATGGCTGGCCCGCTCCGGCCCGATCGCCCGGACGGTGGAAGATATTGCGCTGTTCATGCGCGCCAGCGCGGGAGATGACAGGCTCCCGACCCCGAACACGCTGGCCGCCAGCGACTTCGGAACTCCAGTACCTGATCTTCGCGGGGTCCGGATCGGCTACAGCTTCGACTTCGGGATCGGCGTCCCGGTGGAGCCAGAGGTGATCGAGGTCCTGCAGCGCCAGCTCTCGGTCTTCGAAGCTGCCGGCGCCATCCTGGAAGAAGCAAGCATCGATTTCGCAGATGCCGACGAGGTCTTCGGAAATACCCGGGCCTTCGATTTCGCCACCAATCTGGGCGGCTTGGTGCGCAGCCACGGCGCGCTGATCAAGCCGGAAGTCCTCTGGAACGTCAAGAAGGGAATGGACCTTGACGGTCCGGCCATGATTTCAACCGTGGCGGCCCGCACCCGGCTGGAGCATGCGGTGCAGGGCTTCTTCTCGCGCTTCGATTTGTTCCTCTCCCCGGCGACGCAGGTGCTGCCTTTCGACGCCACGCAGCGCTGGCCTGAGCAAATCGCGGGTACCCAGGCTGAAACCTATCTGGACTGGATGCGCTCGGCCTGCCTGCTCTCGGCCACCAGCCTGCCGGTCATCGCCATGCCTGGCGGCTTCACCGAGTCCGGGCTCCCGGTGGGATGGCAGCTGGCGGCCAACCACTACCAGGACGTCCAGCTTCTGAATTGGGCGGCCGGCTACGAGCAGATGACCCGTTTTGCCGACCAGGCGCCGGCCCTGGCCACGGATCCGGCCTCGGTGGCAGCCAGTCCCGTCAAGACCGCCAGCGCCTGAGCCGCTAACTGCTGGGCCCGGCAGAGTATGATGTGAGCACTGCTCCGGTGCACCTGGTGCGGAGGCCAGGGGTGCAGTATCCGCAGCCTGAGCTTGGCTCGCGCGGGCGCCGCCAAAAGACCAGCAGAGAGGAACGGATGACAGAACTGAGCACTGTGCAGCGCCGCATTATTGCCGCCCTCCAGGTTGATGGCCGGGCCACGTGGCGGAAAATTTCCGCAGCACTGGATTTGCCTGAGCGCTCGGTCGCCCGCCACGGGGCGTGGCTCCTGGAACAGGGCCTGGTGACCGTGGCAGCGATTCGCCACCGCGAGCATTCGCTGCTGATCGCTTGCACTTGTGCACCGGGGACCGGCCGAATTGCCAGTGAATCATTGTCTACCCGGCCGGATACCAGTTTCTCCTACCAGGTCACCGGCAGGGAGGACCTCGTTGTTGAAATGCACTACAGCGGCGATGTGACCGAGATGCTCTCCGTGGAATTGCCAGCGACCCCGGGGGTCGCCTCGATCGTGGTCTTTCCGGTTCTGAAATACTTCAAGACCATTCGCGGGTGGCGCCTGGGTTCGCTCAAGCCTGCCGAAGAGCAGGCCCTGCAAGCCAGCCCGGATATCACCACTTGGCGCATCGAGCCTGGGCTCACACCGAAGGACGAGCAGATCATCGCCGCCTTGCAGGAGGACGGGAGGGCCAGCTATGAATCGATCGCCCGCCGGGTGGCGATGAGCGAGACCAGCGTTGCGCGGAGGATCGATTGGCTGCTGTCAACGGGCCAGATCGCCATCCGCGCCGTGGTGGAACCCCTGGCCGTGGGGCTTCCGGTCGAGGCCTTGCTCTGGGTATCCACGGCGCCGTCCCAAGTGGAGAAATTGGGCCAGCGTCTGGCGCTGCGCCCGGAAGTGCGTTATGCGGCGGCGGTGGCTGGAGACTGCCAGCTGGTGGTCGACGTGACGGTTGCCAGCCAGGCCGAGCTCTATGAATTCATCTCCCACAGCTCGTGGGGCGACTCGATGCTGCAGGTGAAGACTTCGCTGGTGGTGAGCGCCCGGAAACGCGGCGGACGCTTGATCAGCGGCTAGTGCGATGGCCATGCGGCTGCGTCGGGACACCAGGAGTTCAACTGGGATCCAGTTTTCCTGCGACTGGTATTCACCGTGGCGGAGGAATGGGTGAATGCCGGATGAATCTTAGGCATGGCCGCAATCAAACTGCGTAACATGCTGATTTTGGCCCTGCTACTGCCCGGTAGTGACATACTCTCGCCGTACTGGGTGCGCTGAAAACGACCCAGGAGGTTAACAACCAGTTAACCATGCAGGGTGAAAGGAATACCGGCAACCGTGAGCAAGAGGTTGACCTACGGGAAGAACCAAGCCGTCGCCACTCCGGAAAGCGCATGGCGAAAACGCAAAGACGCGTGGGAGCACCTCGGCTACATGCTGAGCGAGATTTCCTCGGAACATCAAGATGAACCCGGCCGCAAGGAACATGAATTGGAAGCTGGCCGGCTGCTGGGCCTCTTGGCTTCCATTGAACCCTATTGGGCTAACCCGGGACTGGACTATTTCAACGATGTAGCCGGGCTCATGTCCACCGGCCGTTACGCCGATGCCATGCAGCTGGTCTACCAGGCCAACCAGTCGTTCAGGACTATCACTCAGTATATGGATCTGGACGGCCACGACAGCGTCCGGACAGACCCCGAAGACCTGGGCGGCGGTGCTGCGGGCGGAGCCAAACCCCATGTGCCAATGGTGGAGATCCTCCTTCTGGATAATGGGCCGACCGATGAAATTGGGCAATTCACCGAAGAACTGGCAGCACAACGCCAGCGTACCGATCTATTCCACTACAACTTCATTGTGGTGCCCAGCGTCGAAGATGCCCTCGCTGCCGTCTTGATCAATCCAAGCATTCAAGGAGTGGTGCTCACCGCGCGCTTTGAACTGGCCACGCGGCGCAGGCTCTCGTCAACACTGCATAAGTTCATTGTGAACCGCACCGCCGGCTACTTCGAGTCGACTCGTCAGATCCAGCGCCTGCTGGATCTGGAAGAGATCCTGGATAAGCTGCATCCGCAGATCCCGGTGTACCTGATGGCCGGTGTCGCATTGGAATCCATTGCCCATGAGATCACAGGGCGGTTCCGCCGCATCTTCTCGCGCAACGACGGCATGGACTTGCACCTGTCGATCATTGCCGAGGTGACCGAGCGGTATCACACACCGTTTTTCAACGCCTTGCAGAAGCACGCCAAACGGCCCGGCGGCGTATTCCACGCCATGCCCATCTCGCGTGCCGGGTCGGTGCAGAATTCACCGTGGGCACGGGACCTGGTGGATTTTTATGGCAAGAACCTGTTGCTGGCCGAAACCTCGGCAACCTCCGGCGGGCTGGACTCCCTGCTGGATCCGCAGAGCTCAATCAAGAAGGCCCACGAGCTGGCCGCTCGCGCTTTCGGAAGCCACCGCACCTACTTCGTCACCAACGGAACTTCGACAGCCAACAAGATCGTGCACCAATCGATCCTGGCACCGGGTGACATCGTCCTGGTGGATCGCAACTGCCACAAGTCCCACCACTATTCGCTAGTGCTCGCCGGGGCCCACGTGAGCTACCTTGAGGCCTACCCGCTGAACGAGCACTCCATGTACGGGGCTGTTCCACTGCGGGACATCAAGGCCCGGTTGCTGCAATTGCGGCGCGAAGGGTTGCTGCACAAGGTCAAAATGGTGACCCTGACCAACTGCACCTTCGACGGCATCATCTACGACCCGCGCAGGGTCATGGAAGAGTGCCTGGCCATCAAATCAGACCTTGTCTTCCTATGGGATGAAGCGTGGTTTGCCTTCGCCAGCTTCCACCCGGTGTACCGGCAGCGCACCGCGATGAGCGTTGCCAAGGTGCTGGAAGAGGACATGGAAACGCAGGAGTACCGGCAGCGCCATGCCCGGCAAGCCAAGGACCTGCCAGCGCCTGGAACCAGCGACCGGCCAGAAAATGATGAGGCATGGCTTAACATGCGGTTGATTCCAGATCCGGAACGGGTTCGTTTGCGCGTGTACTCCACCCAATCTACGCACAAGACGCTGACCTCGCTGCGCCAGGGATCCATGATCCACGTCTTTGACCAAGACTTTACGATGCGCAATCTCAACGCCTTCCGCGAGGCTTACATGACCCACACCTCGACCTCGCCGAACTACCAGATCTTGGCGTCGCTGGATATCGGCCGTCGCCAGGCGGAGCTGGAAGGCTATGCCCTGGTGCAGCGCCAGGTGGATTTGGCGCAGTCCATCTGCCGGGCCATGGGCCGCAATGCTCTGCTGGGCAAGTACTTCCGGATCTTGGATTCCAGGGACCTGATTCCCGCCGACTACCGGTGCTCTACCAGCGCGACGCCCGTTCGCGACGGACTGGCCGCGTGGGATGAGGCCTGGCAAAACGACGAGTTCGTCGTGGATCCTTCGAGATTGACCTTGGACATCAGCAGGACCGGGGTGGATGGGGATACCTTCAAGCACCAGTACCTGATGGACGGGCATTCCATCCAGGTCAACAAGACCAGCCGCACCTCGGTACTGTTGATGACCAATATCGGAACCACCCGTTCCGCAGTGGCGCACCTGATTGAAGTCTTGGTGAA
>Ga0302349_1001163_pt1 | contig 22433 bp, 17 predicted proteins | sample PhyAR1_FD_202176 | JGI IMG/M metagenome (GOLD analysis project Ga0302349, IMG submission 202176) | Leaf surface microbial communities from alfalfa plants in UC Gill Tract Community Farm, Albany, California, United States - DLSL A.R1... | ecosystem: Host-associated > Plants > Phyllosphere >...
ATCCCGATTTTGCGGTCTGGTACAAAGAGCCGTCCAAAACCATTCCACAACCGAAACTCAACCTGGTCTACATTTACGGCGAGAGCCTTGAGCGCACCTATTTTGATAACGACGCTTTTCCGGATTTAACGCCGGAACTGGGCGCAATCAAAAAAGAGGGGATCGATTTCACTCACACCGCGCAGCTACCGGGCACCGACTACACCATCGCCGGTATGGTCGCCTCGCAGTGCGGCATCCCGCTGTTTGCGCCATTTGAAGGCAACGCCTCGGCGTCAATGTCCAGCTTCTTCCCGCAGAATATTTGTCTGGGCGATATCCTGAAAAACTCCGGCTATCAGAACTACTTTGTGCAGGGGGCCAATCTGCGCTTTGCCGGGAAAGACGTGTTCCTCAAGTCCCATGGTTTTGAACATCTGATCGGAGCGGAAGAGCTGAAAACCACCGTTGCCGATCCGACTTACCGCAACGACTGGGGCTTTTATGACGACACGGTGCTGGACGAGGTGTGGAAAAAGTACGAAACCTTGTCCAAAAGCGGCGAGCGTTTCTCGCTGTTCGCCCTGACGGTGGACACCCATCACCCGGACGGTTTTATCTCGCGCACCTGCGATCGTAAACGCTACGACATCGACGGCAAACAGAACCAGTCATTTAGCGCGGTGACCTGTAGCCAGCAGCACATCGCGGCTTTAATTAATAAAATCAAAGCCTCGCCGTGGTTTAAAGACACAGTGATTGTGGTCTCGTCCGATCATCTGGCGATGAACAACACCGCGTGGAAATACCTGAACAAGCAGGATCGCAACAACCTGTTCTTTATTCTGCGCGGCGACGCACCGCAGCAGGACATCTCCGGCGTGAAGCGCAACACCATGGATAACGGCGCGACCGTGCTGGATATTCTCGGCGGCGACAACTTTATCGGTCTTGGGCGCAGCAGCCTGTCGGGGCAGTCGCTCTCCGAGTCGTTCCTCAACATGAAAGAGAAAGTGCTGGCCTGGAAGCCTGACGTGATCCACCTGTGGAAATTCCCCAAAGAGATGAAAGATTTCACCGTGGATCGCGACAAGCGCACCATCGCGTTCTCCGGCAGCCATTTCCGCCTGCCGCTGCTGATCCGCGTCTCCGATAAGCGCATCGAACCGCTACCCGAAAGTGAATACTCCGCCCCGCTGCGCTACCAGCTTGCCGACTTTGCGCCGCGCGATAATTTCGTCTGGATCGATCAGTGCTACAAAATGGCGCAGCTCTGGGCACCTGAACTGGCGCTCTCTACCGACTGGTGCGTGTCGCAGGGGCAACTGGGTGGCCAGCAGACGGTGAAGCGCGTGGATGCGGCGCAGTGGAAAGGCAAAACCGCGTTCAAAGATACGGTGATTGATACCGACCGCTACAAGCGCAACGTCGATCAGTTAAAAATCGTCGATAACGACATTCGCTATAAAGCCGACAGCTTTATCTTTAATGTCGCGGGTGCGCCGGAAGAAGTGAAGAAATTCAGCGGGATTTCGCGCCCGGAAAGCTGGGGCCGCTGGTCAAACGCCCAGCTTGGCGAGAGTGTGCAGATCGAGTACAACGATCCGCTGCCCGCCGAGTTTGATCTGGTGATCACCGCCAAAGCCTTTGGCCCGAACGCCCATCGCCCGGTGCCGGTCCGCGTGGGCAACAGCGAGCAGACGCTGACGCTGGGCAACGACGTGACCACCACCACCCTGCGCTTTAGCAACCCGACAGGCAGCCATACGCTGGAGATTGTGCCGCCGGACCCGCAGTCCACTAACGAAGGCAATATTCTGGGGCATTCGCCGCGCAAGCTCGGCATCGGGATTGTGGAAATTAAAGTGGTGAAAACGGAAGGGTAATAACGGCAGGGTAATCGTTAAAAGCCCGGCGACATGCGCCGCCGGGCATCGGAAGGACCTGTCAGAAGGTTTCCCAGTTATCGTCTGCAACGGCAGCTTTACGCGGCAGTGCAGCGGCTGGAACGGCTTGCGCCGGGGTAAAACTTGCTGGCGCATTACGTGACTCGCGACGGGTGCGGAACACGGCAACGGCCTGAGTCAGACGGCTGGCCTGCTCTTCCAGTGCGGCAGCGGCAGCGGCGGATTCTTCCACCAGCGAGGCGTTCTGCTGCGTCACGCGATCCATCTCGGCAACAGCCAGACCAACCTGGTCGATACCACGGCTCTGCTCATCGGATGCGGAGGCGATTTCGCCCATGATATCGGTCACGCGGGTTACCGCATTCACGATCTCATCCATGGTTTCACCGGCACTTTCTACCAGCGTTGAACCCAGCTCCACGCGACCCACAGAGTCTTCGATCAGACCTTTGATTTCACGGGCAGCCTGCGCACTGCGCTGGGCGAGGTTACGTACTTCACCCGCTACCACGGCAAATCCACGCCCCTGCTCGCCTGCACGCGCCGCTTCAACCGCCGCGTTGAGTGCAAGGATGTTGGTCTGGAAGGCAATGCCGTCGATCACGCTGATAATGTCGGCGATTTTCTGCGAGCTACCGGCGATGTCACGCATCGTCTGCACCACGTTATCGACAACTTTACCGCCTTTCTGCGCAGTTTCTGAAGCGCTGAGCGCCAGATGGCTCGCCTGACGGGCGTTCTCGGCGTTCTGTTTCACCGTTGCGGTCAGCTCTTCCATGCTGGCAGCGGTCTCTTCCAGAGAAGCGGCCTGCTGTTCAGTACGGGAAGAGAGATCGTTGTTACCGGAAGAAATTTCGCTCGCACCGCTGTAAATCGCGTCTGCGCCACGACGAACATCACCCACGGTGCGCACCAGCTCACCCTGCATATGACGCAGGCTGTCGGCCAGTTGCCCCATTTCATTGGTGCCGTGCACTTCGATATGCTGCTCAAGATCGCCACCCGCAATATGACGGATGCTTTCCACCAGGCGCTGCAGCGGTGCAATGAGCACGCTCTTAATGCCGAACCAGACGCTGATAATCACCGCCAGAACGACCGCCAGCACGCTGATGATGATCCACACAGCCATGCTGTAAGAGCCATCGTTATCTTCCACCGCAACGTCATACAGATGATCGTTCTGTTTCAGATACTCGTTGTACTGTTTCTCAAAACCGTCCTGATACCCCTGGGTTGGCTGATCGAAGAACTCATTGATCTTGCCCGCGCCCAGTAACTGAATCAGCTCAGCCAGCGCGCCGTGGTAGATATCATAGTTACGCTTGATCTCAGCGGCAGCGGCTTCGCTCTGACGTGGATCGCGCGGCAAGCCCTGATACTCGCTCCAGTGCGCTTCCGCCTGCTTCAGCGAGGTGCTGGCAATTTGCATCAAATCGTTCACGGTTGACCCGCTGCCGATACCGGTCTGATCCATCATGTAACGGATCCCGGCACGGTTTAAGGTATTACGCGTCTGCAACAGTGCAACCCAACTGGCGTTCAGCGTGGACTGCTGCGCGCGGATGGTCTGTAAAACCGTAAAGTTCTCTTTATCGTGTTTCAGGGCGTTAAAGAACAAACCGCCTGAGGTCAATTGTAAAAGGCCAAACAATCCAAGTACCAGAAGTAAGCTGGTAACAATTTTGATACGATTTAACATGTTTTCTCATTCCTGTGGACGGATAACAGTTTTTCGGCCTGAGGAAGGAAAACTTTATTAGAAATCGTGTGTATCAGCAGACATCACTAGCTTTATAAAATTGCTAATAAAAAAATGCAGAGTTTTTCCCTGAAAATTTTGACTGGGTTAACGAATCATCACGTTTTATAACCGCTCAAAACCTAAGACTTTGATCCGTTAAAAACGCATCTTATGCTGCGTTTTTTTAGGAAGGATTCTCACATGCTAGACCGCGACTTTGATCACCTCAGCACGCTATTCCACCTCTTTTTCGAACGCGACGATATTCGTCAAAAGCTCAACATTATTGATCAGCACCATATTTCTGGATGGGAAGTATGGATGCAAATTGAATTTGCCAATTATCTCGTTTCTACAGGCCACGAGTGGTGGCGTGAACAGACTCTGGGCAGCGATCTGCGTAAAAATCCTGAACGTATAACTATGCGTACCGACTTTTTGCTGCGCAAAAAAGGCTGGACGCTCGATAGCTATGTCGCTTTGGAGATGAAACAAAACCTCGATCCCACCAGTTGTGTGAAAAACATGATCGCTGATTTGGTCAAAACGGCCAAAATTAAACGTTCGGAGCTAGATTTACGCAGTTTCTGGACGCTCGGTATCACACCAACTATTGACAGGGAGCGCCTGGATTATTTAATCGATAAATACCTGGACGATAAGTACTACCAGACTAAATCGCGTAAAAAACATGTATTAATTAAAGAAATAGAACAGACGCCATACTGCTACATTGTGATTTAACGGCTTTTTGATATGAGCGCAAGGCGGTATGCCTCCCGTGCTACCGCCGCAGCACAGCGTGATCCCCTTCACAAAAACTTCCCCGCTTATTTTTGTCTTTAACCGCTTAACACCGCGAGTGACCGTTCGCCCCTCACTTCCAACCGCTTAATCAGATAGCGCCCATTTTCTGCACGCTATTTGTCATGATCTGCCTAATCAAAGTTCTCTATTCAACACATCAATCGTTAACTCACATCGACCCTTTCGGTCTTAAAGCCAGGTCTACTATGGATAATAAAAAGCTACTCAAGCACATACCCTGGGTGATTCTTGGAATCATCGGTGCTTTCTGTCTGGCGGTTGTCGCCTTACGGCGGGGTGAAAGCGTCAGCGCGCTGTGGATCGTTGTCGCCTCTGTTTCGGTTTACCTCGTGGCGTATCGCTACTACAGCCTCTACATCGCCCAGAAGGTGATGAAACTCGACCCGACGCGCGCGACGCCGGCGGTCATCAACAACGACGGCCTGAACTATGTGCCGACTAACCGTAACGTCTTGTTCGGTCACCACTTTGCCGCTATCGCCGGTGCTGGCCCGCTGGTCGGCCCGGTACTTGCCGCGCAAATGGGCTACCTGCCGGGCACCCTGTGGCTGCTGGCGGGTGTGGTTCTTGCCGGTGCGGTACAGGACTTTATGGTGCTGTTTATCTCTTCACGCCGTAACGGTGCGTCTCTCGGTGAGATGATCAAAGAAGAGATGGGCCCGGTGCCTGGCACCATCGCGCTGTTCGGCTGCTTCCTTATCATGATCATCATCCTCGCCGTACTGGCGCTGATCGTGGTGAAAGCGCTGGCCGAATCGCCGTGGGGCGTCTTCACCGTCTGCTCAACCGTGCCAATCGCGCTGTTTATGGGCATTTATATGCGCTTCCTGCGTCCAGGCCGCGTGGGTGAAGTCTCGGTGATTGGTATTGTGCTGCTGGTGGCGTCGATTTACTTCGGCGGCGTGATTGCGCACGACCCGTACTGGGGCCCGGCGCTGACCTTCAAAGATACCACCATCACCTTCACGCTGATTGGCTACGCGTTTATCTCCGCGCTGCTGCCGGTGTGGCTGATTCTGGCTCCGCGTGATTACCTCGCCACGTTCCTGAAAATTGGTGTGATCGTCGGTCTGGCGATCGGCATTGTGATCCTGAATCCGGAACTGAAAATGCCTGCCATGACCCAGTACATCGACGGTACTGGCCCGCTGTGGAAAGGTGCGCTGTTCCCGTTCCTGTTTATCACCATCGCCTGTGGCGCGGTCTCTGGCTTCCACGCGCTGATCGCTTCCGGCACCACGCCGAAGCTGCTGGCCTGTGAAACCGACGCGCGTTTCATCGGTTATGGCGCAATGCTGATGGAATCGTTTGTCGCCATCATGGCGCTGGTTGCGGCTTCTATTATCGAACCGGGCCTGTACTTTGCGATGAACACCCCGCCTGCCGGTCTGGGCATCGTGATGCCGAACCTGCATGAACTGGGCGGCGATAATGCGCCGATGATCATGGCGCAACTGAAAGATGTCACCGCACATGCGGCGGCGACCGTCAGTTCCTGGGGCTTTGTGATCTCCCCTGAGCAGATCCTGCAAACCGCGAAAGACATCGGCGAACCGTCCGTCCTGAACCGCGCCGGGGGTGCTCCAACGCTGGCGGTTGGTATCGCACACGTGTTCCATAAAATCCTGCCGTGGGCAGACATGGGCTTCTGGTACCACTTCGGGATTCTGTTCGAAGCGCTGTTTATCCTCACCGCGCTGGATGCGGGTACCCGTTCTGGCCGCTTTATGCTCCAGGATCTGCTGGGTAACTTCGTGCCGTTCCTGAAGAAAACCGACTCTCTGGTGGCGGGCGTTATCGGTACTGCCGGTTGCGTGGGCCTGTGGGGTTACCTGCTGTATCAGGGCGTGGTCGATCCGTTAGGCGGCGTGAAGAGCCTGTGGCCGCTGTTCGGTATCTCCAACCAGATGCTGGCGGCCGTGGCACTGGTGCTGGGCACCGTGGTGCTGGTTAAAATGCAGCGCACCAAATACATCTGGGTGACGGTGGTTCCGGCCTTCTGGCTGCTGATCTGCACCACCTGGGCGCTGGGCCTGAAACTGTTCAGCAACAACCCGCAGATGGAAGGCTTCTTCTACATGGCGAGCCAGTACAAAGCGCGTATTGCTGCCGGTGGCGAGCTGACCGCGCAGGAAGTGGCGAACATGAACCACATCGTGGTGAATAACTACACCAACGCCGGCCTGAGTATCCTGTTCCTGGTAGTGGTCTACAGCATTATTTTCTACGGTTTCAAAACCTGGATGAAAGCCCGCAACAGTACCGTGCGCACGGATAAAGAAACCCCGTACGTGCCGGTGCCGGAAGGCGGTGTGAAGACCTCTTCACACCATTAATCCATCTTTCCCCCTCACCCTCACCCCATGGGAGAGGGCAGATCGAGTACAGACCCGCCTTTCTCCCTCTCCCTGCGGGAGAGGGCCGGGGTGAGGGGGAAAACAATGTCAGGAACTCCCCATGTTTGGTAACTTAGGCGAAGCAAAAAAATACCTCGGCCAGGCCGCGAAAATGCTGATTGGCATTCCTGATTACGACAACTATGTTGAACACATGAAAACCAATCATCCCGATAAGCCCTGGATGACCTACAACGAGTTCTTCCGCGAGCGCCAGGAAGCACGCTATGGCAGCGGCGGAAGCAGTTGTTGTTAAGAAGGAACCACCATGACCCCGATTGCAGTCACGCTCCTCACCGGCTTTCTTGGCGCGGGCAAAACCACCCTGCTGCGCCACATCCTCAACGAACAGCACGGCTATAAAATCGCTGTGATTGAAAACGAATTCGGCGAAGTTTCCGTTGACGATCAACTCATTGGCGACCGTGCCACCCAGATCAAAACCCTGACCAACGGCTGTATCTGCTGTAGCCGCTCGAACGAATTAGAAGATGCGCTGCTGGATCTGCTCGACAGCCTCGATCGTGGCGACATCGTCTTCGACCGTCTGGTGATTGAATGCACCGGCATGGCCGATCCCGGCCCGATTATTCAGACCTTTTTCAACCATGAAATCCTCTGCCAGCGCTACCTGCTGGACGGCGTGATTGCGCTGGTCGATGCCGTCCACGCCGACGATCAGATGAATCAGTTCACCCTCGCCCAGTCGCAGGTAGGCTACGCCGACCGCATTCTGCTGACCAAAACCGACGTGGCGGGCGAGGCAGAAAAATTGCGTGAGCGCCTGGCGCGCATCAACGCCCGCGCACCGATTTACACCGTGACTCATGGCGATATCGACCTGGCACAGTTGTTCAACACCAACGGTTTTATGCTCGAAGAGAACGTGGTCAGCGCCAAACCGCGCTTTCACTTTATGGCGGATAAACAAAACGATATTTCGTCGATTGTGGTGGAGCTGGATTACCCGGTGGATATCAGCGACGTTTCCCGGGTGATGGAAAACCTGCTGCTGAGTTTTGCGGAAAAATTATTGCGCTACAAAGGGATGCTGTGGATCGACGGCGAGCCCAACCGCCTGCTGTTCCAGGGCGTCCAGCGCCTCTACAGCGCCGACTGGGACCGTCCCTGGGGCGACGAACAACCGCACAGTACGCTGGTGTTTATCGGTGTGCAGTTGCCGGAAGAGGAGATCAGAGCGGCGTTTGCGGGATTGAAGAAAGCGTAACGACTGCCCCCTCACCCCGGCCCTCTCCCCAAAGGAGAGGGAGAAAGGCGGGCCCGTGCTCGGTCTGCCCTCTCCCGCCGGGAGAAGGGCACAATCTGTTCCCTCTCCCACGGGGAGAGGGTTAGGGCGAGGGGAAACCTTACTTACTCACCACCACCAGCTTCTGATTCACAAACTCTTTGATCCCCAGATCCGACAGCTCGCGACCAAAGCCGGAGCGCTTAACGCCGCCGAACGGCAGTTCCGGAGCGGTGTCAGTAAGCGAGTTGATGTACACCATCCCGGTTTCAATACGCGAGGCGAGCGCTTTCGCCCGCTCGATGTTCTGGCTGAAAATTGCACCACCCAGACCATAGTGGGAGTCGTTTGCCAGCTTCACCGCTTCATCGTCGTTTTTCACCACGTAAACCTGCGCAACCGGGCCGAAGAACTCCTCGAAGTACGCCGGGTTATCACGGCTAATGTTGGTCAGGATCGTCGGTGCATAAAAGTTGCCTTTGTGCTCAACCGGTTTACCGCCAAAGTGTAGCGTCGCGCCGTTTTTTACCGCCTCATCGACCTGCCTGGTCAGAGTCTCCAGCGCATCTTTCGACGATAACGGCCCCAGCGTGGTGCTCTCGTCGAGCGGATCGCCAATTTTTACCTGGCGGAACGCTTCGGTATATTTTTCGAGGAATTTATCCGCGAGCGCCTCGTGGACGATAAAACGCTTCGCGGCGGTGCACACCTGCCCGGCGTTTTGCAGGCGGGCTAATACACCCACTTTCACCGCTTTTTCCAGATCGGCGTCATCGAGTACCAAGAACACGTCGTTACCACCCAGTTCCAGCGTCGATTTTTTGAGTTTCTTCGCCGCCTGCGCGGCCACTACGCTCCCGGCTTTTTCAGAGCCGGTCAGGGCCACGCCCTGCACGCGGTCGTCGGCGATGATGTTCGACACCTGATCCGAGGAAATAAACAGATTGGTATAGGCCCCGTCCGGCGCGCCCGCTTCGCGTACCAGATGCTCAAACGCTTCGGCGCAGTGCGGCACGATGCTGGCGTGTTTTACAATCACCGGATTACCGGCAGCCAGATTCGGTGCCAGTACACGCATCAACTGGTAATAAGGGAAGTTCCACGGCTCCACAGCCATCAGCACGCCAATCGGGTGGTGCTCAACCCACGCTTCGCCAAGTTCAGAGTCGTATTTGACCGGGGCGAGGAATTGCTTTGCGTTATCCGCATAGTAGCGGGCGATTTTTGCGCACAGTTGCACTTCGCCACGGCTTTGCTCAATCAGCTTACCCATATCCTGGGTGGCGATTTTCGCCAGCTCTTCCTGCCGATCTTCCATCAGATCCGCCAGCCGGTTCAGTACCGGCAGCCGCTGGTCGATATCCCCTTTCGCCCACGACGAATGATACAGCGCATCGGCTTTCTTAAGCGTTGCTTCGATGTCTGCGTCGGTGTGTGCCGGGTACTCTTTGACGAGCTGATTCGTGAAGGGATTTATTGTCTGGTACGCCATATCAACTACCTCCTGATAAGCAGTAAAAAATGCTGATAAGGCTATTAATGGTAGTCGCTATAGCTGGTTACGTGCGTAAAGTTGGGTATAACCGGATGGTTCTGAATATTTCTACTGGCGGTTTTCACCGCTTAACTTCTACGACGTGCAGGCGGCACGATGTTCACCGAACCTAAGCCGCTGGACTTTCCCACCGAGCGCGGCGGGGGCAATGTTTCATGCTATAGGCGCACGCCGTGGGGCACCCATATTGAATTTATCACCCGGCCTTCACCGATGCCTTACGCGCAGCACACGGCGCTTCGCCGCTGGAAACCATAATTCGGATTTATGTTTAGCCATCAGCGATCTATGCTTAGGCCATGGAAAAACTCGCTGAACTCAAGCGCGCCAAGCGCCTCGCCCTGTCGCTGCTGCTGATTGCCGCAGCGATTTTTGTGACCACGCTTTTTCTGCCGCCGAACATTTGGGTGAGCGGTGTGAAGGCCATTGCCGAGGCGGCGATGGTCGGTGCGCTGGCTGACTGGTTCGCAGTTGTCGCGCTGTTTCGCCGCGTGCCTCTGCCCTTTATCTCGCGCCATACGGCGATTATCCCGCGTAATAAAGACCGGATTGGCGACAATCTTGGGGTGTTCGTGCAGGAGAAGTTTCTTGATACCCAGTCGTTAGTCGATCTGATCCGCCGCCATGAACCGGCGCTGATGATCGGCACCTGGTTTAGCCAGCCCGAGAACGCCAGGCGCGTGGGGCAGCATATGTTGCAGGTGATGAGCGGCTTTCTTGATCTCACCGACGATGCGCGCATTCAGAAGCTGCTCAAGCGCGCGGTGCATAAAGCCATCGATAAAGTCGATCTCAGCGGTACCACCGCCTTAATCCTCGAAAGTCTCACCAAAAATAACCGCCATCAGGTGCTGCTGGACACGCTGATCGCCCAGCTTGTGACGCTGCTCGGACGGGAAAGCACCCGGCAGTTTATCGCCATGCAGGTAGTGCGCTGGCTGAAGGCCGAACACCCGCGCAAAGCCATGCTGTTGCCGACCGAATGGCTGGGGGAGCACAGTGCGGAACTGGTGGCCAGTGCGGTGAATTCCCTGCTCGAAGACATCAGCCAGGATGAAGCGCATCAGATCCGTCAGGCTTTCGATCGGGCCACGCTGAAACTCATCGACAGGCTGAAAAACGATCCTGAGATGGCGGCAAAAGCGGAAAGCACGAAGGCGTATATCAAAGAAGATGAAGCCTTTAACCGATATCTGGCCGAACTGTGGGGCGATCTGCGCAACTGGTTAAAAGCGGATATGCAAAGCGACGATTCCCGCGTGATGAAGCGGATCACTGAGGCGGGATTGTGGTTTGGCGAAACGCTGGTGGCCGATAACGCCCTGCGTACCTCGCTTAATCAGCATCTGGAGCAGGCCGCGCGTAACGTTGCGCCGGAGTTCGCCCAGTTCTTAACCCGCCACATCAGCGACACGGTAAAAAGCTGGGATGCGAAAGAGATGTCGCAGCAGATCGAGTTGAATATCGGGAAGGATTTGCAGTTTATCCGCATCAACGGCACCCTGGTGGGCGGTACCATCGGGCTGGTGCTGTTCCTGCTTTCGCAGATACCGGGATGGATAAATTATTGAGGCTGTGTTGCCCGGCAAGCCTGTGCCGCCGGGCAACATGACGTGATTTACTGGCTGTCTTTCTGGATCTTTTTGATGATGTTAGTGGTGGAGCAGCCGTCTTCAAAGTTCAGCACCATCACCTCGCCGCCGTTAGCCCAGACCTCTTTACTCCCGGCGATATCTTCCGCTTTGTAATCGCCGCCTTTCACCAGCAGATCCGGCAGGATCCCGGCAATGAGGCGTTGCGGGGTGTCCTCTTCAAAAGAAACCACCCAGTCCACGGCTTCCAGCGCGCCGAGCACAATCATGCGCTGTTCCAGCGGGTTCACCGGACGCGTTTCGCCCTTGAGACGTTTGGTGGAAGCGTCGCTGTTGACCGCCACAATCAGGCGATCGCCGAGCTTACGGGCGTTTGCCAGATAAGAGACGTGGCCCGCGTGGAGAATGTCGAACACGCCGTTGGTCATCACCACTTTCTCGCCGCGCTTACGCGCTGCCGCTACCGCCTGCTTCAGTTCGTCTTCGCTCATCACGCCGAAGCCAGTTTCTGAGCGTCCGCGCACCGCGTTTTCCAGCTCGATAGGTGAGACGGTAGAAGTACCCAGTTTGCCCACCACCACGCCTGCGGCGGCGTTAGCAAAATAGCAGGCCTCTTCCAGCGAATTGCCCGCCGCCAGCGTCGCCGCCAGCACGCCAATCACCGTATCCCCGGCCCCGGTCACGTCATACACTTCCTGCGCCTGCGTCGGCATGTGCAGCGGCGCTTTGCCCGGCTGGAGCAGCGTCATGCCCTGCTCGGAACGGGTGACCAGCAGCGCGGAAAAATCAAAATCGGCGATGATTTTCATGCCGCGCTCAACGATCTCTTCTTCGTTTTTGCACTTGCCCGCCACCGCTTCAAATTCTGACAGGTTTGGCGTTAACAGCGTTGCGCCGCGATAACGCTCAAAATCGGTGCCTTTCGGGTCGATCAGCACAGGAACGCCTGCTTTGCGGGCGATCTGGATCATGGTCTGTACGGTGGTCAGCGCGCCTTTAGCGTAGTCGGAGAGCACCAGCGCACCCACGTTGCCGAGCGCCTGGCTGATGCGCTCGTGCAGCGGCTCAGGATCGACGCCCTCAAACCCTTCTTCGAAATCGAGGCGGATCAACTGCTGGTTACGCGAAAGCACGCGCAGTTTGGTGATGGTCGGGTGCGTCGGCACCGAAACGAAGTCGCACTTCACGTTGACGTCGGCCAGCGTTTTACTGAGCGCGCGTGCGGCATCGTCAATCCCGGTCAGTCCCACCAGGCGCGACGTGGCCCCCAGAGAAGCGATGTTCATCGCCACGTTTGCCGCGCCGCCAGGGCGTTCTTCGATGGTATCGACTTTCACCACCGGCACCGGGGCTTCGGGGGAAATACGGCTGGTTGGGCCGTACCAGTAGCGATCCAACATCACGTCACCCACGACCATGACACCAGCACGTTCAAACTCTGGCAGCGTTACTTTCATTCCGGACTCCAGAAAATTTCAAAAATTTGCGCGCGATAATAGCACACTGGCCGTCAAGCGCACGGTTCCACCAGCCACTTCTGCCAGCTTGCGCTGACCTGGCGGCGTTCGTTTTCAAAACAGGTTTGCGCCACGTGACCGGGCTGCTCCTGCAACGCCAGGTGATGCAGTTCATCGCGCAGCGTCGTGTAGGCCTGCGTCAGCGCCTGCGCTTCCTGCTCATCCATGATGTCGTTTTGCGCCAGCAACTCCAGGATGCGCACGTTATCTGACCAGCGCGTCAGCTTCGGCTTGACGCGCGCGTGGTGCAACACCAGATACTGCGCGATAAATTCGATATCGGTAATCCCGCCCGCGTCGGCTTTGAGATCGAAACGATCGCGGTGCTTGTTACCGAGATGGGCGCGCATTTTCTCGCGCATTTCGCGCACTTCTGTTTGCAGCGTGGTGCCGTCGCGTGGGGTCATTAAGATGTCGCGGCGAATGGCGTCAAACGCCGTTTTTAACTGGGGATCGCCGTACACCACGCGGGCGCGCACCAGCGCCTGATGCTCCCACGTCCAGGCTTCGTTTTGCTGATAATCCGCAAAGGCCTCAGCGGTGGTCACCAGCATTCCCGCCGCACCCGACGGACGCAGGCGCGCATCCACTTCATACAAAATGCCCGACGAGGTGCGGGTGCTAAACAGGTGCATGATGCGCTGGGCGAGGCGCAGGTAGAACTGGCGGCCGTCAATTTCGCGCTCGCCATCGGTCATCACATCTGCCGGGCAGTCGTGCAAAAACACCAGATCGAGATCGGAACTGTAGCCCAGTTCCCAGCCGCCCAGTTTGCCGTAGCCGACGACCGCAAAGCCGCGCCCGTCGCGGTCGCTAAGGTGCGTCGGCTGACCGTAACGCGCCACCATTTGCGTCCACGCCTGCTGGACCACGGCGTCGATAATCGCTTCCGCCAGCCAGGTTAAGTGATCGCTCACTTTCATCACCGGCAGCGTTCCGGCAATGTCTGCCGCTGCCACACGCAACAGTTGCGCCTGCTTAAACTGGCGCAGCGCCTCCAGTTGTTGCTCTTCATCCTCTTCCGGCACGCGCAGTAAATACTGGCGCAGTTCGTCGCGATAGGCGTCCATCGCCGTCGGCTGGTAGAGGGTGTTGGGGTCGAGCAGTTCATCCAGCAGCAGCGGGTAACGCGCAAGCTGGCTGGCGACCATCGGTGAAGCGGCGCAGAGCGAAATCAAATGCTTAAGCGCGCCGGGGAACTCGCTTAACAGTTCCAGATAGGTGGTGCGGGTGACGATGCCGGTTAACAGCGGCGTCAGGCGCGACAGCGGTACCGGTGCGTCATCACGCACGCAGACGATGCTGAGCAGGTGCGGCATCAGGTGATCAAGCACCTGGCGACCGCGCGGGCCGATGGTGCGCCGGTCCAGCTCTTTGCGGAAATCGGCAATCAGCGCAACGACCCGCTGCCGATCGGCATCCGAAAGATGGGCCAGCACCGGCGTGGTGTCATCTTCCGAGAGCGCATCCTGCCACAGCTCGCGCCAGTGTTCGGAAAGCTGCTCGTCAGGCGAGGCCGCCTCATCGTCGCCAATCAGCTCGTTAAAGACGCGGCGCACGCCGGACATGTGCGCGTCAAGCTGGTCGGTCAGCGCCTGCCAGTCCTCCACGCCCATGCCCCACGCCAGCCGCGCGCGGTTCAGATCGTCACCGGGCAGCGTCTGGGTCTGTTCGTCATTGATGCTTTGCAGCAGGTTTTCCAGGCGGCGCAGGTAAAGATAGGCGTCGTGCAGAAGCGGGGCATCGCCTTCCGGCAGCAGGTGGAGCTGGTCGATGGCCGTAAGCGTCGGCAGCAGCGAGCGCGATTGCAGCGACGGCTCGCGTCCGCCACGAATCAACTGGAAGACCTGGACGATAAACTCGATTTCGCGGATCCCGCCCGCGCCGAGTTTGATGTTGTCTTTCAGCCCCCGGCGGCGCACTTCACGGGCGATCATACCTTTCATGTTGCGCAGCGACTGGATCACGCTGAAGTCGATATAACGGCGGAAAACAAAAGGCCGCAGCATGGCGCGCAGTTCGCGGGCGTAGGTGCCGTCGTTGTCGCCCATGATCCGCGCTTTTACCATCGCGTAGCGTTCCCAGTCGCGTCCCTGCTCCTGATAGTAATCTTCCAGCGCGGCAAAGCTCAGCACCAGCGGTCCGCTGTCGCCAAACGGCCGCAGACGCATATCGACGCGGTAGACAAAGCCGTCCTGCGTCGGCTGGTCGAGAACTTTGATCAGCCGCTGGCCGAGGCGGGTAAAGAACTGGGCGTTGTCGAGTTCGCGGCGACCGCCACGGGTGGCTCCGTGCTCCGGCCAGGCAAAAATCAGGTCGATATCGGAGGAGAAATTCAGCTCGCCGCCGCCCAGTTTCCCCATCCCCAGGATCAGCATCGGCTGCGGCGTCCCGTCCGGGCCTGCCGGGGTGCCCCATTCGCGGCAACAGGCGTCATACAGCCAGTCACGCGCCACCACGATCAGCGTTTCCGCCAGTTGGCTGAGCTGCTGCAACGTCTCCTCTTCCGGCACCAGCGACAGGGTCTGCATCCAGGCGATGCGCACCATCATCCGGCGGCGGAACAGGCGCAGCGCGCGCATCAGCGCCGCTTCGTCGTGAACATCGGCCAGTTCAGCCTGCAACCAGCCGGCGTAATGCTGCCACTCCCGGGCCTGCGGCTGCTCGCGCTCAAGCGTCTCCAGCCACTGCGGGTGCGCAATCACGCTGTCACGCACAAAATCACTAAACGTGAGCACTGACTGCGCTTGTGAACTTAGCGCCTGAGCATTCAGTGCTTCCGGCAGACGTTCAACCACCGTCTGCCAGTGCTGCTGTAAGGACGAAGAGAGCGGCATCCGAAGTATCCTTAGCCTGAGTTATCGTTTTCCGCTGTGCAGCCAGAAGGGTTCCTGCATGTTGGCTTCGTTACGGAAATGTTCAATTTCAATGCGCTGGCCGGTTTTAATGGCGTGATGCAGCCCCTGCCAGTTCTCCAGCCAGGCCTGCGCCTGCACCGCGTTGTAGTGGCCCGACAGCAGTAATACGCTGTCGATATTGCGTGCCAGGCGGGGCAACTGATCGGCATAGCGTTCACCCAGCGGGTGCTCAAAGGTCGTGCGCAAATCGGCAGCGTGGCGTGAAAGATGGGTATCGGCAAAGCGTTTGAACGAGTCGTTGATTTTGCCCTGCGCTTTTTCATCAAGGAACGGACGCCAGCCGTGCGTCACCAGCCATTCGGTCAGCGCCAGTTTCGCCATCGCGGTTTCCGTGCTGTAGACCGCGGTTTCCGCAGAAACCGCCGAGGTAATAGTGGCTTCAGAAAGCGTCAGTAAATCACGTAAGCGAGCGCTCGCTTTGCGGGGAACGATGCCGCCGAACAGGGCGAGTGCGTGGCGCACCAGCGCAATGGCGCGCATGACGTCCTCTTTCGCCGCCTTGTTGCCGCGCACCCACAGCTCTTCGTGGTACTGCCACTGGGCGAGCGCCAGTTCCAGCGACGCCTCCAGCCCCTGCTCGACAGTGGCTTTTGGCGGAACGGGCAGAATAGTGGTGGGCTTGCTATGACGCGGCGCGTTGCCTGCCGCCAGATGGTAGCCGCGCGCGGCCTTGCTCAGGCTGCCCTGGCGCAGGCCGTTTTGCGTCACAAGCTGGCGCGCCAGCTTTAAGATATCGTCGCGCTCGCCGTCAAGCAGCTCCAGTTCCAGTTCGCAGATCGGCTCTTCACATTCTCCGGCCTTGACGTCACCGCGATCGAGGGCGATTTCAATCCGGCTTTTGCCGAGGTTTACCAGCCATTTTTCGCGCTGGAAATTGGTGCTGAACAGTGGGCTGACGCTGGCCGCGAGGTCGGCAGGCAATCCGCCTTCCGGCCAGACTTCTTCTGGCAAACGCGCCAGATCCAGCTCAGGTTTTTCCAGATCGATATTGTATTCCGGACGCTGATGCAAACCGCCTACCGTGCGGCCCGCGATTTTCATCGTCATTTCATAGCGGTCATTGGTGCCGCGAATGCGCAGTCCCATATCGTGCCCGCGCAGCCATTTGTCCGGCGTTTCGTAGTAAATATTGGTCAGTTGCACCGCATCGTGGTGCTCGTCGGTCAGTGTATGCAGATGAGCACGCAGCGCCTCGACGCTCTGCGGATTGACAATAAACTTCAATTCGATTTCTTGAGCCATGGTTTTGTACTTATGGTTATGTCGCAACAATGAAATTTTCCGCGAACTTACGCGATGTCTGTGTGTCAGTAGATAATATTTTGCGCCAAATTGCCATTCCGCGAGGAGGCTGGCGCGGTCAAAAATTCAGAGGTGGCCAGTCCGACCCGGATGATTCCGATTGATAGCGAATACTTTGCGTCGTCAGACTGATGCCATTACTATCGTCCCCTTTTACTATGACAATAACGACTGCCTGATGCCTAAATTACGCCTGATTGGACTGACTTTACTTGCACTAAGCGCAACCACCGTGGCCCATGCCGAAGAGAAACGTTACGTTTCTGACGAACTCAGCACCTGGGTGCGTAGCGGCCCGGGTGATAATTATCGCCTCGTGGGTACAGTGAATGCCGGTGAGGAAGTCGCGTTGCTGCAAACGGACAGCAACACAAATTACGCCCAGGTGCGCGACAGCAGCGGCCGCACCGCATGGATCCCGTTAAAAGAACTGAACACCGATCCCAGCCTGCGCACCCGCGTGCCGGATCTGGAAAACCAGGTCAAAACCCTGACCGATAAGCTCACCAATATCGACACCACCTGGAATCAGCGCACGTCAGATATGCAGCAGAAAGTCGCCCAGAGCGACAGCGTTATCAACGGCCTGAAGCAGGAAAATCAGAAACTTAAAAACGAACTGATTGTGGCGCAAAAGAAAGTTGATGCCGCCAATCTGCAACTGGATGACAAACAGCGCTCCATTATCATGCAGTGGTTTATGTATGGCGGCGGCGTGCTGGGTGCCGGTCTGGTGCTCGGTCTGGTGTTACCGCATATGATCCCAAGCCGTAAGCGCAAAGACCGCTGGATGAGCTGATCCTGATTCGCCATCTTCCCCGGAGTTACGTATCATTAGATAAGTTAACTGATGGGGATGTGGCGTGAAGAATTATCTGGTCGGTGGTGCAGTTCGGGATGCGTTGTTAGGGCTACCGGTTAAAGATAAAGACTGGGTTGTGGTGGGCGCGACGCCTTCGCAGATGCTTGAGGCGGGCTACCAGCAGGTTGGCCGTGATTTTCCGGTGTTTCTTCACCCGAAGACGCGCGAAGAGTACGCGCTGGCGCGCACCGAGCGAAAATCCGGCTTCGGTTATACCGGCTTTTCCTGCTATGCCGCGCCGGACGTTACGCTGGAGCAGGATTTACTGCGCCGCGATCTGACGATCAATGCGCTGGCGCAGGATGATGACGGCAACGTTATCGATCCCTACAACGGCCTTGCCGATCTCAAAAAACGCCTTTTACGCCATGTCTCCCCGGCCTTTAGCGAAGATCCCCTGCGCGTGCTGCGCGTCGCCCGTTTTGCTGCCCGCTATGCTCACCTGAGTTTTCGCATTGCCGATGAAACCATGGCGCTTATGCGCGAGATGACGGCGGCGGGCGAACTGGCGCATCTCACGCCGGAACGCGTATGGAAAGAAACCGAAAACGCGCTCGGCTGCCGCAATCCGCAGGTCTATTTTATGGTGCTGCGTGAGTGCGGCGCGCTGAAAGTGTTGTTCCCGGAGATCGACGTCCTGTTTGGCGTCCCTGCCCCGGCAAAATGGCACCCGGAAATCGACACCGGTATTCATACGCTGATGACCGTCTCGATGGCGGCGATGTTAAGCCCGGATATCGACGTGCGCTTCGCCACCCTCTGTCACGATCTCGGCAAAGGCTTAACGCCGAAAGAGATGTGGCCGCGCCATCACGGACACGGGCCTGCGGGCGTGAAGCTGGTGAGTCGTCTCTGCGAGCGCCTGCGGGTGCCGAATGACATCCGCGATCTGGCAAAACTGGTGGCGGAATATCATGACCTGATCCACACCTTCCCGATCCTCAAACCGCAAACCATCGTTAAGCTGTTTGACGCCATTGACGCGTGGCGTAAGCCGCAGCGCGTTGAGCAAATCGCCCTGACCAGCGAAGCCGATGTGCGCGGGCGCACGACGTTTGAAGCCTGTGATTATCCGCAGGGGCGTTTACTGCGCGAAGCGTGGGATGTGGCGAAAACGGTCAGTAATAAAGAGGTGGTGGACGCGGGCTTCCGTGGACCGGAGATCCGTGACGAACTAACGCGGCGGCGCATTGCAGCGGTGGCAATCTGGAAGGAACAGCGTTGCCCTCAGCCCAAAGACTGAGGGCCTTCGCTTAGAAGAACACGACGTAAACGGCTGCCGCGACGATAAAACGATAGATGGCGAACGGAATAAACGAGATCCGCTTAATCAGTTGCAGGAAGGTTTTGATCGCTACCAGCGCCACCAGGAACGCGGTGACAAAGCCGACGGCAAACATCGGGAAATCCGCCGCCGTCAGGAAGTGGTAGCTTTTATAGAGATCGAGCGCGGTGGCCCCCATCATCATCGGCACCGCCAGCAGGAACGAAAACTCCGACGCCGCATAGCGGCTCACGCCCATCAGCATCCCACCGGAAATGGTCGCCCCTGAGCGGGAAAAGCCCGGCCACAGCGCGAGACACTGGAAGCAGCCAATCATAAATGCCTGGCGGTAGGTCATGTCATCCAGACCTGGCGCGCGCGGCTCTTTCGGCTTTAAGCACTCGGCGGCAATCAGCAGGAAACCGCCCACCACCAGCGCATACATCACGTTAATCGGGTTAAACAGCGACTTAATCGCATCGTGGAACACCAGCCCCAGCACCACAGCGGGGATCATCCCCAGAATGATGTGCAGCAGTGTCAGACGGCCTTTCCCTTCGCCTTCATGCTGCGGGCGGCCAAAGTGAATGCCGATTAAACCGAACAGTCGACGCCAGAACATCACCACCACGGCGAGAATCGACCCTAACTGGATCACCACCTCAAACGTTTTCGCGGTTTCGCCTTCAAACCCAAGCAGATGCCCGACAATAATCATGTGACCGGTACTGGAGACCGGCAGAAATTCAGTCAATCCTTCGACGACACCCAAAATCGCTGCAATCAGCAGGGAGTGCATATCGCTCATCAAATAAACCCCTAAAAAGACAAAAAAACGGTCTGCTATCAAACGAAGGCGCTAAAGCCCTGACATCAGACCGGTATACTGACATTTGGTTTAATAATTATGAATTTATATGTTTCTTTTCAGATTATTGCCACGCTCAATAATAACCCCCACGTTTACCGCCCTGGCAACGGCTCCGGGTTTGCTGAGTTTTATGCGTACCCACGGTGAGTTAAACCGGCTTAACAACAGCTCTGCGACCTCTTCTGCCACCCGCTCAACCAGCGCAAAACGCTGGCCTTCGACATGGCTAATAACGGTTTCGGCGATGTCGGCGTAGCTCAGGCAATCTTTCACATCATCGCTTTTCGCCGCGGCCTGGTTGTCCCATGCCATTTCGATATCGAACATTAATTTCTGTTCGATGGTTTGCTCCCAGTCGTACACCCCGATAGTGGTGATTACCGAAAGTTGCTCTATAAATACAATGTCCATCACGCCCCACCCGCTTTTTGGCTAACCTGGATATCACTTTCAAAAAATTATGCGTATTATCCACGGATGCTGAGAATAAAACGACATTTTCAAAACGGAACAGCGTTATGAGTGCAATCGCGCCTGGAATGATCCTCCTCGCGTACCTTTGCGGCTCAATCTCCAGCGCCATTCTGGTCTGCCGCCTCGCGGGTCTGCCCGATCCCCGCGAGAGTGGTTCCGGCAATCCCGGAGCGACCAACGTATTGCGAATTGGCGGCAAAGGAGCAGCCGTAACGGTACTGATCTTTGACGTATTGAAAGGCATGCTGCCCGTCTGGGGCGCGTATGCGTTAGGGATCACCCCTTTCTGGCTCGGGCTTATCGCGATTGCAGCCTGTCTCGGTCATATCTGGCCGGTTTTCTTTCACTTCCAGGGCGGTAAAGGCGTTGCCACGGCGTTCGGGGCGATTGCGCCGATCGGCTGGGACCTGACGGGCGTGATGGCGGGCACCTGGCTGTTAACCGTGCTGTTAAGCGGCTATTCATCGCTTGGGGCCATTGTCAGCGCGCTGATCGCGCCGTTTTATGTCTGGTGGTTCAAGCCGCAGTTTACCTTCCCCGTCGCCATGCTCTCCTGTCTGATTTTGCTACGTCATCACGACAACATTCAGCGCTTATGGCGCAGGCAGGAAACCAAAATCTGGGCGAAGCTCAGAAAGAAACGGGAAAGGGATAACGACGGGGAGTAGTTTCAAAGCCGGATAACGCAAAATGGTCATCCGGCCCTTGCCATCACGCTGCCGGTAATTCTGCCAGCGGCCAGCGCGGACGTACCGACACGCTCAGATCCGCCGTCGTTCCGACCTTCAGACGCACCATGCCTGCATAGGCAATCATTGCGCCGTTATCGGTGCAGAATTCCGGGCGGGCGTAAAACACTTCGCCGCGGCGTTTTTGCATCATCTCTGCCAGTTTTGTGCGCAGCGTGCGGTTTGCGCTCACCCCACCCGCCATCACCAGACGCTTAAAGCCGGTCTGATCCAGCGCGCGCTTACATTTGATCATCAGCGTATCGACCACCGCATCTTCAAAGGCGCGGGCAATATCGGCGCGGGTTTGATCGTCATCGCCATTGTTGCGTATGGTATTCGCCGCAAAGGTTTTCAGACCAGAGAAGCTGAAATCCAGCCCCGGACGATCGGTCATCGGACGCGGGAAGACAAAACGCCCTTCCGTGCCCTGCGAGGCCATTTTCGACAGCATCGGCCCGCCGGGGTAATCCAGGCCCAGCAGCTTGGCGGTTTTGTCGAAGGCTTCACCGGCGGCGTCATCAATAGATTCGCCAAGCAGTTCATAGTGGCCGATACCGGTCACGCTGATAAGCTGCGTGTGGCCGCCGGAGACCAGCAGCGCGACAAACGGAAATTCCGGCGGATTGTCTTCTAACATCGGGGCCAGCAGGTGCCCTTCCATATGGTGCACGGCAATGGCCGGGACATCCCAGGCAAATGCCAGGGAACGACCAATCGTTGCCCCCACCAGCAGCGCGCCGACAAGCCCTGGGCCTGCGGTATAAGCCACCGCGTCGATCTCTTTCGCACTTAATCCGGCTTCTTTCAGCGCCGCCTGGATCAGCGGCACGGTTTTACGCACATGATCGCGCGACGCCAGTTCCGGCACTACGCCGCCGTAGTCAGCATGTAACTTCACCTGACTATACAATTGGTTGGCTAAAAGCCCTTTTTCATCATCGTAAACGGCGATGCCGGTTTCATCGCAGGATGTTTCAATACCCAGTACACGCATGGCGGTTTCACCCTCTTTTCAATCCGCGCAGTGTAGGGCGAATGGCCCTGGTTGTAAAACTTTGCTCACCCCGTGAAGTCACTTCGTGTATACTCGTCCCCCTTACAAAAGTCCCTTGCAAAAAGGGTAGCGGTGCTTTACAAAGCAGCATCAATTGCAGTAAAATTCCGCACCATTTTGAAATAAGCTGGCGTTGATGCCAGCGGCAAACCGATTTAATCAAAGGTGAGAGGCACATGCCGGTAATTAAAGT
>Ga0302349_1001168_pt1 | contig 22289 bp, 30 predicted proteins | sample PhyAR1_FD_202176 | JGI IMG/M metagenome (GOLD analysis project Ga0302349, IMG submission 202176) | Leaf surface microbial communities from alfalfa plants in UC Gill Tract Community Farm, Albany, California, United States - DLSL A.R1... | ecosystem: Host-associated > Plants > Phyllosphere >...
GCGTGGCGCTGTACTGTTTCACCTGTGATAACGAGTTTGGTGCCGAGGTCTACTCTGGCGCCACGACGGAAAAGCAGGCGTGGGAGGTATTCCGGCCCGCGCGCCTGATGTGCAAGCGCACCCCGCTGCTGGTGGAGGCGTTCGGCATTGAGGTCAATGCATCAAACCTGAACCGGCCGGAAGACGGTGCCCGCTTCGAACCGCTGATTGGTAACCCCGGTGATGGATCCTCGCCGCACTGTGCGATAGTCGACGAATATCACGAACACCCGACCGACGCGCTGTACACCACGATGCTGACGGGTATGGGCGCGCGACGACAGCCGCTGATGTGGGCTATCACTACCGCGGGCTACAACATCGAGGGGCCGTGCTACGACAAACGGCGTGAAGTGATTGAGATGCTGAACGGCTCGGTGCCCAACGAGGAGCTGTTCGGCGTGATTTATACGGTCGATGAAGGCGACGACTGGACCGATCCGAAGGTGCTGGAGAAGGCAAACCCGAACATAGGAGTGTCGGTCTACCGCGATTTCCTGCTGAGCCAGCAACAGCGTGCCGTGAACAACGCCCGGCAGGCAGGGGTGTTTAAAACCAAGCACCTCAATATCTGGGTCGCTGCCCGGGCCGCGTTCTTTAACCTGGTGTCCTGGCAGAACTGCGAAGACAAGACGCTGAACCTGGAGAAGTTCGAGGGGCAACCCTGTGTGCTGGCGTTCGACCTGGCGCGCAAACTGGATATGAACAGCATGGCGCGCCTGTTTACCCGTGAAATCGACGGGAAGACGCATTACTACTGCGTGGCACCGCGCTTCTGGGTGCCGTATGACACGGTATACAGCGTCGAGAAAAACGAGGATCGCCGGACCGCTGAGCGTTTTCAGAAATGGGTAGAGATGGGGTTACTGACCGTAACTGACGGGGCAGAGGTGGATTATCGCTACATCCTTGAAGAGGCGAAGGCGGCAAATAAGCTGAACCCGGTCAGCGAGTCACCGATTGACCCGTTCGGTGCTACCGGCCTTTCACACGATCTGGCCGATGAAGAGCTGAACCCCGTCACCATCATCCAGAACTACACCAACATGTCTGACCCGATGAAGGAGCTGGAAGCCGCCATTGAGTCGGGGCGCTTTCATCACGACGGCAACCCGATCATGAGCTGGTGTATCAGTAATGTCGTCGGGAAATATCTGCCCGGCAACGACGATGTGGTTAAGCCCATCAAAGAGCAGAACGAAAACAAAATCGACGGCGCGGTTGCGCTGATCATGACTATCGGGCGGGCAATGCTCAAAGAGCCTGGCAATTTCCTCTCATCCCTTGATCCAGACGATGACCTCCTAATTTTATGAAATCACTGATTACTGATGTTATCGGGCTGGCCGGGTATGGCCTGCTCACCGCCGGATTTTACCTGCAGTTCGGGTTGGCTCCGGCACTGATGTTCTCCGGCGGGCTCCTGCTGCTGGGTGCCCTGGCGATGGCCAGAAGGGGGAAACGTGCTGTTTGACTCTCTGTTCAGAAGTGAATCTCTTGAGAACCCGGCCACGCCAATCAGCGGTGAGCTGGTGGATGCCGACGGGTTGTTTACCGCTGACGTATACGTCAGCCCTGAGACAGCGATGAAGCTGGCGGCAGTGTATGCCTGCATTTACGTCCTGTCCTCGAACCTCGCCCAGATGCCCCTGCATGTCATGCGAAAGCACAACGGCAAGGTTGAGCCCGCGCGGGATCACCCTGCGTTTTATCTGGTTCATGATGAACCTAACACCTGGCAGACCAGCTATAAATGGCGCGAGCTGAAGCAACGCCACATCCTCGGTTGGGGAAACGGATATACCTGGGTTAAGCGCAGCCGCCGCGGTGAAGTGACCTCCCTGGACTGCTGCATGCCCTGGGAAACGACCCTGATTAATACCGGAGGCCGCTATACCTACGGGCTCTACAACGAAGAGGGGGCATTCGCCATCAGCCCGGACGATATGATCCACATCCGGGCGCTGGGGAATAACCAGAAAATGGGCCTCAGCCCGGTTATGCAGCACGCCGAAACGATCGGCATGGGTATGAGCGGACAGAAGTACACGGAAAGCTTCTTCAGCGGAAATGCCCGCCCGGCTGGGCTCGTATCCGTAAAAACAGCTTTAGATAAAACCAGTTGGGACAGGTTGAAAGAGCAGTGGCGGAAGGCAGCTCAGGCGTTACGCAGCCAGGAAAACAAAACCATGCTGTTGCCTGCGGATCTGGACTACAAGGCGCTGACCGTGTCGCCGATTGACGCCCAAATCATCGACATGTCAAAACTCAACCGCTCGATGATTGCCGGGATCTTTAACGTGCCGGCGCACATGATCAACGACCTGGAAAAAGCCACCTTCAGCAACATCACGCAGCAGGCCATTCAGTTTGTCCGCTACTCGATGATGCCCTGGGTGACGAACTGGGAGCAGGAACTTAACCGTCGCCTGTTTACCCGCGCCGAGCTGGCTGCCGGGTATTACGTCCGGTTTAACCTTACGGGTCTGTTACGTGGCACCCCTCAGGAGCGCGCGCAGTTCTATCATTTTGCGATCACCGACGGCTGGATGAGCCGCAATGAAGCCCGCGCTTTCGAGGATATGAACCCGGTCGACGGCCTGGACGAAATGCTCGTTAGCGTCAACGCCGCCAACCCGGCGGACGATTTCAAAACCACCAAAACCGAAAAGGAAAAAACCGATGAGTGATCGCGAGACTCGCTGTTACAGCGGTGAGGTCCGTGCCGAACAGCAGGGGGAGCAGCCCACGCGCATTATCGGTTACGGATCGGTGTTTAACAGCCGCTCCGAACCCCTCTGGGGATTCCGCGAGATTATTAAGCCCGGCGCTTTCGATGACGTGCTGGGTGACGATATCCGCGGGCTGTTTAACCATGACCCGAACTTTATTCTCGGGCGCAGCGCTTCCGGTACGTTGAGCGTCAGCGTCGATGATAAAGGGCTTCGCTACGACATCGCGGCACCTGACACCCAGACCATCCGCGATCTGGTGCTGGCACCGATGATGCGCGGCGATATCACCCAGTCTTCCTTCGCATTCCGTATCGCCCATGACGGCGAGCACTGGTACCAGGACGATGAGGGGATCGTCATTCGCGAAATTAACCGTTTTTCACGCCTCTTTGATGTCAGTCCGGTGACGTACCCGGCATATCAGGAGGCTGATTCCGGCATCCGATCCATGAAAGCCTGGCAGGAGGCGCGCGACAGCGGCGCGCTGGCGCAAGCCATTAACCAACGAATGGCGCGCGAGCGCCTGCTGACCCTTCTTAACGCGTAAGGAAAAAACATGAAATTGCACGAACTGAAGCAGAAACGTAACACCATCGCCACCGACATGCGTGCGCTGCATGACAAGATTGGTGATGCCACCTGGACTGATGAACAGCGTACCCAGTGGAACGCTTCAAAATCCGAACTGGACTCGCTCGATGAGCGTATCGCCCGTGAGGAAGAGCTGCGCCGTCACGATCAGACTTTTGTGAATGAGCAGGAGCCTGAACAGCGCCAGCGTCAGGAAAACCCGGAGATGCAGGCCGAAGGGCGCCGCGCCGCTGCATTTGATCGCCTTCTGCGCCACGGCTTCAGCGAGTTGACCGCCGAAGAACGCCAGGCGGTTAAAGAGCTGCGTGCTCAGGGTACCACCCCTGATGATAAGGGTGGCTATACCGTACCTACCCAGATGCGTAACACCATCATCGATGCGATGAAGGCTTACGGCGGGATCGCAAGTGTTGCCCAGATTCTCAATACCTCGAACGGTCAGGATATTACCTGGTCGACTTCTGACGGTACCGCTGAAGAAGGCGAGCTGCTTGCTGAAAACACTGCAGCTACTGAAGGTGATGTGACGTTCGGCACGGCGACCCTGGGTGCCAAAAAGCTGTCATCCAAAATCATCCGCGTTTCTAACGAACTGCTGCAGGACAGCGGCGTTGATATCGAGGCGTACCTGGCTGGCCGTATTGCACAGCGCATTGGCCGCGGTGAGGCTAAATATCTCGTTCAAGGAACCGGTGCTGGCACACCACTTCAGCCTAAGGGCCTGGCTGCTTCAGTAACTGGCACCACTCAGTCTTCTGCGGCGGCCGCGTTCAACTGGAAGGATATGAATTCGCTGATTCACTCCCTCGATCCGGCGTATCGTGGCGGCCCATCTTTCCGCTGGGCGTTCAATGACGCGACGCTGCAGAGCATCGAGCAAATGGAAGATACGCAGGGCCGTCCATTGTGGTTGCCAGATATCACCGGCGGCTCTCCGGCGACAGTTCTGGGCATTCCGTATGTTATCGATCAGGCCATCGACAATGCTGCCGCGAGTAAAAAATTCATTTACCTGGGGGACTTCAACCGCTTCATTGTACGCCGTGTTTCATACATGACCCTGAAGCGCCTGGTTGAACGCTACGCTGAATACGATCAGACCGCGTTCCTGGCCTTCCATCGCTTCGACTGTGTGCTGGAAGATACTGCGGCGATCAAAGCGCTGGTGGGTAAAGCGCCGTAATACACAACACCCGTTAAAGATGCCGCGAAAGCGGTTTTTTTATGCCCGTCATCTGGCGGGCATGGAGATTTTTATGCTGCTTAAACTGAGTGAAATTAAGCTGCAACTCCGGCTTGAGGATGATTACACCGATGAGGATGAGCTGCTGACGGTAATTGGCAATGCTGTTCAGGCCAGAACGGTGAGTTTTCTGAACCGTACTCTGTATGCAGCAGATGCTGGCGTCCCGGATACCGATCCTGACGGGTTGGTTATGACGGACGATATCCGGCTGGGGATGCTGCTGCTGGCCACCCACTTTTACGAAAACCGCTCATCTGTTTCAGAAGTCGAAAAAACAGAGATGCCGCTGTCATTCACCTGGCTTGTTGGCCCCTACCGGTTCATACCGCTATGAAACTTCGCCAGGCGCAAACCAGCGCGACTTACCTGCTGCCCGATCCGGGTGAGCTGGATAAACGGGTGCTGCTTCGTAAACGGGTCGATGTTCCCGCAGCAGATCTCGGTACCCGTCCTGATTACCCCGAGTCTTATCCGGTCTGGGCAAAGGTTGTCCAGACCAGTGCAACCACTTACCAGGAAACGGCCCAGACCGACAACGCGATCACGCACTACATCACTGTGCGCTGGCGCCGCGGGATCACCAGTGATTTTGAAGTGGTGCAGGGTGAACAGGTGTACCGCGTCAGGCGGGGCCGCGATCTGAACGGAAAGCGGCGCTACCTGCTGCTCGAGTGTACCGAGCTGGGTGCCGAGCCAGCGTCAACCGGAGGGAACAGTAATGGCAACTCCCTTTTTTCACGTTGATTTTCAGCAGCCCAAAGAGATGCGCTTCAACCGGGCGCGCGTCCGCCGGGCCTTCATTCATATCGGTCAGCGCCACATGCGGGACGCCCGCCGCCTGGTGATGAAACGTGGACGGTCTGAGCCTGGCGAAAACCCAGGGTTCCAGAGCGGGAGGCTGGCGAAATCCATTGGCTACATGGTGCCCAAAGCCAGCACGAACCGGCCAGGGTTTATGACGCGTATCGCGCCAAACCAGCGAAACGGGCAGGGCAACCGGCTAATCACCGGCGACTTCTACCCGGCATTTCTGTTCTACGGTGTGCGGGGCGGCGCAAAACGTCAGCGCGGCCACCATCGGGGTGCATCCGGGGGCAATGGCTGGCGGCTGGCACCACGTAACAACTTCATGGTCGAAACGCTCCAGAGAAACAGCCCCTGGACGCGCTACTACCTGGCGCGCGAGCTGCGCCTCTCACTCAAGCCGGAGAAACGCCGCTGATGAAACTGACGCCAGTTATTGCCACCCTGCGCGCCCGCTGCCCTTTATTTCAGAACCGGGTGGCCGGTGCCGCGCAGTTTAAGGATCTGCCTGAGGTCGGCAAGATGTTGCTGCCCGCGGCCTATGTGGTACCGGGCGATGATTCGCCGGGGGAACAAAAAAGCCAGACAGATTACTGGCAGACGCTGCGCGAGGGCTTCTCCGTAATTGTGTTCGTCAGTAACAGCCGTGACGAACGCGGCCAGTTTGCTTCCTTCGATGTGGTGCATGAAGTTCGCCAGGCACTCTTTAAAGCGCTGCTGGGCTGGAACCCGGAAGAATACGGCAACCCCATCACCTATGACGGCGGCACGCTGCTGGATGTGAACCGTCACGAGCTGAGTTATCAGTTCGACTTCGTCGTTGAGTCTGAGCTGACAGAAGACGACACCCGGCAGCAGGACGATCTGAACGCGCTGGATGAGTTCAAAACCCTTTCCATCGATGTCGATTTTATCGAACCGGGCCACGGGCCAGATGGTGAAATCGAACACCACATTGAAATCAACCTTCCCACCTGAGGAAAACCATGTTTGTAAAACCCAAAAAAGGGCGGTCAGTCCATGACCCGCTCCGAGGCGACCTTTTGCCTGAGGAAGGGCGAAACGTTGAAGAGAGCCAGTACTGGTACCGTCGGGAAATCGACGGGGATATTGCAATTGTTCAGCCGGAAAAAGGCGACGAACCGGAAAATAAGGCGAGCACTAAATGACAGTATCGATGAACACCATCCCGTCTGATCTCCGCGTTCCGCTGTTTTATGCGGAGATGGACAACAGCGCGGCGAATACAGCCCAGACCAGCGCCCCTTCGCTTCTTATCGGCCATGCCAACGCGGGTGCCAGCATCGCCACCAACCAGCTGGTTTTCATGCCGACAGCCGATTACGCGGTTCGGGTTGCTGGCTCTGGCAGCCAGCTGGCGCGCATGGTCGAGGCGTACCGTAAAACTGACCCCTTCGGCGAACTCTGGGTTATCGCTGTGCCGGAACCGACCGGAACGGCAGCTACGGTCACCCTGACGGTAACAGGCTCTGCCCTTGCTGCTGGCGTGGTATCGCTTTATATCGGTAACCGCCGCATTCAGGCGGCCGTCAGTGCAAGTGATGCAGTGGCCGCAATTGCCACATCCATTGCCAGCGCCATTACCGCTGACGGGCGCACGCCATACACTGCCGCTGCTGCCGCAGGTGTGGTGACGCTGACGGCGCGCCATAAGGGCACCTGGGCAAACGACATTCCGGTAACGCTGAATTACTACGGATTCAGCGGCGGCGAATCCCTGCCATCTGGCGTGAATATTGCGATCGCCACTGGTGCCTCAGGTACCGGCGCGCCAGCGCTGAGCGGAACGATCGCGGCGATGGGGGATGAGCCCTTCGATTATATCGGCCATCCGTTTAGCGACACGGCGTCAGTTAACACCATCAGCCAGGAAATGAACGATACCAGCGGGCGATGGAGCTGGTTACGCCAGATTTACGGCCACGTCTACACCGCAAAAATTGCCGTTGTAAGCGATCTGATTACCGCGGGTGACACGTTCAATGACCCCCACCTGACGATCGCCGGGTACGAAAAAACGGTGCAGTCCTGTGCTGACGAGCTGGCGGCCAGCCGCACCGCCCGCGCCGCAGTATTCCTGCGTGTCGACCCGGCCCGCCCGACGCAGACCGGCGAACTTGTGGGCATGCTGCCACCCCCGAGCGGTAAACGCTTCATCAAGACCGAGCAGCAATCCCTGTTAACGCACGGGATCGCGACGGCCTACACCGAAGGTGGCGTGCTGCGCATTCAGCGTGACATCACCACCTATAAGAAAAACGCTTATGGCGTGGCCGATAACAGCTACCTGGACAGTGAAACGCTGCATACCAGCGCATACGTCCTGCGCCGCCTGAAGACGGTGATCACCAGTAAGTACGGGCGCCATAAGCTGGCGAACGACGGAACCCGCTTCGGCCCCGGCCAGGCGATTGTCACTCCGGCGGTGATCAAAGGGGAACTGCTGTCGACGTATCGACAGATGGAGCGCGAGGGGATCGTCGAAAACTTCGATCTGTTTAAAGCGCACCTGATTGTTGAGCGCGATGCAAATGACCCGTCCCGCATCAACGTGCTGTACCCACCTGATTACGTTAACCAGCTGCGAGTGTTCGCGCTGCTTAACCAGTTCCGTCTTCAGTATGCAGAGGAGAGCGCATAATGGCGCGCATTGCTGGTACGTGTTACTTCAAGATTGACGGTCAGCAGCTGTCGCTTACCGGTGGTATCGAGGTGCCAATGAACACCACGATCAACGATGACCTCATTGGCATGGCCGGTGACGTCGACCGTAAGGAGACTCACCGCGCGCCTTATGTGAAGGGCACCTTCAAGGTACCGAAAGAGTTTCCGGTCAACAAAGTGACGACTTCAGACCAGATGACGATCACCGCTGAGCTGGCGAATGGTCAGGTCTATGTCCTGTCATCTGCCTGGCTGCATGGCGAGGCAAACCACAACGCAGAGGAAGGCACCGCTGACCTCGAATTCCACGGTGAAGAGGGAGGTTATCAGTAATGCAAGAGATGGTGCTGAATCAACCGGTAAACGCTCATGGTGAAACCATCAGCGTGCTTGAGTTTAAAGAGCCAACCGGCAAAGACGTGCGTGAGCTGGGTTACCCTTATCAGATGAACCAGGACGAATCTATCAAGCTGCAGGCGCATATTATTGCGAAGTATATCGTCAGGCTGGCCAGCGTACCATTGAGTACGGTTGACCAAATGTCGCCGGGTGATCTTAATACGGCAGGCTGGCTGGTGGCGGGTTTTTTCCTCCAGGCCTGACGGCAGAATATCTCACTGATCGCTATTTTGACTGCGCCAGTTACTGGCGCATTAACCCTTTTGAACTGCTGGACAAACCACTCAGTGAAATACCTTTGTTGGTAAGTCAGGCAAACAGAATTGAGCAGGAGAAGCAGCGCAATGGCTGAGTTTGAACTTAAGGCGCTGATCACCGGTGTCGACAAGCTGTCACCTGCGCTGTCGCGAATGCAGAAAAATATTCGTGGCTTCAGGCGGCAGGCAGAGGAAGCATCAAAAGGTGGGCTCGCACTTGGGGGAGGTCTGGCCGCCGGGCTGACCTTATCGATGAAAGCATATGCGGATCAGGAGAACGCGGCCACTGGTTTGAAAGTCGCCATGATGCAGGACAATGGCGAAGTTGGCGGTAGCTTTGAAAAAATCAATAAGCTTGCAGTAGGTTTGGGTAATCAGTTGCCGGGAACAACCGCTGACTTTCAGAACATGATGCAAATGCTGGTGCGTCAGGGTATTCCGGCAGAGAACATTCTCGGCGGGGTCGGGAAAGCGACGGCTTATCTGGCTGTACAGTTGAAGAAGACACCTGAAGCAGCAGCAGAATTTGCGGCCAAAATGCAGGATGCCACAGGGACCGCTTCAGATGACATGATGGGGCTATTCGATACTATTCAGAAAGCGTTTTATCTTGGTGTTGACGACACCAACATGTTGTCGTTCTTCACCAAAACCAGTTCCGTTCTGAAGATGATTAATCAGGACGGGCTTAAGGCCGCCCAGGGTCTTGCGCCGATCAGTGTGATGATGGATCAGATGGGGATGCAGGGCGAGTCGGCGGGTAATGCGCTACGTAAAGTTATTCAGTCTGGCCTTGATCGTAAAAAAGTCAGAGCGACTAACAAAGAGTTGAGGAAGCAACGTATTCGGCTGGACTTTACGGATGGAAAAGGAAGTTTTGGTGGTCTGGACAAAATGTTCAGCCAACTGGCCAAGCTACGAAAACTGACAGATACGGATAAAACTTCCGTACTGAAAACTCTCTTTGGCGATGATGCGGAAACACTGCAGGTTGTGAATGCCCTGATCGATAAAGGCAAGGATGGATACGATCAGATCCAGCAAAAAATGAATCGCCAGGCCAGTCTGAATAATCGTGTTCAGGCTCAACTGGGAACCATGACTAACCTCTGGGAGGCAATGACAGGTACAGCCACTAATGGACTTGCAGCCATTGGAGGAGCCTTCTCTGGTGATGTTAAGCACATCGTAACCTGGCTCGGCGACCTCGGCGAAAAGTTTTCGAACTTTGCAGAGAGTAACCCTAGGGTGATTAGGGGGGTAGCAGGCTTGGTTGCCGGACTTGCTGCATTAAAGCTGGGATTTATGGGGGTTAATTTCGCGCTTGGACTGGTTAGCAAAACGATTTCTCTGTCACCCTGGGGGATTGTATTCAGGCTTATTGCGATGGCGGCCGGAGTTATCATCGCGAACTGGAGCACGATTGGTCCCTGGTTTAAAGATATGTGGGATAAAGTCGGATCCTATTTTGACTTGGGTTGGCAGCTGATTAAAACAGCATTCAGCTGGACACCTTTAGGGATGGTGATTAGCAACTGGGGGCCGGTTGTTAAATGGTTCCAGGATATGTGGGAGAAATTAAAGCCTATCATTGAGTGGTTTAGTGATGGTGCCAGTGAAACCGTTGCTGCTGCTAATGCAGCTCAGTGGGGGGGTGGGGGATATGGTGCGTATGGAGCCGGTGTTGCGAGCGCAGGTTATAATCCATATCAGATAAAGCCATCGGGACAGGAAAAACCAGAGGGTAAAATTACGGTTGAGTTCAAGGGGGCTCCGCCAAGTATGACCGTGACTGATAGTAGTTCACGCGGTATCGATGTAAATCATGATGTCGGATACACGAGGATTGGCCGGATTGGAATGGGAGGCTAAGCCTCCCTCACATTAATCAACTAATCTAACAAACTTACCATCAGAGTTGTATTCAGCTTTTGCTACATTTTTGACCACACCTCCGAATTGGTTTTTACCTTGGAATGTCATAATTAATACATAATCATTCTTTCTTTTGATGATATTAGTTTCTATGCATTTGAAACTATCCGGGTCATTCATTAGTTTTTTTACTTCTCTTTTCATGTCTAATTGGCAACCGTCAAGTGAATTACTTAATCTTGACATGACAAGCTCTTCTTTTGTCTTGGGTTCTTGCTCGGGAGCCATAATAAAGGCGGTGATGATTAGAGGGGTAAAAAATCCGATAATTGCAGCCAGGAAAGCCCCGGAGATTTTTCGTAATTTAGTTGATTCTTTTTTATAAGCAAATTTCGCAAATATAAAAGCTAAAATCACTCCAATAACCAGCGGTATTAAAAACTCCATATTGACCTCTACTGTAAATTTGCGATTCACAACCTTTGAACGCGCAAACTATACACCATATTCAGGAATGTAAAAAATGGCGTGGAAAGACCGATTGCAAAACGCCTCGTTTCGCGGCGTCCCGTTCAAAGTTGAGGATGAAGACTCCACCGGCGGGCGCCGGGTTGAAACCCACGAATACCCCAATCGTGACAAACCGTATACAGAAGACCTCGGTAAGTCCACGTTCCGGGCGTCCATTACCGCTTATGTGGTCGGGGATGACTGTTTCGAACAGCGCGATGCGCTGAAGGAGGCGCTGAATAAACCGGGTCCCGGCACGCTGATTCATCCAACTTTTGGTGAACTCAGCGTTTGTGTTGATGGTGAGATCAGGGTCAGCACAAGAAAGGAAGAGGGCCGCGTGGTCCGCTTTGACCTCCGGTTCGTCGAGGCCGGTGAACTGGCTTACCCGACATCAGGTGCGGCAACTGCCCAGATACTCGGATCCTCATGCTCCGTGTTGGACAGCTGCATCAGTGATGCGTTCGACGGGTTTGGCATGGATGGCATGGCTGATTTTGTGCAGCAGGACGTTATTGGGCAGGCCAGTGGAATGGTTGGCTACGTCTCAGACGCCATGAAGATGATCGACGATGGCGTGTCTGCTGGAGCTCGTCTTCTCCAGGGTGATATTTCGGTGCTGCTGCCTCCTCCGTCATCAGGGAAGGGCTTTATTGAGTCGCTGCAAAAAATGTGGCGAACGGGCAACCGGCTGTACGGCAACTCTGCCGATCTGATCACGATGGCAAAAGCTCTTTCGGGCATCAGCCTTGGAAAAGACCTGGCGCCCAGGGGAGTGTGGAAAACCGACAGCCAGAGCACCAGATCCAAAACAGAGCAGCGAAACCATGTTGCGAGCGCGATCCGTACTACAGCCTTAAGCGAGGCGGTTTACACAGTAACGAAACTACCCGCTCCGGCAGCTGTGACAGCTGCCGGCTCCTCCGGTCAAAGTGCTGCGATAGTGGCGAATGTCTCTCACCCGGCGCTGAGCAACGCGCCAACAAACACCGTCACCCCTGATGCTCCGTCGTGGGATGAACTCACTGTAGTTCGCGACACCCTGAACCAGGCAATCGTGAAAGAGATGGAGCGGACGACTGACGATCGTGTTTTCACTGCACTGCGCCGTTTAAAGGCAGATCTGAATGCCGACCTGACGCAACGTCTCAGGCAGACAGACAGAACCGTAACGGTACTGCCCGTGGGAATAGAGCCTGCCGTCGTTCTGGCGGCGCGTATCTACGACGACGCCAGCCGCGCCGGTGAAATTGTCCAGCGCAACGGTATTGCGCATCCCGGATTCGTACCCTTGCAGCCGCTTAAATTGTCGACGCGCCAGCTGGCGTGGCGGGTAAACCAACAAGTTGAGCAGGACCAGCTTTATACGGCAAGGACCAGCGACTGGTTGAGATGGGCGATCGCGGTAGAGAAAGCCTGTTCATTAGGATTTTAGGAGTCAGCATGTCCCAGTTTACTGAAGCCGATTCATCGGTTAACCGCCTGAATGCGGCCGTTACGGCATTTGAAAAAGTATTGACTGAGCCGGAAGGAACGGTGGTCGAAATGCCTATAGGCGCGGCACAGCCGAGCCTGGCCGAAAGGTTGAAGCGCGCTGTCGATGCAGTCACAGTTAAACCCGCACAGGCCGCAGCGCAGGCCTCAGCTGCAGCTCAGCAAGCTCAGGCCGCGCAGCAATCAGCCGCCCAAAGCGCAGCAGATGCTGCGAACTCGGCCGCCGCCACTGGATACGTGGATGCGCCGTTCCCTGATGTATGGGCGCCGCTGTCCGATGACCTTCGCCTGCTGGCCGGGATCGCGCCAGCGGATACAATCACAGTGGCCGGCACCAGTTATCCTTTGCCCACAAAATCGATGACGTTCACCCGCTCAACCACGGCGACGTATATCGATAAGTCAGGGATACTGCAGACGGCAGCTATTAACGAGCCGCGCTTCGAGAAAGAGGGTTTACTGATAGAGGGGCAGGGAACTAATCTGGTCTCAAATTCTCAATCAACGTCTGCCTGGAGAGTGGCTAATTCTACCGTTACGCAAGCTGCTGTTATATCGCCTGATGGAACCGCTACTGGCGTAACGAAACTTGCTTCAGCAGGGGGCGCGAACACACAAACAGGAGCAGCAATCTCAGTACCCATTTCTGGATTATCAGCAGGTGGATATTGTTCATTTTCTGTGTTTGCAAAAGCTGACTCTCATAATCTAATCCAGCTTCGCTGGCTGGGCGGTACGACAGGTGTAAGTAATAGATATTTAAACGTTGATTTATCAACTGGTGAGATAGGGGCCAACAACCTTTTTTATGCCAAAGCTATTTCCATGGCTAATGGTTGGTGGAGAATTATGGCTGTGACCAGTATTGATGGTGATTTAACTGGCAATACATCAGCCGATCCCGGAGTAGAATTAATTGGCTCATTAACTGATGGGAGGCGCCCGGCAGTTTCTCTTGCTACAGGCGTCGGAGTTTATCTATATGGCCCACAACTCGAATCAGGATTAAGTTCATCATATATTCCAACATCTGGAACGGTAACGACGAGAGCCAATGAAACAGGTGCGCTGCAGGCTGCTGGGAATTGCGGATATAATTTGACTGGTGATCTATTTGAACGCACGGTTGCATTTGAGCTATCGGTGAATGTATTTTCCGCACCGGCAACGGGATATCATAGTGCGATTGCTGTTGCTGGAGCAGGCAACGATATTATTACGCGCATGCGAACAGATAGCCTCGATTCATTGCGTAGTGCTAATGGTCTTTCACCAGTGATAGGTGTTACTTATCCGTTCAGCAAAAAACTATGGATTCAAACTATAGATATCAGCAATAAAGTGACGGCCTATTTTGATGGAAAGATAGGAGTCAGAACAGCAGCGCCGGCTAACCCAGCGAATGCCGGGCTATCGATTTCTTTTGCCTCCAACCCTAATGTTGTTTACCACATCCGCAATTTCCGCATCTGGCATCGCGCCTTAACACTCAACCAAATCAAAGGACTCCGCTGATGAAAGATTTATATCTGCGCTTCTCCAGCAAGGAAGAGGCGCAACAGCAATTAATTGCGTTCGGGTTTCAATCTAATGAAGACCAGGGTGGTTTATATCACCCTGATATTTGCCTGGATGTGGTCGGCGTTATTACTACCAGTACCGGCGATGCAGAGTCCGTGGAATACGTCACCGAACCCGGCTACCACGTCAATCTCCGTGTTATTAACGACGGTCTCGATTTATCCAGCTTAAACGGGTTCGCCGTGAACCCTAAAACCCCTGCTCGCGTCTGGGCCTGATTATGGATGATAACGTTACTCTGAGGGTCAATGGCAGGGAGTGGGGCGGCTGGACATCAGTCAGGATTGGCGCAGGTGTTGAACGGCTGGCGAGGGATTTCAGCGTCGAAATTACCAGGCAGTGGCCAGGCGAGAACGGTGACACCCTCTCACTGAAAGTGAAAGGTGGCGACCGGGTCGAAGTTTTGATTGGCACCGATTTGGTGATCACTGGCTGGGTCGAGGCAACCCCTGTTCGCTACGACGCACGCTCTGTCAGTGTTGGCATCAGCGGGCGCAGCCTGACAGCAGATTTGATCGACTGCGCCGCAGAACCGACGCAATTCAACGCACAGTCTCTGGTTCAGGTGGCCGCCGCGCTGGCAAAGCCGTTTGGTATTGAAGTCGTTAATTCCGGCGCACCTGCTGACGTTATCCCGGGCGTGCAGCCTGATCACGGCGAAACGGTTATCGAGGTGCTGAATAAGATGCTGGGTCAGCAACAGGTGCTGGCTTATGACGATCCAGTGGGGCGGCTGGTGATTGGTGGAGTTGGGTCGACGCGAGCGCATACCGCGCTCGTTCTCGGCCAGAACATCCTTTCCTGCGATACCGAAAAAAGTATCAGGGACCGTTTTTCAACGTATCAGGTATCCGGGCAGAGAGCCGGGAATGATGAAGACTTTGGCGCGGCCACCACAACGGCTCTCCGGGCGAAGACCGAAGATGCCGGGATCGGGCGGTACCGGCCAATGGCTGTTCAGCAGACAGGCCAGGCGACAGGTGCAAGCTGCATCGCCCGCGCTGATTTCGAAGCGCGCCAGCGCGCCGCCCGCACTGATGAAACAACGTACACCGTGTGGGGGTGGCGCCAGGGTGACGGTTCTCTCTGGCAACCTAACCAGCGGGTAATCGTCTTTGACCCCGTCTGTGGGTTTAACAACCGTGAGCTGCTGATTTCCGAGGTGTTGTTCACCAAAGACAGCAACGGCACGATCACCGAGTTGCGCGTCGGGCCGCCTGATGCGTATCTGCTGGAACCTGCCGATCCTAAACAGCGGAAGAAGAAAAAAGCTGAGGAGGCTCCTTTCTGATGGGTAACTTTCAACAATTGCAGCGGCAACTGCTTAACCTGATTCGGCGCGCGGTCGTGGGAAGCGTTAAGCCTGATTCAAAATGTCAGGCTGTGGATGTTGAACTACTCGCGGGTGAGAAGAAGGGTGGCATTGAGCATCTTGAGCCTTACGGGTTTACCTCACATGCGAATCCGGGTGCTGAAGCTCTGGTTCTGTTTCCTGATGCCGATCGCTCCCATGCTGTTGCGGTCACCGTGTCCGATCGCCGCTATCGCATCCGGTCTCTTAAGCAAGGTGAAGTCGCCATTTATGACGATCTGGGACAGTCGGTCACATTGACGCGGACCGGTATCGTCGTGAACGGCGCCGGAAAGCCCATTACCTTCATGAACGCGCCGAAAGCGCGGTTCGAAATGGACATCGAATCGACAGGCCAGATCAAGGACCACTGCGACACAACCGGCGTCACGATGGCGGAAATGCGTCTTGCCTACAACGGCCATATACACAAAGAAAACGGTAACAGCACAGACGTGCCGGACAAACAAATGGGGGCGTAAATATGGACCTGTGGCTAACCGTAAACGGGGTAAGCGTTTCAGCGAATGCCCCTCTCGATTTACTCACCCGCTCTGTGGTGATTTCTCTTTTCACCTGGCGCCGCGCGCAACCGGATGACAATGCCGATCAGCCTAACGGGTGGTGGGGCGATACCTGGCCTGCCGTACAGAACGACCGGTACGGTTCGCGCCTCTGGTTGCTCCAGCGTCAGAAGCTGACGAACCAGACAGCCCTGGTCGCCAGGACGTATATCAACGAAGCACTGCAGTGGATGATCGACGACGGCGTTGTTTCCAGGATTGACCTCCTCATTCAGCGTACCGGCATTAACGAACTGGGTAACAGCATTACGCTGTGGCGCTACAACCAGCCCACCACGATTTCTTTTGACGATCTATGGAGTGCGATAACTAATGGCTGACAGCGAATTCCAGCGCCCGACGCTGGCAGAAAATATCAGCATGCTCCGCACCGACCTCTTTTCCCGCCTGGACGCGAGCGACACCATCAGGCGTATGGACGAAGACGTGAGGGCGAAAGTGTATGCGGCAGCGCTGCATACCGTGTATGGCTACATCGATTATCTGGCGTTGAATATGCTGCCGGATAAGTGCGATGAAGCCTGGCTGCAAAGACATGCAGCCATGAAACGTTGCCCCCGTAAAAGCCCTACAGCGTCAGCAGGATTCATGCGCTGGGATGGCGTCACAAACGGCATTACGGTTAAGGCAGGAGCAGTGATTCAACGCGACGACCTGATCCAGTACACCACCACGGCAGACACGACCAGCGCAGGCGGCGTTCTGCGCGTGCCAATAGTGTGCAGTGTCACCGGTAGCGTGGGTGAAATTGACGATGGCGCCGCTCTTTATCTGGTGACGCCGGTTAATGGCCTGCCGTCTTCAGGCGTAGCTGACTCTGTTGCTGGTGGGTTTGATATTGAAGAGCTGGAGACCTGGCGCGCCCGGGTGCTGGAGCGTTACTACTGGACGCCTTTAGGCGGTGCGGACGGTGACTATATCGTCTGGGCTAAAGAAGTGCCTGGTATCACCCGGGCGTGGACCTACCGTCACTGGATGGGGGCAGGCACCGTTGGCGTAATGGTTGCCAGTGATGACCCGATTAACCCTATTCCCAGTGCCGTGACTGTTGCAGCGGCAAAAGCCCACATTGCTCCGCTTGCGCCTGTTGCCGGTGCTGATCTGTACCCGTTCGCACCCGTCGCCCATAACGTCGATTTCAGAATACGCCTGACCCCTGACACGCCAGAAGTCCGGGCGGCGGTGACGGCAGAGTTGCGCTCGTTTCTGTTGAGGGATGGTTACCCTGAGGGCGAACTGGAGCTGTCCAGGATTAACGAGGCTATTTCCATTGCAGCTGGCGAGCACAGCCATGTTCTGGTCGCCCCGACCGCCAATATTTCGATCGCGAAAAACGAACTGGCCATACTGGGGACGCTCGCATGGACGTGACAGATGACGACTACATCCATTTGATGTCGGCACTGTTGCCGCCTGGTCCGGCATGGTCCGCTGACGATCCGGCAATCATCGGCGCAGCCCCCTCTCTGCGACGGGCTCATCAGCGTGCTGATGATTTGATGCTGGAGATTGATCCGCGCACCTCCACCGAGCTGATAAACCGCTGGGAAACGTGCTGCGGTCTTCCTGACGAATGCATCCCATCAGGGACACAAACCCTACTGCAACGCCAGAACAGGCTGGACGCAAAGGTCAATTTAATCGGCGGCATCAACGAGACGTTTTATCTAGATCAACTGGCTGCGCTGGGTAAGCCCGGTGCGACGATCACTCGTTATAACAAGGGACCGTTCAAATGTACCTCCGCATGCACTGAGGCGGTGTATTCCACCGAATGGCGGTTTTTCTGGCAGGTAAATATGCCAGCCGCCACGGATGCCATCTGGATGACATGTACAGATGACTGCGACACTCCACTTCGTTACTGGGGCGATACAGTCGCTGAATGCGTTATCAGCAAACTCTGCCCGTCCCATACCTATGTAATTTTCAAATATCCTTAACTGGAGAAACTATGCATCGCATTGACACACCTACCGCGCAGAAAGATAAATTCGGCGCAGGAAAGAACGGATTTACCAGCGGTAACCCGCAGACCGGGACGCCAGCTACTGATCTTGATGATGATTATTTTGACATGCTGCAGGAGGAATTGGCCGGGATCGTAGAAGCTGCGGGCATTACGCTAGATAAATCAAAACGCAACCAGCTGAGAACGGCTCTTCCTGTATTTCTTGGTCTTAAAACTGCCGCGCTGCGTGATGTCGGAGCAGGTGCAAACCAGATTCCTGATATGTCCCTCTTTGCGTCTATACGTGAGGCGAAAGGTTATCAGCGACTCCCTGGGGGAATGATAATTCAATGGGGCAGGGTGAACGTTGTTACTGCAAACACGTCATCCGACGTGATCATTGATCAGTTCAAAATTCCTTTCCCAGGGGCAGCACTGCAATGTTTTGCGACCGTGGAGCAAACGCAAGTCAACATCCCTTGCTTTGCTTGCGCAGAGTCAATTAATCAGAACGAGATTCGGTTGCAGGCTGTGGCAATCAACATAACAAACAAAACCATCACACAGGGTCAAATCGTACCTGTGTCCTGGTACGCTGTGGGGTATTAATCATGAATAATCAAACAGAAGCTGAATATAAAGAAAAATACATCTTCAGTAATAACGGCTTTTATCCACTTTCAATGAGAGATGTTTATCTCAAGGCCGGAAGCTGGCCGGAAAATGGGGTTGAGGTTGACAGTGATATTTTCGAGGAATTTACTGGTACTCCTCCGGAAGGTAAATATCGCGGACAGAATGAAAAAGGTGAGCCCATCTGGATTGATATCCCGCCACCTACGTTGGATGAACTTAAAGCTTCCTTCGAAAGCCTGCGCCAGCAGCTACTTTCAGAGGCTGATGTAGTTACGGCAGACTGGAGAACTGAACTGGCCCTGGACGATATCAGCGATAGCGATCGCGAAAAACTGTCTTCCTGGATGAAATATAAGCGTCAGGTGAAGGCGCTCAGCTACGATGAGACGCTTTCAAGCGATTTCGTCTGGCCGGAAAAACCTGAAGCGTAAACCTGCTTGATCTGCACTCTCTTTAAAACTACTGTATATATAAACAGTAAAATAAGAAGGAGGGGTTATGCCACGCAGAATCGATATTGAGGGTGCTTTTTACACAGCCATTAAAGACGAGCCCAGCGGCCGCCGCACGGTGACTACTGAGGATTTCGTGAAGCACCTGGCCCGCGCTAACTGGAACTGGTCGCTTAAAGAGGCGAACAACTGGATCGAGAGCCACGTTTCGACCTTTAAAGATATCTCGACCAGCGAGGGCCAGGCGCGCACGTTTATGCTCTTCAACCCGAACGGGGGGCTGTGACATGGGCTTTCCTTCACCGGCAACGGACTATGTCGAGCAGCGCTTAACGCCGGAGCTGATCTGCGGGGTTGGCATCGACACTCGCATAATGGAAACGTCATGCGGCTTTGCCGTTATCGAGCCGGTTACGCGACTGGTGCAGAATCAGGTTCTGCTAATCCTCAGCGGCGGGCAGACGCAATTTGCACGATTCATGGGGAAAGCGTTAATCACGGAGGACGGCGAAGCTATCGAGGGCGCGGCGGCCGAAGAAGTCGAGGTCATGGGGCGGGTTACTTTCTTCATCAACAGCACAGACGAGGATGACAGGCCGGTGTAAAAACAAAGCCCATAAAAAAAGCCCGCATCAGCGGGCTTCTTATCACTCGGGAGCCGCGGCTCCTTTGCGTATCCTTTTTTGTCCCCTCACCGTCTGGTCGGTGTCCTGCTGAGACTGCTAACTTCCTGTTATTGCTGGTGACGTCCTATCACCGTCCAATCATGATTGGTGGAGCTGGCGGGAGTTGAACCCGCGTCCGAAATTTCTACATCCTCGGTACTACATGCTTAGTCAGTCTTTACATTCGCACGCCAGCTGCGGACAGACACGCCACTAACGAACTAGCCTGATTAGATTTAACACTTCAGCCCCAGGCAGGACATCCATGCGATCTCTTTTGGGTTTGACCTCTCTTTGATCCCCGTCTTAAGAGCGGAAGCTAGGGAGAGAGGGCTCTTAGCAGGTTATTAAGCTGCTAAAGCGTAGTTTTCGTCGTTTGCGACTATTTTTTTGCGGCTTTTTACGAGGCAAACCGCCCCTCGGCATGCACCTTGGGTTTCGCAAATCCCGTCGAATCCAGAATCAGCCCCAATAGTGTTACAGCAAGTATACCAGAACTCGTAGCCGGGATACCACCCCGGAACGCTAACTTATTGAATCGCTCAATAAGTGCGTTGAAATTAACGGCCTGCGTGCTTCATGATGCGCGCTTTATCGACCTGCCATTCACGGTCTTTCGCGTCGTTACGCTTGTCGTGCTGCTTCTTACCTTTTGCCACGCCGATTTTCACTTTGCACCACGCGTTCTTCCAGTACAGCGACAGGGCGAGCACGGTATAACCTTCGCGGTTGATGCGCCCGAACAGGGAATCCAGCTCACGCTTGTTCAACAGTAGCTTACGGGTGCGGGTAGGATCGCAAACGTAGTGTGAAGAGGCGACCGTCAGTGGCGTAAAGTTCGCGCCAAACAAAAAGGCTTCGCCGTCTTTGAAGATCACGTAGCTATCACCGATGTTGGCTTTACCCGCACGCAGCGATTTAACTTCCCAGCCCTGTAACGCCAGGCCAGCTTCGAATTCTTCTTCAATGAAATACTCGTGGCGGGCACGCTTGTTGAGCGCAATGGTTGCCGAGCCAGGTTTATGTGCTTTTTTCTTCGTCATAAGTGTCGTGAAGCCGTAGGTAATCTGATGTCAAAAAGTCACCTCATTGCGTCCTGTGAGGTCTAACGCGCTATATTAGCACGAGATGAGGCTCAGCGTTTTTTTAACAGGTGATAAATGTTATTATTTGTTGGTTGTTTGATCAGGAAAAATGTTATGCCTCAGATTAGTCGTACTGCGCTTGTCCCTTACAGTGTGGAACAGATGTACCAGTTAGTGAATGACGTTCAGTCATATCCGCAGTTTATCCCGGGATGTACCGGGAGCCGCGTGCTGGACTCAGGCCCGACGCAAATGACGGCGGCGGTGGATGTTTCCAAAGCCGGGATCAGCAAAACATTCACGACCCGCAACACGCTGACCGATAACCAGAGCATTCTGATGCATCTGGTGGATGGCCCCTTCAAAAAATTGATGGGCGGGTGGAAGTTCGTTCCGCTCAGTGCCGACGCCTGCCGGATCGAGTTTCATCTTGATTTCGAGTTTACCAACGCCCTGATTGAACTGGCGTTTGGCCGCGTGTTTAAAGAGCTGGCGGCAAATATGGTCCAGGCGTTCACGTTGCGCGCCAAAGAGGTCTACAGTGCCAGCTAACATCGTGGTGGAAGTGGCCTACGCGTTGCCAGAAAAACAGTATTTGCAACGCGTAACTCTGGAAGAGGGCGCCACCGTTGAAGAGGCGATCCGCGCCTCTGGCCTGCTGACGCTACGTAGCGATATCGATCTGGCGAAAAACAAAGTCGGAATTTATAGCCGTCCGGTCAAACTGGCCGATAACGTGAAGGATGGCGACCGGGTGGAGATCTATCGCCCGTTGATTGCCGACCCGAAAGAGCTGCGTCGCCAGCGTGCGGAGAAGTCTGCTAAATAAGGTGGCTTTCACGGTGACACTGTTCTCACCGGGTTTACAGGCAGCGAGAGAAACAAAAAAGGTGCTCATTGAGCACCTTTTTGTATTTCTGAAACCTTACTCTTTGGTGAGCGCCGGTTTGTTATCGATGTTCGTCAGAACGCCGCTGCTGTTGAAGGTCAGCGTCAGGGTCTGCTGGGAAACGTCCTCATGGCCTGGCTTCTGGCGGAACACGTAGAACCAGGTATTGGTGCCAAACGGATCGGACATCATCGGCGTGCCCAGGGCATAGGCAACCTGCTGCTGCGTCATACCAACACGAATTTTAGACACATCGTTAGGAGCAAGATAGTTCCCCTGGTTGATGTCAGGACGGTAAACCACTTTTTCCAGAGTGGAGCAGCCTGCGGTCAACATCAGAAGAACCGCTGCGGCAGCGGTCAGCGTTTTACAGCGCATAGTGATTTGATTCCTTTTCCGGCCCGGGCAATACGCGACGGCTCATATGTAATATGCCGATGATAATAGACCTTTCACCACA
>Ga0302349_1001169_pt1 | contig 22288 bp, 18 predicted proteins | sample PhyAR1_FD_202176 | JGI IMG/M metagenome (GOLD analysis project Ga0302349, IMG submission 202176) | Leaf surface microbial communities from alfalfa plants in UC Gill Tract Community Farm, Albany, California, United States - DLSL A.R1... | ecosystem: Host-associated > Plants > Phyllosphere >...
GAGGTGACCAAGCGTGAGGGTGCCGGCGTGTCATCGACGAGCCAAGCCGCGGCAACGACCACCAACGCATGGCAGGAATACTCCTACGAGTATCCGCGTTGGGCAGCGAAGATCGATTGGAACATCACTGACAACCACCTGCTTGAGTTCACCGGCATCTCCGACGTCACCAAGTACGACAGCGCCGGCTATACCTTCAACTACGCCGATTTCACCCACGGCAACGAGCAGAACGCGGGCACGAACAACGAGGACAAGGCCAAACTGTACATCGGCAAGTACACCGGCTATCTGACCGATGACCTCACGGTGTCGGCGCTGTACGGCACCCAGAAGATCGATCACAGCCAGAATCCGTGGGGCTACGATCCGGCCTGCCCGCGCACGTCCGCCGCGGCCACCGCACGTGCACCCGGCATTCCCGCCGCCAACTATGCCGGCTGCTGGACGGCTGCCACGGTCAACGTCCCCGGCGCCTACGATGAAACCAAGGGCTGGCGCCTGGATGTCGGCTATCGCCTGGGCAACCATGACCTGCGCGCCGGCCTGGACGTCATGGAAGCGGAGTCGTTCACCGGCAGCGAGTACGGCGGCGGCTTCATCTGGGTCTACAGCCGTTCCAACAACGCCAATGCCGCCATCGATGCCTCACACGGCGTCGGTTCGCCGGCCTCGGCCGGTGGCCTGGGCAGCCAGGGCTACTACGTTCGCCAGCAGTACTACACCCAGATCGCCAAGGTGAAAACCGAACAGTCCGCGCAGTTCCTCGAGGACCGTTGGCAGGTCAGCGACAACGTCCTGCTGACGCTGGGCCTGCGCAACGAGACCTTCAAGAACTTCACCAGCGCCGATGAGGTGTACGTCAAGCAGGACAACCAGTGGGCACCGCGCCTGGGTGGCGTATGGGATGTCCATGGCGATGCCTCGTTGAAGCTGTTCGCCAACGCGGGACGTTATCACCTGGCCCTGCCCAACAACGTGGCCGTCCGCGCCGCGTCCGGCTCGCTGTATACGATGGAGTACTTCACGTATACCGGCGTTGCTGCGGACGGCACGCCGACCGGGCTGGTCAACGTTTCGGTCGACCCGAGCCTGGGATACACCTGCCCGGGCAACCCGAATGCCATCTCCTCCAACCTGGAGTGCGGCGATGCACCCGATCCGCGCACGGTTGCCGCGGTCGACCTGAAATCGCATTACCAGGATGAGTTCATCGTCGGTATGGAACAGGCCTGGGGCGAGAACGCCATCTGGGGGGCCAAGGTGACCTACCGCGACCTCAAGAGTGCGATCGATGACACCTGCACGCCGGCACTGGGGGGCGGCTGCTTCATCTTCAATCCGGGTGAAAGCAACACGTTCTGGGAGGAGCAGGCCGACGGTACGCTGGCCAAGCACACCTACTCCGCCGCTGAACTCGATCTGCCCAAGCTCAAGCGCCGGTACTACGCGCTTGACCTGTTCCTGGAAGGCTCGATAGGTGACAGGTTCTACGGCAAGGTGAACTACACCTTCGCACGCAACTACGGCAATACCGAAGGCCAGCTGGCATCGGATCTTGATACCGGCACGGGCGGTCAGACCGACGTTTCGGTGACCCAGGACTGGGATCTGCCGCAGCTGATGGTCGGCGCCAACGGTCCGCTGCCGAACCACCGTGCGCACCAGATCAAGGCCTACGGTTCTTACAGCATCACGCCCGAGTGGCGCGTCGGTGGTTCCCTGCTGATCGACTCCGGCCGCCCGCGCTCTTGCACCAGCTATTACCCGACTGCGGACCAGGGCCTGTACAACGGCGCGTACTACCACTTCTGCGGCCTGGCCGGCAGCGGCACCGCCCCGGGGAGCGCCGGTTACATCCCGCCTTCGGCTGACTACCGGTTCTCGCCACGCGGCGACAACGGCACCACGCCGTGGGGCTTCAACCTCAACCTGTCACTGGCCTATACGCCGAACTGGGCGGACAACAAGTTGAACCTGCAGGCGGACGTGCTGAACGTGCTCAATCGCCAGATTGCCGGGTCCTACTACAGCAATTACGCGACCGACCGGGTGACCCCGGATGCACGTTACAACCAGCCGCTGAACTACAGCTCGCCGCGCCAGGTTCGCCTGAGCGCTCGATACGACTTCTGATCCACCCTGCAGGGCCCGGCCATCTGGCCGGGCCCTGGTTGGCCTGCCCGTGCTCTCTCCTGCCCCGCTCCGGCGGGGCTTTTTTGTACCGGCGCCGCCCCGTGGCCCGCAGCGCCCTCCGCCCCCCCTTCCTGCATGCCGCCATGCGTCGCGGCTTGATACACTCGCGCGATCTTCAATCCTCGATGGATTTGCTTTACATGCCCAACTTCCGTCCGCTTGCCATCGCCCTGGGCATCAGCCTGGTCACCCTGGTCACTGCTCCCGATGCGCACGCCGCGCCGAAGAAGAAGGCCGCCGCCCGCGCGCCGGCCGTCAGCGCCCAGTGCAGCGACTTCTACGAGGCCACCAACGCGACCTGGCTGAAAGCCAATCCGGTGCCGCAGACCGGTGCCACCACCGCACTGGGCCAGCTGGCCGACCGCGCGCGCCAGCAGCAGCGTGAACTGCTGGATGGGGCGATGACCGCACCGCAGGGCAACGTGCAGAAGCTGCTCGGCGACTTCTGGGCCAGCGGCCTGGACGAGGCCGCGGTGGAAGCCGACGGTTCCAACCCGATCGCCCCGTTGCTGACCCGCATCAACGCGATCAAGAAGGCCAAGGACGTGCCGGCCTCGATCGCCGCGCTGCACCAGGTCGGCATTCCGGTGGCCTTCAACTTCGCCCCGGACGTCGACCTCAAGGCGCTGGACCGCCACATCGGCTACTTCATGCAGGGCGGCATGGGCCTGCCGGACCCGGCGTTCTATACCCGTACCGATGCCGACACCGTCGCGCTGATGGCGCGCTACCGCACTTACGTCAAGCAGGTGCTGGCGCTGACCGGTACCCCGGCTGACAAGCTCGATGCCGAATCGCAGTCGGTGATCGCGCTGGAGACCGAGCTGGCGCGCAATGCGCAGTCGCTGGCCGGCATCAACAATCCGTTCAACAACTACGCGCCGATCTCCACCAAGGAGCTCAACAGCCGTTACCGCAACCTGCAGCTGGAGGCCTTCCTGAAGGCACAGGGCGTCAATGACGACCTGGTCTCGCTGTCCGATCCGGCGCTGTTCAAGCAACTCGACGGCATGGTCACCCGGCTCAAGCCGGAACAGTGGAAGGTCTACCTGCGCTGGCGCGTGGGGGATGCGATGGCCCCGTACCTGTCCAAGGCCTACCGCGATGCCGAATTCGAATTCCGTGGCCGTGTGATGCGTGGCCAGACCCTGCCGCCGGCGCGCTGGGAGCAGGTTCTGGATGCGATCAACGTGGCTGCCGGCCCGATGGTCGGCCGCGAATATGCGGCCAAGCACCTGTCGGCCGACGACCGTCGCAAGGCAGCGCTGGTCGTGGACAAGATCCGCGAAGTGCAGATCGATGCGGTCAAGCGCAGCACCTGGATGAGCGATGAGGCCAAGACCGAAGCACAGGCCAAGCTGGCTGCGCTGAAGATCGAGATCGGCACCCCGCTGCGCGATCTGGACTACACGGTGCAGCCGATGGGCCGCGGCAGCTTCGGCGGCAACATGCTGATCGCCTCCACCTGGCGCCACCGCGAGGAAATGAAGCGCATCGGCAAGGGCAACGCCGACCGCCGCTGGGACGTGCTGCCGCAGCAGCCGGCACTGGCCTATGACATCGCGCAGAACCGCCTGATCGTCACCGCCGCCGTGCTGCAGGGCCCGGTGTTCAATGCCAAGGGCGATACCGCCGACCTGTTCGGCAGCTACGGCGCGCTCGTCGCGCACGAACTGACCCGTGCGATCGACGCCAAGGGCGCGCTGGTGGATGCCAAGGGCGAACTGCGCAGCTGGTGGACCCCGGCCGACAAGACCGCCTGGACCCTGTTCGGCAACCGCGTGGCCGCCCAGTACAGCGGCTACGACTACCCGGGCGTGAAGGGTGCCAAGGTCAATGGTGAACTCACCCGCGAAGAGAATCTGGCCGACCTGGCCGGTCTGGAACTGGCGTGGGAGGCTTACAAGGCTGTCGAACCGGCGGCCAAGCCGGCCGCCCAGCAGGGCTTCTTCCGTGCGTGGGCGAGCCTGTGGCCGCAGCAGCTGTCGCCGAACGTGGCCGCCCAGCGCGTGACCTCGGACATCCTGGCCCCGGGCCGCTGGCGCACCAATGGCCCGCTGTCCAACCTGCCGGCGTTCGGTGCCACGTTCACCTGCAAGCCCGGCCAGCCGATGCAGCGCGTGGACAACGACCAGATCAAGGTCTGGCGCTGAGTCCCCTGCCCGACCTGCGCTGAGGCGCAGCGGCTGACGAAGAAGGCGCCCCCGGGGCGCCTTTTTTGTGTCCATGACCCGTCCTGAATTCGTAAGCTCCCCCGTCAATCAGAACCTCCAGCTCTGTCCTCCATAACGGCAGTTCAAGTCTGAGCTCAACCTCGCTCCGCAATCGCGGAAAGTCCTCCAAAATTTAGGGGGTTCTAATGCTCTATTCCTATCGGATTGCGGAGCGATATTATTGTCTGACGTCTTGAATTTGCGGGTAAATGTCGTAGCTTCCCAAGCTACTGACATGGGATCGATTCCCCTCGCCCGCTCCAGCGTTCAGAACCCCGGTAACGGCTGCGCCGTTGCCGGGGTTTTTTATGGGCCAGGCACGGCGGCCCCATGCGATCTCCGGCGACCGCTGCTGCGTCGCCGGAGACGATGATGCTTGTGATTTCAGTCTGAGTACAAGCCCCGGCTCAACGGCCCGGGAAGCGTGGACTCCGGCCACGGCATCAGCGACGTACACGCTTCATACAACAAACAGAAGTCCCGCTTCAGGTCGGTGGGAACCCAACCTCCGTAGCCTACGTGCGTCGAGCTGCCCTCACAGGCGTAGGACACTTGGATCCATCGGGCATTGGTCCGCGAGGCAACTCCCTGATGCTGGGTGTTGGAATTGCAGTAACGCATGCTCTGGCCGATCAGATTGTTATTAGCGTCGAAGTAGAGGGTGGTGACTGCTGTAAGCGGAACAGCGTGTACGTCGGGTGCGCTCCCCAGCAGGCCAAACAGCAAAAACAGCGGAATTCCAATTCGCATCTGTTGTTCTCCTTGGAAAATGTTAGCCGGCCGTGTCCTGTTTATTGGCCTGCACGGGCATCGTCGCATAGCGCCTCGCGCCCGCAAGCGTGGCTATGCGCATGGCATCACAAATCCTGCATGTGTGGACGTGGCTATGCGCATGGCATCACAAATCCTGCATGTGTGGACGATGCCTCCGACAATCCAGCTCGACGTGACCGCCCGGACCCCACGAAGCTGGCACCGGGCTGCGCCACCTTCTGGTGCGCGACACCCGCACGCCTGAGGAACAGCTGGCCGCCTCGTTGAATGAGTTGTATAGGCGCAGGGGCAGGGGACGATCAAGGTGCTGGGAGAAGGGAAGCTAGCAAGTTGCTGTAAAGGTAGGGTTGGCGTTTATAGGTGACCCCAAACTGACCCCAAGGCAGAGGCAAGCCGTTGATTTCCGGAGGCTGCCATTGATCGCGGGTGATCGGCTCAGTCGTTGTTTCTGTTGATCTTCCGCGACCTTGATATAGCAGGGGTGTGCCGGGGCATGCTGGGGTGGGCTACGCAGGGAAGCGAATGAACATATGAACGCAAAAGATGGATCTCACAGCTTCGAACGGCTGAAGGAGCACATCCTCCCGCTATCCAGCGCGCCGACTTTTGACCTTGCGCGGCGGGAATGGAGCGTGGCTGGGATCGAGGTCAGCGAAGAATCGAACGAAAGACGCGCTTTGTGATCCTCCGCAAGATGGACGGCTGCACAGCGGAAGCGGCAATGGAGGATTTCAGTTGCCAACTGAAGAAGCTGCCCGAATCCATGCGCACCATTTTGACTTACGATCGAGGCACGGAGCTGACGTGCTACCCAGAGCTGATGGACCGCTTGGATATCCACGTGTGGTTTGCTGATCCACACGCGCCGTGGCAATGCGGCAGCAACGAGGACACCAACGGACTGCTTCAGCAGCTCCTGCCCAAGGGCATTGATCTGTCGAGCGCGAGCCAGGAGTATCTCAATCACGTTGCGATGCTCCTGAACACACGTCCGCGACAGACGCTGGGCTGGAAAACGCCCGCCGAAGTGATGGACAAAGAGATCGCCGAATTCAGATCACGTGTTGCGCTTGCTCCTTGAGACCGCCAAGGTGCATTGCACGAGTTTAAGGCCTCATTTAATGCTGCGCAGGTGGTTGGGACGCTTCGGTGGGCCCGGCGGACGTCGGTTGTTGAACGGTGGTTGGCCGCGCCAGTAGCGGATCAACAGCCAGCCGAACAGCATGCCGCCCAAGTGCGCGAAGTGGGCCACGCCAGGCTGCCAGCCGGTGGCGCCCAGCATCAGTTCCATCGCGCCGAACACGATCACGAAGGTACGTGCCTTCATCGGGATCGGCGGGAACAGCAGCATCACCCGCTGGTTGGGGAACAGCATGCCGTAGGCCAACAACAGGCCGAACACGCCACCCGAAGCGCCCAGCACCGTGGCCGGGTCGGCCAGCATCATGCCGACCAGCAGCTGGCACAGGCCGGCACCGGCGACGCACACCAGGTAATAGGTCAGGAAGCGTTTTTCGCCCCAGGTCTGTTCCAGCGGCGCACCGAACATGAAGAGCGCGAGCATGTTGAAGAACAGATGGCCGAAGCTGCCATGCAGGAAGCCATAGGTCAGCAGCTGCCAGGGCTGGAAATTGCCGCCCGGCGAGAACGGATCGAAGCCGCCCCCCAGAGGCTGCAGCATGAAGGGCTCGAACGTGGCATTGCCAAGCAGGAACGGCTGCTGCAGCAGGAACAGCAGGGCATTGGCGATCAGCAACGCTTTGGTGACAGTGGGCAGGCGCGGAAACATGAGGGCATCCTTTGGAACTGCGCCCATCATAGCCGCAGCACCCGGCCGCGATCTGCGCGCCAGCGCGGGCATTCAACGCGCAGGCAGCGTCAGCCCGGTCCCCACAGGGCGGCATCCAGATCATTGGCACCGGCCACCGGCATGCCCTTGACCCGCCCCCGCTCGATCGCCACGCCCTCGGCGCGCAGCCGCTGGCTCTGTTCTTTCCACCCGGCCGAGCCTTCCGGCATCGCGATGCGCCCGTCCGAGCGCAGCACGCGGTGCCACGGCAGTTCCGGGTCGTCATTCATGCCAAGCACGCGTGCGGTCAGCCGCGCCCTGCCCGGCAGCCCCGCCTTGGCGGCGACCTGGCCATAGCCCATCACCTGCCCGCGCGGGATCGCGCGGATCACTGCCAGAATCCGTGCACGCGCCTGCGCCGCCGGGTCATCGCCCACGGCGGCCGCGTTCACGCGCGGACCCGGCTGACCAGCAGCACGCCGAGCAGGACCAGGGCCGTGCCGAGGATCTGCCACGGCCCCATGGGTTCGTCGAGCAGCCATAGACTCATCACGATGGTGGAGACCGGACCGAGCATACCCACCTGGGCGGCCAGCGACGAGCCGATCCGCTTCACCGCCAGCATGATCGCCATCACCGGCAGCACCGTGCAGACCGTCGCATTGATCAGCGACAGCCAGTACACCGGCGTGGGCGCCTGGCCCAGCGCGGACATCGGGTGCAGCACAGCGAAGTGCAGCACGCACAGCACGCAGGCCACGCAGCTGGCATAGGCGGTCAGGCGGATCGCACCGATCCGCGCCACCACCTGGCCACTGCCGAACAGATACAGCGCATAGCTCAGCGCACTGGCGAACACCAGCGCACTGCCCAGCACGATGCGCCCGCCTTCCAGCTGCAGGTCATGGCCAAAGGCCAGCAGCACGCCGAGATAGCTGAGCACCAGTGCCGCCACCTGCCAGCGACCCGGGCGCTTTTTCAGCAGGACCAGGCTGATCAGCAGCACCAGGGTCGGGTTCAAGTACAGGATCAGGCGTTCCAGGGTGACGCTGATGTACTGCAGGCCCTGGAAGTCGAGCAGGCTGGACAAGTAATACCCGGTGAAGCCCAGCCACACCACGCGCCCGCGGTCGCCCCATGACAATGCCGGCGCGCGCCGCGCCGACCATACCGCCAGCACCGCGAACAGCGGAAACGCCATCAGCATCCGCAACGCCAGCAGTGTGGTGGCATCCACGCCATGCCGATACGCGAGTTTGACAATGACCGCCTTGCCCGAGGCCGCGATCGCGCCAATCGCGGCCAGTGCGATGCCGCCGGCGGCGATGCGGCTGGAGGACGTGGGCAGCGAGGAGGCGGGTGAAGTCATCAGGACGACGGACAGCCGCGCGGGGGCGGCTGGTCAGGTGGGGGGCGGCCATTGTCGCATGCGGTGCGGCGGGTGTTTTGCGCCGGCAGACACTGCGGGAACGGCGCTCCGATCCTGTTTCAACTGCGGAAAGGACAGCGCAGGCCGCCGAGCCGTTCGCCTGCGGAAGGGTGTGCCGCGCGGTGCGCGGTTGCCACGCATGGCGTGGCACCACCGGATCCCTGCCGAGGCTTCGGCGGCTGCACGCCGCTGATGCGCTTTCAGCGCATCAGTACGACTTCTTCTGCGGAGGTTGGATGGATTGCCACGGTGTCGTCGAACTGGGCCTTGGTCACGCCCATCTTCACTGCCAGTGCAAACCCCTGCAGGATTTCATCGGCAGACTCGCCCAGCAGGTGGACACCGACCACACGCTCCTCCTCGCCCACGCAGACCAGCTTGAACAGGCTGCGCTGGGTGCCATCGGCCAAGGCCTGCAGCATCGGGCGGAAGTTGCTGCGATACACGCGCACATCACCGTATCTCGCACAGGCCTCTTCTTCGCTCAGCCCCACCGCGCCCAAGGCCGGATGCGAGAACACCACACTGGCCACGTTCTCATAGTCCATCTTGGCCTGCGGCTGGCCACCGAACAGGCGGTCCATCAACTTGCGCGCCGCGGCGATCGCCACCGGGGTCAGGCCAACCTTGCCGGCAATGTCGCCCACTGCGTGCACGCTGGGTACCGCGGTGGTCTGCCACGCGTCGACCTCGACCTCGCCCTTGTCACCGATCACCACGCCGAGCGCTTCCAACCCCAGATCGGCACTGTTGCCGCGTCGCCCGGTGGCAAAGAACACCGCATCGAAATGACCGTCGGCCGGGCCATCATGGCCGAGCGCGACCACGGCATCGCCGTCACGCTGCAGCTCGCGCAGGCGGTAACCGAAATGGATCTGTACGCCTTGGTGGCGCAGGTTCTCGGCAAGCTGTGCGGTCAGTTCTGCATCGAAGCGCTCCAGCAGCCGCTCGCCACGTACCAGCAGCGTCACGCGGCTACCGAGCGCCTGCAGCAGCCCGGCCAGCTCCACCGCGATATAGCCACCGCCGACGATGGCCACGCGCTCCGGTGCGCCGCACAGGTTGAAGAAATCATCGGAGACCAGGCCCAGTTCGGCACCGGGAATGTCCGGGCGCTGGGGATGGGCACCGGTCGCGATCAGAATGTGCGCGGCGCTGATCCGTACACCATCGCTGCACTCCACGGTGTGCGCATCCACCAGGCGGCCACGACGCGGCACCCGCACCACCTTGTTTTCATCCAGGCGCTTGAGATAGCTGGCATGGATGTTGGCGATGTAGGCCTGACGATGCACCACCAGCTCTTTCCAATCCAGTGATGGGCGCACTGGCACGTCGAATCCCATCGCTGCAGCCAGGCCGATGCGTCCGGACAGATCGGCGGCGAGCCACATCGCCTTCTTCGGCACGCAGCCGACATTGACGCAGGTGCCGCCCAGTTCGCCCGGCTCCAGCATCGCCACGCGCTGGCCGTGCTGCGCCGCGCGGAAGGCCGCGGCGAGGCCGCCGGAACCACCGCCCAGCACGATCAGGTCATAGTCGTATTGCGTCGTCATTGGCATCGCTCAACTCGGTAAGGGGCAGGATCGATCGCCGGCGCGCGGCCGTTGATCAGGTCTGCCATCAACTGGCCGGAGCCGACGCTCATGCTCGTGCCCAGCATGCCACGACCGGCTGCGATCCAGACGTGAGGGTGCGTGGCACCGCCGTGTCAGGCCCGGCGCAGCGGCGGCCACTGCAGATAGGTCATCGCGCGCCAGATCCACTCCAGCGGCCCGAACCGGAAGTACCGCAGCCACGCATGGCTGATCGCCACCTGCAGCGCGAACAGGGCCAGCGCGAACGGAATCTGCCACAGGCGCGGCATCGTTTCGAACGCGCCCAGTCCATAGCCATAGAACACCCAGGTACAGACCAGCGACTGGCCGATGTAATGGGTCAGCGCCATCCGCCCCATTGGCGCCAGCACCTGCAGGCGTGCGCGCCAGTGCACGATCCAGGCCAGATAGCCCAGGCACATCAGCAGCCCGGCCAGCGCGCTGACCGCATACGCCACGCCGCCGCGCAGGTCCAGCGTGCCGGGCGCCTGATAGGGGTGCCAGATCGCGCTGCCCAGCATCAGCACCAGCCCGACCGGCAACGCGACCCAGCGCAGCCGTGCATACAGCCGCGCGAACCGCTCGGGCTCGGCCAGCGCGCCACTGCGCGCGAACCAGCTGCCGATCAGGAACATGCCCAGCACTTCCGGACCGATCACGAAGATGCCCGACAGCATCGCGCCGAGATCACGCAGGCGCTGTCCCACCGCCTGCCCCCAGCTGCCATGCGCGTACGCCTGGCGCTGCAGCTCGATCGTGCGTTGGGCCTGGGCGATGGCCTCGCGCAGCGGTTCCTGCGTGTGCTCCATGCTGGCCATCCAGCTCATCAACGCCCCCAGCACCAGCACCAGGGCGGCAGCGCCCAGATAGCTGGTCGCGCCCATCGCGGGCAGCCAACTGCGCGGCGCCTCGCGGCAGGCAAGCAACAGCATCGAGATCAACGCATAGATCACCAGGATGTCGCCGGACCACACCAGCAGCGCGTGGCACAGGCCGATCAGCAGCAGCGCCACGCTGCGGCGCAGATAGAACGGTGCGAATGCGCGCCCGGCCGCTTCGGCGCGCTGCGCCATGACCGAGAACCCCGCGCCGAACAGCAGCGAGAACAGGGTGAAGAACTTGCCCTGGACCAGCACGTAGATGGCCGCATCGGCCCAGTAGTCCGCGCCCTGCCAATGCGGATCGATGCCGGTGAAGGACAGGTCCAGCGGACCGCTGAACGCCTCCATGTTCATCAGCAGGATGCCCAGCAGCGCGAACCCGCGCAGGATGTCGATGACGGCGATGCGCTCGTGGGCACTCACCGGCTGCAAAGGAGAAGAAGCTGCGTTCACAGGCAATCCGCTGACCAGGGCCGCCATTATGCCGTGCGCACGAGGGCCTGCCGCACAAACGAAAACGGCCCGCCGAAGCGGGCCGTTGGATCAACCAGGGGTTGCAGCACTCAGTGCTGGTGGCCGCCGTCGCCGTGCACGTGGCCGTGCTCGATTTCTTCCTTGCTGGCTTCGCGCACGTCGACGATCTCGACGTTGAAGTGCAGGTCCTTGCCGGCCATCGGGTGGTTCAGGTCGACATCGACCACGCTCATGCCGACCTTCTCAACGGTGACCGCGCGCGGGCCGAAGTTGGTCTGCAGCACGACCTGCTGGCCCGGGACCAGCTTGCTGGTGCCGAAGTGCTTCTTGGGCACGCGCTGGGTAAGGCCTTCGCGGCGCTCGCCGTAGGCATCGGTCGCCTTGACGTCCACTTCGAAAGTGGCGCCGGCTTCCTTGTCCATCATGGCGTTTTCCAGGCCCGGGATGATGTTGCCGTGGCCGATCAGGATCGCCAGCGGATCACGGTCCTTGGAGCTCTCGATCGGCTCTTGGCCCTGCTCGGCGACGGTGTAATGGAAACGGACGACGCGGTCTTTTTCGATCTTCATGCGCAACTCTGGTCTGGAGACTGCCGAGGGCAGACGGGTGAGGCGGGTTGTGGCCTGCCGGATACGCCGCCATCATGACGGCCTTCTAAGGTCGCGCATTATCCGGACAACATGCACATGACGCCAGTTTCGCGCCTGACCCGCCTGCCCGGCCGCCTGGCCCTGCTGGCGATCATCGCCCTGCTGAGCGCCTGTGGCGGCGGCAAGACCACCCGCCCGGCCCCGCCGCCCGCCTCCCCCCAGGTATGGCCGAGCGTGACCCCGAACGACCCCCAGGCCGCCAACGCGGTGCTGATGCGCGCCATCGGACTCGTCGGCACCCCCTATCGCTATGGCGGCAACACCCCGGAGTCCGGCTTCGACTGCAGCGGCCTGGTGGCCTATGTCTATCGCGAGATGCTCGATCTGCGGCTGCCGCGCACCTCGCGCGATCTGGCCGCCGTGCAGGGGCCGAAGATCGATCCCAAGCGCCTGGCGCCGGGCGATCTGGTGTTTTTCGGCAACAAGGGCAACGTCTTCCATGTCGGCATCTATGTCGGTGAAGGCCGCTTCGTGCACGCCCCCAGCACCGGCGGCACGGTCCGTCTGGACTCGCTCGGCGGTCCCTATTGGAAGGACCACTACACCGGGGCGAAACGCGTCCTTGACTAACCTGAACAGGGGTAAGGTCCAAATTTGTGACGTACATCACATAGTTGTAAACGAAAAATTAACGGAATTTGTACCTAATCACTGCGCTTACACGGCATCATCACCCATCGTTTTTATTCAGTGACCGCCGCGTGACGACAGACGACCTGACGTGCAAAGGCCAGACCGCCGCCACCCGGCGACGCGCCCGCCCCGCTTTCCTCGCTGCAGCACTCTGCCTGGCCAGCCTTCCGGCCTGGGCGCAGTCCGCACCGACGACCGCTCCCGAGGTTGCTGCACCCCCCGTCACTGTCACCCCCGATTCTTCCGCGCCGGCCAAGCCCAAGGCTGATGCGCCGGCCCGCAGCAAGGCTGATGCCGCTGCCAGCGCCACCCTCGCCGCCCTGCTTCCGCACCTGGCGGCCAACGACACCATCCCGCTCATGGATCGCTCGGCGATGTTCGCCGGTGACCTGAGCCGCCTGCTCGCCAACTACGACGCCAGCACCGGCGCCATTACAGTGGCCGGCGACGCCGCCGAAAACGGCAAGGTCCAGTCCCTGCTGCGCCGTGCGATGACCCTGCTCGGCACCCCGTACCGCTGGGGCGGCACCTCGCCGGACAGTGGTTTCGACTGCAGCGGCCTGGTGGGCTATGTGTTCCGTACCGCGCTGGGCGTGGAGCTGCCGCGCGTGTCGCGCGAGATGGCCCATGACGGCGCTGCCGAACTGATCAATGACCGCAACGCCCTGGCGGCTGGCGACCTGGTGTTCTTCGGCCGCAAGGGCCGGGTCGACCACGTCGGCATCTATGTCGGCGAAGGTCGCTTCCTGCATGCCCCGAGCACCGGCAAGGACGTCCGCGTCGACAGCCTGGTCAGCGGCTACTGGGGCGGCAAGTTCATGCAGGCCCGCCGCGTCGATCTCTGACGGGCCCTGCTGAACGCATGGATCGAAGGCCGGTGCCCTGCAGCGGCCTTTTTTGTTGGGCCCGGCGATGGCCGCTGACCGGCCCAACCCGCGTTCCTTTCTCTGTCACCGCCTGTTTTCCAGCGGGCGACACGCCCGGCGCACGCGCGCCGCGGCGGGGGACGGACCCGGACGTGGGGCGGCACGTCCTGGGCAACCGATCAGGCAGCAGACACCGCCCGTGATCCTCGTCGACAAGGTGACGCATGGCGGCTGTCCCCGATTTTCCTGCCCGGTGTGTGATCTGGTTTGGGCAACCCCTCGCGCTTGAACGCGCGACGCTGGCTGCGGCCGGCTGGCAGGTGCGCGGCGTCGCCCCCGAGCAGTGCGCCGGCATCGGCATGCGCGGCAGCGACCAGGTCGTCGGCCTGCTGGACCTGCGTACCGTGGTCCCGGCCAATCTGGCCCACCTGCAGCAGCTGCTGGTCGACCACCGCCACATGAGCCTGCTGGCGTTGTTGCCGGCGGCTCCGCTGCGCGCCTCGCCGGTGCTGGATGCGCTGCTTGCCGCCTGTGTGGATACCTATACCGCCCCGATCGATCTGCCGCGCGTCGTACAGCGGCTGCAGCAACTGGCGGGCGCCGACTCCCTGCCCGCGCCCCATGGCCCGCAGTCCCTGATCGGCGACAGCGCGGTCCTGCAGGTCACCCGCGCGGCCATCCGCAAGTACGCACCGGTAGACCTGCCGGTACTGATCACCGGCGAAACCGGCACCGGCAAGGAACTCGCGGCGCAGGCGCTGCACGCACTGTCCGCGCGCCACGCGCGTCCCTTCCTGGCGGTGAACTGCGGCGCCATCCCGGCCGCGCTGGTCCAGTCCGAGCTGTTCGGCCACGAGCGGGGCGCCTTCACCGGTGCGGCAACGCGGCGCCTGGGCCTGTTCGAATCGGCCAGTGGCGGCACCGTATTCCTGGACGAGATCGGCGACCTGCCGCTGGATGCGCAGACCAATCTGCTGCGTGTACTGCAGGAAGGCACCGTCGAACGCGTCGGCAGCAACCGGCCGCTGGCGGTGGATGTGCGCGTGTTGGCAGCCACTCACGTCGATCTTGAAGCCGCGGTCGAACAGGGCCACTTCCGGCGCGATCTGTTCTATCGGCTCAACGTGCTGCGCCTGCCCCTGCCACCGCTGCGCGAGCGCGGCACGGATATCGCGATGCTGGCCCACCATTTTCTCGCCAGCTTCCGGCATCGCCACGTCACCCGGGCGCGCGGCTTCACCGCCGATGCCGTCCAGGCGCTGGAGCGCTTTGCATGGCCGGGCAATGTGCGCGAGCTGCTCAACCGGGTGCAGCGTGCAGCGATCGTCAGCGATGCCGAACTGATCACCGCCGCGGACCTGGAGTTGAGCCAGCCGCTGCTGCCCATCACCGCGCACGGCCTGCACGGCGCAAAGCAGGTCGCCGAACGCGAAACCCTGCTGCATGCCCTGCGCCAGAACGACTTCAACATCACCGCCTGCGCCCGCCACATGCAGGTCTCGCGGGTGACCGTTTACCGGCTGTGCCGCAAGCACCAGCTGGCGCTTCCCGAACTGCGCTGACCTTCAGCGGTGGCGTCGCAGCCTCCGCAGCGCGCCTACAAGCTGTACGGCACCTTGAACGCCAGAGTGAAGTCCGGTGCATCCGGGGTCAGGCCGATACCCAGCAGGCTCACCAAGGTGGTCTTCTGGTTGAGGGCGTAGGTGATGCCCAGGTTCAGCGTGCCCGCGTTGGCGTCACTGCCGATCACCTTCAGCCACTGGCCGTTCTTGTAGCGCGTGGACGCGCGCGCGCTCAGCTTGTCGCTGAAGGAGATGCTCAGGCTGGTGCGCTCGTTGAAGGCGAACGCCACGCCGGCACCGAAGTAGTACGAGCCGCCCAGCTTCACATCCCCCGGGTTGGTGGTATCCGGGTTGGCGTCGATGTCATCGAAGCTGCGCGGGAAGGAATGGATGTAACCGATGTTGGCGAACAGGATCGCCGGATCGGCGGTCTTCACTGCGGAAAGCCCGACGTTGGCCTGCCACACCCCGTTGCCGGTGGGCTGCTGCTCGGGCACGGCGAAGCGGATGAAGTCATCGTCATCGCGCTCGAGCACCTTCCAGTCCAGCCCATACGGCGCACGCCCGGTCGGCGCGGTCGCGCCCACGGTCAACACGGTTTCCGGCAGCCGCCCCCGCTCGGCGAACAGCCGGTAGTTGGCGCTCACGCCAACATCGCCGATGCCGTTGCCGGTCGTCTCTTCCTGCGCGATGGCCGCGGCAGATCCGCCGGCGCCGCCCTTCTGGAACACGGTCTTGCGAGCCAGGTAGGGCACATCCAGGTTCAAGGTAAGGCGCGGACTGACCCCCCAGCGCGCGGCCAGGTTGTAGGTCAGCGTGTCCGACTCGACGTTCTCGATGGCGATGTTGCCCAGGAAGATCGCGTCCAGCGCCAGGAAGCCGTTGAGGCTGAGCTGCTTGCGGTCATAGCGCGCGTAGGACAGGCTGTTTTCGATCGTGAAGCGGCGACTGAACAGCGCAGCCTGCTGTTGTTTGACGTCATCCACGCTGCGCCGCGATTCCTGTTTGGCCTGCTGCGCTTCGGCCGCCGAGCTGGCGTAACCGTCGGCGCTGGCCGGCGCTGCAGGCGTGCCAGCCGGCAAGGCCTGTTGAGGTGGAGGTGCGGCACCGGCGACGGGCGCGGTCTTGCCGGTCAGCCGCGCCTGCATGGCCTGCACCTGCATGTCCAGCTCGCGCAGGCGCCGTACTTCCTGCGCGTAATTGGCTTTCAGGCTTTCCAGCTGCGCCATCAAGGCCTTGACGTCGGCTGCGTCATCGGGCGCCGGCTGTTGTGCCTGTGCCTGGGCGGACGCAGCCGCCATGAGTGCCAGCGCCGCCAGCGCCAGCGGTGTTGCGCGGATCATCGTGTGCATTGCCTTGGCCCACTGTTGTGTTGTCGCTCCCCCTGCCGGGCCGATGGATCACTGGCCCGGCCCCATGCCTACGCCGCGTACCAGCGTCATCGCCTGCGCCACGTTCTGGTTGAGCGGAACGTTGTTGGCCAGCGATTGCCTCACGAGGTCGATCTGCAGCCGGTTGGTGACCGACTGTCCATCACTGCCCAGCGCGATGCTCTGGCCGACGCTGCCATTGCGGATCCATTGCTGGACCGCACCGACACCCTCGATCTGCAACTGCACCTTGGCCGTGTTGCCTTCCAGCTGGGCCAGCGCACTGACACCGCCCTGCTGCACGCTGGCCAGGTTCACGCCCTCGCCGGTGGGCGTGGGTGCCACGCCATCGCGCACGGTCAGCTGGGTGGCGTTGCTGGCGAGGTTGCCGTCGCCGGCCACCTGGATGCTCTGGCTGAGGCCGGCCACGTTCTGCAGGCCACTGGAGTCCACACTGCGCCCCGGTGTCACCGGCAGCGGTGCATCGGCAGCGGTCACGCTCACGCTCGGTGCGAAGCTGATCTTCGGTATGCTGCCGCCGTGGCTGAAGTCCATGCCCAGCTTCAGCGCGCTCTGTGCCGACTGCCCGCCGGCGGTCTGCCATTGCGAGACCATGGTGACGCCGAACCACGCCACGGTGTTGCCACCGACGGTGTAGCGGCCCCGCATGAGGTTCAATTCCGGATCGGGGATTTCGCTCAATCCCTTGCCGGGCCGGCTCTCGTCGGCATGCGCCGGCGCAATGCCCAGCAGGGCGAGCAACACGATGCCGGGCGTCCAGGTTGCGATGTTCATGGTGCCTCCTTAAAACAGATCGGCATGGGTGAATCCGAAATCGACCAGTTCCGCATCGGTGATCGGCCCCTGCCTGGCGTACAGCGAACGGGCACTCGGCCGTTCACCGGGCTGCAGCAACGCCGTGTTGCGATCGAAGTCACTGCCGATCACGACAAACACGGCGCGCGACGGCCACGCCTGGAGAAATTCGCTGACGGGAATGCTGCGGTTGCCCAGAATCGGGTCGGCCACATCCACCAGATCGCCACGGACCTGTTTGAGGACCACGAAGTGGCGGAAGCCCCGCACATCCATCAGCACCAGCCCGGGCACGCGCAGTGAGCGCAGGCGCTCTTCATTGACGCGGTAGCCGCGCCCACGCATGCCCATCGATTCGACGTAACGCTTGATGTCCAGCAGCGAGAAACCCCGCTGGTGGACCAGTTGTGGATCCGAGACCCCCATCATCCCTTCGATCACCGTGCTCTCATCGGCCTCCAGGTGGTAGGCGTAGCGCAGGATCGTGGCCAGGGCAGCTGCGCCACAGCTGTAATCGGTGTGTTGCCGTACGACATTGCGGAAGCGCCGTTCCTGCATGCTTTCCACGCGTTGGGTGAGGACCGCCCCGTTGGGCAGCACACCACTGAAGCCGACGTCGCCGGCACGCACGATGCCCATCGGCATCATCAGCACCGACAAGGCCCACACCAGCATCCACGTGCGCATACGACTGGACATGTAGTACTCCGGCTCAGGAAGGAGCCCCTGCCCCAAGGGGGAGAAGGGACAGGGGCTCCCGGGGAGCCCGGTCATTGGCGGATGACCGGGTTTGTTGCGCTCAACGCGTACTGCTTGCGAAAACGGACAACCTTACTGTTCCGGACCGCCGCCACCGCCACCGCCGCCGGTGGAGGGCTGCGCAACCGCCAGGGCCAGACTGTTGGCCTGCAGGTTGCCGGTACCGGAGGCCACGTTCACCCCGATGTTGCCGGAGGCGCCGGAGAACGCACTGCCGGACAGCGCCGCGGTGTTGGTCGCATCCACGTTCACCCAACGGGTGGTGGAGACGGTGCCGCTCAGGCTCGCGTAGAGATCGGCCACGCCCAGTTCAACGAACTGGCTGGTGCCGCGCTCATCGGTATCGAACGCGATGCCGCCCACGCCCGGACGATTCGGGTTGGCGGTGGCATTCTGGATATCGCTATCCATGTCGATATGACCGGTTTCGCTGCCGCTCGGGTGATCCAGCGCGCCGCTCCAGGTATCCAGGTAGTAGTTGTCTTTCTGGTAGGCACTACCCGTGCCGCTGTAACGGCCCGCACCCACGGCCAATGTGGCACCGGCAACGCGACCACTCAGGTTCACGTCCACGGTGTCGGTCATCGACTGCAGGTAGCCGGCGTTGCTGACGGTGTTGCCGGAGGACACCTGGTTGGAGCTGATGCTCGAGGTCGCATAGGCGCTGGTGGCGACCGAGGCGGCGAGCGCGTTCTTCTGCTCGTTGTTGTTGCCCGAGGCGACGTTGGCACCGATGTTGCCGGACGCGCCGCTGAAGGCATTGCCACCCAGGCCCGCGGCGTTGGTCACGCCGGAGTTGAGGGTGGTGTTGCCACCGCCGAACTGGTTGACGAAGACTTCCGCATCGGCCATGCCGAAGCTGAAGGACGCATCGGCCGCGGACAGCGACGCCGCATTGTCCTGGGCGTTGTTGTCACCGGCGGCGACGTTGAAGCCCAGGTTGCCCGAGGCATCGGCACCGACGTCGTCGGCGATCGAGGCGCTGTTGGTCACCAGGGTGTTGCCGGCCAGATTGTTGGTGACCGACTGGCGGTTGTCGATGACGGCGATGGCGGCCGAATCGATGTCGATCGAACCGGTGATTTCCGGATCACCCGAGAAGCTGATGTCCGAGCTCAGGCGCAGGTCCTTTTCGATGTTCACGTCAACGCCGTGATTGTTCTTTTCCTGGCGTTCGTCGGCCTGGATGTTGCTGGTCTTGCTGACGTTCTCGGTGACGTTGCGGTTGCTGGTCACGTCGCGGTTGCTGGTGACGTTGGTGTTGCTCGTCACGTTGTCGTTGATGGTGGTGTTGGTGGTGCTGTTGTTGTTGCGGGTGTTGTTCCAGGTCCGGTTCCAGGTGCGCGAATCGGTATCGGTGTTGGTGGTGGTATTGGTTTCGGTGTTGGTATCGGTATTGGTGCGCGTTTCAGCCACATTGTGCAGGTGGTTGATGTTGGCGCTCTGGTTCTGGTTGTCGCGGTCATTGCCCCAGCCATTGGCGCCGGCGGAGGCGGATGCAGCGGCGACGGCGATGGCCAGTACGGTCCGTTTCATGTTGGTGTTCATGGTGCCCTCTCTCTCATCACAGACAATCGGGTGGATGTGACTACTCACGGGGTGGACTGCACCGAAATGCTCAGTTGGTTTGCGGTGGCGTTGCCGGATCCCGCGATCTGATTGAGTTGCAGGACGCCGTCGAATCCCTGCAGCGCGGAGGCTTCGACCGCCACCCTGCGAGTTCCGGCCGACCGACCGCTGTTGACGGCCCCCTGCCCCCCTGCTGACGCGAGTGCGCCCGACGCGGCCAAAGCCTCGTCGTTCGTTTCGCGTATGCCCTGTTGCGCCAGCGTGGCGGTGACGACGTTGAGCGTCGCGTTGCCATTGCCGCTGGCCTGGTTGATTGATGCGACGCCACTGGCGCCGTTCAGTGCCTGGCCACCGAGCGTGGCGCTGGCGTCCATGGCGGTGTCGCCGAGGCTGACGTTGTTGGACTGCTGCTGGCGTGCATCCACCTGGATATGGGCGTTGCGGCCGTTGGCGATGCCCATCAGGTTGGCCTGCTGGTTCAGGTCACCGGCAGCCATGTTGACGGTGATGGCGCCATCGGCGCCGGCCAGGGTGCGGCCGTCGATGCGGCTCTGGTTGAGATAGGAGAGCATCGCGGCGTAGTCGTTGCCCTGCTGGGCGTGTGCAGCCCAGGGAGCCAGCACCAGGCTGGTCAACAGTGCCATGCGCAGGACGGTGTTCATTTGCCGGGCCCGCCTGCGGGCTGGCCGAGCGGGAACTGGGCGAGTGCGCCACGCACCTGGTCGCCAATGCCGCGGGTGGCGTTGCCGACGGCGCCCATGGGGCCGCCGATGGTGTTGCTGAACTGGCCGCTGGAGAGCATGCCGCTGTCGGTCACTTTGCCGAGCGTGCCGTTGACCGTATGGCCGGTGACGCGTTCGATGGTGGTGGCGTTGCGGGGAATGCCGGCGCCGGTGTTGGAGCCCAGCGAGGCGTAATCGTCATCGCTGAGTTCATCCATGCCGGTGGAGGTGTCGAGGGCATGGCCGATTTCGCGGCGCGGTGAGGGGTCTGCGATAAGCGCCATGCCGGGGGGCGCAGGACGGTACGCAGGCCGTGCGGAGACGTCACGCAGGAGGACAATTTCGCCGGGTTGTGCTTTGACGCCCTGGCGTGCGCCGGAGGCGTTGGCGGCGGCCGGCAGGATGAGTGCGGCGGCGAGCAGCCAGAGTGTGGTGTGTCGTGTGCGGTGTGCGGCAACGCTGTCCATGGCGACCTCCCGATTACATGCGGAGGGTTGGAGCAGCATTCGTGCCAAGTTCCCAATGGCCGTGTTTCCGGGGTTTTCGTGCGGCGCGGGTTAATCGCACGCAACATTGCTGTTACAGCGGCGTTAGCGTTTGTGCGTATGAATAGGTTTGGCGATGGACGGCGTTGCGCTGAGAGGCAAGCGGGGTGCGGGTGTATCACGGGTGTTACACCGGGTGATACAGGGGGTTACGGTGCGGATTCAGGCTCGCCCCGGGTTTGCTTGTAAAACCTCAGCCAGTCGCTTTGTCGTGAGGGCCGGCGATGCCAAGCCTCGCCAGCCCGCCAGACATCTGCCTGTTCGGCAGGAAGAAGCGACGATGCGAAAGCAGTTGCACACAAGCAAAAAAAGACCGGCTCTCGCCGGTCTTTGGGTGCTGCGTCCGTGCCTGCATCAGGACGTTCGTTCTTCGCCTTCATCCACGCCGAGGTTGGTGGATGGGTTGTCGTAGATCTCGCGGTCGAGCAGGCCGGTTTCCTTGGCGACGATGACCGGGACCAGCATCTGGCCGGTGACGTTGGTCATGGTGCGCATCATGTCGAGGATGCGGTCGATGGCGTAGAGGTAGCCGATGGTTTCCAGCGGGAGATTGGCGGCGCTGAGGACGACGGTGGCCATCACGACGGCGGTGCCGGGGACGCCGGCGGTGCCGAAGCTGCCCAGGACCGAGGCGATCAGGACCACGATGTACTGCTCGGGGGTGAGCGGCACGCCGGTGTACTGGGCGATGAAGACGGCGCACAGGGCCGGATAGATCGCCCCGCAGCCGTCCATCTTGATGCTGGCGCCGAGGGGGACGGCGAAGGAGGCGTAGTCCTTGTTGACGCCGAGGTTGTGGGTGATCGAGCGCATCGCGGCGGGCATGGCGGCGAAGCTGGAAGAGCTGACGAAGGCGACCTGCATGCCGGGGGCGGCGCCGCGGAAGAACTTGAGCGGGTTCAGGCCGTGCATGAGCAGCAGGCTGCCGTAGACCACGACGATGTGCAGGGCGCAGGCGATGTACAGGGCGAGCACGAAGTTGCCGAGCGGCAGCAGTTTCTCAAAGCCGTAGCTGCCGACCAGGCCGGCGATCAGGCCGAAGGTGCCCAGCGGGGTGATCTCCAGCACGAAGCGGGTCACCTGGATCATGATCTCGCTCATCTGCCCGGTCAGCTTGCGTGCCTCGCTGACCTTGTCGCCGAGCTTGACCATGGCAAAGCCGAGCAGGCCGGCGAAGAAGATCACCGGGAGGATCGAGCCGCGGCCCGCGGCCAGCACGGTTTCACCGGCGCCATTGATACGGGTGCCGATGCCGGTCAACGCGTAGAAGACGTTGGAGGGCACGACATCCATCAGCACCTTGATCACGCTGGGTACTTCGCGCGGGGTGTAGCCGTGGTCCATGCTCAGGCTGAGCGCGCCGCTGCCCGGCTGCATGAGGGTGCCGACACCCAGGCCCACGCACACGGCCAGGGCAGCGGTGATGATGAACCACAGGAAGG
>Ga0302349_1001170_pt1 | contig 22287 bp, 24 predicted proteins | sample PhyAR1_FD_202176 | JGI IMG/M metagenome (GOLD analysis project Ga0302349, IMG submission 202176) | Leaf surface microbial communities from alfalfa plants in UC Gill Tract Community Farm, Albany, California, United States - DLSL A.R1... | ecosystem: Host-associated > Plants > Phyllosphere >...
TCCTCTAGCGCGTAATGATCATCCAGGTAGACGTTGCCGGTCTCCACGGTGATGGCGCCGCCTTCCTCCATGGCATCCCGCGCATTGACGCAGAGATTGACCACGGCCTGTTCGAGGCTACTGATGTCCGCCTGGGTGAAACAGAGGCCGGCATGACGGATGATTTCCAGCTGATAGCTGCCGCCTAGCGTTCGCTGCAGCAATTCTGACAGGCCGCTGACCAGACGGTTGAGGTTAATGACCTCCGGCACGAGCGGCTGCTGGCGGGAGAAGGCGAGCAGACGATGGGTGAGCTCGGCTGCGCGATTGGTACCTTCAAGGGCCAGGTCGGCGTAGCGCTGGATGTTGTGGTCGCCGCGCGCCAGCTTGGCCATCAGCATGTTCAGGCCGCTCATGATGACGGTGAGCATGTTGTTGAAGTCGTGGGCGACCCCGCCCGTGAGCTGGCCGACTGCTTCCATCTTCTGTAGCTGGCGTACCTTGTCTTCCGCCATGCCGCGTTCATGGCGTTAGTTGCTGAGATCCTGATTCGATTGGGCGAGGGCTGCGTCCTGGCGGACGTTCACAGCGCGCTGGTCAATCGCGTCTTTCTCAAAAGCCTGGGATTGGAGAAGCATGGCGTCGACGTCGGTGCAGGAGGAAAACCAGCGAATGATCTCGCCCTCGGCGTCGCGGATCGGCAGGGCCCGGCATAGACACCAGTGGTAACTACCGTCGCGGTGACGCATCTGAAAGGTCGCTTCCCAGTCACCTCGACGGGCCAGCGCGTCAGCCCGCTCGCCCGTGACGTGGGCGCGGGTGGCGCCATCGATCAGACGATTCCAGCCGTGGTGGTTGAGTTGCTCAGAGGTCAGCCCAGAAAAGGCTTCCCAGCGCGGGTTGAAGTAAAGGTCATTGCCTTCGAGGTCCGAGATCCAGACCATTTGAGGAATAGTTTCCGCGAGCTGCTGGAACTGCTCGGCCAGTTGTTCGGTTTGGCGGTGCCGCCGGCTTTCGGCTTCTACCCGCTCGGTGAGGTCGCGGATGATCTTGATCACGCCCGCGAACTGGCCATTTTCCCAAATCGGCATCACTACGCCGCTGGCCCAGAACTGTTGGCCATCGGCGCGCAGGTGCCAGCGATCATCGTCCGCGCGGCCCTGACTGATGGCCTGGCCTATCTCACGCTCAGGCACGCCCATTTCACGGTCTTCAACGGTGAAGATGCGGTGCAGGGATTGGCCGAGCGGATCAAACTTGTCTCTAAGGCCAAGAGCCCGGCTACTTCGGTACGGTTGATAACGCCAATGATATATAGGTAAGATTTAGATATTAATATGGTGTTTATCACTAACTAATCGAAAGGCGACCCCATCTTAAATTGGTAAGAATTTCCAATGGGGTTAAGCTGCAGGTGGTCGGTTACTGATAATAGTGACGATTTTTATGTATCAAAGCGCACGATGCGTGCGCCTCGGATACGTAGGTCTGCTAAGCACTCTGGGCTCATCATTCCAACGGCGTATTCCATATCCCGCTGTAGGTCTTTAACGATAGCTGAAAATGCTGTTTTGCAGCGCAGGCTCGCAATGGGTATGACCTTCGTGATGCTGGCCGTCCGGTCGGGATCCGCTACAGTTAGCAGAACTGACTGGTCTGCACTGCGGCATACGGCGTGGCAGGTGTAAGGGATAAGCGCCTTAATTAGGGGGTTTACAACGTCTTGCATTTGGGTCATCCGTAGCGGGAATTCAGAGTGCTCTAACAGAGGCGTAACGGTCTACCAACGTTCGCTTCGATCCGTTGGTTATTTCCATCTAGTGCGCCAGATCACCAAAAATCAAAAAGCAGGACTGAAACCAGAATTATTACGATAGAGCCTACCACTATGCAGAACAGCACGCCCCCAACGAACGCGGTGATTTTCGACATAGGAAATCTCGAAGCGAAGGGCTGGAGTTTAGTTGACAATACGCCCAAAAAATCGTTGCGGCGGAAAATTGCAGCTAAGATCGAGCACAGTGTTCGTGTGCAAATGCTGTGAAGCAATCCGCATTTGTTCACATTGGTCAGTCTTGGCAGACGGGCCCTTGCGTTGCTAATACTGGATATCTGGAGTAGAGCACTAGCGTTTTAGGGGCGCTAAGATTCAATTTGGCCTAAAGCATTAAGCCAAAATTCTCGAAGTATTAGTCAACTTCACCGTAAATCAACTAAAAGGATTAAGTCTTAAGGCTAAACGGAACCTTCATTTTGCCTCTCAGAGCTCCTGGATGTGCTACAGATGCGAGCTTGCCTTTGAAAAGTGGCAGTTGGCGCCTAGGGTTGAGGAATGAGCAATGTGCCAGGCTCTAACGGGACGTGCGATCCCTTTAGACGAAGCTCATTGACCGCATAGAGGATAATTACATTGAGGGTCCCCGCGTCAGCTAACGTTTTTTTGAGATCAAACGGCTGACCTTGGCCGGTACACCAGGGTCAAGCAAAGTCAGCAACAAGCCTTCAGTGCGCCACTCTGCGAAATGCTTTGCCGGGGGATCAAGTGCTTCTAGTACGTTGCCTAAGCCCTTCATTGCATCTACCTCAGATCGACAGATTCCCTACGAACCTATCGCTGCTATGAGCCTAGGCTAAGCTATAGTTTTTGGGGGAACGTTCTGATCTATGCCGACAGCCGGCGCGCATTACTGCCTCGCCGCTGAAATTTGCCTCAAAGAGGAGGGGCAAGGATGAACCAGGAAAATCGTCTGCACGGCTTAGATCTTCTCGAGCGCTACGCCAGGCAGCAAGATCACATTGACTGTTTGCTGCGCCAAATTGAAGAGTGTAAAGACCGATTAGAATCTCAAGAGCTTTGGAGTATGCTTAGTTTGTGCCTCACCGAAAATAAGCAAAACCAAATTACCGTATGTAAAGCATTTCGCTTTCTGCTAGAGCTAGAAGATGATGATAATCAAGCGGCAGGAAGCGATTAAAGATTGACGTGTTTTAGGTTGAGCACATTAACATTCGGGAATGCGTATATTTTGTGGTGCTAAAGTTATCTCTTTGTAAGCCAGTCGCGGAGTGGGCAGTATGGCGAAGAGTAAAGATCGATTTGAAGATGCTCCCCCATATTATATGCAATATCTCGCGGTACGTGATGGCGGAGGCGCAAAAATTGCCCATCATGTTGCTGAGGTGCATGGCATTACTATCGAACAGTTGAAGGCTAATTGCCGGAGAGCAGCTGAGGAGTATCGGCTGCATAACGGTGCGCTAATGTCATATGATCAGGCGGTACTCGATTGGGCCGAGAGTTGAATTCTTCTCTTTGAATAAGGATAGGGCTAAGGGTAATTGCGCAATCTTTAGCCTTGCAGCGTCTTCTTGAACGTGAATCAGGCAGGTGCTATCGAGCGTTTGGATCTTCTTCGTGGTTGTCTCCAACGCATTGGCAGGCAACTGCCTCAGGGGACGGTGTCCCCTAAGGGTATGGGTCAGAGTAGGCGCTTAGGAGTGTGCGGACGTATGGTCATCAGGCTTTGTGGGGCAGCCGGCCCTGACGAGGTCTGAGCCTGCATCTTGGCGCTACGTCCTTTTAGTCATCTTTCGCTGCATTGGGCATCGATGCCTTAGCGCGGGCACTAGCACGGCCTTAGCGGTTGGCCTAGACGGCAGGTTGCTTGGTAACTTGGCATCATCAAGAGGCAACCGGATCAGCAAATAAGTAGGTATTCGACTTAAAGATAATTGGGGTTGGCTGATCAGTGAAAATCCCGGCTGCGCGTATCCAGCCCCTGTAACAGCTCGCTGATATCTTCCAGCCTACCCGCCACTACATGCAGTACTCCGTCTCGCGTCTCTATGGTGCCATCTACACGCATCAGCTGAGACGCCACCAACTCCCGCCGTTGGCGCTCCGCCAGGGTTCGCCAAACCACCACGTTGACCATCCCAAACTCGTCCTCCAGCGTTACGAAGGTCACGCCACTGGCGGTGCCGGGGCGCTGCCGACCGACCACCAAGCCGGCGATCCGCGCGGGCTGACCATGGCGCCGCGCCTTCAGGTCCTTCGAGCTCATCAACCGCCGCCCTGACAATGCTGGCCGGAGCAGTGAGATCGGGTGCGGACCCAGGGTGGTACCCAATGATGCATAGTCCGAATAGAGGTCCTCGCCCACGGTCGGCGCGACCAGCTCCTGGATCTCCTCCTCAACCACAGCGCCCTCGGCGAAAAGGGGTAGCTGCGGCTCAATCGCGGCCATTGCCCAGCGCGCCTGGAAGCGATGTCCGGCCAGCCCCTTCAACGCCCCTGCATCCGCCAGGCACTCCCGGGCCTTGGCATCGAGGCCGGCGCGCAGGCATAGATCGGTGACATCGCTGAACGGCCGCTGCCGGCGGGCCTGCTCAACCGCGCGCCCGGCTTTCTCGGCCAAGCCTCGTACCATGCGTAGCCCCATCCGGATGGCCGGCTGTGAGCTACCTGCGACATCCTCAAGGCTGCAATCCCAGTCGCTACAAGTCACGTCTACCGGCAGAGTCTGCAGGCGATGTCGTCGGGCGTCTTGCAGGATCTGGTCGGGACTGTAGAAGCCCATGGGGTAGGAGTTGATCAGCGCCGCGGCAAAGGCCGCCGGCTCATGGCATTTGAGCCAGCAGCTGGCGTAGGTGAGCAGGGCGAAGCTAGCCGCGTGGGACTCGGGAAAGCCGTAGCTGCCGAACCCCTCGATCTGCCGGAAAATATCCGCGGCGTATTCCGCGGTATAGCCGTTGGCGAGCATGCGCGAGGTGAGCTGCTCCCGGTGCGGCTCAAGGCCCCCGTGTCGCTTCCAGGCCGCCATGCTGCGGCGCAGCTGATCGGCTTCGCCCGGGGTGTAGTCGGCGGCAAGGATGGCGAGCTCCATCACCTGCTCCTGGAACAATGGGACACCCAGCGTTCGGCCGAAGACGCGCTCGAGTTCCGGCGGGTAGCTGATCTCCTCCTGGCCGGTCCGCCGGCGCAGGTACGGGTGGACCATGCCACCCTGGATGGGGCCTGGGCGGACGATGGCCACCTCGATCACCAGGTCGTAAAAGGTCTGCGGCTTCAGCCGCGGCAGCATGGCCATCTGCGCGCGTGACTCGATCTGGAACACCCCGAGCGTATCGGCGCGGCTGATCATGGCGTAGGTCGGCTTGTCCTCTTGGGGAACGGTGGCCAGGGTCAGTTCTTCACCCCGATAGCTTTTGACCAGGTCGAAGCACCGGCGCAGGGCGCTGAGCATGCCCAGGGCGAGGATGTCGACCTTGAGCAGGCCCATCGCATCTAGGTCGTCCTTGTCCCACTGGATGACGGTGCGTCCTTCCATGGCAGCGTTCTCCACAGGCACTAGCGTATCCAGGGTCTGATCGGCGATGACGAAACCGCCCGGGTGCTGGGAGAGGTGACGTGGGAACCCGATCAGCTCGCCGGTGAGCACCAGGATCCGATGGAGCAGGGGACTATCAGGGTCGAAGCCCGATTCGCGCAATCGCTCGGGTGGCGGCAGGTTGTCCGTCCAGCGGCCGCAGCAGTCCGCCAGCGCGGTGATCTGGTCCGGAGGTAGGCCTAGGGCCTTGGCCACGTCCCGGACGGCGCCAGCGGCGTGATAGGTGGATACCACCGCGGTGAGCGCGGCGCGCTGCCGGCCGTAGCGGCGGAAAATGTACTGGATGACTTCTTCCCGGCGGTCATGCTCGAAGTCCACATCGATGTCCGGCGGCTCGTCGCGCTCGTGGCTGATGAAGCGCTCGAACAGCAGGTTGATCCGGGTCGGGTCCAGCTCAGTGATGCCCAGGGCGAAACAGACTGCAGAGTTAGCGGCCGAGCCGCGCCCTTGGCAGAGGATCCCCTGCTGCCGTGCGAAGCGGACAATGTCGTGCACGGTCAGAAAGTAACTCTCGTATGCCTTGTCGGCGATCAGCTGAAGCTCCTTCTGGATCTGAGCGCGCAGGCGATCCGACAGTCCCTCCGGCCAACGCCCGGCGCAACCTTCCTCAGTGAGAACCCGCAGCCAGCTGGTGGCCGTATGACCCTCCGGTACCACTTCGCTCGGGTATTGGTAGCGGAGCTCGGCCAGGCTGAAGGTGCAGCGCTCGGCAATGCGGAGGGTCTCCTCCAGCAGCTCTGGCGGGTAGCAGCGCCCCAATGCCTCACGTGTGCGCAGGTGACGCTCCCCATTCGGGAAAAGTAGTTGGCCAGCCTCGGCCACCGGGACGTGATGGCGGATCGCGGTAATCGTGTCCTGCAGGGCCCGCCGCCCGCGGCAGTGCATGTGCACGTCGCCGGTGGCCACCAGCGCTACGCCCAAGGCCACACCCAGCCCCTGCAGCTGCCGCAGCCGCACCTGGTCGTCCTGATCGAAGTGGAGCTCGGCGGCGATCCACAGCCGACCGGGGAACACCTGCAGCAACCAGCGCACCGCCTCCGCCTCCGCCTCCGCGCCCCGCTCCGGTACCCAGAGTGCGACAAGGCCAGCGACCTGGTCGAGGTCCTCGCGCAGTAGCCGGTAGCTGCCTTTGTCTGCGCGCCGGCGGGCGAGGGTGATCAGCCGGCACAGTTGTTGGTAGCCCTGCAGGTCTTGCACCAGCAGCACCAGCTTTGGCCCCTGGGCGACCTGGAACTCAGCGCCCACAATCAAGCGGACGTCGTGCTTCTCCGACGCCTGCCAGGCCCGCACGATGCCGGCGAGAGTGCACTCGTCAGTGATGGCCAGCGCCTCATAGCCCATGGCCTTGGCCCGCTCGAAGAGCTGGTCGACGCTGGAGGCACCGCGCTGGAAGCTGAAGTTCGACAGGCAGTGGAGCTCGGCATAGCCGGGTGTCACGCGAACCACCCCTGCACCCACCAGCCCGGCCCTTCGGCCGGCGACTGGAAGGCCCACGCCGTGCGTCCGTCGCTGAGCTCGAGGACGTAGTAATCCCGCCGGGCATCCTCACCGTCCCACCACCCGCTCTCGATCCGCTCTGGCCCGCTTAGGACCCGTGACTGATCGATATCCAGGGGCTCCGGCGCCGGCAGCAACCAACCTGGTCGCCGATTCGGTCCCAGCGCCTGAAGTGCTAGGGAAGGCGTGTCGCGCCGCCAGGCCCGCTCAGGTCGGTGATCGCCCTGGGCGCCTACCGCATAGACCGCGTCGTCGCCTAAGCGTGAACGCAGCCGCTCGCGCAGCTGCTCCCAGCTCACCGTCTGTTGCGGACGCTCATCGAAGAGGCCGCGGTGCTGAGGGACGAAGGAGGGCAACTCGTCGGCAACCAGGCCAATCGCGAGTACCGGCTCCACCACCTGGGTGGGCTCCAGGCGGCCCCGGGCAAATTCGAACAGCAGCGCAGGATCACGCTCCGGGGCGAGTAAGCCAACCACCACCTCCGTGGTCGGCGCCTCCCTATGCTCCAGGCGCAGGGTGAAGCGCTGGGCGCCCATGTCCCGGCCGGCCAGGTAGGTGGCCAGGTCCGAGGTCAGGCGACGCAGCGGGAACAGCAGGGCCTGGGTCGACTCGACTTCGAAATTGAGCTCGATCCGCAGCCTGAAGGTGGTCGGCGGCAGGAAAAACTCCAGGGGCAGGACCTTGCTGCCCAGCATCTGATCGAGGTGGTTCAGCAGACTCAGTTGAAAGCGCCGGGCGAGCTGCGCCCGGGGCAGCGCCAGCACCTGGCTGAGCTGCCGAAGCCCCATGCGGCTCAAGGCCTGGACGATCTCAGGCTCGAAGCCAAGCAGCGCTACTGGCAGCGTGCGCATGGCGCTGGCCAGGCCGGCGTCTTCCCGCACGTTGAGGCTGTCGCCGGCGTTGGCCAGCACCCGGGCAGCGACCGGGTTGGGCGCCAGGGTGATCCGGTGGCTGAACCCCAGCGCCGTGAGCTCTTGGCGCAGGCGCGCTTCGAATCGGGGCCACGGGCCGAAGAGCGGCAGGCTCGACTGCACCTCAAGCACCAGGGCGTCGTCGAAGTGCAAGCTGACCTGAGAGCTGAACCCATAGGCCCAGGCGGCGAGCAGCTCGTGCTGGCGCCGTAGTGCCCCCTCGTCGTACTCGACCGTCGCAAACTGCGGGCAGATCGCTTGAGCCGCGGTATAGGTCATCTCAGGCCGGAGCCCAAGCGACAAGGCCGCCGGGTTCGCCGCCTTGATGATCCTGCGCTGGATAGGCCCGTGGAGCAGTACCAGGGGTTCGTCCGGATCAGGACAGTTACGCAGCACACCGTCCAATGCGAACTGGGTGAAGTAGATGCAGGCCCATTTCATTGCGGTCGTCCTTCAATGCCACACTCGATGCGCCAGCGCGGCGACAGGGGGATTGCCGCCGCGGCACTTGAGCACTCGCAACTGCTGAGGCGAGCCGTCGAGCACCAGGCGCAGCGCCGCGGGGGATGCATTGACCGCCTCACGCTGGTGGCGGAACGCAAAGGCGAGGGTCTGCCCGGTTTCGGCGGCCACCTGCAGCCGGCGCAACGCGCGATCATCCGCCTTGCTGGGCCAGCAGAGCACCGCGCCGCAACTGCCGGAGCGCAGGCACTGTTCTGCCGCCCACAGCACGTCTTTGCCCTGGACATGGATGACGCTCAGCCGGCCAAGGTCGACGCCGGCCTGTAGCCAGGCGTGTGGGTAGAGCAAGTAGGGAGGGGCGATCAGCACCACGCGTTCGCCGGCGGCGGTCAGGCGCGCCAGCGTCGGCCAGACGAGCGTCAGCTCACCCAGGCCCGGCCGGGCGCTCAGGATTTCGGTCAGGGCAGCATCAGGCCACCCGCCGAGGGGCAGTTGGCCGTCGAGCGCGGAGTGCCCGGTTGGCTGGGTGCTGGCGTCGTCCACATGCGGACTTTGCCCGCGCCACACACGGCGACTGTCGAGCAGAGAGTCGAGCGCCACGACATTGGTGGCCGCGTTATCCATGCTGCACCCCCGTCTGCACCACCTGTGCCGTCGGCGTGCTGCCGCGCTCGGTGAGCAGGAACTGCAGCTGCGCACGCAGTTTGAAGAGGTCTGCATGCAGGACGGAGTTCATCGACTCCAGCCCCAGGATATGACGCTGGGCACGCGAGAGGGGATCGTTGCGGTCGTCCGGAATGAGCCGGTCACCCCGGGGCACGTGGCGTTGATTCTCTTCCTGTACGAACTGGACGTAGCGCAGTCGGTGCCGCTGTACCTCCGCCGTCAGGACGTCCCGCTCAGCGACTAAAATACGATTAGCACGCTGGGATTGCCCCAGGCACTGACGTACCTGATCGAGCTCCTCGGTCAGCAGATCCACGAGGTTGCGGCAGTACGTCAGCTCCGTGGGGCGAAACAGGGACTGCTGCTGTTCGAAGCTGTCCTGCTCATCACCAAGCATGTCCATAGCGGCCCACCTGCTCAATCCCTGAAGCCATGACCTTCTGGTACTCAACAGAGCGATCGGGACAGCGGTGACAGAGACGAGGGATACGGGGAGAAATGGACATGGAATGGCCTCCTTTAGAGTTACTGTATAAATAGACAGTAATCAGGGAGGAACGATCCAGCAAGCTTGACACCGACAGACGGCAGGGAAGACGAAGCGAAAGATTCTTTCGTGCAGGAAGGTGATCGCACGCCGGTGCCTGGTTTCAGCTAACCGGTGTGGCGAGCAATGAGTATGCAGCCAGGTAGCAGCGTCGCGATGGAACTGGCTGCGGTGAGAAGGGCGATCACAGGGTCCGAATCAAACGGCGCAGGGAGGTCAGCAGGCAGCAGTCCATTTCTGGCTGCATGAAGCCATCGGGCACCTTCGCAGACAATGGCAAATGCCACCGCCACGAGGCCAGTGCCCACCGTTGTTTGCGCTACGGACCGTACCGCCATCTGTCTTCCCCCAACTCTGAGAGAGAGAGGATGGCACTCGCGGCTGCTGACTGGATGGTAATTCACACCCGATGCCGGTCGTCGATCGTACAGCCCGGCAGAGTTGAACCTTTAACATGGGCAGGCGCCGGGGTCCCGCTACCGGCAGCAAGCTGCCGGCCCCTTTCCAGTTACCCTCCTGGCGACCACGGTGTCAGCGCATCGAACCGCGTATGAGTGTGAGATGCCGCCTCGCCGAGCTGCGCGCCAGCTTCGTCTCTTGCTCCGCTGCCCACTCATCCTGGATCTGCCGGGCGATGCCCGTGCGGACCGGCAGCAAGACTGGATACTCCGGCTCTTGCTGATCTACCTGTAGGAGGCCGGCCTCGTGCAGGTAGGCGTAGGGCTGCTTGAGAAAGTCTGATAGCGCCACCGCGTTCGGCTGGCCGCAATAGGCTTGAAAGTAGAGGTCGGCCCACATGTCCAGGTCGACACGATCGACGATGACGGGGTGATCCATTTCTGGTGGACGTTTCATAAACCGGTCCTTGCTGTCTGGAAAAGGATCACCGTACCGGTACTTCTGGAAACGCAACTAAGCAACCGGCGGATTGGCGTTCACCTTGCGCTGCTGCATCAGCAGCAGTTTTCGCACCTTGCCGAGGTTTAGGAGCTGTTCTCTGATCATGGCCAGCTTGGGCTCATACAGATGGAATAGCTCGACGAACCACGCATCCATTCCGATGGTGACTGGGGTGGCCGCATAGGTGTAGCCCAACCCCTTGGCGATGGGGGTACGCGCATGCTTCTTCGCGCCATTGCTACCTTTTATGAAAAAGACTTTGCACCAGACGATGGACACAGATCCTTTGCCATTGCCACGCACGTCGATCAGTCGATAGATGATCTTCCCATCGGCTCTTGCCTTGGCATCCTCGAAGTACTCATCCCTCAGCCGCAGCGCTTCTTCGCGTAGGGCTTCGTGCGCCTCGTCCAGTGAAGTCAAAGCCAGCCCATAAAGACGTGAAATTGGGCCGTTGCTGACTTGGGGGTCGATTGCAGGGGTCATTGTCATATCCTATCTATTTACAAGGAGACCGTTCGGGTTGTCATTAGCGAACGAGGGTGAAAACAGGGTCAAAAATCTACGTTTTCCATAGAAACCAATAAACGCGTATAGGTTGTCATTAAATATGCATTTCCCTGTCCTAAATGGGACGCTCCGGCGAGAAAAACCATATATCCGTTTGTATTGTCATTAAATATTGGGAAATGAGGCGGTGAACCTTGGGTATGATCGTCACCGGAAAGGGTGACTTGACCAGTTTCGCGCTAGACCGTTGTCAGATACCCCTGTGCTACGATGCCAACTCACCCGTTTGTATTGCCATTAATAATGGAAAATCTGTTAGCCAATGGCGTCTATCCCCAAACTCAATACATCCGTTTGTATTGTCATTAACTATTGGGAAAACCGTCTCGGAACGGGCGTAAACGATCAACCCAACACATCCGTATGCATGGTCAATAAGGCTCGGCAGACCAATACATCCGTTCAGATTGTCAATAATTATGGGAAAATGACCGGTATCTCTGTTCCCAAAGGGCGCCCTGGAGCCGATTTTGAACGGAATCGCCAAGGTTGTAATTACTATTGACAATGTTAATCAGTGACGAAAGATTTTTGGTATTGGGTCCCCCTTACGCGCGGGCTTTATAGGGCAGAAATATCGCTTGTGAAGCGAGAGTCAAGAAACCACTTCATCCGTTTGTATTGTCATTAATTATGGATAAGTGAAGGTCTCCCGCGGAGCCACAAAAAAGGCAATTCATCCGTATGTGTTGTCAATAATTATTGGCAGATTTCATGGCGTTAAAGTCGATTCCCGAACAACAACTCATACGGATGCCTTGCCAGTACTAGGTGACACCATTCAAGCACTCCCAGGCCGCATGGCTTCAGCGAATTCGCGCCCTTCGAGGGCGTGAATTGGAGAGAGAAAGAGAGAGGCGATAGGCACTCTTGTCCTAGGCGTCCTGTAGGACGCCTCGTTGCCCACCGCAATGGTCGACGTGCTCCGTAGGCGTCCTGCAGGACGCCTACGGAGAGGAGGGCGAAGCAAGGTGCTCCCGAATTGACCGGCAGGCGTCCTACAGGACGCCTGAGAGGCGGGTAGGGATTGGCAAATGCCCTGCCAGGCGTCCTGTAGGACGCCTCAAGCACGAACGGCAGCGCTGTTGCATGGGCGTGCTTGCGCCAGGCGTCCTCCAGGACGCCTGGCTGACCATTGCGGGACGTGACGCGTTGCGAACCCTTTCAAGCGAGTGCACGCATGAGTAAGAAATCCCAGAACGCCGCTCCGTACGTAGTGGGCCTCGATATCGGTTACTCCAACGTCAAGCGGGTCGAAGGCTATGCCGACGAGACCTTGCCACGCCAATTCATCTCCCCTGCCCAGGCAGCGCCGTTAGGAAGCCTCAATGGCAACGCGGTACTCAAGGAGGGGGAGCACTATGTCACTCTCGATGGCGAACCCTGGGCGGCGTTTCTAAGCGCCGGCCGAGCCGGGGTCACGCGGGAATTGCATGCAGACTATCCTGCCTCGAAGAGCTACCGAGCGCTGTTCAACGCGTCGATCAGCGATGCGTGCCGGGACGGTCGAACGGAGATCGACCACCTCATCACCGGCCTTCCGGTCAGCCAGATGCGCAATTCGCAGCTGGTCGAGCGGCTGACCGCACAGCTGACGGGCGTTCACCAGGTGGCGCCGCAGCGTGAGATCACTGTCCAGAAGGTCACTGTGTTGCCGCAGCCGGTTGGGACCCTCAACTATATCTACAGCACCTACGAAAGCCCGGACGACCTTGATGAGGGCGTAATCCTAGTCCTGGACCCAGGGTTCTTCTCGGTTGATTGGGTGGTCTTCCGCCGCGGGGATATCGTTCGAGATTCCAGCGATTCGTCCATGGAGGCAATGAGCGCTCTGCTTGAGGCTATCAATCTCTTGATCGCCCAAGAGTTTGGCGGACCGGGCCCTGGTCGCGACAAAATCGAGATTGCCTTGCAGCGGGGCAAGCCATACATCCAGCTCTATGGCAGCAAGGTGGACCTGCAGCCATTCGTGGATCAGGCGGTCATGACTGTTGTGCCCAAGGCGCTATCGAACATGAAGCAGCAGATGCGCTTCCTCGATGGCGAGGCGATCGACTTCGTTTTGATCGGTGGCGGCGGCGGCACCTGCTATAGCGCCGCGGCGAAGGAGATCTTCCCCTTGTCGAAGATTCTCGCCGCGAGTGAGCCGGTTATCTCCAACGCCTTCGGGTATTGGCTCAATCACTGATAAGGGAGCTAGGAGATGAGCGATGCGCCGGACGATCTTGCGCTGAGACTGAACGTCAAATTTCGGGACGGTACGGCTCCAATGCTTCAAGCCGAGCTGCTGAGGCTCCCGGGCCGGCAACGGGTGAAGCGCCTGTTGGAGTTGGCGAGCCTAGGACTCATGGCCGAGCGTGGTATGTCGGTAGAGGGCTTTGCCAGCCCATCCCCCGGGTTGATAGCGCCTAAGCTGGACGCCGGCCCTTTGCGAGCCGGCGAAGCGCCAGGCGATCTACCTGCCGACGATCTGCCGAAGCCGCCATTGCCTTCTCAAGAGGTCGGCAGGATCCCCGTCGCGGTAGTAGTGGAGACTGGAGAGGCAGGCGCACTACCAGACCTTCAGCAGCGTGGTGAAGAACTCTCGAGTGTGTCACCGCGCCCCCGAAGGCGTCCTAGCTTTAACGTCGACCTAACCGGTTAGGGGGCAGTTGGTTGAGAGATCAGTGCGGGAACTTGAACGAATACGACCTGGCCACGCATTCAGGTTCTCGCATTTCCTTCACGCGCCAGGCGAACCGATCGACGAGAGGGCTCAGGCCCTGCTCAGAGCGATGTCGTAGAGATCTTGAACCTCACCCGACCTACAACCTTGGGCACCCTGGCCTCGCCGCTGGCAAGATCCTCAGGAGAAAACGTCATACCGGAATAGCGGACGTTGGCGACGTTGAAGCTCATCAAATCACTCACTGGGCTGACGCTGCGCACAATGACGGACCCATGATGGGTCAGGATGAAATTCCCCTCCGTCAACGTGGTGTCTGCGATATCGACGACCACGATCTCGTCCGGGTTGATGTACGGCTCCATGGCGTCAGTGTCGACTCTTGCAGCCCTGGCGTTGCCCGGGCTGATGCCATACCGCTGAAGCAACTGGAGCGGCAGCGGAAACGTGCGAAGGAATGTCCCTTCGGAGGCGAAGTTAGGCTTCTCTCCAAGCAGGCCTTTCTCATACGCCAGCTCCCGCAGCGACCTGACTATAAGGGTGACCGACTCCGAAGTCTGGTCAGGCTCGCCGACACCTGTCGCCAGGTATTCGACGGTGCTGCCCAACGCGCCGGCAAGCGCTACAAGGCGCTCCCTGTTACAGCTCGTACCTCGGTAGAGCATGTTTTTCGTAGTCCCTTCGTTTTCGTTCAAAGCAAGGGCCAGCTTTTGAACGGACAGACCTCGAGCATCCATGAGGTCTTTAACCCGTGTGACGAACGCTTCGTGCGAAGTGGCTTCGGGTGTGTAGTGCATGGTGGTCCCTTCCTTGTACGAGGCGATTGCGGTCGCCCACGTGGCTTGGTGGTGCGCTGAACATCGGTCCAATTATCAGCCATTTACGCGCATTTTATTTACACCATTCCCTGTACAAAAGCTGAACGGGAAAATGCTCACAAAATGGTGTCGTATTTACGACACCTTCGGCGTAAACGGCGTCGTGCTCCGCGCTATCCGTCAATCGAGTGACGAGTGAAAACGCTTATTGTGTGAAGTAAATTACCAAATATTAGGAGTTCCTTAAGCGTATATGCCGTTCATCCCGAAAATGGGGCCAGTTAGGCCCCGAAGGAGGCGTTTGATAGCGAGTTCTCTTGAAACAGTGAGAACCAGAGCACAAAATATGCACACATTAGAGGTGCAGTTTGCAGGGAGGCCGGTGTGGCGAATGTTGGAGCTATTTTCGGGAGGCTAGGAGCAGCACTGCTTTGTGCTGTCAGTGCAGTCCCCGGTCAGGTAGCTGCCTTCGACCTGACTGGCACTGTCTGGGATAGGCCTTCGACTCAAGGGTGTCGGCCGTCACCTGAGCTTCTTTACGCAATTGCGCTGGTTGAATCGAAAAAATACGCGGGCCGGATGGTCACCCCCAATCCCTATGCTCTCAATATTGACGGCAAGGGATTTCATCCGGGAACCCGCGAAGAAGCAGAAAAACTGCTCCGAGAAGCGTTGCCCAGAACCCGGGCAATTGCCGTGGGAGCGATGCAGATCAGCCTTCGGTGGAATGGGGGCGAGGTCAGCGATCCGGCGGACCTGCTCGATCTCCGCACCAACGTTCGGACCGCCACGAAAGTCTTCTGCGGTTTTCAAAAGCAAGGGGGTGACCTGGCGCTGTTGATTGGGCGCTATCACACCCCTAACCCAGAACTGGTCAGTGTCGCCAGGGCCTATGGAGAGGACGTCCTCCGCGTGTGGAGACGTCTCGTGTTGCTCAAGCAGGAAGGAGAGCAGGGATGATCACCGCGACGCCAGTAGGTTGCTTGCTGGAGACGGCTCAAGAGTGGATCGAGTCGAATGACAGCGCGTTTTACCGCTTCTTCGATATCAGCACTGAGGACGGAAAGTGGCTGCTCTCCGCAGCTGAAGCCGACATTGAGCGGCTGGCCTGCCTGCCCGCTTCGGTTTTCAAGATCAGCCTGGTACATGGCGATGGTGGAAGTGCCCCCCGGGCCATGTTGAAGAGCTACAGCGTCAGCCTCGTAACCAATGTGCTTAGCGAGATCCGCGAGGATCTACGTACCTCGGAGCTGGAGAGCCGAATCTTCTGGGGACTATCCGAGAAAGACGCCGGCTGGCTCAAAGAGAGCTCCTTCGGCCAGCGCAACCAAATTGCCGCCCTGGGCCGTGTGAAATTCACCGCACGAGACGGCCTGGTGCGTGAGTCCGCCGGTGAGCGCAGCGATACCCTTCAGCTACTGCTTCGCGTCATGAATCCCAGCTATTGAACCTGGGAATCCGATAACACCCTTTGAGATCCGCAGACATGGACAACGCAACCTTGACCCAGCAGATGGTGCAGGCAGGCTTTCGCATCAGCATTATCACCGTGCACACCGATCACACCTCCAAGCAGGTCAATCGTCTGCGTAAGCAGATTGGGGTCGAGTACAAAGGGGCTAGCGGCCCCCTCCCAAGTGGCGCCTGCCTGCTGTCGAACTCCGGCCAGGTCGTTGAAGCAACATTGTTCATGTGTGCGTACCTTCGGGCCGCAAAAGATCCGTTCGTTGATGTCGATGTCCAGGCAGTCATGGCAGCCTATCGCGTTTACACCGGATACCGGTCCGCAGGCGAGGTAGCGCTGACGACTTCGACCGAGGCGCTTCATATCGATCGCGCTTGGGTGATCGCACGTGAGTACCGCTCCAAAGAGGTCGTGGTCCGTATATGCTCCTCACGCCGGTGCCGCCTTCCTTACCTGGTGTCGAGCTCCATGGGTCATCGGTCGTCCTGCCCATTCTGCAGTGCGGTCGCTGAGCGCGATCGCTTCCATTGCGATGTGAATGACGCAGTACTCACCGAGCGTCCGGTCGCCGAGCTGTTGGAGCTGGCAGCTCGTGTTCAGGACCTGGCCGGTTGGGGGTTGGCGGACCATGAGGTGGTTAAGGAGCTGGGCTTGTCTAACGTAGAGTTTCTTGCCACGCGACGTCTCAACGCCTACGGCGAGCCGGCAAGGCAGGCAATCGCCAAGCGCTACTCGACGGGGAGCGCCCTTGTAAGGGCACTGACACGTAGCAACAGAGGTGTGGCTGAAAGACGCCTGGCATAAAGCACGCTGGCGGTAGCCACAACTCTCCAAAAGCCGGCGCCTTCGCCGGCTTTTTGTTTCCAGGTCACACAGGCTCGATCACTCACCGCAGAGATGATGCATCCCATAGGCATCTTGCGGCACATGGCTGATCAGGCGTCTTTTCGCCGGCGTCCTGCAGGCGTCCGAGATCCCACGCTACGGAATCGCTCCGCCTTCCCAGATCACGCTAGGCGTCCTGGAGGCGTCCCAGCTCCCACGCTACGGGATCGCATTGCCTTCCTAGATCACGCTAGGCGTCCTGCAGGCGTCCTGGCGCAACGTCCTCCGAGCCTGGCAGCTCCGGCATCGCTAAGAATGTCTCCCAGTCGCTCATCAGTGCGCGCCGCTTTTCGAGTAGGGGGCCTCGGTTGTAGGCAGCCTCAGTCTTGGAGCCAATCCTGTGGGCCAGCGCCTTCTCGCAGATTTCCCTCGGGTGTGAGGTGGTCTCCGCTGCCCAGGTACGAAACGTCGAGCGGAAGCCGTGCGGGACCGCTCCCTCTAGCTTGATCTTCCGCAGCGCCCGGCCTATCGCGTTGCCCGGCAGAGGTTTCTTACCGCGGGCGTTGGGGAACACCCAGGTATCGTGCTGACCCTTCTGCTGCTCGAGCACTTCCAGCATCCGGTCCGTCAGGGGCACGATATGCTCCTTGTCTCGCTTCATGCGTTCCGCCGGGATGGTCCAGCGTCTGGCGTCGAAGTCGAACTCCGCCCACAGTGCCTCGCGAACCTCGGCATTGCGCAGCGACGTGAGGATCAGGAGCTCCGCTGCACGCGCGGCTGGACCGTCCAGGGAATCCAGGCGATGCAGCACGGATGGACAGCTTTCCGCCGGCGCCGCTGGATGGTGCGTGACGTTGCGATCGTGGCGCGGCAGCAGCTTGTCGAGGTGGCCACGCCACCGAGCCGGATTGGCGCCTTCTCGAAACCCCAGTGCCTGGGCGGCATCGAGCACCGACTCGATGCGGTTGCGGATGCGCGCGGCGGTGACCTCGATCTTGTCCCAGATCGGGCGCAGCACCTGCAGCACCAGGTCGGTATCGATCTCGGCGACCAGCCGGCGACCGAGTACCGGGAAGACATAGCGTTCCATGGAGCTAACCCATTGACGGTGATGGTCGTGAGCCCACGACGAGCCGTGGGTGGCGATGTACTGCCTGGCCAGGTTCTCGAAGAGGTCGGGTCCGGCGGCCGGCGATTGAGCCGCAGGCGATCGTCGGCCTGGTAACTCAGGCGCGCCCTCCGCGATCTTCAGCCGGCGCCGGTCCGCTTCAAGCCGGGCCTGCTTCAACGAGACCGCCGGATAGCCACCTAGCCCCACGTCATACCGCTGACCTTGGAAGGAAAATCTGAAGATCCAGCGCTTTGCCCCGGTTTTGGCCACACGCAGGATGAGGCCGCGGCCGTCCTGGTAGACGCCTGGCTCGGATAGCTCTTTTACCTGCTTCGGTAGCAACTGGCCCACGGTAACCCTCCATATCGACCGCTGAAGGCTATCACCCGATTTTGCGTATGCAACTATCCGAACCTCAGAAAATCACGTCGTGCAGTACGGGGAACGTTAATCCCCGTACCAACTTCGCATAACCCTCATCACTGCAGGGATCGGGCTTCTTCCCTTCGGTTAGAGCCCACAATGAGCCCCACATAACTGTGGAGGCCGCTTTCGCAGATGAGGCTTACGGCCAGTGTCGATCGTCGCGTCTGCCAACGGCTGTTTAGGCCCAGGACTGGTAAACACGCGCTAGGTTTTAAACTAACGTTTGCCACTAACCAAACAAGCCAAACAATGTAATGAAACTAACGTTATGGTTTGTTTGGTATGGTTTGCACTACCATGGTGTTTTCTTTGACCCGGAGGCGGCCATGGCGGAACGCAAATTTACAGACGCAGAGGTCATCGCCGCCGGCGAGCAACTGCTGGCAGGCGGGCGCAAGGTCAATGGCTGGGCGCTACGGACAACGCTCGGCGGAGGGCGGCCCGAAACGCTTCTTAGCGTCTGGCAGCGCCATCACACTGGGGTACCGGGTGGCGCTATTCCCACCAGGCCGCTTCCCGAAGAAGCCACGGCGATCATCGACACCGCTGTTGCCAAGCAGACCAAGGCGATGCAGGACGCCCTGGCCGGCGCCCTCGACCTGGTAGCGGCAGCGGCGCGCAAAGAGGTTGTGCTGGAGCTCGAGCAGGCGCGGCAGGAGATCGCGCGCCTGGAGGCTGAGCAGGACGATGCCAGTGCCGTGCTCGAAGGCCTTGAGGCCGATCAGGAGCGCCGTCAGCAGCAGATGGACGGGTTGGCCAACGAGCTTCAGCTGAAGGACAGCCAGCTCGGTGCTATGGCTGAGGAGAACGCCAGTCTCGCCGAGCGGCTTGCCGAGGCAGAAGGGCAGGCGCAACTAGCTCGGGACCAGCTCGCCGAGAGCCAGGCCGAGCTGAGCCTGGCGCTCGCCCAGAAGGCTTCCGCAGAAGCGGCGAGCGCAGAGCATCAGCGTTCTGCTTCCGCAGCTGAGGAGCGTCTTGCTGATACCCAGGTGGAGCTCCGCGATATGCGCAATCGGCTTGCCATCGCTCGCTCTCAGGCTGACAGCGCCGCGGGGCAGATCCAGGAAATGGAGCGTACGCGCGAGCAGGATCTTGAGATCCTCACAGAGCTGCGAGTGGATAATCGCACCCTGGCTGACAAGCTTGCCCGGGCCGACGCTGGCCGAGAGGCCGCGGAGCGCTACTTGGAGCGTGTGCAGAAGGACAGCAGTGCGCGAATCGCAGCGTTGGAGCGCCAGCTGGCCAAAGCCGCTTCGAAGCCTGCTTCCAGAGGCACCGGTAAGGCGCCCCGGGCAACTAGCTCTGCTGCAGGAGAATGAAGGTGGCCGATCAGTTCGAAGGCTTCCACGTTTACGGCGGATCGGCCGCGCTGAAGTTCGAAGTGGTCCTGAACCAGGCGCAGGAAACCGTGCTTGCGGTGGACGGTGCCGGGCGTAAGGGATCCAGTGAAAAATTCGACTGGTCTGAGAAGCTGACGCTTCAGATCACACCTCGGGAAATGCCGGCGTTCATGTGCTGCGTCCTGGGAATCACGCCGACGTTCGAGGCGCGCAATCATGGGGCCGCCGGCGATAAAGGGCTAACCCTGGTCAACCAGCCTGAGCGTGGTGTTCTCTACCTTCGCCTGCTCCAGCAACGCCTATCGATCAACGTGCCGATCACCGCAGACAAGGTCTTCCATTTGGGTGCCCTGGGCATTCGGGTGCTGGCCAAACAAGTTCATCTGGACGTACCGACATGCCTGGCGATGTTGCGCGGTACGGCGGGGCGCCTGCTGGTATCGCAAGGAAGCGAGTAAACCACGAGTTCGAGCTGCGCGAAGCATCTGCTGCGGAAAAGCACCTCAACTGCGATTTACGCGAGGCGTCGAATCGTCCGCTTCTCTGGGCGCTGGCTATCCTGATCCAGCGTCATAGTTTCGCCCTGGCCCTGAGAGCTGAATCGGCAGTCGTCGGCGCTTTCCTGTGGCTATGGGGCTGAGCCGAACCGGCGGTCATTGCCGAAAGCTGTTTCAGCACGATCTACGCGAGGTTTCCGCCCTTTCCAGGCATGAACTGCTCCTTACCGAGCGCTAGTGGCAGCGACAATGGTCGTCAAAAAGAGCGGCGTCGCCCCGTCTCGGGTAGACATGCCTAGGGTCTGCACTATGGAGCGGTCTATTGAAACCCATACCTATGAAGCGAGAGAGCTACGTCGTCCGTAACTGGCCGTGGCTCGGCCTGCTGCTGTTGGTCCTGTTCATCTGCACGTTCGGTTGGTTCACACGTGGCCTCGATCCTGCACCGGTTGTTGAGGTGCATCCAGGCTGGTATGGCTTCGTCGTTGCTGAGCTGCTTGGCCTATGTGCGCTCGAGGCGCGAGCGACTGATACTGCGTCCGCCCGGGTAATGAGCCGCCTTGCCGCCGGCGGCGCAGGCGTGGCCATTGTCTGGATGTGCTTTTTCGCCGGCTGAATGGAATTGGCGGAACGGCTCCGACCTGCTGAGCGCTGGCAGGTGTGTCAGCCTTTTGCACGAAAGCACCGGCCTCCCTGTGGTCACCGGTACCCAGTTGCGGGGCACTGCTAGCCTAATACGGATCGCCGCGAGTGGTGAGTAACGGTACGTCTTAACCTGTGAGCAGGTGCCGATACAGTAGCTTCGAAAATACCCTGGGCGCTCTTCAGTGATGACGATCTGCAGGTGGCCGCCGGGGGACATTTCGGTACAGGCCAACTGCCGTGAACGCTTGTATTCTCACCATGCGCCGTTCCGACACCGCATCGGAATGGCAAAACCTTTCTGCAACGCTATTCGGTAAGCTTTTGCGGAAAATGCTTGCAATGTGTCAGGTGTTGCGTACTATAGGTCGCAACAACTAACCCCTTGGCTTGCGTGGCATGACCATCTGGTTGAGGGGAGAGAAAGCCGGCGAAAGCCGGTTTTTTCGTTTCTGGAGTTTGGATATGCAGGGACCGCTGGCTCACCCCCCTCTGCGCACGCGCGTTTACATCGACGGCTTTAATTTCTATTACGGCTGCTTGAAGGGCACACCCTACAAATGGCTGGACCTGGTCCAACTGTTCGAGCAGCAGATCCTACCCTCTGTCCTGGCCAAGGACGTCAATGGCAATCCCCGCCTATCGGTTTTGCTGCCGGATCCTTCGATCAAGTACTTCACTGCGCCTATTCGAGAGAATGTCGCCCGGGCGCCTGACTCGGTGGCCTCGCAAAGTCAGTACCACAAGGCGCTGGCGATGCAGTACCCGGGGCGCGTTGCCTTGATTAAAGGCTACTACGCTGTCCAGGAGATGAAGGTCAAGATCGTCGACGCGGAGGAGCCTCGCCGGCCTCCGAAGGAGTGCCAGGAAATCCTGGCCTGGAAGGTTGAAGAGAAGCAGAGCGATGTGAATTTGGCCCTGCAGGCCTATCACGACGCGATTACCCGGCAGGTGGATCAGGTGGTAATAGTGACAAACGACACCGACATAGCGCCGGCGCTCCAGATGATCCGAGCACATACGCCGGTGACGGTCGGGCTCGTGGTGCCAACTGGTCCTGGAACACGGCGGGTCAATCGGGATCTGGGGGAGCACGCTCACTGGACGCGCTCCCACATCACTCGTGACGAGTTGGCCGCTTGCCAACTGCCTCGAGTCATCCCTGGCCGGCGTGCAGCCATCAAGCCTTTATCCTGGTATGCACAACCGGCGTTGCTGCAGGAGATCCTGGATCTGGCAGAGCCTATCCGCGGGTCGATAGCGGCAGTTTTCAAATGGATGGAGCAGCCTTTCCCACGGCTAGGAAACGCGCGCCCCATAGACATGATCGAGACCGAGGAAGGTGCTCGAGAGGTGCTGCAGTACATCCGGACGTACATTGCCCATGCGACGCAGCAGATTGAGGCTGCCCCAGGTAGTGGGATAGTGACGCAGGAGCCGCCAGCAGCGGAATAGCCCACTGCTATCGGTCTGCCTACGGCCGATCGTTCAGCTGAGGGCCGCCCTGTAAACCAAAGCGGCGCGGACTGCCCCATTATTTATCAAAGGCCGCCTGAGCAGGCCAAGCCCCTGCCTT
>Ga0302349_1001171_pt1 | contig 22277 bp, 18 predicted proteins | sample PhyAR1_FD_202176 | JGI IMG/M metagenome (GOLD analysis project Ga0302349, IMG submission 202176) | Leaf surface microbial communities from alfalfa plants in UC Gill Tract Community Farm, Albany, California, United States - DLSL A.R1... | ecosystem: Host-associated > Plants > Phyllosphere >...
CCAGGTAGACGTGTTCGAAAATGCAGGGTTGCAGTTTCGGGGCCTGGGCACACTGCTTGGTGTACAGCTGGCCTTCTTCGGTGATGTACACCGCTTCACCTGGCGCCAGGTCGCGAATCAGGGTGAAGCCAAGCACGTCGAGCGCAACGCTTTCCGACGCGATCATGTACTCCACACCTTCGTCGGTGTGGCGCTGACCGAAGACGACCGGACGGATACCGTTGGGGTCGCGGAAACCGACGATGCCGTAGCCCGTGATCATGGCAACGACGGCGTAACCGCCGACGCAGCGGCTGTGCACATGGGAGACCGCGGCGAACACGTCCTCCTCGGTAGGCTGCAGCTTGCCGCGCACGGCCAGCTCATGGGCGAATACGTTGAGCAGCACCTCGGAATCGGAGTTGGTATTGACGTGACGCAGGTCCGACTCGTAGATCTCCTTGGCCAACTGCTCGACGTTGGTGAGGTTGCCGTTGTGAGCCAGGGTGATGCCGTATGGCGAGTTGACGTAGAATGGCTGGGCCTCGGCGGAGGTCGAGCTGCCGGCTGTAGGGTAGCGCACATGGCCGATGCCGATGCTCCCCACCAGGCGTTGCATGTGGCGCTGCTGGAACACATCGCGCACCAGGCCATTATCCTTGCGCAGGAACAACCGGCCGTCATGGCTGGTCACGATACCGGCAGCGTCCTGGCCGCGGTGCTGGAGGACCGTAAGCGCGTCATACAGCGCCTGATTGACGTTCGACTTACCGACGATACCGACGATGCCACACATGCGACGCAACCCCTACTTTGATGAAACTTGAGTGAATAGCGCTCAAGGCCGGGTCGGCCCGAGCAGCTGCTCCTTGAACGGAAGATCGGCCGGTGTGCTGATCGCTCCGTTGGACATCCATTGGCTGGTGAAGCCCACGACCAGGTTTTTGGACCAGTCGGCTACCAGTAGAAACCGTGGGATCAGGCGAGACTCCTGCCACCACGCGTCTTGTTGAACCGGCCCCAGGCTCAGCAGCCCGAGTGCCACGACCACCAGCAGGCCGCCCCTGGCGGCGCCGAAGACCATGCCCAGAAAACGATCGGTGCCCGATAGGCCGGTAACACGGATCAGTTCGCCGATGAGAAAGTTGAGCATCGCCCCCACCAGCAATGTGGCGACAAACAAGATACCGCAGCCGGCGATCACACGCATGGAGGGCGTCTGAATATAACTCTCCAGGTACACCGAGAGCGAGCCACCGAACATCCACGCCACCGCACCGGCAATGATCCAGATGAGCAAGGACAGGGCTTCCTTGACGAAGCCGCGTTTGAGACTGATCAGTGTGGAGATGGCGATGATCGCGATGATCGCCCAATCAACCAGGGTAAATGCCACGGTGCTGCCTGCAGATCGTTGAGGCGGCGGATTTTACCAGAGCGACGAGGGCTTGGGTAAGCGGAATGTCAGTGGATCGCCCAGCCAGGACAGCAAGCCTGCTGGGCACCGCCAATATGCTCGCTGACTGGGACGGGACGGCAATGCCGCCCCTCTCCTTCAGCTGCGTTCCGGCTGGAAGCGCACGACGAAGCCTTTGAGGCTGTTTTGGCGGTTGATGGCATCGCGGGTGCGCTCGGCGTCGGCACGCTCGATCAGCGGGCCGACATACACCCGATTCATGCCACCGGCTGCGCGGATATAGGCGTTGTAGCCCTGGCTACGCAGGGTCTGCTGCAGCTTCTCGGCGCCTGCCCGGTTGGACAGGCTCGCCAATTGAATCGACCAACTGACCGGCAGGCCGTTGGCGTCCAGTTTGGACGGCGCGCCGGCCTTGGTCGACGTTGCTGCTGGCGCAGAAGCGGCCGACGCCTTGGGCTCTACCTTGGCCACGGCCGGCGGAGCAGGTTGGGCCTGCTGGGCCTGCGGCGACGGCGTGATGGGCTGGCTGGGCGCACGCGCTGGCGCGGACGACTCGTCTACCACCACCGGCGCCGGATCCGCTTGCTCTGGCAAGGCCTGGGGTTCGGGCACGGCAACAGGGTCGACCTTTACCTCAGGCACCGACGGTGCAACAGGCGCCTGAGGGGCATCGACGTGCACCTCACGCATTTCATCCTGCCGCGAAAACAGCATTGGCAGGAAAATCACCGCCAGCGCGACCAGCACCAGCGCACCGATCATGCGCTGCTTCATTCCTTTATCCAGCACTGCCATCTATCCCACCCTCCTGGGGATGCCGCTGCAACCATTCCAGCGCCTGAGCGACACAGAAAAACGAACCGAACAGCAGGATCTGATCATCTGCCGTGGCGTTCGCGCACTGCCCCTCCAGGGCAGCGTCGACGCTGGCATAAGACTTCACCGTGGCGCCGAGGTTCGTCAGGGCCTGTGCCAATTCAGCAGCAGGCCGACTACGCGGGGTGGCAAGCGGTGTGACGGCCCACTCATCGACCAGGGCCTGCAAGGGCGCGATCACACCCTCGAGGTCCTTGTCGCACAGCAAGCCGAACACGGCCAGACGCCGGCCAGCCAGTGGCCTGGATGCCAGACGCCGGGCCAGGTACTGAGCTGCATGTGGGTTGTGCCCGACATCCAGCAGCAGCTCAACCGCAGCGCCACGCCAGTGGATCACGCGCCGATCGAGGCGACCCGTGATGCGCGTATCGACCAGTGCCTGGCGCAGCTGCGCAGGACGCCAGGGCAAGCCGCTCAGCAGGTAGGCCTGCAGGGCCAAGGCGGCGTTTTCCATGGGCAGATCCAGCAGGGGCAGGTCCATCAAGACGACTTTTTCACCTTCGCCGGATGTGCCGTGCCAGCTCCAGCCACGCTCGGCCACCTGAAGGTCGAAGTCGCGGCCCCGCAACCGCAGCGGAGCTGCCAGTTCGCTGGCCTTGTCGAGCAACGGCTGGGGCGGATCGAGGTCTCCACAGAGCGCGGGCTTGCCGGCACGGAAGATACCTGCCTTCTCGAAAGCCACCTGCTCGCGGGTATCGCCCAGGTAATCGATGTGATCGACCCCGATGCTGGTCACGAGCGCGATGTCGGCGTCCACGACATTCACCGTGTCCAGCCGCCCACCCAGCCCGACTTCCAGCACCACCGCATCGAGCTGCGAACGCTCGAACAGCCAGAACGCCGCCAGGGTACCCATCTCGAAATAGGTCAGGGAGATTTCGCCGCGCGCCGCCTCGACCGCTGCGAACGCCTCGCACAACTGCGCATCGCTGGCTTCAACGCCGTCGATGAGCACGCGCTCGTTGTAGCGCAGCAGGTGCGGCGAACTGTACACGCCGACCCTCAGCCCCTGTGTGCGCAGCAGCGAAGCGAGGAACGCGCAAGTCGAACCCTTGCCGTTGGTGCCCGTTACTGTCACCACACGCGGGGCAAGCTTGCCCAGTGCCAGGCGCGCCAGCACCGCTTGCGAACGCTCCAACCCCATGTCGATGGCAGAGGGGTGCAGCTGCTCGAGATAGGCGAGCCACTCGCCAAGGGTCCGTTGGGTCATCACGCGACAGCAGCCGCCTCAAGGGCCTCGACCGGGGTCTGCTGGCCGGTCATCTGGGCCAGCAGGCGCGCCAGCCGTGGACGCAGGTCGCCCCGGGAGATGATCAGGTCGATGGCACCGTGCTCCAGCAAGAATTCGCTACGCTGGAAGCCTTCAGGCAACTTCTCGCGTACGGTCTGCTCGATGACGCGTGGGCCGGCAAAGCCGATCAGGGCCTTGGGCTCGCCAACGATGACGTCGCCCAGCATCGCCAGGCTGGCGGACACGCCGCCGTAGACGGGGTCGGTCAGTACCGAGATGAACGGGATGCCTTCTTCACGCAGACGCGCCAGCACCGCAGAGGTCTTGGCCATCTGCATCAGCGAGATCAGCGCTTCCTGCATGCGGGCACCCCCGGAAGCCGAGAAACACACCATCGGGCAGCGATGTTCCAGGGCATAGTTGGCTGCGCGCACGAAACGCTCGCCGACGATGGCACCCATGGAGCCGCCCATGAAGGAAAATTCAAACGCGCTGACCACGATCGGCATGCCCATCAGGGTGCCGCTCATGGAGATCAGGGCGTCTTTTTCACCGGTCTGCTTCTGCGCGCCGGTCAGACGGTCCTTGTACTTCTTGCCGTCGCGGAACTTCAGCCGGTCGACCGGCTCCAGGTCGGCGCCCAGCTCGGCACGGCCCTCGGCATCCAGGAAGATATCGATGCGTGCACGTGCGCCGATGCGCATGTGGTGGTTGCACTTGGGGCATACGTCCAGGGTCTTTTCCAGCTCCGGACGGTACAGCACGGCCTCACAGGACGGGCATTTGTGCCACAGGCCTTCAGGTACCGAGCTCTTCTTCACCTCGGAACGCATGATGGAAGGGATCAGTTTGTCGACTAACCAGTTGCTCATGCTTTCTTTCTCCAGTATCGGCGGGAGGGGACCAGCGTAGCCGGCCTGCCCTGCCCTTTTGAGCTCAAATGCTTATGAAACGTAGGTGATGCGGCAACCCGGGTTCATCACCCCTGCCGCACCACCCTGAACAATTCGGTTGACCGCCCCACGCAGGGCCGGCTGGCCCATGGGGCTGAGATAGCTATGGACGATGGCGCGCTGCCTGCCGTCACATCTGCTCAAGCCTGTTTCACCGCGCGTACGAATGCTTCGATCCTGGCCGCGTCCTTGATGCCCTTGGCCTGCTCGACACCGCCGCTGACATCGACCGCGTACGGGCGCACCTGGGCGATCGCCTGCCCGACGTTGTCCGCCGACAGACCACCGGCCAGAATGATCGGCTTGCCCAGGCCGGCAGGCACCAGTGACCAGTCGAACGCTTCGCCCGTGCCTCCAGGGATACCCGGCACGAAGGTATCCAACAGGATGCCGGATGCGTCGGCATATTGCCGGCACGCAAGCTTCAGGTCGTCACCCGGACGTACCCGCAAGGCCTTGATCCACGGCCGGTGATGGCCTGCGCAATCATGCGGGGTTTCATCACCATGGAACTGCAAGAGGTCCAGTGGCACCGCTTCGAGTATTTCACTCAGCTCGCAACGCGTGGCATTGACGAACAACCCGACCGTGGTCACGAAGGGCGGCAGCTCGGCAATGATGGCGCGTGCCTGCTGTACGGTCACGGCACGCGGGCTCTTGGCATAGAAGACCAGCCCGATGGCATCGGCGCCAGCCTCGGCAGCCGCCAGTGCGTCTTCGATGCGGGTGATCCCGCAGATTTTACTGCGAACGATGCTCATGGACAGCAACCTGTTTGCGCGGTCAAAGGCGGAATCTTAGCAAATGGCGCTTCGTGCGTCAGTCAGCCAATGCGTCGTAGCCCGTCAGAAAGTGCGGGCCAATGTAACGCTCGGGCAGCGCAAAGGCCTCCGGGTACTCCACCTGGACCAGATAAAGCCCATAGGGGTGGGCCGTGACGCCACCTTCGCGGCGGTCCCGCCCCTCGAGCACCTGACGCGCCCACTCCACCGGCCGTTCGCCCGCGCCGATAGCCATCAGCACGCCGGCGATGTTGCGTACCATGTGATGCAGGAACGCGGTAGCCCGGATATCCAGCACGATCATCTGCCCGTGACGGGTAACCCGCAGGTGATAGATGTGCTTGATCGGCGACTTGGCCTGGCATTGGCTAGCGCGGAACGCGCTGAAATCATGGGTGCCAAGCAGGCTCGAAGCGGCCTGCGCCATGCGCTCGATGTCCAGCGGACGATGATTCCAGGTCACCTCCTCGGCCAGGTGAGCAGGCCGAATCGGATCGTTGTAGATCACGTAGCGATAGCGCCTGGCACAGGCCTTGAAGCGCGCATGGAAATCGGCTGGCATGGGCTTGGACCATACGACGCTGATGTCATGGGGCAGGTTGAAATTAGTGCCCATGGTCCAGGCGCGTTCGTCACGCACCGCATGGGTGTCGAAATGCACGACCTGCCCACAGCCATGTACGCCTGCATCGGTACGGCCGGCGCAGACGACTGAAATGGGCTCGTTGGCCACTTTGGAAAGTGCCTGTTCCAAGGCTTGCTGAACACTGGGCACGCCGCTGGCCTGGCGTTGCCAGCCGCGGTAGCGGGCGCCCTTGTATTCCACACCCAAGGCGATACGCGTGCAGCCTTCGGCAGCGGATTCGGCCGAGGCGGTGTCGATGATGTCCAAGAATCTGCAACCTGTTGGTGTACGAAATGCCGGGGATTATAACGACAATGGCAGCCGTACAGGGCTGCCATCGGGTTCACGGGTTACGACCAAAGGGCTCCACGCGAAGGCCTAGACCAGACGCGAAAGCATATCCTCTGCTTCTTCGCGCTGACGTTCATCGCCATCCTTGACCACTTCGTCGAGGATGTCGCGGGCGCCTTGGTGATCGCCCATGTCGATGTAGGCGCGGGCCAGATCGAGCTTGGTGGCCACCTCGTCGGCGCCCGAAAAGAAGTCGAAATCCAGGTCGTCGATCGGTTCGAGCTCAGGTTGCGCGGCGGCATCCTCTTCAGTGAAGTGCGGCTCCAGGGAGGGCGACTCCAGACTTTGCGAGAGTTTGTCCAGCTCGGCGTTGACGTCATCGAGTTCGGAGGCGAACTGTTGCGCGCCTGGCGAATCGTCCTGCAGGGAGAGGTCAAAATCGGCCGGCAGGTCGAAATCGGTGGCCGGATCAAAGGCCGGTACCGGATCGATTGCACTGGGCGCTGCGTCATCCCGATCACCCGTCCCCTCGGGTTCACCGATGTCCAGGTCGAAATCAGACAGATCCTGGGCTGGCGTGGCTTCAGCGCTGGCTTGCGCCAGCAAGGTTTCGAAGTCTGCATCGGCCGGGTCTTGCATTTGGGCCTCTGAAGCGAGCGCATCAGTGGTCGGGCTGGCAGCCGATGTCGCGGGCTCGGGAGAAGGCTCGTCCAGGCTCAAGTCGAAATCGTCATCCAGCGCCGGATCATCCAGCTGCGCAGTATCGAGCGTCGGAATATCCCCGAAGGCGTCCGAATCGGCAGCGGCCTGAGCCTGCGGCTCCGCTGCCACTGCAGGTGATGAAACCGGCTGATCATCGAGCAGCCCTTGCACATACTGCTCGTCCAGCTTGGCAGCCAAGGCAGCAGCGCCCACACCGGCCGCCGCCAAGGCCAGCATCGCCGGGTAACGCTCGCGAAGGCCGGCCACTTCTGCGGTGTTCCCCGCCGTCGCCGGCAACTGGCGCTCCTGCTCGGCGAAGGCGCTTTGATCACCTTGGCGAGCGTAGACCTCCATCAATTTCAAGCGCAGGTCATCGCGCCTGGGCGCGCTGGCAACTGCAGGCTCCAGCAGCTCCGTGGCACGGTTCAGGCGACCCTCGGCAATGCACACCTCGGCCTGCGCCAACAAGGGCCCATAAGGGTCTGCCGCGGGCTCACGCACAGGTTGTGCAACGGGTTTTTCAGAGGCCGCTGCCGCTGCCGCCGAGGCGGCGACCGCCGCTGGCGAGAGCGTAACGGTCGGGGACACGACTTCGACGCCATCCAGGCTGTCATCCTCTGGATCGAAACCCTCGATCTGCTCCTCTTCCAGAGCGCGCGCCATGCGCAAATGCTTCTCGGCTTCCTGTTGGGCCCTGCGCTTACGCGCCAGCAGCCAGAGCAGTAGCGCCAGGACCAGGACGGTAGAACCGGCGATCAGCCATAGCAACCAGCGGCTTGCCAGTACGTCGTCGAGGCTGCTGTCCGCCTGGGTGTCTGCGGCAGCGGGTTGGGCGTCTGGCGCAGCCGAGGGCGCTGGCGCGATCACGGGTTGATCGGGAACGGCCGGCTGGCTCGCCGTCGGGACCGGGTCGGTCACAGGCACAGCCGCCTGCGCAGGCGCCAGGGCCTGTTGACCGGGTTCGCCAGGGACCGCTGCTGCTGGCGCAGGGGTAGCCGCACCTTGAGCTTCCAGCCGGGCCAATTGATCGTTCTTGAGCTCGATCAGGCGCTGCAGCTTGTCCAGCTGGCTCTGCAGGTCGGACATGCGGCTTTTGAGTTCTTCGTTGTCACGGCGGCTGGTGTCCAGGCTTTCCTGGGCCACTGCCAGCTTGTCGTTCAGCGCCTTGGCCTGACCGGTACCCGGCTGGTTGCCGGGGCTAACCAGGCGCAGGTTGTCGCCTTGGGCGATGGCAGCGGGTGCGGCGTCTGCTGCACCACGGCGGGTGGCGTCGAGCTGGCGGGCACGTGGCCCCAGGCGTCTACCCTCGCGCCAGGCCGCGTACTGCTCGGCGACCTCGCGATTGGCTTCACCTTGGGCGATGCTCTGGATCTGTTGCTGATCGGGCAGGCGCAATACCTGGCCTACCTTGAGCTGGTTGATGTTGTTGCCGATGAACGCATCCGGGTTCAGCGCCTGGATCGCGATCATGGTTTGCTGGATCGACCCGCCCTGCGCGTTGCGCGCCGCGATCTGCCACAGGGTATCGCGGCGCTGGGTCGTATAGCTGCCAGGGCCGGTGGTCGCAGCGGCGACAGTGCCCGTTGCGGCCTGCGGGCCCTGGGCCTTGGCCTGATCCAACAGGACGCTGTAGTCACGCAACAGGCGGCCCTGAGGCCACATCACCTGTACCAGGAACTTGACCACCGGCCCCGGCATGGGCTGGCTGGAGGTCACGCGAAGCACGCTTCGGCCATTGGGGTTGATCACAGGCGTAAAGCGCAAGTCCTGCAAGGCGCTGGAGAAGTTCACGCCTGCCTTGGCGAACTCTTCAGGCGGGGCCAGGCTTGGTGCCAGCTGCGCCGCGGTCAGGTCACGCACATCGAGCAGTTCGATTTCGGCCTCCAGTGGCTGGTTCTGCGCCGACTTCAGGGTCAGCTCTCCCAAGCCCAGAGCGTTGGCCATGCCCGAGGACAGCGCCGAGGCTGCTGCCATGGCCAGAACCAGTTTGCGGATTCGAAGCATGAACTCTTCCCTTGTATGGATCGTCCCGAAACGTGCAGGCAGAGCAGGACAAAAGTGCCTGCCAGTATCTTTTACAGACCGTGTTTAATCAACAATTGTGCCACCTGCACAGCGTTGAGCGCCGCGCCCTTGCGCACATTGTCGGTGGTCAACCAGAGGTTGAGCTGCCGGGTTTGATCAACGCCATGGCGTACACGTCCAACATAGACCACGTCCTGCCCCACTGCGTCGCCAACCGGTGTTGGATAGTCGTCCGGATCTACCCGGTCGATGCCTGCCGCCACGTCCAAGGCCTGGTTGACGGCCGACAAATCCACGGCGTGGCGGCACTGCACCGCCACATTGAAGCTATCGCCGAAAAACACCGGGACTTGAATGCAGCTTGCTGAAATACTCAGTTCAGGCTGGCCCAGCAGCTCGCGCAGCTCCTGCACCATCCGCCGCTCTACGGCGGTATGACCCTGTTCGTCGACCTTGCCGACCTGGGCCAGCACGTTGAAGGCGACCTGGCGGTCGAAGAAACGCGGCTCCAACGGACGGGCATTGAGCAACTCGGCCGTTTGCCGCGCAAGCTCGTTGACTGCCTCACGGCCTTGAGCCGATACCGCCAAAGACGCCACCACCTGAACATGCTCGATGTCCAGCAAATGCTTGATCGGGGCCAGGGTGGCGGCGACGGCCACGGCTCCTGAACAGGGGCTTGTGATCAGCGCGGGCCGCTTGAGCCCCGCCACTTGCTCGGCGTTGGCTTCTGGAACGACAACCAGGGCGTTGTCCAGGGCACCGGACAGGTCGATGACGGTGCAGCCCGCTTGCACAGCTCGGGCGGCGAAGCTGCGGCTGACCGCGGCACCGGCTGCAAAGAACGCCAGCTTGACCTGCCCGAAATCGAACCCCTCGACTTCACGTACCTTGAGCTTCTTCCCGGCGAACATCACGCTGCTGCCCGCCGACTCGATGCTGGCGAGCAGATGCAGGGTGGCGACCGGGAAATCCAGCTCTTCGAGAATCTGGACCAACGCCTCACCGACGCTGCCGGTGGCACCGACGACGGCGATATCGAATGAAGGTTTCATATTGCAGGCTGCCTCTGGCGAAACGGGAGCGGCACTTTACCCGCATTACACAAGCGAGGCCAACGCCGACCCGTCGCAGGTAGTCGCCACCTGCCTGTACGCAGCCTCGTATCCCCTGCCACCTTCACCGCGCGCCTCAAAATAAAAAACCCGCGCTGGGAGCAGCGCGGGTTCGGGTACAGATGGGGCCGTATCAACGTTCCAGCAGGATCCGCAGCATACGACGCAGCGGTTCGGCAGCGCCCCACAGCAGTTGGTCACCTACCGTGAACGCCCCCAGGTACTGGGAACCCATGTTCAGCTTGCGCAGACGACCAACCGGAATGTTCAACGTGCCGGTCACCTTGGTGGGGGTCAGTTCCTGCATGCTGATTTCGCGCTGGTTGGGTACCAGCTTCACCCAAGGATTATGCTGGCTGATCATGCCTTCGATGTCGGCGATCGGCACGTCCTTGTTCAGCTTGATGGTCAGCGCCTGGCTGTGGCAACGCATTGCACCGATGCGCACGCAGATGCCATCCACCGGAATCGGGTTCTTGAAGCGACCCAGAATCTTGTTGGTTTCGGCCTGCGCCTTCCATTCTTCGCGGCTCTGGCCGTTGGGCAACTCCTTGTCGATCCAGGGGATCAAGCTGCCGGCCAATGGGACGCCGAAGTTTTCAGCCGGGTAGGCATCGCTGCGCATGGCTTCGGCCACTTTACGGTCGATGTCGAGGATGGCGCTGGCCGGGTTGGCCAGGTCCTCGGCGACCGCCGCATGGGTGGCACCCATCTGCTTGATCAGCTCGCGCATGTTCTGCGCCCCTGCACCGGACGCTGCCTGGTAGGTCATGGCGCTCATCCAGTCCACCAGACCGGCCTCGAACAACCCGCCAAGGCCCATCAGCATCAGGCTGACCGTGCAATTGCCGCCGATGAAGTTGCGGGTACCGGCATCAAGCTGGTGGTCGATGACCTTGCGGTTGACCGGGTCGAGCACGATGACCGCATCATCCTGCATCCGCAGGGACGAGGCCGCATCGATCCAGTAGCCCTGCCAGCCTGCTTCGCGCAGCTTGGGGAACACTTCATTGGTGTAGTCGCCGCCCTGGCAAGTCAGGATCACGTCGAGGGTCTTGAGCTCTTCGATGGAATACGCGTCCTTGAGCGGCGCGGTATCCTTGCCCACGTTCGGGCCCTGGCCACCAATATTGGAGGTGGTGAAGAACACGGGCTCGATAAGGTCGAAATCCTGCTCCTCCAGCATTCGCTGCATGAGCACGGAACCAACCATGCCGCGCCAACCGATCAGACCTACACGTTTCATCGCAACTACACCTTTGCTAAAAGTGGGCCGCCATCGGGATTGGGGATGGCGGGCCAGAGAGATTACAGATTCCGCAGCGCTGCGACTACTGCGTCGCCCATTTCCTGCGTGCCGACCTTGCGGCAGCCCTCGGAGAAAATGTCGCCAGTGCGCAAGCCCTGGTCGAGCACCAGGCTGACAGCCTGCTCGATGGCCTCGGCAGCAGCCGACTGGTCGAAGCTGTAGCGCAGCATCATCGACACGGACAGGATGGTGGCCAACGGGTTGGCGATGCCTGCTCCGGCGATATCCGGCGCCGAGCCGTGGCAGGGCTCGTACATGCCCTTGTTGTTGGCATCCAGCGACGCCGATGGCAGCATGCCGATGGAACCGGTCAGCATGGAAGCTTCATCCGACAGGATGTCGCCGAACATGTTGTCGGTCACCATGACGTCGAACTGCTTCGGTGCGCGCACCAGCTGCATCGCCGCGTTGTCGACGTACATGTGGCTCAGTTCCACATCCGGGTAATCCTGTGCCACGCTCTCGACCACTTCCCGCCACAGCTGACTGGAAGCCAGAACGTTGGCCTTGTCCACCGAGCACAGTTTCTTGCCACGCACCCGGGCCATGTCGAAACCGACGCGGGCGATACGCCGCACTTCGCTTTCGCTGTAGGGCAAGGTGTCATAGGCCTGGCGCTCGCCACCTTCAAGCTCGCGCTGACCACGTGGGGCACCGAAGTAGATGCCGCCGGTCAGCTCGCGAACGATGAGGATGTCCAGGCCAGAGACGATTTCCGGCTTGAGCGAGGACGCATCGGCCAGCTGCGGATAGAGAATGGCCGGGCGCAGGTTGGCAAACAGCCCCAGTTGCGAGCGGATCTTCAGCAGGCCGCGCTCAGGACGAATGTCACGCTCGATCTTGTCCCACTTGGGACCGCCTACGGCGCCGAGCAGCACGGCATCGGCCTGGCGTGCACGCTCCAGGGTTTCATCGGCCAGCGGCACCCCGTGCTTGTCGATGGCTGCGCCACCGATCACGTCATGGGTCAGGCTGAGGTCGAGCTGGTACTTGTCATTGGCCAACTCCAGCACCTTGACGGCTTCGGCCATGATTTCAGGACCGATGCCATCACCCGGAAGAATCAAAATCTGCTTGCTCATGCTTTCCTCTATGCATTCACGCAGCGCGGCGAATCGGGCCGCGCCGAAAAAGGCTTAACGTTCTGCCCACAGCACCAGCACATCCGTGCTGAACGAGCCATCGGCCTCGATCTGGTAATACTGCCGTACTTCTTCGCCCATGGCTTGCTGCAGTTCGCGGATGGCCAGGCGCATCGGCTCAGGGGTGCGCATGCGCTCGACCCAACTGCCGAATTCCAGGCGCAGTGACTGCCGGGCATGACTGCGAACACGCAGGCCAGCCTCGCTGACCTGGCGCTGCCACTGGGCAGCAGAGTAATTGCGAACATGACTGGTGTCGCGCAGCACTTCTACCGCTTGCAGGTACGTGTCCAGCAGCGGGCTACCAGGCGACATGACGTCGATGAATGCCGCCACGCCGCCCGGCTTGAGCACGCGGCGCACCTCGCGCAGCGCCAGGCCCAGGTCGCTCCAGTGATGGGCTGAGTAGCGGCTGAACACATAGTCGAACGACGCATCGGCAAATGGCAGCGATTCTGCCGCGCCACGCTCGGTCATGATATTGGTCAGCGCGCGATCGGCGGCAGCGTTGGCGACGACGTCCAGCATGGACTGGGAAAGGTCGTACGCGACCACCTGCGCCACCAGCGGCGCAACCTGGAAGCTGACGTGACCTGCCCCGCAGCCCAGGTCCAGCACGCGTGCATCGCCCTGCCCCTGCAACTCGGCCTGCAACAGCGCGAACTCGCTGCCTTGAGCATGCACGGCGCTGCTGAGGTAGGCACCCGCCTGATCGCCAAATTGGCGCTGAACCACATCGGTATGCTGTGTACGAGTCATTGGGATGTCCTGGTGATGGAGGAGTTGCCGATACGGGATCGACCATGGCGGCAGTGGTACAGGCTGTCGCCAGAGAGCGTGGGCGATCCGGCTTGCACCGACCTGCTGGCAAGCAGGCCGGTGAGCGCGTTCGCTTCAGTCAGGCGTCACGGAACAGCCAGGGTTGCGCAGCACGGTGCTTGCCCTCGAACGCCTTGATCGCATCGCTGTCCTGCAGGGTCAGGCCAATGTCGTCCAGGCCATTGAGCAGGCAATGCTTGCGGAATGCGTCGATCTCGAAGTGCAGCACCTTGCCGTCCGGACGTGTCACCGCCTGGGCCTGCAGGTCGATGGTCAGCTGGTAACCTGGCGCGGCTTCTACCTGCTTGAACAGCTCATCGACTTCTTCATCGCTGAGGATGATCGGCAGCAAGCCGTTCTTGAAGCTGTTGTTGAAGAAGATATCGGCAAAGCTTGGCGCGATGATGCTCCGAAAGCCGTACTCGTCCAGGGCCCAGGGGGCATGCTCACGGCTGGACCCGCAACCGAAGTTCTCGCGCGCCAACAACACGCTGGCGCCTTGATAGCGCGGATGATTGAGCACGAATTCTTCGTTTACCGGGCGCTTGCTGTTGTCCTGATAGGGCTGGCCTACGTCCAGGTAACGCCACTCGTCGAACAGGTTGGGGCCAAAGCCTGTGCGCTTGATCGACTTCAAGAACTGCTTGGGGATGATCTGGTCGGTATCGACGTTGGCACGGTCCAACGGCGCAACCAGGCCTATGTGCTGAGTGAAAGCTTTCATGCTGCGCTCCCTTGGATCAACTCGCGGACATCGATGAAGTGGCCGGTGACGGCGGCCGCGGCGGCCATGGCCGGGCTCACCAGGTGCGTGCGGCCACCTGCGCCCTGACGACCTTCGAAGTTACGGTTGGAGGTGGATGCACAGTGCTCGCCGCTTTCCAGCCGATCCGGGTTCATGGCCAGGCACATCGAGCAGCCTGGCTCGCGCCATTCGAAGCCGGCTTCGACGAATATCTTGTCCAGGCCTTCACGCTCGGCCTGAGCCTTCACCAGGCCCGAGCCGGGAACGACGATGGCTTGCTTGACGCTGCTCGCCACCTTGCGGCCCTTGGCGATCTGCGCTGCCGCGCGCAGGTCTTCGATGCGCGAATTGGTGCACGAGCCGATGAACACGCGATCCAGGTGGATATCGGTGATCGCCTGGTTGGCCTTCAGGCCCATGTACTTCAGGGCGCGCTCAATGGAGCCACGCTTGACCAGGTCGGCTTCGGCAGCCGGGTCCGGCACCCGCTGGTCGACGGCAAGCACCATTTCTGGCGAGGTACCCCAGCTGACCTGCGGCTTGATCTGCGTGGCATCGAGTTCGACCACGGTATCGAAAACGGCATCCTCATCGGACACCAGGTCTTTCCACGCCTGGACAGCACGCGTCCACTGCTCGCCCTTGGGCGAGTAAGGGCGGCCTTCGACATAAGCGATGGTGGTGGCATCGGTGGCCACCAAGCCAACACGGGCACCGGCTTCGATGGACATGTTGCAGATGGTCATGCGGCCTTCCATCGACAGCTCGCGAATGGCACTGCCCGCGAACTCCATCGCGTGACCGTTGCCACCGGCAGTGCCGATCTTGCCGATCACCGCCAGGACGATGTCCTTGGCCGTGACACCCGGCGGCAGCTGGCCTTCGACGCGCACCAGCATGTTCTTCATCTTCTTGGCCACCAGGCACTGGGTAGCCAGTACGTGTTCGACCTCGGAGGTGCCGATGCCGTGGGCCAGCGCACCGAAGGCGCCGTGGGTGGAGGTGTGTGAGTCGCCGCAGACCACGGTCATGCCTGGCAAGGTAGCGCCTTGTTCGGGGCTGATGACGTGGACGATGCCCTGGCGCTCGTCGTTCATCTTGAATTCGACGATGCCGTATTCATCACAGTTCTCGTCGAGGGTCTGCACCTGCAGGCGCGACACCTGGTCGACAATGGCTTCGATCCCGCCCTTGCGCTCCGGGGTGGTCGGCACGTTGTGGTCGGGCGTGGCGATGTTGGCATCGATACGCCATGGCTTGCGCTTGGCCAGGCGCAGCCCTTCGAAAGCCTGCGGCGAGGTCACTTCATGGATGATGTGACGGTCGATGTAGATCAAGGACGAGCCGTCATCACGGCGCTTGACCTCGTGGGCTTCCCAGAGTTTGTCGTAGAGCGTTTTGCCAGCCATCAGACTGTTCCTCATCAGCGTCTTTCTATGCCAAAGACCCCTTGGCTTGTATGGGCGATGCTAGGGGGTTAGAGTGAATAACTCAAATTCATAATTTTTATCCTTTGGATAACCGAAAGGAATTCTCCCAATGGACTTGGCCAATCTCAGTGCATTTATCGCCATTGCGGAAACCGGCAGCTTTTCCAGTGCAGCCGAGCGCCTGTACCTGACCCAGCCTGCCGTCAGCAAGCGCATTGCTGGCCTGGAGCAGCAGTTGAGCACACGGTTGTTCGACCGCCTGGGCCGCGAGGTGACATTGACCGAAGCCGGGCGTGCACTGCTTCCCAGGGCCTACCAAATTCTCAACGTGCTTGAGGATACCCGACGGGCGCTGACCAATTTGTCAGGGGAAGTGGGGGGGCGGTTGACCCTGGCCACAAGCCACCACATCGGCCTGCACCGTCTTCCCCCATTATTGCGGGCTTTCACCCGCCAATACCCGGCAGTGGCGTTGGATATTCAGTTTCTGGATTCGGAACAGGCCTACGATGAGATTCTGCATGGTCGTGCCGAACTGGCGGTCATTACCCTCGCACCTGAGCCCCACCCCCTGATCAACGCGGTACCGGTATGGCAGGACGCGCTGGATTTCGTAGCCGCCCCCGAGCACCCATTGGCCAACAACGACGCCGTTACCCTTGCCGATGTGTCTTGCCACCCTGCGGTGTTTCCAGGAGGCAATACGTTCACCCACCACATTGTCCAGCGTCTGTTCGAAAGCCAAGGCCTGACACCGAACATCGCCATGAGCACCAACTACCTGGAAACCATCAAGATGATGGTATCGATCGGTCTGGCCTGGAGCGTGCTGCCGCGCACGATGCTTGACGACCAGGTGGCACCCATCGCCTTGCCCGGCATTGGGTTGTCCCGCCAGCTAGGCTACATTCTGCACACCGAGCGGACCCTGTCCAACGCCGCCAAGGCGTTCATGGCCCTGCTCGATGGCCATGCCGCAAGCGTCTGAACAGCCGTCTGCCCGGCCCCTTCAAGGATGTGCCCCATGCCAAAGGTCTGGTAACCATGCCCAAATCAGCAAACCGCTTCATGCGCCTGCCGCGAATCCATGCGGCAGACCCCGAGGCGTCGGAGCAGGCCTGGCAGAGTGCGCCGCAGCTGTTGGCCGCCTTGAATGGTGCGCGCCTGGGTGCGTGGCTTTGGGATATTGAAAGCGGCCGGGTAAGCTGGTCCCGGGGCACCCAGGCCCTGTTCGGTTTCGACCCGCTGCGCGCCCTGCCCGGAGACATCGATTACCTGGACCTGCTTGCCGAAGAGGACCGCGCGCGAACACGCAAGGCGTTCCAGGCGGTGTTCGATGGCGAACCGGTAGGGCGGGCCATGCGCCACCGCATTCGCTGGCCAGACGGCAGCCTGCATTGGCTGGAGATCAATGGCAGCCTGACCTGCGACCCGCACGGCAGGCCGCAGATGATTGGGGTGGTACGCGAGATCACGCGCCAGCGCGAGCGGGAAACTGCGCTGATGAACTCTGAAAAGCGCCTTGCCACCCTCTTCCACCTGAGCCCCAATGCCATCTTGTTGACCCGACGTCACGACGGCATGATCTTCGAAGTCAATCGGCACTTCGAGGATACATTCGCCTGGCCCGCCAGCCAGGTCATCGGCCGTACCAGCGTGGCGTTGGGGTTGTGGGCCGACGCCGCGCAACGCCAGCACATGCTCGATTCTTCGCGCCTGAACAGCGGCCCGCTGACCATGGAGGTGCAGTTTCGCGGCAGCGACGGCAAGGTCCACGACGGCATCCTTTGCACCCAGGGCATCGAGCTTGAAGGCACCACCTATCAACTCAGTACCTTCGTCGACACCACCGAGCGAAAGCGCGCGGATCTTGCCCTCAAGGACAGCCAGGAGCGCCTGGACCTTGCGCTGGATTCGGCCCAGCTAGGCACGTGGGACTGGCACATTCCCAGCGGCATGCTCTACGGCTCGGCCCGGGCTGCACAATTGCACGGGCTGCCGCCAGTAGCCTTTCACGAGTCCTTCGATGCGTTTTTCGAAGGCGTTCCGGAACAGGAACGCCTCTCCATGCGCAAGGCCTACAGCAGCCTGCGCGAAGGGCCGGCTGGCAATTATCAGTTCACCTACCGGGTACAGTTGGAGAATGGCGTTTCGCGGTATATCGAAAGCCGTGCGCGCTTGTATCGCGACGATCACGGCAACCCTCTGCGCATGGCCGGCACCCTGCTCGACATCACCGACCAGGTTGAGCGCGAGCTTCGCCTGAGTGCCTCGGAGGAAAAGTTTGCCAGCCTGTTTCAAGTCAGCCCCGACCCTATCTGCGTCACGCGCCAGGACACGGGACAGTTCATCGAGATCAACCCCGCCTTCACCCATACCTTCGGCTGGACGACCGAGCAGTTGATCGGCCGCACGGCTCAAGAAATAGGCTTGTGGGCCGAATCGGCCCTGCGTGCGCACCGCATCGAACGGGTCATCCGCGAGCAGGCCCTGAGCAATGTTGCGTTGGTCGTCCATCACCGCAGTGGCGACGCCTTGACCTGCCTGATCTCCAGCCGCCTGATCACAGTGGACGGCCAACCCTGCAGCGTCACCACGCTGCGCGATATCACCCAACAGCAGCGGGCAGAGGCAGCGCTCAAATCCAGCGAAGAGAAATTTGCCAAGGCGTTTCACTCAAGCCCGGACGCCATCACCATCACTGAATGCGCAACCGGGCGTTACCTGGAAATCAACGACGGTTTCTGCCGGTTGACCGGATACTCGGCGGGCGAGGTCGTCGGGCGCACCGTTTTCGACATCGGCATCTGGACCGATGCGCAACAGCGAACCACCCTGCTGGCCGAACTGCGCGAGCATGGCCGGGTACACCACCGAGAAATGCTGGGGCGCAACAAGCGCGGCGATCTCCTGACGGTAGAGGTGTCCGTGGAGCAGATCCTGCTCAACGACGTGCAGTGCCTGCTGATGACCGCGCGGGACGTCAGCCAACTGAAACACGCCCAGGCACAGATCCGTCACCTTGCCTACCACGACCCGCTGACCAATCTTCCGAACCGTGCTCTGCTGATGGAGCGGCTGGGTCAGCAGATCGCCTTGCTCAAGCAGCGCAATCTGCGCGGCGCCCTGCTTTTCCTCGATCTGGACCATTTCAAGCACATCAACGACTCGCTGGGCCATCCTGTCGGTGATGCGGTGCTCAAGATCATCACGGCCAGACTAGAGGCCAGTGTACGTGTAGAGGATACCGTGGCACGGCTGGGCGGTGACGAGTTCGTGGTACTGCTCAGCGGCCTGGAAGGCGATCGTGATGAGGTCGAGGATACGGTTCGCCAGTTGGCTGACACCCTACGCGCGCTGCTGGCCCAGCCCATGTCACTCGACGGCCAACGCCTGCAGGTGACCCCCAGCATTGGCGTGGCCTTGATCCCGGACCACGGCACAACGCCTGCCGACCTGCTCAAACGCGCCGACATCGCGCTTTACCGCGCCAAGGACTCCGGGCGCAATACGACTCAACTGTTTCATGCCAGCATGCAGAAGGCGGCCAGCGAACGCCTGCGCATGGAGAGTGATCTACGCCTGGCGCTGGCCCGTGGCGAAATGGCCTTGCATTACCAACCGCAGGTCGACGCCCGCGACAACCGGATCGTCGGTGCCGAGGTGCTGCTGCGCTGGCACCACCCTCAACTCGGCCAGCAGTCGCCGGGCCAGTTCATTCAGGTCCTTGAGGAAAGCGGGTTGATTCTGGAGGTGGGCAATTGGGTACTCGATGAGGCTTGCGTTGCCTGCGCCCACCTGCTGGCCGACGGCTTGATAGATGCCGACGATTTCAGCCTGTGCGTCAACATCAGCCCGCGGCAATTTCGCCAGAAAGATTTTGTTGGCCGCGTCCTGCGCAGCCTCGACGACAGTCAGTTGCCCAGGAAACTGCTCAAGCTCGAGATCACCGAAGGTATCGTCATTCAGAACCTGGAAGACACCATTGCCAAGATGCGGGAGTTGCAAAGCCACGGGGTAACGTTTGCCATGGACGACTTTGGCACGGGGTATTCCTCGCTGACCTACCTCAAACGCCTGCCCGTCGATGCACTGAAGATTGACCAGACATTCGTCCGTGACGTAACGATAGACCCCAACGATGCTGAAATCGTCCGCGCCATCGTCGCCATGGCGCTTAGCCTTGGGCTTGCGGTAATCGCCGAGGGCGTAGAGCTGACCGAACAGCTGGCGTTTCTGGAAAAACTGGGGTGTCACCTGTACCAGGGCTACCTGCACAGCCGGCCTTTGCCGCTACAGGCGTTCCGGCGACTGTTGCAAGCGCCCTGAAGTGACCGCGCGCCTGCACAACGCAAGAAGGGCACCCTGGGGTGCCCTTCTTGGTGATGCGCTGGATCAGTTCAGCGCGGGTTGCTCGCCGTTGATTGGGATGCGCTTGGCCTTGGCTTCTTCAGGCACGATACGCAGCAGATCGATGCTAAGCAGACCGTTGGCCAAGCCCGCTGCCTTGACCTCGATGTGGTCAGCCAGGCGGAAGGAGAGCTTGAAGGCGCGCTGGGCAATGCCCTGGTGCAGGTATGTCACTTCTGCCGAGCCATTGTCACGCTTGCCACCGGTCACGGTGAGCACGCCTTTTTCGACCTGAAGGTCGAGATCCTCTTCCTGGAAACCAGCCGCGGCAACCACGATGCGGTACTGGTCATCACCGTGCTTTTCCACATTGTAGGGCGGGTAGCTGCTACCAGCCTCATTACGTGCCGCGGATTCGAACAGGTCATTGAAGCGGTCGAAACCAACGGAGTGGCGGAACAGTGGTGCAAGAGAGAAAGCGGTAGTCATGGTCATAACTCCTGAGATATCAGCAAGTAAGTCATTACGCGACCCGAATTCGGCATCGCGTACTCAAGAGATAAGGTCCATCAAGGCGCTTTCAAGGGCCGTGCAAAAAAAAATTTCGCCTGTGCCAGGTGGTCACGCCACCTGCGCTTGATCTGCCGTCGACGCCACGCCAAGCAAGCGCCCGATGCGCGCGCAGTCATCTTCGCGGCGCAGCTCGGCGAACAGCAGCACGGCCTCAGGGTAGCTGCGCGTCAACATGGCGACCCATTGCTTCATTCGTCCCGGGGCGTATCGGGGTGATAGTTTGGCCTGGGCTTGAAGCCAGAACGCCTGAAGTAGCGGCAGCAATTGCTCCCAACCCATGGCCTGGTAGGGCGTTCCGGCATTGGCTGCGGCAATCTGCACACCCAGGTCAGGGCGAGAAACCAGGCCACGCCCCAGCATGATGTGCTCAGCGCCGCTGACTTCCCGGCAGCGACGCCAGTCGTCGACCGTCCATATCTCGCCATTGGCGAACACCGGCACCTTGACCACGTCCTGCACGCGCGCCACCCACTCCCAGTGCGCGGGCGGCTTGTAGCCTTCAACCTTGGTCCGGGCATGTACCACCAAATGGGCCGCCCCGCCCTCAGCCAGGGCCACGCCACAGTCCAGCGCCCCATCCGGGGTGTCGAAACCCAGGCGCATCTTGGCGGTGACGGGGATCGCGGCAGGCACCGCGCGCCGGACCTCGCGGACAATGGCGTGGAGCAACTCAGGCTCCTTGAGCAGCACCGCCCCACCCCGGGACTTGTTCACCGTCTTGGCGGGGCAGCCAAAGTTGAGGTCGATGACCGGGGCGCCCAGCTCGCAGGCCAATGCAGCGTTATCGGCAAGGCACGCTGGGTCGGACCCCAGCAGTTGCACGCGCATGGGCACGCCTGCCGCCGTATGCGCGCCGTTGCTCAGCTCGGGGGCCAATTTATGGAACGAGGAGGCTGGCAGCAGGCGATCACAGACGCGGATGAATTCACTGACGCACCAATCGACGCCGCCTACGCGGGTCAGTACGTCTCGCAGAATGTTGTCGACCAGCCCCTCCATGGGGGCCAGGGCAATTTGCATGGAATGATCTCGGCGCAAAAGGCGGCAGTCTAGCAAAATTTAGGCGTGCTTCAGGCGGGCATCAGCGCTGGCCCGTAGCCGTCCAGAAATTCGGCAGGCATGCGCTTGGGTTTGCCAGTAGACAGCTCGATACACGCAAAGGTGGTCCGGGCGCGAAGCAAGGTCATCCCATCACGCGCACGACGCAGCTGAAACCGTCGGGTCATGCGCAGACGCTGATCCCAGTCGACGATCCAGGTGGCTAACTCCAATTCGTCACCTTCGTAAGCGGCGGCGAGGTAATCGATTTCGTGACGGACCACCGCCATGGCGCGATCAAGCAGGCGATACGCCGCAAGGTCCAACCCCAGGCGTTGGGAATGTCGCCAGGCGCAACGTTCTAGCCAAGTGACGTAGACGGCATTGTTGGCATGCCCCAGTCCATCGATGTCTTCGCTGCCGACAAGCACGTCGATTATGAAAGGTGTGGGCAGGTCCCAGCTCATGTTCATGTCCCATGGGGCAAAAAGGGAATTTAGCAGTGAGCGGACCAGAAATGTCCACCCCAGAAGGAAGAGCGGCGTTAGGGATTTTTTAGTAGAAAAAACAAAAGGCCCATTCAATATGCGAATGAGCCTTTAAAGTCCCGCAAAACGCGGGTAAACGTGGCGTCCCCTAGGGGACTCGAACCCCTGTTACCGCCGTGAAAGGGCGGTGTCCTAGGCCACTAGACGAAGGGGACGTAACCTTCGCAAAAGTCTGCAATGCAAACCCTGGCAGTAATTGGTGGAGCTAAGCGGGATCGAACCGCTGACCTCCTGCATGCCATGCAGGCGCTCTCCCAGCTGAGCTATAGCCCCAGATTTCTAGCCTCGCGGCCCAGCAATGTCGAAACACTGCTTGTGTAAAACTGG
>Ga0302349_1001176_pt1 | contig 22136 bp, 18 predicted proteins | sample PhyAR1_FD_202176 | JGI IMG/M metagenome (GOLD analysis project Ga0302349, IMG submission 202176) | Leaf surface microbial communities from alfalfa plants in UC Gill Tract Community Farm, Albany, California, United States - DLSL A.R1... | ecosystem: Host-associated > Plants > Phyllosphere >...
CTCCCTCAGGGAGAGGGCCGGGGTGAGGGTGCTGCCCTTCCCCCTCTCCCTCAGGGAGAGGGCCGGGGTGAGGGTGCTGCCCTTCCCCCTCTCCCTCAGGGAGAGGGTCGGGGTGAGGGTGCTGCCCTTCTCCCTCTCCCTCAGGGAGAAGGTCGGGGTGAGGGTGCTATCTTTTCGTTACGCGACCCCCAAATGCTCCCACACCTGCGCCAGCGGCATTGTCGCCAGCGCCACCTTCTCATCCGCTGCGCCGTACCACACGTGCAGCGTCTCCTCGCGGATCAGCGCCCCGCAGGTAAACACCACGTTGCCGAAAAATCCTTCGCGTTCATACGGCGCGACCGGCTCCAGCAACGGCACCGGGGATTTCGCCAGAATCACCGTCGGGTCGTTCAGATCCAGCAGCAGCGCGCCCAGGCAGTAGCGCTGATCCGCATCCACACCGTGATAAATCTCCAGCCAGCCGCGATCGGTTTTCAGCACCGGTGCGCCGCCACCCGATTTGCGGCAGTCCCACGCGTCGCCAGAACGCCCTAACAAATGACGATGGTTGCCCCAGTGCAGCATGTCCGGCGACTCGCAGATCCAGATTTCCGGGTGACCGAAGTGGCAAGGAGCCGGACGCGTCAGCGCCTGGTATTTGCCGCCCACTTTCTCCGGGAAGAAACAGACGTCGCGGTTATCCGGGCACAGAATCAGCCCCTTTTTCTCCACCGTCACAAAATCGCGCGTCGTGGCGAGCGCCGTGGAAATGCCGAGCGAGGAAACCGCCGAATAATTGATGTACCAGAGATCGTCGATCCGCGTAATGCGCGCATCCTCGCAGCCAAACTCTTCATACTGCGTGTCAGCGACGATAAACGGCTGGCGATCGATGCGGTAATTCACCCCGTCAGCGCTTCGCGCCAGCCGCAGGTGCGACATCGAGGTCAGCCAGACCTGCGCCGGATCGCTTTTTAACACGATGACGCGCGGATCGCTGAAGTCATAGCGCTCGTCGCTGCGATCGAACGTTCGCGTCGTCACCGTCCATCCCTGCGATCCTTTCGCCAGCAGCGGCACCACGATCTGCTGCGGATCGGCGTTGATCACGCTCTCCGCCACGCGCAGCAGCAGCACGATCTCGCCGTTATGCTCCGTGACGCCGGTGTTGAACACGCACTCCACCTTAAAGTTCGGCTGTGAAGGAACCACATCAGCCGGAACGATCAGCGGGTTTTTACTGTGCCTTTCCATGACAACTCCTTTTAATGAAAAACTGATTTTTACCGATCCACAGCGCGTCTTCGCCGTACAGCATCTCACCTTCGATGTGCTGCCACGGGTTGCGAACGGGCGCGCCAAAGTTAATCGCCACCCACACCTGCTCATCCGGCGTGGCGCGGCTAAACCAGAGGCAGGCCTCGGTCAATTCAAGCGTGGTGTATTGCCCGTGACGCAGCGCCGGGGTGTCATTACGCAGGGCAATCAGTTGCCGGTAATCATCCCGCAATGACGCATCGCCTTCCTCCCAGGCAAGCGGCGCGCGAGACGCATCGCGGGAGTGTTCCAGCGCCACCGCCAGCGCCTGTTCTGCGGTCATGCCCGCCTCAAGCGCGGTCTGGTAATGGGTGCGGCCCTGCACATCGACGATCTGCTCAAGGCTCTGCGCGACAAAATCGGTCATGCCGAACTCTTCGCCCTGGAAGATAAACGGCACGCCGTGCGCGGTGAGTTGCAGCGCCAGCACAGCACGGGCGCGATCCACATCGCGCGCACTCTCACCGAAGCGGCTGATCATGCGGGGCATATCGTGGCTTGAGAAAAACAGCGTCGGCGGGCCGGGCTGCCGCTCGCGCATTGCCGTCAGTTCAGCAAACAGGCGCGAGGCGTCGAAAGTTTTCTGGCTGCCAAGGTTGAAGTTGAACACCACGTCCATCAGATCCGCTCCCTGGTAGCGGCGGATCACCTCCAGATCGTCACTGCCGATCTCCCCAATCAGGAAAAACTCCCCGCGCTGGCGCACATAGCGGCACAGCCGTTGTAACGCCCGGATGATCCCTGGCTGATTGACGTCGTGCGCGTGGCGCTGCTCGCCATTTTCCATCGGGTTATCCGCCAGCACGCCGTCGGTGGTGAGGAAGTTAATGACGTCAAAGCGAAAGCCGTCCACGCCCTGGGCGATCCAGAAGTCGATCACCCGGTGAATTTCCCGCTCCACCTGCGGATTCGCCCAGTTCAGATCCACCTGTTGCGGGGCGAATTTATGGTAGTAAAACTCGCCGGTATCCGGCTCCGGCGTCCAGGCGCTGCCTGAGAAAAACGACTGCCAGTTATTTGGCTGGCGGGAAAAGATAAAGTAGTCGCGGTACGGGCTGGCGGGGTTATTCCACGCGTCCTGAAACCACGGATGTTCCGACGAGACGTGATTGACCACCAGATCGATAATCACCCGGATGCCGCGCGCATGGCAGCCCGCCACCACGCGGCGGAAGTCGCCCATATCGCCAAAGCGCGGGTCAATGGCGCAGTAGTCGCTGATGTCATAGCCGTTATCCACCAGCGGCGACGGGTAGAACGGCGTGATCCACACCGCGCCCACGCCCAGCGCCGCCAGATGATCGAGTCTGGTCAACAGCCCGGGGAAATCCCCGCGCCCGTCGCCGTTGCCATCGCAAAACGACGGCAGATAAATTTGATAGCAGACGCTCTCCTGCCACCAGGGAATCGGTTTCACATCAATCTCCTTATTTCAGCGATAACGACATGCCCTGCAGGAAATATTTCCTGAACAGCATAAACAGCACCAGCACCGGCAGCATCTGCACCACTGCGCCCGCCAGCACCGGGCCAAGATAGATCCCGTAGGATTTACTGAAGGTGGCGAGCAGCACCGAGAACGGCATTTTTGCGGCGTCGCGCATCACAATCAGCGGCCAGAGGAAGTTGTCCCAGGCGCTGGAAAAGGTGAACAGCGCGACAATCGCCAGGATCGCTTTATTCAGTGGCATCATCACATGGCGCAGAATTCCCCACAGGCTGGCGTGATCGAGGCGGGCGGCGTAAAGGTAGTCATTCGGCGTGCCTTTGAAGCTCTGCGAAACCATAAAAATCCCCCACGCGCTCATCGCATACGGCAGGATCATCGCGCTGTAGCTATTAATCAGCCCCAGTTCGCGCATCAGCACAAACTGCGGAATGATGAACATAAAGGCCGGGAACACCATCTGCACGATCAGCAGGTTTTTAAAGCCGTTTTTGCCGCGAAAATCGGTTTTCGCCACCGCATACCCCACCAGCATCGAGGTCACGGTGACGCAGGCGGTGATGGTCAGGGAAACGAACAGCGAGTTAAACAGGGTGCGTAAAAACGGCTTATCGGCGCGGTTGCTGTTATCAAACAGAAACTGATAATTGGCCCACGAAAAATCGCCGGAAAAGAGATCGGTGGTGTAAATCTGCGCCGTGGGTTTCAGCGAGGCGATGACCATCCAGATAAACGGATACAGCCAGGTCAGCGCCAGTAAAAACATCGCCGCATGAATAAGCAGACTCAGGGGAGCGTGTTTTTTCATTCAGACAATCTCTATATTTTTTTCGAACAGTTTGCGGAAAAGCCAAATCACCATAAAACTGCACGCCGCCACAATAATCGACATGGCCGCCGCCTGCGTGGGCTTCATTTTCTGGAACGCCATCTCATACATCACCACCATCGGGCTGGTGGTACTGTCGAGCGGGCCGCCGCCGGTAATCAGATACGGCTCAGTGAAAATACTGAATGCAACGGTGATCGCCAGCACCATCACCATAACAATTTGCGCATTCATCATCGGCAGGGTAATGGCGTAGCTCTGTTTAAAGCGCCCGGTTTTATCCAGCAGCGCCGCGCTGTAAATATCATTGGGGATCGCCTGCATCCCGGAATAAAGGATCAATCCGTAATAGCCGACGAATTTCCACGTCACAATCAAAGCGATAGAGAGCATGGCGCAGTCGGGATCGGTAAACCACGGCACCGACACGCCAAACGTCTCTTTGAGGAACAGATTCACCGGGCCATATTCGCTAAACAGCTTTGAAAAGACGATGGAATAGGCCACGCCGGAGGAAATATTGGCGAGTAAAAAACTCAGGGCAATAAACGTTTTGCCGTATTTAATTCGCTTAAGCCCGGCGGCAAATAACAGCGAGGCGATAAAGACAATCGGCAAATAATAGAGCAGGAATCGCGCGACATTGAGCATCGATGTCCAGAACAGCTTATCGTTTATGACGTTAATCATATTTTGCAGGCCGCTAAACGACGGCGAGCCAATAAACTGCCACTGAGTGACGCTTAATACCACCAGCCAGCCCAGCGGATAAAACCAGAACAGCAGCGAATAGCCTATCCATGAGGAGGCCAGAAGGCCTCCGGTGCGTGAATCATATCCGGCCATAGATCCCTCTTACTTTTGCAGCAGGCCGTTGATCTCTTGTGCGGACTGGTCGAGCGCTTTCGCCGGATCGTCCTGTTTGAAGATCACCTGCTCCAGCATCTGCGTCATGCTGCGCTGGATCTCCGTGGTCTGCGTGGTGGCGACCGGCGGCAGGGCGACATCCACATACGAGGCGATCTCTTTTTCCAGCGGATTTTTGCTGAAGTAATCGACAAACAGCGGGTTGGTCAGCAGATCGGAACGTGCAGGCGGCATTCCGGTTAAGGTCAGCCAGGTCAGGTCGTGCTCCGCTTTGCTGTAAACCCACTGAATAAAGGCCCAGGCTTCCGTCTTGTGTTTACTGGTGCGGAATATCACCACGCCTTTACTGTCGCCAAAGGTGTGCGGGTGCGCGGTGCCTTTTTCGGTGAGCATCGGGCCGATTTTGATTTTTTGCAGCAATTCCGGCGATTCGGTGCGATAGCGGGCGATATCCCACGGTCCGCGCGCGGAACCCAGCACCTGCCCGGTTGCCAGCGGATCGTCTGCCGCCGTGAAATCGTAGCTGCTCCACTTATTGCTGAACACTTTGCCCATAAAGCTCAGCACTGCGTTGCCCGCGTCGTTATTAAACTGGGCTTTGTTATCGGCGATATAAGCCTGGCCGCCGCTTTGCGCGTAAAACAGCGGGATCAGATCAAACCAGCGCTCCCACCAGTTTTTGCCCGCCGTAAGCTGCATCACGTAGCCGTTGTTATCGGCGGCGCGGCGCTGTGCAAGGGTATAAATGTCGTTATAGGTGGTCGGCACCTGGTCAAAACCATATTGTTGCAGCAGGTCGCCGCGCCACCACCAGACAATCGGATTCACGTACAGCGGCAGGACGTGCTGCTTACCCTTTAACGTCCAGGCGGGCATGATGGCGTCCATATGGCGGTTTTTCACCACGTCAGCAAAACCGGGCATGGCGGAGAGATCTTCAATCTGGTCGATCTCCGCCAGCTGGCTGGCGAAACCGATAAAGATATTGCTGGAGATATCAGGTTCCGTTCCCGACGCCAGCGCGTTCATGATCGCTTCTTCTGAACTGCCCGCGACCGGGATCGCGGTGAATTCAACGGGGGTGTGGGAAGGGTCCTTGTTCCACTCCTTCACCATTTCATTCCAGAACGCTTCTTCATTGACCGTGGGGGTGACCCACATTTTGATCGGGGTTTTCGCCCCGCTGCTCGCCGTTGGTTTCTCTTCCCCGTCGCAGCCGACAATACAGATACTGAGAAGCGCCGACGCCGTCCATTTCGCTACTGTTGTAAGGTTCACGATAACTCTCCCTGACTCTTGTTAAGAGGTGTCCCTGGGACTGTCCTGCTCATGTGAGCGAGGCGTAAACTAGCACCTGATTTTTATGTTTAACGTTAAACACTTCACATTTTGCTTTTTGTTTAACGTTAAACTTAGCAACCGTGATCGCGCCCACTCTGTGTGTAAAAACTAAGTTAATGAGATGAAAAATAACAAGAAAATTACCACCAAATCCCTTGCGCAAACGCTCGGGATCTCGCATACCACGGTATCGAACGCGTGGAACAACCCTGAGAAGCTCTCTGCCCGGTTGCGCGAGCGCATTTTGCGTTATGCCGACGAAGTGGGCTTCAAAGGGCCGGACACCCTCGCGCGGGCATTGCGCACCGGCAAATCCGATACCATCGGCGTGATCTTTAACGACTCCATGAGCTACGTGTTTATCGATCCGCACGACATCAACCTGATGCGCGGCATCGCCACCCGGTGCGAAAAACAGCACATCAATCTGGTGCTGATCCCGCTGCAACAGCGCCAGCACGCGGGCATCGCGCCGCTCACCACGCTGGTGGACGGCTATATCCTGAACGCCACGCACAATAACGACGCCATTATTTTGCAGACGCTGGCGCGGCGGCTACCGGTGGTCACGCTGGATTTTCGCCTGCCCCAGTACAGCAGCGTCTCAATTGATAACGCCCGGGCGATGCAGGACATGACCCGCTATCTGCTCGGCAAGGGCCACCAGCACGTCGGGATCATCGCCTTCCCCGCCAGCACCGGTTCACTCGGTATGCGCGATCTCAGCGCGCCAGTGACCGGGGATAACGCCCTGATGGTCACGCGCGTCAACGCCTGTCGCGACACCCTCCTCGCTCATCAGATTGCGCCGGAACAGTGCTGGCTGTATGAAACCCGCCACGACGAAGAACACGGCGCGGAAGCGGCGCATGCCTTGCTGGCGGCGCACCCGGAAATCACCGCGTTGATTTGTTTGTCGGATCGCTTTGCTATCGGGGCCATGCAGCACTGCCAGCGGCGCAACATCGCCGTGCCGCAACAGGTGGCGATCACCGGCTTTGACGATCTTGCCGTGGAATCAGGCGGTCCGGCGCTGACCACCATCGCCCAGGATGCGGTGAAAAAAGGTGAGATTGCGGTTGAGCTTCTGTTAAACAACGGGCCGGTGACCCATTACGAGCTGGAACACCGGCTGATTATTCGCGAATCAGCCTGAGGAAATTAACCCACAAGGAGCAGTTTTATGGATGAACTGACGTGTTTTAAAGCCTATGACATTCGGGGCGAAGTGGGCGTGACGCTGACGCCGGAAATTGTGTTTCGCATTGGTCGCGCGTATGCCGCCTGGCTGCAACCGCGCCGGGTGGTGATTGGCGCAGATGTTCGAATAAGTTCTGATACGCTCAAAATGGCGCTGGCTGAAGGGCTGCGCGCGAGCGGCGTGGATGTGATTGATATCGGCATGTGCGGCACAGAAGAGATCTACTTCGCCACCCGCGAACTGGTGGCGGATGGCGGAATTGAAATCACCGCCAGCCACAATCCCGCCCAGGACAACGGCATGAAGCTGGTGCGTGAAGAGGCGCGCCCCATCAGCAACGATAACGGCCTGCTGGAGATTAAAGCCCTGGCGCAGCGCAACGACTTCCCGCCCGCTGCCCGCGTGGGTGACTATCTCGCGTTTGATCACCGCCCGGTGTGGGCCGCGCATCTGCTGCGCTATCTGACTCCCCGCGCGCTGCGCCCGCTGCGGGTGGTGGTCAATCCCGGCCACGGTACCGCAGGCCCGGCGCTGGATGTGCTGGAAGCTGCGCTGCGCGCCCGTGGCGTTAACGTGGAATTTATCCGCCTCTATCACCAGCCTGACGGACGCTTTCCCGCAGGCGTCCCGAACCCGATGCTCAAAGAAAACCGCAGCGCCACCCGTAACACGGTGCGCCTGAGAAACGCAGATTTTGGCGTGGCCTGGGACGGCGATTTCGACCGCTGTTTTTTCTTTGATGAGCACGGCGATTTTATCGAAAGCTATTATCTGGTCGGCCTGTTTGCAGAACACTTTATCCGCCAGTCGCCCGGCAGCACGGTGCTGCTCGATCCGCGTTTAACGTGGAATACGCAGGAAGTAGTGGCGAAATGCGGCGGACGGGCGGTGATCGGCAAAACCGGCCACGCCTTTATTAAAGCGCGGATGCGCGAGGAAGACGCGATTTACGGCGGCGAGATGAGCGGCCACCACTATTTCCGCGACTTCGGCTACTGCGACAGCGGCATGATCCCGTTCATCCTGATGCTAAGTATTCTCGGTCAATCCACGACCCCGCTTTCGCACTATATGGCACAGGCACAGCAGCGCTTTCCTGTTTCTGGCGAAATCAATCTGACGGTGGCGTCACCGGAGAAGGTGATTGAGCGCATCGCCACCCACTATTCGCCCGCGTGCGTTGAGCGCGATTCGCTCGACGGGCTGAGCATGGCCTTTAGCGACTGGCGTTTTAACCTGCGCGCCTCCAACACCGAACCGCTGTTGCGGCTGAACGTGGAAACGCGCGGCAACCCGGAACGGCTGGCGGAAAAAACCGCCGATCTACAGCAACTGATCGCCCACTATCAGGCATAAGAAAGGACGCCTCATGACTGCCCTGACCCTACGCCATATCCATAAAAAATATGAAAAATCGACCATCATTGAAAACCTGTCGCTCGATATCGCTTCCGGCGAATTTATCGTGCTGGTTGGTCCGTCCGGCTGCGGTAAATCGACGCTGCTGAAGATTATCGCCGGGCTGGAATCCCCCGACGGCGGCACGCTGCACATGGGTGAACAAGACGTCACCCAGCTTGCGGCGGGCAAACGCAATCTGTCGATGGTGTTTCAGTCCTACGCGCTCTATCCGCACATGACGGTGCGGGAGAATCTGGCGTTTGGCCTGAAGAACATCAAAACGCCTGCCGATGAAATTGACCGGCGGATTCAGGAAGCGGTGCGGATGCTGAAGCTCGACGAGATGCTCGACCGGCTGCCGCAAAACCTCTCCGGCGGGCAGCGTCAGCGCGTGGCGATTGGTCGCTCCATCGTCCAGCAGCCAGAGTTGTTTCTGTTTGACGAACCGCTCTCCAACCTCGACGCCGCGCTGCGCGTGGAGATGCGTCAGGAGATCCAGCAACTGCACAACACGCTGAATAACACCATGGTGTACGTCACCCACGATCAGGTCGAAGCGATGACCCTCGCGGATCGCATCGTGGTGCTTTACAAAGGCAAGATCGAGCAGGTTGGCACGCCGCTGGAGCTGTACAACACCCCGGCGAATCTGTTTGTCGCCGAGTTTATCGGCACGCCGAAGATCAATGTGTTTCCGGCGGTCTGGCACGACGGCGCGCTGCGCATTACTGACCGGGTGGCGATACCGCTCAGTCAGCCCCCGCAGGGCGTGAAGGAAGGTGATAAGCTGTTCGCCGCCCTGCGCCCGGAGCATGTGCAGTATGAAGGCGACGGCGGATTTACCTTCACCGCCCGCACAAAATTGTGCGAGTTGCAGGGCGATTCCACGCTGGTGTGGCTGGATCTCGACGGCCTGCCGCTGTGCCTGAAATCTTTCCGCCAGTTGAGCTTTGCGCAAGGGACGGCGCTGAGTGTGTCGATCGCTGAAAGGGATTTGCATTTGTTTGATAGTCTGGGGAAAAGGATGGGGTAGTTTGTGGCAACACCCTCACCCTAACCCTCTCCCTGAGGGAGAGGGGACAGATCGAGCGCGGACTGCCCTTCCCCCTCTCCCTCAGGGAGAGGGTCGGGGTGAGGGTGAAAGCGCCCCCTCCAGATCACTCCGGCAACAACCCCACAAAACACCGTTTCTTACGTGGCTCCGACATCAATTCATCCAGCTTTTCCACGCACGCCAGATAGTGCGGGGTTTCTTTATGCGCCAGCACCGCCGCTTCATCCTTGTACGCCTCGTAAATATAAAACCGCGTCTTCACCTTTGGGTCCTGCAACACGTCGAAACGCAGATTTCCCGGTTCCTTGATCGCCCCTTCGTGGTTGGCGCGGAACACGTCGAGAAACTCGTCCACCCGCTCAGGCTTAATGTTGATCTCCACTAGCGTCACGTTCATTGCTGTTCTCCCTGTTTTTCTTCCTGCCAGAACTGGTACGCCTCGCGGGCGCTCATATTCTCGTGCACCACTTTTTTCACCGCTTTCAGCATGGCGAGCGGCGCGCTGGACTGGAAGATATTGCGCCCCATGTCCACGCCGGATGCGCCCTGGTCAATCGCGCGGAAACACATCTCCAGCGCCTCCTGCTCCGGCAGCTTTTTACCCCCGGCGATAACAATCGGCACCGGGCAACTGGCGGTGACTTTCTCAAATCCCTCTTCGACAAAATAGGTCTTCACGAACTGCGCGCCCATCTCGGCGGCGATGCGGCTGGCGAGGGAGAAATAGCGCGCGTCGCGGGCCATCTCTTTACCCACGCCGGTCACCGCCAGCGTCGGAATACCGTAGCGATTCCCGGCGTCCACCAGCTTGATGATGTTATTGATCGACTGGTGCTCGTACTCGCTGCCGATATACACCTGAGCGGCCACCGCGCAGGCGTTCAGGCGCAGCGCGTCTTCCATCGCCACCGCCACGCACTCGTTCGACAGCTCAGTGAGGATCGAATTGCCCCCGGAGGCGCGCAGCACCACCGGCTTGTTGGTCGCGGGCGGCACTACGCTTCGCAGTATGCCGCGCGTGCACATCAGCACGTCGGTTTCACCGAACAGCGGCGCAATAGAGAGATCGATGCGCTCAAGCCCGGTGGTCGGCCCCTGAAAATAGCCGTGGTCAAACGCCAGCATCACCGTGCGGTTGCTGGCCGGATTGAAAATACGCGCAAGCCGCGACTGCATCCCCCAGTCCAGCGCGCCGCAGCCCTTCAGCGCGAACAGCGCATTTTTCTGCGGCGTCTCCAGGCCAAAATTCTTGCCCTCTTTGATGTCATCTAAATCTGCCATTTTCTCCCCCGTCAGAAATCGTATTTGCCGATGTTCTCTTTGGTGAACACCACACGCTCCGGCAGCAGCACGATGCCGTTGCCCTTCGCTTCATACTTGTAACCCTGCACGCTGTTCGGCTCGACTTTCAACGTACCGATATCTTTCACTTCCACGCTGTCGCCCACGTTGAGATCGCCTTTTTTCAGCAGATGATCGGCGACGTTCACCGAGATTTTCCCCTGCTGCACCACGTCCCACAGGCCGAAGGCTTTCACCGTGCCGCGCTCGACATACGGACGCATCACGTTAGGCGTACTGAAGCCGACAATCGCCACCCCTTCCCGCTTGAGGTTCTCCGCCGCCTGCGCCGCCGCAGGCAGCGCGTTGGCATCCGGGGCGATGATCGCATCCAGATCCGGGTACGCTTTTAAGATCCCCTCGGCGGTCTGCAACGATTTGGTGGCGTCGTTATAGCCAAACTGGGTGGTGACGATCTGCCACTGCGGATGATCTTTGGCGATCTTCGCTTTTGCCTCTTTCACCCACTGGTTCTGGTCGGTGACGGTCGGGCTGGAATAGAAAAAGGCGACTTTGGCGTTGGGCCTGGTCACCTGCTTTTGCGCCATCTCCACCAGCAGGCCGCCAAGCTGTTCCGGCGTGCCCTGGTTGATGTAAATGCTGCGGCACTCAGGTTTGGTATCAGAATCCCAGGTCAGCACTTTTACACCGCGCTGCATCGCCCGCTTGAGCGCCGGGCAGAGGCCGTCCGGCGACACCGCCGAAACAATAATCGCCTTGAAGCCCTGGTTGACGAAGTTGTTGATGAGTTGTACCTGGCCGGAAACGCTCGGCTCGGTCGGGCCGTCATAGGTGACGTCTACGCCCAGATCTTTGCCCGCCTCTTTCGCGCCGTTGCCGCCGCTGGTAAAGAAGCCGACGCCCACCAGTTTGGGAATAAACGCGATGCGATCGGCGGCCTGGGCCGAGGCGACGCTTAACGCCATCGCCAGCACTAACAGTTTTGTTTTCATCTTAAGCTCCGAGTGTTTTCTGTGAGAAAAGACGCCGCCAGGCCATGCGCACCCCTTCGCGGTGCAGACTCAGTGAACGCCCCATCACCACCACAACCAACAGCGCACCTGACAACGCGCTCGACACCTGGTTGGGGATGCCGACCATCTGTAACCCCTGCTGCAAATACCCCACCAGCAACGCTGCCAGCGCAGTACCCAAAACCGAACCCGATCCCCCGTAGATATTGGCCCCGCCGAGCACGGCGGCGGTAAGCGCAGGCATCAGTAAATCGCGCCCCAGATCCGAACGCGCCGAACCGAAATAGGACACCAGTACCAGCGCGGCAATCGCCGACGCCACGCCCACCAGCCCGTACAGCGCGTAGGGCATCCCGTTGACCGACAGCGCCGCATAGCGCGCCGCGCGCGGATTCTGGCCGAGGAGAAAAAGATGGCGGCCAAAGCGCCCGCGATGGGTCATCAGCCAGAAGAAAAAGGTCAGCACGCCGAACAGCACCAGCGGCACCGGCAGGCCGAACAGCGTGAGGTTGGCAAAGGCGGTGAAGCTGTCCGGGAAGCCGCCGATGCCTTCGTAGCCGGTCGCCCCCGCCATCCCGGAAAGCAGCAGCGCGCCGCCGCCGTACAGGTAGAGCGTGCCGAGGGTGATCACCAGCGGACTGATGCCGGTGTAGTGGATCAACGCAGCGTTAAACAGGCCGCACAACAGCCCGAGCAGTAGCGTCAGCGGGATCGCCACCGCCATCGGCCAGCCCGCCTGCATCATCACGCCCAGCGCAATGGCGCACAGGCCAATGGTGGAACCGAGCGAAATGTCGATGCCGCCGCTGATGATCACAAGCGTGAGAGGCAGCGCCACAATGCCGATGCAGATGAAATCGCTGGTGCTGAACAGCAGCATGTTGACGTCGAGCATGCGCGGGTTGATCGCCCCGAACAGCGCAATCTCCAGCACCAGCAGGCCGAGCAGCGCCCATTCCCAGTTGAGCTTCATTTACGCCACCTCTTTGTTTTTGCGTTTCGGAAAGGGGGCGACGTTTTTGCCGCCTTTATTGCCGGGCTGAAAACGGCTGTATTTGAGGTTGCGCTGGTGGCGGGTCAGCGCCTGGCGCAGCCGTCCGTCCAGCACCAGCACGCCCAGCAGCACCAGTCCGGCGATAAAGTCGTTCCACCAGGCGGGGAGTTTGAACAGCACCAGCACGGTGTCGATTTGGGTGAGGAAGAACGCGCCGAGAAACGCACCAATAAGCGTCCCGGTGCCGCCGAGGAGTGAAATCCCGCCGAGCACGCAGGCGGCGATGGCTTTCATCTCCAGCCCGCTGCCGGTCTGGTTCGGCACAAAGCCGATTTGCGAGGCAAACACGATCCCCGCGCAGGCCGCCAGCACGCCGTTTAAGGTAAAGGCCAGCATCCGGGTGCGGTTCACCGCCACGCCAAGCTGACGGGCGGCAGCGAGATTATCGCCCACCGCATAAAAATCGCGGCCAAACGCAGTGCGGGCGAGCAGCCACGCGCCGATACCCAGCACGCCAAACACCAGCAGACCGAGCGGCGACACGCCCGCAACCACCGGCACCGACAGCGCTTTCAGGCTGGCGGGCAGCCCTTCAATCCACTTCCCGCCCGTCCACAGCAGCATTGCGCCGCGGTATAAACCGAGCGTGCCGAGGGTGGCGACAATCGCCGGAATGCGCAGGCCGACCACCAGCAGGCCGTTAAACGCCCCCGCCAGCGCACCGATGGAGAGCGCAAACAGCATCGCCAGCGGCAGACTGTAGCCGCTGTTGAGCGCCACGCCGACGGCAATCGCGCACAGCCCGACCGTCGATCCCACCGAGACATCAATATTGCGCGTCAGCATCACCAGCGCCGCGCCCATCGCCAGCAGCGCCAAAATCTGGCTACTGGCGAAAATCATGCCGAGGGTCTGCAAACTCAAATACGCCGGGTTGAGCGCCACCAGCACGGCGAACAGCACCGCAATCGCCAGAAACGCGCTCAGTTCACGGTTTTTTAATAACGTTTTCATGGGCGACCTCCGCCAAATGCCAGCGCCATCATCCGATCCACGCTCACCGCCTGGCGCGATAATTCGCCGCTGAGCCTCCCCTGATGCATCACCAGCACCCGATCCGCGAGGCCGGGGAATTCATCCAGATCGCTTGAGATCATCAGCACCGCCACGTTTTGCGCCGCCACGCTTTTTAATAGCTGGTAGATATCCGCGCGGGCGGAGACGTCCACGCCGCGCGTCGGTTCATCAACGATCAGCAGCAGCGGATTGGCTTCCAGACAGCGGGCGAGCAGCACTTTTTGCTGATTACCGCCGGAGAGCGTGCGCACGATCTGATCCGCGTCGTTCAGTTTGATCCCCAGCGCCCGGTGGTAGCGCTCCACCACCGCCGATTCCCGCTGCCGTTGTTGCCAGAGCGACGGTTCGTTAAGCGCCACCGTGTTCCAGCGCACCGACGCGTCCGGGAACAGCCCGGAAACCTGGCGATCTTCCGGCAGATAAACCAGCCCGCGCGCCAGCCGGGACTGGGTGTTAAGCTCGCCGATCTGTTGATTCTCCAGCCATACGCGCCCGCCGCGCACCGGGCGCAGGCCGTAGAGCGTTTCGGCAAATTCGGTACGCCCGGAGCCGACCAGCCCGGCGAGGCCGACGATCTCACCCGCGTAGATCTCAAGATTCAGATCGATAAACCCTTCTCCGGTCAGATCCTCCACCCGCAGCACCGGAAAATCCTGCGGCTGGGTGCGGCGATTGCCCGGCAGCGCCAGCCACAGCTTTTGCGTGTCGCTGAGGCTGTGCTCGCGGCTGGCCGGGGTCATGGCGCTGATTAATGCCGCATCGTCAAACTGCGCGGTTTCACCGTTCAGCACCACCGCCCCGTCGCGCATCACCGAAATGTGGCTGGCGAGCTGGCGGATTTCCGGCAGTTTGTGCGAGATAAAGACGATCCCAACGCCGAGCGCGGAGAGGGCGCGGATCTGGGTAAACAGCCGTTCAGTTTCCCCCGGCGTCAGCGAGGCGGTGGGTTCGTCGAGGATCAGGATCTTCGCGTCGCGCATCAGCCCACGCAGGATCTCCACCATCTGTTGATCCGCCACTTCCAGGGTGCTGGCCGCCGCCTGCAAATTTAACTGGCAGTTAAGCTGCTGGAGTTTATCGGCGAGCAGCGCGTCGTTTTGCCGGGAGCGCGGCAGGCGAAAGAGAATGTTTTCCCGCACGCTGAGGTTGGGAAACAGCATCGGTTCCTGCGGCACCAGGTAAATCCCTAACTGGTGCGCCTGGCCGGGGGTTAAGCGGGTGAAGCGTTGCCCGTTAACCGTAAGCTCGCCGCTGTCGGGCGTTTCCACCCCGGCGATGATTTTCATCAGCGTCGATTTTCCCGCACCGTTGCCGCCCATCAGCGCATGCACCTGGCCCGCGAGCAAGGTGAAATCGATGCCTTTCAGCACGTCGACGCCGGAGAACTGTTTGGTGATCGTTCGGGCTGCAATCAGTGGGGTCATTTTCACTCCGCGACTGAACAAAAGATTTTTGAATTTATTAATGTTCAAAAGCGTAGTCGGTGAACTATATTTACAACCGTGCAGGGATCACAGTTTTAGCCATTCGGATCCGCGCAAAGAATTCGCGTTACTAAAAGATCCGTTTTGCCAGTCGGCTCACATTTTGCGGGCGGGCAATAACGAACATATGATCTAAATTTTTATAAGAGTTCAGACATGAGCGATAAAAGAGCAGCAGAAGAGAGCCGTTTCGCAGGACTTGCGCTGGCAGAAGAAGAACTGGTGGCCCGCGTGGCCTGGTGTTACTACCACGACGGGTTAACCCAGAACGACATTGGCGAGCGCCTGGGGCTGCCGCGCCTGAAGATTTCGCGGCTGCTGGAAAAGGGCCGCCAGTCGGGTGTGATCCGGGTGCATATCAATTCGCGCTACGAAGGGTGCCTGGCGCTGGAAACGGCGCTGACAGAGCAGTTTGGTTTGAAAATAACCCGTGTGGTGCCGGCGCTGAATACCTCGTCAATGAGCGTGCGGTTGGGTATTGGCGCGGCGCAGTCGCTGATGGGCGTTCTGGAGCCGGGGCAGTTGCTGGCGGTGGGTTTCGGTGAAACTACCATGAGCTGCCTGCAACATTTGAGCGGGTTTATTAGCTCGCAGCAGATCCGCATGGTGACGCTCTCCGGCGGCGTCGGGCCGTATATGACCGGCATCGGCCAGCTCGACGCGGCCTGTAGCGTCAGCATTATTCCCGCCCCGCTTCGCGTGTCATCGCCGGAAGTGGCGGAGATCTTAAAACGTGAATCGAGCGTGCGAGACGTGATCCTCGCCGCCGCCGCCGCCGACGTTGCGGTGGTGGGGATTGGATCGGTGAATCAGAAACGCGACGCCACCATTTTACGCTCCGGCTACATCAGCGAGGGCGAGCAACTGTTGTACGCCCGCAAAGGCGCGGTAGGCGATATCCTCGGCTACTTTTTGCAGGCTGACGGCGAGCGGGTCGACAACCTTGATATCCACCGGGAACTGCTCGGTGTGACGCTCGATGAACTGGCGCAACTGCCGACGATTGTTGGCGTGGCGGGAGGCGTTGATAAAGCAGAAGCCATTTATGCCGCACTGAAGGGTCGCCGTATCAATGGCCTGGTGACGGAAGAGACGACAGCACGCGCGGTTCTGGCACTGGCGGAGTAACAGCCGCTTGCCCCGCGCAGACAGCGAGGCAAGCTCATGAGTTACCTTTTAGCATTAGATGCCGGGACCGGCAGCGTTCGCGCGGTGATCTTCGATTTACAGGGGCGGCAGATTGCCGCAGGTCAGGCGGAATGGAAGCACCTTTCCGTTGAAAACGTCCCCGGCTCAATGGAGTTCGATCTGTCCACTAACTGGCAGCTTGCCTGCCAGTGCATCCACCAGGCGCTGGCGAAGGCGAACCTGACGGCGGCGGATATTCAGTCCGTGGCCTGCTGCTCGATGCGCGAAGGGATTGTGCTGTACGACCGCAACGGCGAGGCGATCTGGGCCTGCGCTAACGTTGACGCCCGCGCCAGCCGCGAGGTGGCGGAACTCAAAGAGATCCACGACTACCGCTTTGAATCTGAAGTTTACGAGGTTTCCGGGCAGACGCTGGCCCTCAGCGCCATGCCGCGCCTGCTGTGGCTGGCGCACCATCGCCCGGACATTTACCGCAACGCGGCCACCATCACCATGATCAGCGACTGGCTGGCGGCGAAGCTGTCCGGCGAGCTGGCGGTCGATCCGTCAAATGCAGGCACCACCGGTATGCTGGATCTGTTCAGCCGCGACTGGCGACCCGCCCTGCTGGATATGGCCGGGCTGCGCGCGGATATTCTCTCCCCGGTAAAAGAAACAGGCACTGTACTCGGCGCGGTAACGCGGGAAGCCGCAGCGCTGTGCGGGCTGCGCGAAGGCACGCCGGTGGTGATGGGCGGCGGCGATGTGCAGCTCGGCTGCCTCGGCCTTGGCGTGGTACACGCCGGACAAACGGCGGTGCTGGGCGGGACTTTCTGGCAACAGGTGGTGAATCTGCCGCAGGTGCGTACCGATCCCGATATGAATATTCGTGTGAATCCACATGTGATCCCCGGCATGGCGCAGGCGGAGTCGATCAGCTTCTTTACCGGGCTGACGATGCGCTGGTTCCGCGACGCGTTTTGCGCGGAAGAGAAGCTGATTGCGGAGCGGATGGGCATGGACACTTACGCGCTGATGGAAGAGATGGCCAGCCGCGTGCCCGCCGGATCGCACGGGGTGATGCCGATTTTCTCTGACGCGATGCATTTTAAGCAGTGGTATCACGCCGCGCCGTCGTTTATTAACCTCTCCATCGATCCGGAAAAATGCAACAAAGCAACGCTGTTCCGCGCCCTGGAGGAGAACGCGGCGATTGTGTCGGCGTGCAATCTGGCGCAAATCTCGCACTTTTCCGGCGTGCAGTTTGACAGCCTGGTGTTCGCTGGCGGCGGCGCGAAAGGCGCGCTGTGGAGCCAGATTTTAAGCGACGTAACTGGCCTGCCGGTGCGCGTGCCGGAGGTGAAAGAAGCCACCGCCCTGGGCTGCGCGATCGCCGCAGGCGTGGGTGCCGGGCTGTTTGACGATATGGCCGCGACGGGCGAGCGGCTGGTGAGCTGGAGCCGTGAATTCACGCCGAACCCCGCCCACCGGGAGCTGTACGATGGCATGATGCAAAAATGGCAGGCGGTGTACGCGGACCAACTGGGGCTGGTAGACAGCGGGCTGACGACGTCAATGTGGCAGGCACCCGGGCTGGTGCGGGCGGCGTCTTCTTTGTAAATACCCCTCACCCCGACCCTCTCCCCAGGGGAGAGGGAGAAAGGCGGGTCCGCGCCCGGTCTGGCTCCTCTCCCTCAGGGTGAGCGAGAAAGGCGGGCCCGCGCCCGGTCTGCCCCCTCTCCCTCAGGGTGAGCGAAAAAGGCGGGCCCGCGCCCGGTCTGTCCCCTCTCCCTCAGGGTGAGCGAAAAAGGCGGACCCGCGCTCGATCTGTCCCCTCTCCCTCAGGGAGAGGGTTAGGGTGAGGGTGATTACTCCCCCTCTCCCTCAGCGCGAGGGCCGGGGTGAGGGTGTCAGCCCCCTTTTTTTGAATCCCATCACATCCCCTTCACGCTGCTTTTCCCTTTTACGCGCCGGACGCTAAATTAGAACTCATCCGACCACATAACAATTATTTTACATTGGAAGAGATTATGAGCTATCCGTCGCTGTTCGCCCCGCTCGATCTGGGCTTCACCACGCTGAAAAATCGCGTGTTAATGGGTTCGATGCATACCGGGCTGGAAGAGCGCCCGGACGGACCGGAGCGGCTGGCGGCGTTTTACGCTGAGCGCGCCCGACACGGGGTGGCGCTGATAGTGACCGGTGGCGTGGCTCCGGCGTTTTCGGGTGTCACCATGGAAGGCGGCGCGGTGCTGTGCGACGCCAGTCAGTTACCGCATCATCGTCTGGTCACGGATGCAGTTCATCGCGAAGGGGGCAAAATCGCGCTGCAAATTCTGCACACCGGGCGCTACAGCTATCAGTCGCATCCGGTCGCGCCCTCTGCGATTCAGGCTCCCATCAACCGCTTTAAGCCGCACGCCCTCACCCACGGTGAGATCCTCGCACTGATTGACGACTTCGCCCGCTGCGCGGGACTGGCGCGTGAGGCGGGATACGACGGCGTGGAAGTCATGGGTTCGGAAGGCTATCTGATTAACGAATTTCTCGCCGCCCGCACCAATCAGCGCGACGACGAATGGGGTGGCGATTACGCCCGGCGGATGCGCTTTGCCGTTGAGGTCGTGCGCGCTGTCCGCGAACGGGTCGGAGCGGATTTCATCATTATTTATCGCCTGTCGATGCTCGATCTGGTTGAAGGCGGCGGCACGTTTGATGAAACCGTGCAACTGGCACAGGCCATTGAAGCGGCGGGCGCGAGCATCATCAATACCGGAATCGGCTGGCACGAGGCGCGTATTCCGACCATCGCCACCCCAGTGCCGCGCGGGGCGTTTACCTGGGCGACGCGCAAACTCAGGGGCAAAGTTGCGCTGCCGCTCATCACCACTAACCGGATCAACGATCCGCAGGTCGCTGACGATATTCTGGCGCGTGGCGATGCCGATATGGTGTCGATGGCGCGGCCTTTTCTGGCGGATGCGGAGATCCTCTCCAAAGCGCAAAGCGGCCGGGCTGACGAGATCAATACCTGCATCGGCTGCAATCAGGCGTGCCTCGACCAGATTTTTGCTGGCAAAGTCACCTCCTGTCTGGTCAATCCCCGCGCCTGCCATGAAACCAAAATGCCGGTAGTGCCTGCCGTGAAAAGTAAAAAGCTGGCGGTGATCGGCGCAGGTCCGGCGGGACTGGCGTTCTCGGTTAACGCTGCTGCACGCGGTCATCAGGTGACGCTGTTCGATGCCCAGGCCGAACCCGGCGGGCAGTTTAATATTGCCAAACAGATCCCTGGCAAAGAGGAGTTCTACGAAACGCTGCGCTATTACCGCCGGATGATCGAAGTAACGGGCGTCGATCTTAAGCTGAATCAACATGTCACGGCTGCCATGCTGGACGGATTTGATGAAGTGATCCTCGCCTGCGGTATAGAACCGCGCATCCCGCTTATTGATGGCATCGATCATCCTAAGGTGCTGACTTATCTGCAGGTGCTGCGCGACAAAGTGCCGGTCGGCGACCGGGTGGCGATTATCGGCTGCGGTGGGATTGGCTTTGATACCGCGATGTATTTAAGCCAGCCGGGTAAGCCTACCAGTCAGAATATTGACGAGTTTTGCGAGGAATGGGGGATTGATACCAGCCTCGACCAGCCCGGCGGCTTACGCCCGGAAGGACCGAAACTGCCGAAAAGCCCGCGCCAGATCGTGATGCTGCAACGCAAAGCCAGCAAGCCCGGCGAAGGGCTCGGCAAAACCACTGGCTGGATCCACCGCGCTACCCTGCTGGCGCGTGGGGTGAAGATGATCCCGGCGGTAAGTTACGAGAAGATCGACAACGACGGCCTGCATGTGCTGATCGGCGGCGAACCGCAGGTATTTCCGGTGGATCATGTGGTGATCTGCGCAGGGCAGGATCCGCGACGTGAACTGGCGGAACCGCTACGCGAAGCGGGCAAAACGGTACATTTAATTGGCGGCTGCGACGTGGCGCTGGAACTGGACGCCCGCCGCGCGATTGCGCAGGGCACACGGCTGGCGCTGGAGATATAAGGCTTTATACGCCGGGCGGCGCTGCGCTTGCCCGGCCTACAGATAATTCAGCGGATTAATGGATTGCATTACATTTTCATAAACACGCTCAAAAAAATGTTCATCCCTGTGCATACTGATAGCACCATCGCTACTTAGCGTATAAGAGAGTGTTCCCATCCCCCCAATATAATACGTTTCTCTGCCGTCACTGTTTGTTTCAGCGACGAAAAGTAGATTCTTTTCAATACAGTTTTTCTCTGCATTCATTTCATCAAAACAGTAGAGATCCGCATGTGGGGAAAGCTGATTATTAGTAAAACCATTACCAATGTCCCATATGTAAATTTTTCGATCGAACATATGGTAAAGATTATATTTTTCCTTGAATTCTTGTTTATGCTCCCGAAACCAATGGATACGGTCCCTGTCCGTCAGCGGTAAGTGATCTACTACAATATTATTTCCTTTTTTCGCACTGGCATAAAAAACTGTTACGGTTCTTAGAGTCCAGAGATTGTATAAAGCCACTATTAAAAAAACCATAAGCATTTTTTTGAGGAAGGACTTTTTTTGCGGCTTCATAAACGTTTCCCAATACAAATATTGGCTCGGAAGTTTGTAAAAAAAGGTTTGAAAGCAAAATCTTTATGGCGCTGGAGAAAAAACCAAATACGAAAAAATCTGAATTTACTGTAAACAGAATGGGTAATATCTGTTTTATCCAGTCCAAAGTGGTCCTGGGCTTTAAAAGATACCATTGACTCCCATGCAAAGAAATATTTCTTTAAATATAATAATCTTATTTCTTGAGCATGAATATCATGCACAGTAATAGCCAGTCCATTGAAGTTATCCTCATGACGTGTAAATTTAGGCAGTCTTGACGTGCTGAGTTCTGATTGAATTAGAAAGTAAAGTGGTGGTTCGGTACCTACATTTATTCTTTGACTCATTTTTTTGCGGATGGCATTTTCAATTTTTACCAACGGACTATCAAGAGACGATTCTTTAATTAATGTTTCAAACGCTTTATTCAGGGCAGTCGACTGAAAGGATTGTCCGTTCCCATATCGAAAGTGATCAATCATTTCTCCAATAAGATGACTATACAGACCTCGTAGTGCAAACATTGATGACAACTCTTTCATTTCATCAAAAAGAATATCAATACATTCATGATGTGTAATAGGTGTGCCTGATGAATACCTGTGAGAATTCATACCTAAATCTGATGGTTCATGATACATATGATATGCGTTGTCAAATCTGAGCAATCGGTAAGGATCAACCCTTGCAGAGATATCATTTAATCCAAGTAATTTAAGTTGCGTTTCATCTAAATCACCATATTGCATATCGTCTGAATTTATATCATTAAATCGATTAATCGTCGAAAAAACGGTACAAGGCAGACCTGATGATAAATCGTTATAAATGCTCATACATTTATTCCATGAATTATTAAAACAGATTCCTTTTCGAGAAAATTATAGGGCGGGAAAGGGTCTTAAAACAACATAATGTTCATGGTCTAAAGATATTCATTAACGCCGGGCGGCGCTTGCCCGGCCAGGAGAAATGCGTTGATTAATGCCCGGTCAGCGCAGCGCTGCCGGGCATTATGCTTAGCGGCGGCGGCCCAGTTTTACCGCTTTCAGCACCACAAAC
>Ga0302349_1001181_pt1 | contig 22055 bp, 21 predicted proteins | sample PhyAR1_FD_202176 | JGI IMG/M metagenome (GOLD analysis project Ga0302349, IMG submission 202176) | Leaf surface microbial communities from alfalfa plants in UC Gill Tract Community Farm, Albany, California, United States - DLSL A.R1... | ecosystem: Host-associated > Plants > Phyllosphere >...
GTGCTCCACCAGGATTTATTACTGCCTCAAAATCTATGTTACTGGATTTAGGATTACCTGAAATACAATTTCATACAGAGAGTTTTACCCCTCCGGTAGTAGAGCATCCAACTGATGGTAAAGATCATGTTATCCAGTTTGCACGGAGTGGTATTGAGATTGTGGTTGATGGCGGGACAACGCTATTAGAAGCTGCACGTTTAGCTGGCGTTAATATTCCATCGGGATGTGAAAGAGGGTTATGCCGTGCTTGCGTCTGTAATAAGCTACAAGGTGTTACTACTTTAGATCAATACAAGGCACAACCAGATTTACGAATTACCACCTGCAACAGTTTGCCTCGTTCGGATAAGTTGGTACTGGATATTTAACATCTTTGAGTATGGAATTATTAATTTTTACTTTAAAGCTTAAGAGTTAATCACCACAATAATAAAAACCAGCGTATGGCTTGCTACGCTGGTTCCCAATATTGTTTAAACGAACTAATCTGAACGCTCAACTAACCAAGTACTTATTTCAGGCCAAACCGCCGTAGGTGCTTGGCTTCCGGAAACGACCCCCATGTGTCCACCCGGTACGACCTTAAACGTTTTATCTTGGCTGCTAATTAAATCCATGAGTGGCTTAACAGCATCAGCGGTCACAATAATGTCCGTACTACCACCCAGTGCTAACACTGAACATTCAATATCTTTTAAATAGGCTGTAAGTTCACCGAATTTCACTACACCATTGGATAATTCATTATCAATCCAGAAACGAAGGATGATGTCACGCATGACTCCACCCGGATAAGCCAGCATGTTATCGATAAATGAACTTGCGGTTGCATGGTCGACAATAAATTCTCGGTTATCGAGATTTTTGAAAAGTTCCCAATACGTTTTTAGATTTCCAATTGGATCGGTTAATTTAAAGCCTAGCGTGTTTTGCCATCCATGAATATGAAACGCCTTACTTGGCACATGGTGGCGAATACGAAACGATGTATGTTTGCGAACCCATTGTGCAGGTTTGGTTAAGCTGCCATAGAGTTTGCCCATATAACCAGCTTTATGTGTATCGATAGGGGAAGCTAAAATAATTAGGTTTTTAATATCTTTATCTTTAAATAATGCGGTATAGCAGAGCGAAAGTGCCCCGCCTAAACTCCAGCCATGTAAAGAAAGCTGTTGTTGACCACTGTGCGCGCGGACCTCTTTTAACATTTCAGGCATAAAGACTTTAATGTAGGTGCCGAAATTGTATTTTGCTTGATGTCGGGTGGGCACGCCCCAGTCAATTAAATAGACATCAAACCCTTGCTCCAAAAAGAATCGGACAAAACTACGCGTAGGAAACAAATCATAAATGAGCATGTTTACTGCTAACGGCGGAACAATAACTAATGGTACGCGATGTTTAGGCGCAGAAGTATTCGTCTCATTTCTATAATGTCTTAAGCTAATAATTTCATGCTTATAAATCACATCAAATGGTGTTTTTCCTGACAATGCAATTTGAGGACCTCTAAAAAATAGATCCGATGCATTAATCAGCATGTGAGGTATTTTTTGACCAGCACCTGTCTGAAGAGATTTTTTAATGGACTGTAGCTGTGGAACGTTCTGTCGAACTTTAAGCAATAAACTCATTGAATATAAAACCTGTAAAGATGTTGCCCAGAACAATAACGAGCTGGTCTTTTAAGGATATTAAAGGGAATAAGAGCTAAGTTCAGTGACTTAAAAGACAGGATTTTCTGTTTAAGGTATCAAGGGGTAATTATTTCTAATTAAGAATATTTTAGGTTAAATGTTTGAAATTAAACATTAAATTAAGTTAAGTGAATCGTTTTATATAAAATATTTAAAAAATTAAGCTTTTTTTAAGAATAGTAAAAACTTATTGGTAGAGTAATTTTGTAAAGTTTGTTTGTGTTTTTTTTACATATTAAAAAATAAAATATAATTATTTTACAATCCCTTGGGAATGTAATTGGAAAGTAGTATATATGGAATTTGTATTTAATGGTTTTTATACACTAATTTCCGCGGTCATTGTCCTTTTATTAGGCCGCTTTCTTGTTAATCGAATTGATTTTTTAAAGCGCTACAATATTCCAGAACCTGTAGCGGGTGGTTTGGTGGCTGCGGTAATTTCTTTACTTGTTCACACATTGTGGGGATACAGTGTCGTTTTTAGTAGCGAATTACAAACCAGTTTTATGCTCGTGTTTTTTGCCTCTATTGGCTTAAGTGCCAATTTTATGAAGCTTAAAGAAGGCGGCATGGCTTTGGTTATCTTCTTAGTCTGTGTAGCGTCCTTCATTGTTGTACAAGATGCGGTAGGCATGAGCCTTGCCTCTTTACTTGGTCTTGACCCACTCATTGGCTTGATTGCGGGTTCAATTACCTTAACGGGTGGTCATGGTACAGCCGGAGCTTGGGGTGAAATTTTAGAAACTCAGCATGGTATTCAAGGTGCTCTAGCTTTAGGTATGGCGAGTGCGACTTTTGGTTTGATTATTGGTGGTGTGATTGGTGGGCCATTAGCGAAATTACTCATTAATCGTTATAACCTTGCAAAACCAAAAACCAATGCTGAAATTCAACAGCGTGATGGTCATGTTGAGCAAAATTCGGATGACCTTGCTCCATTTGAAAACCCACATCAAGTTCGTTTAATTACTGCCGACAATGCAATTACTACACTAGGTATGTTTGCAGCGTGTTTAGCATTTGCTGAATTTATGACAGGCTTTAGTAAGGGAACTTGGTTTGAGTTACCAACCTTCGTCTGGGCGTTGGGTGGCGGGGTAATTTTAAGAAATATTTTAGAAAGCGTGTTGAAAGTTGATATTTTCGACCGTGCGATTGATGTATTTGGTAACGCATCATTATCACTTTATTTAGCAATGGCATTACTTTCATTAAAGCTTTGGCAACTTGCAGATTTGGCTGGGCCTCTTGTGGTAATTTTGGGTGCTCAAACTATTACGATGGCGTTATATGCGGCATTTGTGACGTTCCGTGTAATGGGCAAAAACTATGATGCAGCGGTGTTGTCAGCAGGGCATTGTGGTTTTGGTATGGGCGCAACGCCAACGGCGGTTGCAAATATGCAAGCCATTACTAACATGTATGGACCATCGCATAAGGCATTTTTAATTGTTCCGCTTTGTGGTGCATTCTTTGTCGATTTAATTAATGCAACGGTTATTCAGCTGATGTTGAAATTCGTTGTTTAATCAAAAAAAGCCCGTAAGGGCTTTTTTTACGAGTGCTTACTTATGAATATTAAGATAAAGAGCTATCTCGTTCATACGTATAGGCTCATTTTTTATTTTTAGGATGCTTTTTCTCAAAACTAATAATCGCCCTTAAACACGGTTTCACATAGAATAAATTGCAGATAAATAAAATGAGAAATGTATGAGCTCAGAAGCACATTCAATTAGCTTGGTTGCTCCCGTGGTTTTATTGGCGGCTGCTGTAATTGCAGTTCCTATTTTTAAACGTATTGGTTTAGGTTCAGTATTAGGTTATTTAATTGCGGGTCTAATTATTGGCCCATTCGGTTTTGCTTTTTTTCAAGATTCCACCGCAATTTTACATATTGCCGAGTTGGGAATTGTGATGTACCTATTTCTGATTGGTTTGGAAATGCAACCATCACATTTATGGAGCCTTAGACGAGAAATTTTTGGCCTTGGCACACTACAGATCATTATTTGCGCACTGGCTTTGACTGGCGTCGGGCTGTTATTTGGTTTTACGTGGCAAGTTGCTTTTATTGGTGCAGCAGGATTTGTATTAACGTCGACTGCTATTGTGATGCAGTTATTGGGCGATCGAGGTGACTTGACTCAACCTCGTGGGCAAAAAATTGTAGCCATCTTATTATTTGAAGATTTACTGATTGTACCCTTACTGGCTATTGTTGCTTTTATGGCACCTAATCATGTGGTCGAAAGCACATCTGTACGTTTAGAAAATATAGGAATTGGTTTAGTCGCAATTGCAGGTCTTATTGCCGCAGGTTATTGGTTACTTAATCCATTATTTAGACTCTTGGCTGCGGCTAAAGCCCGAGAAGTCATGACTGCTGCCGCATTATTGGTTGTGTTGGGTGCAGCGTTACTCATGCAAGTCAGCGGTTTGTCTATGGCGATGGGTGCTTTCTTAGCGGGTGTGCTTTTATCTGAATCAACCTTTAGACATCAAATTGAAGCTGATATTGAACCATTCCGAGGAATCTTGCTGGGCCTGTTTTTTCTTGGGGTCGGCATGTCATTGGATTTATCAGTTGTTGCTCAAAACTGGCAGCTCATTGTCAGTGGTGTAGTTGCCCTCATGTTTGCCAAAGCTCTGATGATTTATATTGTCGCCCGAATAACTAAAAGTCCTCATACTGAAGCGTTGGACCGTGCCTTACTCATGGCTCAGGGCGGAGAGTTTGCCTTTGTACTTTTCTCTGCTGCATTAAGTGCTCAAGTCATTGACAGTACTATTAAATCTAATCTTACCGCTATTGTTGTGCTTTCAATGGTGTTGACTCCAATTGTCGGTATTGTTTTTAAAAGGTTTACTCAATTTAAAGCGAATGTTTCGTTAGAAAACGTCAATATTGCCGAGGGTTTAAGTGGTAGCGTTTTAATGATTGGATTTGGGCGCTTTGGACAGGTCACCAGTCAATTATTATTGGCAAGAGGGGTAGATGTCACCATTATTGATAATAATACGGACATGATTCAAAACGCGGAAAAATTTGGTTTTAAAATTTATTATGGCGATGGCTGTCGCTTAGATATTCTACATGCTTCTGGCGCTGCAACAGCACAAGCGATTGTGGTGTGTGTAGATAGTAAGGAAACGACCAATAGAATTGTAGAACTCGTCACTCATGAATTTCCTTTAGCGAAATTATTAGTCCGTTCATATGACCGCGAGCACTCACTGCATTTAGTCAAACAAAAAGTAGACTTTATGATCCGTGAAACGTTTGAATCTGCGATTAAGTTTGGTGGTGTTATTTTACAAGAACTTGGTGTGGATGAAGACGAAGTAGAAAGAATTACCGAGGAAATTCGAGATCTTGATAATGAGCGCTTTGAAACTGAAATCGCAGCAGATGACGTAAATGCGGGAGCAGGTATGCAATATACACATACTCATCATCCACGACCAACAGCACCATTGATTCGACCAAAAAGGGAAGGGCAGATTTTAAATAAAGAAGATAGCTCAGATAACGATTTTTGATGAGTAAAGAGTTCAATAAAAGCTCTCTTTAGAAGAACTTCTACTGAACAATAAACCTGATGCGCCTATCAATCAAACCATCTTAACTGAGTAAGATTAGATTTTTAGTCACATTATAAGCCTGACTACAAATGCTCTAAGGCTGTGCCTTTAACTGGGTTTCTACGCCAGTAATAAGGTTGCAAAAATCTAAGAAAAAGCTTCCACGGCGTGATCCAAGCGATGCGTCGGTTGGCTTTTTTGTTTTGAATCATTTGTTTTGCTAAATACGTACAAACAATTTCTGGCGGGTCAATCACAAAGAAAAATAACCGTTTCATCTTTTTCCAGTTTTGGATGTTGCCATTGGTCCACGACGAAACTAAAAGGTCGGTTGCAACCATACCTGGGCTGAGTGTGCCAGTTAAAATGGGCGTCGATTTTGTCTCTTTATAAAGCGCTTTACTAAAATAACTTACGGCCCGTTTTGTGGTTGCATAAGGCGTCATGCCTGCACTCCATTCGCCGTTGCTTCTCCAACCTTCCATATTAAAGATTTGACCATAGCCTTGTTTGAGCATTCCCTTTAGAGCCACTTGTGAGCCCAACATCGTGCCTAAAATATTAGTTGAAACAGCTGCGTTTAACTCTTCTGGTTGAAGGTCAACAAACTCTTTGGTTGGGTGACAGCTTCCTGCATTATTCACCCAGACATTGACTTGCCCAAAGCGCTCAATTGCACCATCCCATAGGGTTTGTACATCAGAAATTTGAGTTACATCGCAACACAGGCCAATAAATTTTTCTTTATTAAAATGAGTTTCCAAATGAGAAAGAGCATGGTTAAGATGCTCTGGGTTACGTCCAGCAATGACAACAGAACATCCAAGATCTAAAAAAGCATGGGCAAGAGCTAAACCAATACCTTTTGTACTGCCTGTAATGACCACACTGTAAACTTTAGTTTTGGGTAAACTCATTGCACTCTCTATATAAAATCTTTAAAAATAGTTACATGAATGGCTGTAAGTTAATTTTGCTCACTTAATAAGATGAGATAGACAATAGATAAACTTATCATCGAAAGATTCATTACGATAGGGTTGTAGGGCAAGATCAGGGTAGAGGGTATTAAAAAACCAATTAAAAGAAGCAGTCCAAGCAAACCCAAAATACTTAAATAGTGAATATATTTATGTGCAGTAAAGAGAAAACATAAACCAAAAATCATTTCGGCAATACCACTTGCGTGGCCTGCAAGTTTCGCATGTTCTAAAGACAATCCCACCCATTGCCACACAAAGATTTCATCAGAATTAAGAAAAAGAAATTTAGGAACTAATCCTTGATAGATCCATAAAAAGGCCAGCACAAGGTTTATAAATTTGAAGATATTAATATTTTTCATGGAAATGACTTTAAGAGTTTAAAATGTATATAATTTCATATTCGTTATGGTCGGGCGAAAGAGGGACACTTTCGGGTGTGCTAGGGTCTAACTAGTCTGTCAACCTTCTTTCGTTTTACCACCTTCTATAATAACTGCATTATAGATTTGCAATATGTTTACCTGTAATGAATCAAAAATACAGTTAAATATGCATCTTAAAATAATTTTTTTTTAAATGTTTAGCAGAACTATCATTCAGCTTAATTAATGATTAGTTAAAGTATCTAATTGAATGAAAAACAATAATTATTTAACCAATTTCTAGCCAATATCACATTGACACTCAAAACCTTGCCCATTATCCTTTATCCGCTGGCCTACATTGCCAGCCGGCTTTGACAGGCTGTTTTTCATCTAGGGCACCAAGAAAGTAATTTTTTGGTGACGAACACGTTCGTCCCGCCTTCGTAGCGGTAGGACGGAGGTGGGACGCCTTGTGCGTGCCGGTTCCTAGATGACTGGTCTGTCAACCCGCCTTCGTTCTGCCACCATAATTATTTGACAGTAATTCGGTAGAACTTCTATTTCATCTAGGAGTTCGCTCATGCGTACTATTTCTTCTTATTTTTTGGCCTTTGCCAAGCTCTCTCTACCCATACCACTCAACTGGTCTTTAAAATGGTTTAAACATTTATAGGTTTAGCCTTTAGATCGTTACGACTAAAAAATCATAGCAACAATAAAACCTGAGATAGATTAGCGCATCCTTTTTGTGCAGCTTTCGAATGCCTGTTTTTAGCACTCATTTTAACAGTGACGGCATTTATATCTCTTTTATATACAACAAAAAATTATCTTTGAGCAGAATATTTATGCCAAATTTAGAATCTTCATTTAGAGCACTGCGAGTGCTGCACGCGGCAAGAGACCTATTTAATCAACATGGCTTTCATAAGGTTGGTGTCGACCGAATTATTGCTGAAGCTAGAATTTCCAAATCCACTTTTTATAATGATTTTCACTCCAAAGAAAAGCTCATCGAGATGAGCCTAACTTTTCAAAAAGACGCATTAAAAGACGAGGTTTTTTCAATTATTCATTCATACCATGAACTTATGTTGTTCGATAAGCTCAAGAAAATTTTCTATTTGCATGCAGATTTAGAGGGCTTTTACCATTTGCCATTTAAAGCAATTTTTGAAATTGAAAAGCTTTATCCAACCGCCTATAAGGTCGTAATTGACTATCGAAATTGGCTAATTCAAGAAATTTATAAGCTACTTTTAACGCTAAAAGTTACAGCTTCAATTGAAGATGCTCACCTGTTTTTATTTGTGATTGATGGCGCTATGGTCCAGCTTTTAGGGGAAAATCAGCTCGATGATCGAGATAGATTACTAAATTATTTTTTAACCATGGTTAATTAAGAATCGGTGAATGAAAAGCTCCTTATTGAGGAGCTTTTTTATGTCTTTTCTCTTATTTATATAATTTAATAAAGTAAATCGAAGAAATCGTATTTAATTTTCTCTTGAAGAAATGAGATTAGTTTGGCACATTGCTTAGAAGTAGAATTCTATGCAAGCGTTGTAGCAAGCAGTTCTGACACAGTAAAAATTATAAATTTCAGAGTATAACTATGCGGCTTAATGAATTAGCAGGTTGTGAGGAGTGCGATACAGTCTATCGTAGAACCCCGCTTGCTTATGGAAAAAGAGCTTATTGCATATGCTGCGGTGCTGAACTCTATCGGCACACTAAACCTTTTTCAACATTGTTAGCTTTGATTTTAACTGCCTTAATCGTATTTATTATTGCCAATAGCTTTCCTATCGTAAAAATTGAATTACAGGGAAATACCTCTGAAACCACCTTACTTGGTGCGGTGTGGGTGATGTTTCATTATGATCGGGCTTTCGTGGGCTTACTCATCTTAATCACTACTTTTATTGTGCCGCTTTCTTATCTTTTATTACTTACCTATGTGTTGGGTACAGTGAGTGTATTGAAGAAGAGACCAACATTTTTGGTGATGGCATTGCGCACACTTTTCTTTATGAGAGTGTGGGGAATGGTTGAGGTGTTCTTAATCGGAATTTTGGTCACGCTTGTAAAGTTAGTTGGAATGGTATTGGTGATTCCCGAAATTGCTTTGTGGGCATTCGCAGTCTTAAGCATATTATTGGTCTATATTACTTCCATAAAGGTGAGCGATATATGGAACGAAATTGATAGGTCACTGCCATGAAAACAATAAAAAATGTGACCCAAGCAAAAAGCTCGCAACACGGATCGGGAATTAAGCCATATCCAAGAGCCAAAGATCTCTCATTAATTGTGTGTCATTGCTGTGGAGTCGTAAATTCTGCTCAAAATGAAAAAAGACGACGAGATAAAAGCCACCAAGTTTTACGTTGTATTCGGTGTAATAGCGTGCTGCATTCACGTAAACCAGCGAGTTTAAATCGAACCTTTGCTTTGGTAGTTGCTGCAACCATCCTTTATATTCCAGCCAATGTACTTCCAATGACGGTGACCGACTCACTTTTAGGTAGTCAGCAAGATACGATCATGAGTGGGGTAATTTACTTCTGGCAAAGTGGAGACTATTTGGTTTCAGTGGTCATTTTCATGGCTAGTATTTTTATTCCAATGTTAAAGCTACTGATTTTGTATTTTTTATTATTTGCGGTATATCTACAGAAATCGGCAGGTTGGAAATTTTTACCCGAGCAATGCGTTAAATTATATCGAATTGTCGAGTTTATTGGGCGCTGGTCAATGATTGATGTTTTTGTGGTGGCACTTTTAACCGCCCTCATTCAGATTCAATCGCTTGCTACAATTTTAGCAGGGCCGGGTTCGATTGCTTTTGGTGCGGTTGTGGTGTTAACCATGTTTGCATCTTTAAGTTTTGACCCACGTATTATTTGGGATAACTTCTACACATCTCAGAATACAAACAAACCGTCTTCTGTTGCTTCTGAAAAAACAACAATTATTCAGGCAGAACATCCGCCGTTGAATAATGATTCTATTAATCCCAGTCAATAAAAGAACAATGAGTATGTCTGAAAATGAAATAACCACTGGTAACTCAGATCATCGTGATACAGATGTTGAACTGGATAGCATGAATGATTTGCCAGAACCCCAAGAAAAGAAAAGTCGATGGAAGCCTTTATTAATCTGGCTCATTCCATTAATCGCTCTTTTAATCGCGCTTTCATTAGCTGTAAAAGCATTACTGTCACATGGCCCTAGCATTGATGTGTCTTTTCGCACAGCCGAAGGGCTAGTCGCTGGTAAAACCACAGTCCGTTATAAACAGGTGGATATTGGTGTAGTACGGCAGATTGATCTTTCAGATGACCGTTCACACGTTATTGCCAGAATTGATTTGCGCAAAGGTGCGAGTAACTTTGCAGCGAAAGATTCACGATTTTGGGTGGTGCGACCGCGTATTGGGACGAGTGGGGTTTCAGGAATAGACACCTTATTGTCAGGTTCATATATTGAAGTGGATGGGGGCAAATCAGAAGAAGATAAGTTTGAATTTACTGGATTAGAAGTGCCACCAGTCATATCTTCAGACGTTCCCGGAAAAGTATTTTTCTTAAATGCAGATGATCTTGGTTCGTTAGATATAGGTTCTCCAATTTATTATCGTCGAATTAATGTGGGGCAAATTACAGCTTATAAATTGTCTGATGACGGTAAAAATGTTGAACTACAAACGTTTATCCGCGCGCCGTATGACAAGTTTGTAACCACTGATGCACGTTTTTGGCAGGCGAGTGGGATTGATGTGACCTTAAATGCTTCAGGCTTTAATTTAGATACTCAGTCTCTGGCAAGTATTGTCGCAGGAGGTATTGCTTTTGGTTTCCCTGAAGGCTCGCATGCCACAATGGCAGCGAATCAGAGTCGTTTTAATCTTTGGGACTCAAAATCTGATGCATTAAAAGAACCGGATGGTCAAGCTCGTGGTGTGATTATGTATTTTGATCATTCATTGCGTGGGCTTACGGTCGGGGCACCAATTGATTTCATGGGTATTGAAATTGGTAATGTTAAATCAATAAATGCCGAGTTTTATGACCACTATAAACAGATTCGTATGCGTGTTGAAGCAGTCATCTATCCTTCACGAGTTGAAAATGGTCAGGCGCTTAATCCAAACAGTGAAATTTTTAAAGATTTTGTTGAACATGGATGGCGTGCTCAAATGAGAACAGGCAACCTTCTAACGGGTCAAAACTATATTGCGCTAGACAGGTTCCCTAAAGCCAAACCAGCTACATTACAAATCTTAGCTGATAGCCGTGTGGTGATTCCGACAACGCCAACCGAACTGAGCGGCTTACAAGCACAAGTTTCTCAAATTGCAGATAAATTAACGAAATTCCCGTTAGTTGAAATTGGGCAAGATGTGCGTAAAACGCTTAACAATATGAACACAGCGATTGAGTCTACCGACAAACTGGTTAAACAGTTAGATGGTAAAGTTGCACCTGGTTTACAAGCAACCTTAGATGATGTTCGTAAAACTGTAAGGTCATCTGAGTCTATTTTGTCGAGCGATGCGCCGTTACAACAAGACGTACGTAAAGCATTACAGCAAATGACACGTGCCGCTGCCTCTTTACAGTTAATGTCAGACTATATTGAACAACACCCTGAATCAATTATTCGTGGTAAGACACCAGAGACCGATGATGAAAAATAAAAACCATCTATCTTTTCAACTTCCTAAAGCAGCCAAATGGCTGCTTGGGAGTGGCTTGTTTTTAACGGCAGTTGCCATGACAGCTTGTTCGAGTTCGCCAACACCAAACTATTATACGATGTCCCCTAAAGTTACTCCGGTCACCAGCTCAACTGTGCAGGTGATTGAAGTATTGCCAGTTGGGATTCCAGACCGATTAGACCGTGCACCTTTGGTGCTACAAGACAGTAGCGGCAAGTCTACGGTGTTAAATAATGAGCGTTGGACATCAACCATGGGTACGCAATTACGCGATACTTTGTCGGCAGGTTTACAACAAAAGCTAGGGGCAATTGACAGTTATAGCAGTGGGCTTGCTGGAAACAATCAACCGTTATATCGCGTTTCTACAGACTTTTCTCATTTTGATATTATAGATCACAACAATATTAATATTGCTGTGTCTTGGGTTGTGAAGCGTCAGATACCTCCAACTCAATTAGAGTCAACTAATGCAAAAGTAATCACTAATAGAGGAGCGCAGCTCAATTGTAGAATTGCTTTTAAACAGCCGATTGATCAAAAAGCTAAAAAAATGGAAGCCATTGTAAGTGCTTCAAGTGACGCCATGAGCCAAATTATTAATATTGTTTCTTCTTCGATCGTGGCGCTAGATTCAAACAAAAAAGCGGTTATTAGCAATGGTGTTTGTTCGTAAAACGACTCGCTTTTAACCAACCCCTTTATTTGTGCAAAACAGATAAAGGGGTTTTTATTTTAATTGCCTCGATAGGTTGAATAACCATAAGGGCTGAGTAGTAACGGAATATGGTAGTGATTTACACTTCCATCTACTTTAAAAATCACAGGTACTTCGGCAAAAAAAGTTTGTTGTTTGTTCTTTTTAAACCAGTCTTCAGTTTTAAAGGTAACTTTATAAACACCTTGCTCTAGTTTTTTATTTTCTGGATAGAGTGCGCTAATACGGCCATTTGAGTCGGTCACTTGTTGGTTAAGTTTAACCCACTGGTTATTTGTGTTTTTTTCTAAAACCACTTCAACCTGAGAAGATGGCAAACCAGTTTCTAAATTTAAAACATGCACACTGAGTGGATTACTCTGTGCAAATGTAGCCGAAGCAATAAATAAAGAAGATAAGGCAATAAATGATTTAGACATGATGAAGTTCCTTATGAATGAAAAATGGTTTCAATGGCTTTACTTGCGCATTGATTGTCATTTTGAGCACCACCAGCACCCGCAACGCCAATCGCCCCGATCACTTGGTTCTCAAAACGAACAGGTATGCCACCTCCTAACAACAGTAAATTTGCCAGTGTGGTTAAATTTTTTGCATCGGGATTTTGGTTACTGTTTTGGCTTAAAACCAAGGTCGATGTTTTGGTAGATAGTGCCGTATAGGCCTTTTTTTCAGCAGCCATTAAATTATGTGGACCAACAGACTCATGCCGTTCGGCAGTTAAAGGGTTACCACCACGGTCAACAATAGCGACTGCAATGTTTTGATTTAGTTTTTTACATGCCTCTTTAGCACTGTCGGCTAGCATTCGTGCAGTTTTAAGATCTAATGAATAGACTTGATTCAAAGCAGGGGGCTGTGCAAAAGTACTATTACCCAATACCGCGGCTGTTAGCATCAGCCAGTTCAATTTGTTCATGATGATTGCCTCTATGTCGCTTTGAAAATCTTAAACAAATTGAATAATTCCAAGCATGACAATCACATTACAAAGTTGTCATCTTTCAAAAGAGTCTCTACAAAATGCGTATCCTTATTATTGAAGACGAGATCAAAATCGCCACTTATTTGGTTAAAGGATTAAAAGAATCTGGATATCAAGCGGAGTGCGTTCATTTAGGGCTTCAAGGTTTAGAAATGCTAAAGAGAGATCAATATGACTTGCTTATTCTTGACGTGATGTTGCCAGATATAGACGGCTGGAGCGTATTACAAGTTCTACGCCAGTTTTCAAAAATTCCGGTGATTTTCTTAACGGCAAAAGATCAGGTGATGGATAGAGTCAAAGGTTTGGAATTGGGTGCGGATGATTACTTGGCTAAACCTTTTTCCTATATTGAACTATTAGCGCGTATTAAAAGCCTATTAAGAAGACAGCAATATCTGCAAGAAAATGAACTTTCTATCAGTGATTTAAAAATGGATTTAGTTGGGCATAAAGTATGGCGTAATGGAAACCTGATTGAACTGAGCAAAACCGAATTTAATTTGTTGCGCTATCTATTGATCAATAAAGAGCAAATCGTGACGCGCAGGCAAATTGGTTCAGAAGTCTGGAATATTAACTTTGATACCGATACTAATTTTATTGATGTGGCAGTACGCCGTTTACGAAGCAAAATTGATGAAGGGTATGAATTAAAGCTTATTCATACCATCCGTGGCTTGGGCTATAAAATTTCGGTTAGCTTATGAACTTTAAATTTCTGCGTTCGCTTGAAGTCCGTATTACATTACTGGTCACGCTCTGTTCTGCCTTAATTCTATGCTCAGTCGGCTTTATGACCTATTTAGGTATTAACCAAATTTTATTAAAGCAACAAGATAAAGCTTTAGCAGACAGAATTAACCGTTTGGAAATTTTGCTACAAGATAGTGAAAATGTAGAGCAAATTATTGCTCGGCCTAAGCTTTACCAAAACATGCTCGGCAACCAAGACAATTTGTTTCTGCTCATTCATAAAGATAAAACCTTAATTAATATCAATCCGCTCCATATTCAGTTACCTCAATTTGCAGAGCGCAACAGTCTTCAATTTCAAGACTTAGCCAACAACCCATATCCAACGCGAATTGCGTGGAAAACCATAAAAATTAATAACGAGCCTTATCTGCTCATTGCAGGTAAACAATGGTCTGAGCGGATTAATATTATTTTACCTTTTCAAAAGAACCTTTTGATGTATGTGATAGGAGGTGTATTTGCAATCTTTGTGCTTTGTATTTTAGCGTGTCATCTGGGTTTAAGGTCGCTACAGCAGCTTCGCAAGCAAACGCACTCTATTAACGTAAATCAGCTCCAGAAAAGATTAAATCTCTTAAATTCACCTTTAGAAGTTGAGCTGCTTTCAAAAGATATAAATCACATGCTGGAGCGTATTGAAAAGGGTTATATGCAGCTCAACCGTTTTTCTGAGGATATTGCTCATGAGTTCCGTACGCCTTTAAATAATCTGATTGGGCAAACCGAGATTGCTTTAACTGGCGAACGCTCAGTTGAGCAATATGAAGATTTGCTGGTGTCTCATTTGGATGATTACCACAGATTAAAACGCATGATTGATAGAATGCTTTTTTTAGCAAGAGCCGATCAGAAAATGGTTCTTGTAAACAAACAAGAAATAAACGTCCAAGATGTTATAGATGGGCTATGCCAGATTTTTGAATATCAGGCCGAGGAACAAGAGTGTCATTTTAGTTTTAACTTAGAAGCCCAAAAGTTATTTGCAGATCCAGAGCTATTTCAAAGAGCAGTCTACAATCTCATTTTAAATGCGCTCGTACATGGTGGTGACAAGCGAACTATTTATATCGCCACTAAGCATAAGATGATTGAGCATAAGCAATGGGTGAGCCTGACTGTGGTAACAGGTGGTATTTCAATTGCTGATCATCAACTTGAGCATCTTTTTGAAAGATTCTACCAATGCCACTCAAGTCGAAGTGATGAGAACCAGACAGGTGGATTAGGGTTATCGATTGTCGCTTCAATTATGGATCTACATCATGGCCTATATCGGGTTTATAACACGCTTGAAGGGGTATGTTTTGAGCTTGATTTTCCAATTGCAGGTGCCCCAAATAAATACAATTAAATCCTTATTAATGTTCCTTAATTTTTAAAATTCACACTTTGTTCACAGCCCTCTGGCGTATGTTTAAACATATGAAATAAATAGAAGAGGGTCGTTATGAAATTATTATTTAAGTCACTTGTCATGAGCAGCAGTCTTGCAGCGGTTAGCTTAATGCTTCCTTTGAGCACCTTTGCCGACACAAATACGAAACCAGTGGCTGTTGAGTCTATCGATATTAATAAATACGCAGGTAAGTGGTATGAAATTGCACATTTACCTATGTTTTTTCAGCGTAATTGTGTAGCCAATACAACTGCAAACTATTCCATTAACGCAGACAAAACCGTTGGTGTTTTAAATAGTTGTACCAACAAAGATGGCAAAATGATTTCATCTGAAGGTGTGGCCTATTCGCAAAATGAGGGCAACAGTAAATTAAAAGTGAGCTTTTTGCCTTCTGGTCTAAGATGGATTCCTTTTACAAAAGGCGATTACTGGGTACTAAGAGTTGACCAAGATTATCAGGTCGCTTTAGTCGGTGGTCCAAGCCAGAAATATTTATGGATTCTTTCTCGTAGTCCTCAAATTGATGAGGCGACATATCAGTCTTATCTGCAAACCGCAAAAAGCTATGGCTACGACGTTTCTAAACTCGTTAAGACAACACAGTCTAAATAGCGAAGCTACTGATTAAGAAGATTCTTATATTTATCTCTTAATCGAGTGAACTTCACATAAAATTCATTGCGCATTTTCTAAATTAGAACCAAAAGAAATGCTTTAGATCAGGAAGAATCAATGTCTAAATTTTTTCTGCGCTGGATCGATAGCTGGTCAGATTCAGAAAATGCGCAAGTGGGTACTTCTAGCGAATATGTCATTGAAAAGAAAATTCAATGGTTAAGAATAATTCCTTTTATTTTATTGCATATCGCTTGTTTAGCTGTGTTTTGGGTGGGCGTATCTTGGTTTGCAGTTGTCTTCATGCTGGGGTTTTATTTTCTACGCATGTTTGCAATTACAGCTTTTTTTCACCGTTATCTTTCACATAAAACTTTTCAAACATCACGTATTGTCCAGTTCATTTTTATACTGATCGGAACCATGAGTGCACAGCGTGGGCCGTTATGGTGGGCAGCACATCACCGTTATCATCATTATTTTACCGACACCGATCAGGACCCACATTCAGCGAAAGCAGGCTTTTGGTATTCCCATGTAGGCTGGTTTTTAAATGAACAGAATTTTGCTATTCGAAAAAAAGTGATTAAAGACTGGTTGAAATATCCTGAGCTGATTTGGCTTGACCGATTTAGTTTGCCTATTGTGATTTTTACAGCTTTGGCAATTTATGGTTTTGGTTCGTGGCTTTCGCAACATTTCCCTGAGTTCGGAACTAATGGCTTACAGCTTTTGGTGTGGGGATTTGTGATTTCTACCGTTCTCTTAACGCATGCAACCTTATGTATTAACTCACTCGCGCATCGTTATGGTTCACGAGAGTTTAATACCCCAGATGATAGTCGTAATAACTTTTTACTTTCTTTAATTACCCTAGGTGAGGGATGGCACAACAACCATCACTTTTACGCGGGTAGTGTGCGTCAAGGTTTTTATTGGTGGCAGATTGATATCACCTTTTATGTGCTCAAACTCATGTCTTTATTTGGTTTGGTGTGGGGACTAAAGCCAGTACCAGTGAAGGTTTATCAATATAAAAACATTAAAGAGCTACCGATAGAAAAAATTGAAAATGGGGAAGTATTATGAAAATTGCCATTATTGGTTCGGGTATATCGGGACTTTATGCTGCATGGAAATTGTCAAAACAACATCAAGTTACCGTATATGAAAAAAATAACTATTTTGGTGGTCATACTGACACTCATGAGCTAGATATAGAGGACACTAAAGTTTCAGTAGATAGTGGTTTTATTGTATTTAATGACTACAACTATCCGTTATTTACTGACATGCTTAAAAATTTGGGAGTTGAAACTCAAAGCAGCGACATGAGTTTTTCGGTGAATAATCTGGTCAGTGGGCTTCAATATAACCCCTCAAAAAAATGGTCGCTCTTTGCCCGTCCGCAGAACTTTCTAAACCGTAAATTTCTCCAAATGCTCTCAGATTTGCTACGTTTTTATGATGATAATAAAAATATTGATGTAGCAGATTTTGAGCCTAATTTATCTATTGAAGACTATTTAGACCTACACAAATATAGCCATGAGTTCCGTTATGAGCATCTTTATCCGATCTGCGGGGCATTATGGTCGGCTCCGGTTGAGCAGGTAGGTCAGATTCCATATCGATTTGTCGTAAGCTTTTTTCAGCATCACCGCATGCTACAGCTAAAAGAGCGGCCACAATGGCAAACGGTTAAACACGGTTCAGCAAGTTATATACATGCTATTCAACAAAACTGTCCATCCATTGAGTGGAAGTTTGCAGAAGTAAAAGGTGTGAGCCGTTCACAAGAAACTGTGTTTATCGAAACGACTGAAGGACAAGCAGAATATGACTGGGTGATTTTCGCAAGCCATGCGGACGATAGCCTAAGTTTAATTAAAGATGCTTCATCGCTTGAACGAGAAATACTAAGTCAATTTAGCTATCAAGATAATCACATGGTGGTTCACCGTGACACTTCAATTATGCCTAAAAGCCGTTTGCAGTGGGCAAGTTGGCATGTACATGTAACGCCAACATCGCAAGTTCAAAGCAATGAGTCCGACATACATTATGGTTTTACCTACTGGATGAATAATTTGCAGAATTTACCCTGCAATACTCAAGTTTTTTCTACTTTAAATCCGAATATGAAAATCAAAGCCGAAGACATATTGGTTGAACGCCAATATCGTCATCCTGTGTTTGATACTAAAGCGATTCAAACTCAATCTCGTTGGCAAGAAATTAACGGACAAAACAGAACTTCATTTTGTGGAGCGTATTGGGGCTGGGGTTTCCATGAGGATGGTGCCCGCAGTGCAGCACGTGTTGTAGAGCAAATTTTACACTTATAAAAATAGGTAAGGAGCTTTTCAAATGTTATTAAATAAACTTGCTATAGCTCCTACACTTATTCGTCATCGACGCTATAGCCCCAAACAGCATCAATTCACATCGACCTTAAATTACTTATGGTTCGATCCAGATCAATTAAGTGAGATTGCAAAAGATTGCTCACTTTGGTCAACCAATCATTGGAATGTCTTAGAACTATCCAAAAATGATTTTTTAAATATGTATCACGGTTCTATAAAGGAAAAAGTAGAAAAAGCGATACTGCAAAATAACAACTTACATATTAGGCCAGACTGGCAAATCAGAGTATTGGCTTTACCCCGTTGTTTGGGTTTTCGGTTTAACTCTGTGGTCTTTTATTTTGTTTTAAATAAAGCCGGAAAACCCGTATTTATTGTCAGTGAAATTACTAATACCCCATGGAATGAACGAAAAGTTTATATACATGACTGCTCAAAACAACAAAGAAATATGAGTGATTATCAGAGTTTCGATTTTCATTTTGAAAAATCATTTCATGTTTCGCCGTTTATGCCCATGCAGTTGACTTACCACTGGCGATTTAGTTTTTCAGATCAGCAAAATGTCATTCACATGCAGCTCTTTGAAGAACAAAAACAAGTGTTTGATGCAACTATGCGGTTTGAACTTGTGCCCATCACATTTCCTTCACAGCAGTATCGATATGCTCTTATGAACAGCCTAGCCCCTTTTAAAATGTTGTTTTCAATATATTTAGAGGCATTTAAGTTGTGGCGAAAAAAAGTTCCATTTTATCGTCATCCTAAAAAGATCAAGGTAGATAAGACATGATAAAAACATTTCTTTATGGTGAAGATGACTCACTACCGTTACTGCTCAAGAGTCTTCTCAAATTACGTCATGGACAGATCACTTTTCAGGGCGCGTGGAGTGGTACGGTTGGCGAGGTTTCAGACTTACATGCTGTGATTGAAGTTCGCAATCCTTTGCTGATGGATCTCATTTTAAAAAATGGTGTTTTAGGAGCAGCTGAAGGCTATATCCGTGGTGATTGGAGCAGCGAACAACTTGTAGAGTTGGTTCAGATCTTGGCACGTAATCGAGATGTATTAGATCAGTTTAACCAGAATGTTATTGCACAGGCGAGCCAGTTTTTTCTGAAGGGTTGGTATAAAAATAGAAAAAATTCTATAAGCGGGAGCCGTAAAAATATTGCTGAGCACTATGACTTAAGTAATGACTTTTTTAAATTATTTTTAGACCCGTCTTTAATGTATTCGAGTGCTGTTTTTGAAAATGAAAACATGTCACTCGAAGACGCATCTGATTATAAAAAAGAGCTCATCTGTAAAAAGTTAGATTTAAAACCACTAGATCATTTGGTTGAAATTGGAAGCGGTTGGGGCGGTTTTGCAATTTATGCAGCCCAACATTACGGCTGTAGAGTGATCACCATTACCATTTCACAAGCTCAATACGATGAAGCCGTTACTCGTGTAAGTGAAGCTGGGTTGGCACATCGAATTGATGTGCAATTAAAAGACTATCGCTTGCTCGAAGGAAAGTTCGATAAGTTGGTTTCAATTGAAATGGTTGAGGCCGTAGGTGCACAATATTTATCAACATATTTTGATCAGTGTAAAGCGCTGTTAAAACCGAAAGGTTTGGCATTTATTCAAGCCATCACCATTGAAGATTTCCGATATAAAAAAGCACTAAATACAGTCGATTATATTAAGCGTTATATTTTCCCTGGTAGCTTTATTCCTAGCGTGAGTGTATTGACTCAAACCGCCTCTGAAAGTGGTTTAAGGCTAAAGCATTTAAATGACATCGGTTTAAGTTATGCAAAAACAATTCATCACTGGCGAGCACGGTTTTTAATCGCACGAGAGGAAGTATTGGCTCTGGGATTCGATGAAAACTTCATTCGCATGTGGGATTTCTATTTATGTTATTGCGAGGGTGGTTTTAAAGAAGGCGTGATAAGCAATGTTCACTTGTTGTTTGAAAGTACCAGTTACTAACTAAACACATCAAGCAAGGAGACTGCTCATGTTTTGGAATTTACTGATTCTAGATTTAATGATCATGTTGCTGAGCTGGCTACTTGCCACAGCAAATGGTCGAGCTGGAATTGTAGATGCCGCATGGAGTTTCTGTCTGGCAGTAAACATTATTGTGTCTTCTTTACTCATTTCAGTTGCTCCAGTTGAAGTGCGACTTTTTGTCGGTATTTTTAGCGGCTTATGGTTTTTAAGATTATTTTGGCACCTGTTAAGACGTTATCAATCCGAACACAAAGAAGATGGTCGTTACGCGAACATGCGTAAGTCGATGGGTAAGTTCCAGCACGTTGGCTTTTTATTATTTTTTATTTTTCAAACCCTTTTGGTGCTTTTGTTCTTTTTTCCGATGTGGACGCTACTCAATGTAGAAGCAATTGAATGGAGTGGTGGATATAAAATCGCTTTAGTGATTGCTGCTGTCATCATGGTGATTGCCTTTATTGGAGAGCAGCTCGCTGATCAGCAGTTATACCGATTTAAATTAAATCCGGAACATCATGGCAAAACGATGGATCAGGGTTTATGGCGTTATTCACGTCACCCAAATTATTTTTTTGAATGGTTACACTGGTTTGCCTATCCAATCATTGGTTTAGCTGCGGGCCAATATTTATTGTGGATTTATCCGTTACTGATGTGGCTATTTTTATACTACGTCACGGGTATTCCATTTAGTGAAAAACAAGCAATTAAAAGCCGCGGCCAAAATTATCTTGATTATCAACAAAAAACATCAATGTTTATTCCGCGAAAACCCAAAAAATAGGTGCGCATATGGATTTTATTGTTTATCAGTCTTTAAAAATTGTTGAAAGTGGTGTGATTCCAGATCATGCAATTCGGGCAGCAATCCGTGCTTTAAGTAAAAAGCGTTTAATTCAAGAAGGCCGTTATGATCCTGAACAAGGGGCACAGCGCTATATGGATGTGCTTAGTATGCTGAAACGGAGCGAAATCGCCGTTGAAACGGACAAGGCAAATGAGCAGCATTATGAATTGCCGACTGAGTTTTTTCAGGCAGTGCTTGGAAAAAGACTCAAATACAGTGCTTGCTATTTTCCTACTAAAACAACAACTTTAGATCAGGCAGAGGAGCTCGCACTTCAGCTTTACTGTGAAAGAGCACAACTTAAAAACGGCCAACATATTTTAGAGCTAGGCTGTGGATGGGGTTCTCTAACATTATGGATGGCAGAAAACTATCCACGCTCACAGATTACTGCTGTTTCAAACTCTGCGACCCAGAAAAAGCATATTCTTGGGCAAACAAAGTTGAAGGGTTTAACGAATCTTGAAGTGCTCACATGTGATGTGAATGTGCTCGAATTAGATCAAAATCAGTTTGATCGGGTTGTATCGGTTGAAATGTTTGAACACGTTCGTAACTATCAACGTCTTTTTGAGAAAATTCAGGGATGGTTGAAGGCAGATGGGCTACTTTGGTGTCATATTTTTTGCCATCGCTTTTTACATTATCCTTTTGAAGTAAAATCAGATTATGATTGGATGTCCAAGTATTTCTTTACTGGCGGTTTAATGCCTGCGACGTCAACTTTTTTGCATTTTCAAGAGCATTTAGAATTGGCTCAACAGTGGCAGTGGTCGGGTGAGCACTATATGAGAACCGCAAATGCTTGGCTTGATAATATGGATAATCAAGAAGTTGAATTGAAGCCTCTGTTTAAAAAAATCTATGGAAAAGATGCCAATATTTGGTGGCAACGTTGGCGTATTTTCTTCATGGCTTGTGCTGAGCTGTTTGGTTTTGAGCAAGGACAAGAATGGGTAATTGGTCACTTTTTATTTAAAAAGAG
>Ga0302349_1001182_pt1 | contig 22041 bp, 25 predicted proteins | sample PhyAR1_FD_202176 | JGI IMG/M metagenome (GOLD analysis project Ga0302349, IMG submission 202176) | Leaf surface microbial communities from alfalfa plants in UC Gill Tract Community Farm, Albany, California, United States - DLSL A.R1... | ecosystem: Host-associated > Plants > Phyllosphere >...
GTGTTTCAATGATTATCTTTGCCGGGATTATTTCTCGGGTTCCAGCATCAGTCAAGGAAATCTATGAAGATTACTTTATTAATATTGATCCTTCAAGAATTTGGCAGTCTGCTATCTTTATTGTGATCCTAATCATCGCAATCTTGGTGATTGTTACAGTTGTAACCTTTTTCCAACAAGCAGAACGCAAGATTCCGATCCAATATACCAAACGTGTTTCCGGAGCGCCAACCAGCAGTTATCTACCTTTAAAAGTAAATGCTGCCGGTGTAATTCCAGTTATTTTTGCCAGTTCATTGATTGCCACACCAAATGCCGTCTTACAAGCTTTTTCTTCAAAGTTTAACGGCGCTGGTTGGTATGATATTATGACGAAAATTTTTAGTTACAATACAGTTCCTGGGGCTGTAATTTACACAGTCTTAATCGTTGCGTTTACGTTCTTCTACGCTTTTGTGCAAGTAAACCCTGAGAAATTAGCGGAAAACTTACAAAAACAAGGAAGCTACATTCCAAGCGTGCGCCCAGGAAAAGGGACCGAAGAATATGTCTCTGGTGTATTGATGAGACTAAGTGTTGTCGGAGCTATTTTCCTAGGACTTGTTGCTTTGCTGCCGATTATTGCGCAAATGGCCTGGAGCTTACCGCAATCCATCGGTTTGGGCGGAACAAGTTTACTAATTGTTATCGGTGTCGCATTAGAGACTGCAAAACAATTAGAAGGATTAATGCTAAAACGTCAATATGTCGGCTTTATCAATAAGTAAGAATCGCGTGTTGAGGTTTTACCTCAGCACCATTCTCACATATGGCTAGCTTCATGAGCCAGCCTTTAAAATTAGGAGGAAATTAAATGAACCTCATTTTAATGGGATTACCTGGAGCAGGTAAAGGTACTCAAGCAGAAAAAATCATCGACGCTTACGGTATTCCTCATATCTCTACTGGCGATATGTTCCGTGCAGCGATGAAAAATGAAACTGCTCTTGGTTTAGAAGCGAAATCTTATATCGATAAAGGTGAGCTCGTTCCTGATAAAGTAACCAACGGAATTGTCAAAGAACGTTTAGCCCAACCGGATACGGGCAAAGGCTTTTTGTTGGATGGCTTCCCACGGACATTGGAACAAGCACAAGCATTGGATACAATGCTAAAAGAATTAAATAAAAATATTGATGCTGTCATAGATATTCACGTAGAAGACGATGTTTTAATCGAACGCTTGGCCGGACGATTCATCTGTCGGACATGTGGAGCAACTTATCACAAATTGTTTAATCCGCCAAAGGTTGAAGGAACTTGTGATCGTTGTGGTGGGCATGAATTTTATCAAAGAGAAGATGATAAGCCTGAAACGGTCAAAAATCGTTTGGCAGTCAACATCGCAAATAGTGCGCCAATTTTAGATTTTTATAAAAATCAAGGTTTGTTGCACACAATAGATGGGAATCGTGAAATCGATGCTGTTTTTTCAGAAGTGAAGCAAATCATTGACAAAAAATAGTTGTGTATTGCCCGTAACCTACCATGTTGTTGTATTCAGCTTCTCTTGCCAAAATCCAGCTCATATGATAAAATATATCAGTCCGACTTCTATAGTTTTGTGACAGTGACAATGATATTGAAGTTTAGTTGAGATTTCTAGGTGGGAGCTGAAGTTTCCGCCGTTTTATCGTGTGAAAATGCGAAACAAGTACAAGGAGGTACTGTGCGTGGCAAAAGAAGATATGATTGAAGTCGAAGGTACAGTCGTCGAAACTTTGCCGAATGCAATGTTTAAAGTCGAACTAGAAAATGGTCACCAAGTTCTTGCTACTGTTTCTGGTAAAATCCGTATGCACTACATCCGTATCTTACCTGGAGACAAAGTAACGGTAGAATTATCACCGTATGATCTTTCTCGTGGCCGTATTACTTATCGCTTTAAATAATTGTACTCCGTAAAATCACAGGAGGTAATTATCATGAAAGTAAGACCATCAGTAAAACCAATGTGTGAGCATTGTAAAGTAATTCGCCGTAAAGGGCGTGTTATGGTTATTTGTCCAGCAAATCCAAAACACAAACAACGTCAAGGATAATTAGGAGGTGTAACGAATTATGGCTCGTATTGCAGGAGTAGACATCCCTCGTGACAAACGTGTAGTAATTTCCCTTACTTATATTTATGGTATCGGCAATACTACTGCTAAGAAAGTTTTAGCAAACGTTGGCGTATCTGAAGATATTCGTGTTCGTGATTTAACGAATGAACAAACAGATGCGATTCGTGCGGAAATCGACAAATTAAAAGTTGAAGGTGATCTTCGTCGTGAAGTGAACTTAAACATCAAACGTTTGATGGAAATCGGTTCATACCGTGGTATCCGTCATCGTCGTGGATTGCCAACTCGTGGACAAAACACGAAAAACAATGCACGTACTCGTAAAGGCCCAGCTCGTACTGTAGCAGGCAAGAAAAAATAATTCCTAAGTGAAGGAGGTTAGAACTTCATGGCAGCAAAAAAAGTTAGTCGTAAACGCCGTGTGAAAAAGAATATAGAAGCTGGGGTAGCTCATATCCACTCTACATTCAATAATACAATTGTGATGATTACTGATACTCATGGAAATGCGTTAGCATGGTCATCAGCAGGAGCATTAGGCTTTAAAGGAAGCAAAAAATCAACTCCTTTTGCCGCTCAAATGGCTGCAGAAGCCGCAACCAAAGTGGCAATGGAACATGGACTTAAAACTGTAGACGTAACAGTTAAAGGACCTGGTTCTGGACGTGAAGCAGCAATTCGTTCATTACAAGCAACAGGTTTGGAAGTGACTGCAATTCGTGACGTAACTCCAGTTCCTCATAATGGATGCCGCCCTCCAAAACGCCGTCGTGTTTAATGAGTGCCACTCATTTTGAGTTTGAAGTAAAACGTCATTGAACAAGACACTTTTCGTTTTGAAAGGGGCATAGATAAGAATGATTGAATTTGAAAAACCAAGAATCGAAAAGATTGATGAAAATAGAGATTATGGCAAGTTTGTCGTAGAGCCACTTGAACGTGGTTATGGGACTACTTTAGGCAACTCTCTACGTCGTATTTTATTGTCTTCTTTACCAGGTGCAGCTATTACCAATATTCAAATCGATGGTGTTTTACACGAATTCTCAACCATTCCAGGTGTCAGAGAAGACGTAACGCAGATCATTTTGAATATCAAAGGCTTGGCATTGAAATTATATGCAGAAGAAGAAAAAACCCTTGAGATCGATATTACAGGACCCGCTACCGTGACTGCCGGCGATATTATTGTAGACAGTGATGTTGAGATCCTAAATAAAGATTTAGTTATCTGTAGTGTTGCTGAAGGAGCTACTTTCCATGCTCGCTTAACAGTGAAACCTGGTCGTGGCTATGTTCAAGCAGACGAAAATAAAAAGGAAGATATGCCGATTGGTGTTCTCCCAGTTGATTCTATTTACACACCAGTTCGCCGAGTAAACTACCAAGTAGAAAATACGCGTGTTGGTCGTCGTGATGACTTCGACAAATTAACAATGGAAATCTGGACTGACGGTTCAATCATTCCTCAAGAAGCATTAAGCTTAGCAGCTAAAATTATGACTGAGCATTTAGATATCTTTGTAAGCCTAACTGATGAAGCGAAAAACGCTGAAATTATGGTTGAAAAAGAAGAAACACAAAAAGAAAAAATGCTTGAAATGACTATTGAAGAATTAGATCTGTCTGTTCGTTCATACAATTGTTTAAAACGTGCAGGAATTAACACTGTACAAGAACTTACCAATAAATCTGAACCAGAAATGATCAAAGTACGTAATTTAGGCCGTAAATCTCTTGAAGAGGTAAAACTAAAATTACATGATTTAGGTTTAGGATTACGTAAAGACGATTAATACTTTTTCGAAGCATGCAGTCCGTCTTAACTTTTGTCCGGACCGTATCGAAACTTAGTGAAGGAGGGAACCCAACGTGAGTTACCGTAAATTAGGACGCACATCAAGCCAACGTAAAGCGATGTTGCGTGATTTAACTACTGATTTAATTATCAACGAACGTATCGTTACTACTGAAGCTCGTGCGAAAGAAGTACGTTCAACTACAGAAAAAATGATTACTTTAGGTAAACGCGGAGATCTTCATGCTCGTCGTCAAGCAGCTGCTTTTGTACGTAATGAAGTTGCTAGCGTACGTGAAGAGAATGAGGCAATTGTTGTTGAATCTGCATTGCAAAAATTATTCAGCGATTTAGGACCTCGTTATGCTCAACGTCAAGGTGGCTACACTCGTATCTTGAAAACAGAACCAAGACGCGGAGATGCTGCACCAATGGTTATCATTGAATTTGTCTAAAAAATAAGCAATACCCTGTCACTTTATAGATGTTTCATTTAGAGTGTTATGATGTTGGAGGCGACTCCTAGTCTAGCTCGTCGCTTTCCCTGTTGCCTAAATTGGCAGCAGGGAAGCACTCATCATATAAAGATGATTTTTTTTTGCCTTGGGGGAATTCTTCCTAAGGTTTTTTTGTGTGAATCTTTAAGAAAAAATTGCGGATCCATGGCTAGTTTGTTATGGGCAGCAATCGAAATTATCAGCTTATTATTTTAATGAGTTGGAATAGTGCTAGATAGTGATATAAAAGGTTTTATGGAAATTGAATTTGTGTGTGAAAGATATGAGCAAGTTGCTCCTATTGAAATTTATATAATCTGTGTACTTGAAAAGAACGGTTTGGAAACAGAGTAATACATGTGAGCCTTTTAACGAGGAGATAACTGTTCATAAGCTCTTCACAGAGCCTGGTATGAAGGACTTAAAAATGTTATAGAAAATTTACCCTTAGAATGTGGACTTAAATAGAAGGGAGGTTAAGAAGCTGATATAAAACTAAAAGATAGAAAAGTAATATTATTAAGGGCTGTTTGAAATGACTAGTGAGAATTCATTGTAAATACAGAAAATATTGACATAAAATTTGGGAGTCATATCCTAGATTTTTCCGTTCTATTATTCTAAAATGAATGTTTTAAAAGCTACGGATTTCCACTTGCAAAAATATAATTCTGTTTTTTGTATAGGCATTGGAGCTATGCGATTAAAATTGTGGTTATAAAGAAGAATATTGTAATTTATCTCACTTTAAAAGAAATTGAATGTAGCAGGTTAAAAAATTCTATTCCAAACTTTTTTAATGGATAAGAAAAAAGAAGCTTCCAGGCGCCGGCTTCTTTTTTGTGCTTTATAAAGAGTAACTAGGGAGATGTTGCTGGTCTTTTTTTGGACAATTAAGAGCCTCTCTGAAAAAATGAGAGTGAGAACAAGTGGGGAAAAAATTCAAGATGAAGTAGTAGTTCAATACAGTTAAGAGGTCAACAGCGCTCGTAGTATGACCACTTATGTCTTGTCTTATAGATATAGAGAGAAAAGAAGGTATCAGCAATATAATTGTTGATTCTAAAAGAACTATTGGTAATAATTTGAGTTGTAAATTACATTTAAAACATTGGACAATCTATTCTTTATTCTTAGGAGTAACCGTTAACGGTGCAGGAACTATTGACAAAGGTCATAATTTGCAAAAATTCGCAATAAACTAATAGTTAATTACAATTAGCATTGTAACAATAAAAATTCTTTAGGGAGGTGCTGATATGAAGAGCAAATCGTTTATTTTTTCCTTGGCTATTTTTTATTGGGGTTAGGAATTACGATCCCTGTTGAAGCTCAAAATATTGTTTCGGGAAATCATGAATTAGGTAGTTTTACCAAGATGGAGAATCAAAAAGCAGGTACATTGATCCGCAAAAAACGTAGCCTGACAACTGAAAAACTATGCGTAGACTTCATCGATATTTCTCTTTGAAATGGTGCAATCTCCGTTGAGCAATTTAAACGAATGAAGACAGAACAAATGTTAAAGGTGCAGTCATCAAGTTGACTGAAGGCATAACTTACAGAAATCCGCTAGCCAAAACCCAAATTACCAATGCGCAAGCAGCTGACTTAAAAGTGTCTACTTATCATTTTTTATGTTTTGAAAATGAACAAGAAGCAATTGATCAAGCAAATTATTTTGCAGAATACGCAGAAGAATTAGGCTTATCCAAAAATACAGTGGTGGTAAATGACGCTGAAGCGCCTGTGCTGATTCCCGTAGATGCTACCAAAGTCTCTGTTTACTTTAAAAAACAACTAGAAGCTCGCGGATACAATAATATTATTCACCATGCTAGTGCCAGCTGGTTTAATAATAATTGGATGGAATACGATGTTTTAGGTAAAGACAATAGCTGGGTAGCAAAATGGCCGGCAGATCCATCAGCTGATCAATTATTGTATAACGACACGGCTGCTAGCGATCTTAAAGGGGGATTAAAAGCTATTGACTCACGTTAGTGAAGGGCATAAAAAAAGTCCTTATTCTCAATTGAAGCAGTCTTTTTAGCAAAAAGATAACATTAATGGACAATAGATTAAGCTGTCATTCAACAGAAAGTCAGAACTAAACATTATTGAGGTAGCTTATAGTCCATTCAGTATTGAGTTAGACAAAAAAATATGACTTGACAATGAAAAGTTTAGTTAAAAAACATAGCAGTTATGTATGGTTGCTATATATGAAAAAAAGAGCGATTGGCGCAGTGCTTTTGAAAAAGTATCGTGACTTATTTTTTAATACATGAAATGGGACTTGTCGGGCTCTTACCTTCTGTTCATTATAATAATTTCTTAATTACGGAAGGTGGTAATAGTCTCATCGCTATTTGGTACCCGAGAGTGTTGGTAATAGTTTTTGTTAGTTTCGGGCTGCCATCAATAGAAACAGTCAAAATCAACACGTTTTGCATGTGCCATTCAATAAATTAGTGATAAAGTTTCCCGGAGAATATGGAAACTAGACCAGCTAAGTTTGGCTGATATTTTCTCAAATTATTGAGGAGTCGTCAGATAACATCCACTTTATGTAAAGCTTTTGTTTATTTCTTGGAAGGGACTACTTTTGTTTTGCATTCCTTTTCTGAAAAAAGCAACGGAAATTCTTGGAAAAAAAGCTGTCATGATATCAGAGCTCTCCCATAATGATTTTATTTTTGGTATAATAGAGAATAGTGCAATGCAACGGAATAGATGATTGAAAAAACACTGTTTTTTTGGTAGTGTTAGAAAGACTAAATAGATTGAGGGAGTACAGGATGCAACCAATCATTGAATTAAAGAATATCCAATTTCATTATCAACAAGAAGATGCTTCTCCTGCGTTGAAAGATGTTTCTTTTTCTATTCAACAAGGAGAATGGATTGCGATTATCGGCCATAACGGTTCAGGCAAATCCACCTTGGCTAAGACCATCAATGGGTTACTTTTGCCAACTGCTGGCACTGTCAGTGTAGGTGGTAAAATACTGAATGAAACCAATGTTTGGGATATCCGTCGGATGGTAGGTATGGTATTTCAAAATCCAGACAACCAGTTTGTCGGCTCAACCGTTGAAGATGACGTTGCGTTTGGCTTGGAAAATCAAGGAATTCCACGAGAAGAAATGGTGGCAAAAGTGACAGATGCTTTGGAAAAAGTCCGGATGAGTGCCTTTGCTACAAGAGAGCCGGCGCGCTTATCAGGAGGGCAAAAGCAGCGGGTTGCTATCGCAGGCGTTGTCGCCTTGCGCCCAGATATCATTATTTTAGATGAAGCTACCAGTATGCTGGACCCGAAAGGACGGCAAGAAGTGATTGCTACGATTCAAAAAATTAAAGAAGAGAGTAATTTGACGGTAATTTCCATCACTCATGATATTGATGAAGCAGCGAATGCGAATCGGATTTTAGTGATGCGTCAAGGTGAATTAATTGAAGAAGGAACGCCAGAACAAATTTTTGCAGCTGGAACGGACTTAATCACTATGGGGCTGGATTTGCCTTTTCCAGAAAAATTAAAAATTGCCTTAAAAGAACGAGGCATACAAGTTCCTGCTGAGTATGTTTCTGAAGAAGGGATGGTGGATTGGTTATGGACATCCATTTTGAAAAAGTAGATTTTACTTACCAGCCCAATACACCGTTTGAACAGCGGGCTCTTTTTGATGTAAATCTAACGATCAAAGCAGACTCGTATACTGCAATTGTTGGACATACCGGCAGTGGTAAGTCAACGCTTTTACAGCATCTGAATGCTTTGATCAAGCCAACTAGTGGAACCGTTCAAATTGGAGAGCGGATGATTACTCCCGCAACTGACAATAAAAATTTAAAACCTATCCGCAAAAAAGTCGGCATCGTTTTCCAGTTTCCTGAAGCGCAATTATTTGAAGAAACAGTGGAGCGAGACATCGCTTTTGGCCCAAAAAACTTCGGTGTTTCTGACGAAGCTGCCAAAGAATTGGCAAAAAAAATGATCACGATGGTTGGTTTAGAAGAAAGTTATTTGCAGCGTTCGCCCTTTGAATTATCCGGTGGACAAATGAGACGAGTTGCCATTGCTGGTGTTTTGGCGATGGAACCAGAAGTTTTGGTCTTAGATGAACCAACGGCTGGTTTAGATCCTCAAGGTCGTCGAGATATGATGGCGATGTTTGATCGTCTTCATAAAGAACATGGTATGACGATTGTTTTGGTGACGCACTTGATGGACGATGTAGCTAATTATGCCGATCATGTGTTAGTTTTGGAAAAGGGTCAGATTGTTAAGTCTGGTCAACCTAAAACTGTTTTTCAAGACACAGAATGGCTGAAAGCTAAGCAATTAGGTGTACCGACAGCGACTGCTTTTGCAGAAAAATTGGTAAACAAAGGCTTTAGCTTTTCTACTTTACCATTAACTGCTGACGAATTAGCTGATGAACTGCTGCAGCAGATTCAGAAAGCAGGTGCTGAACAATGATGAATAAACTGATTTTTGGCCGTTTTATTCCTGGCGATTCAATCATCCACAAGATGGATCCACGTGCTAAACTTATCGCAAGTTTTTATTTTATCGCGATTATTTTTCTGGCGAATAATTGGCAGACATATCTTTTGATGGCGGTCTTTACGATGATGGCAATTTTGTTATCGAAGATTAACTTACGCTTTTTCATTCGCGGTGTCCGACCATTGTTATGGCTGATTTTATTTACAGTAGCATTGCAAATGCTCTTTACTCAAGGCGGACAAGTTTATTTTAAATGGGGAATCATCACGCTGACGGAATTTGGAGTGATGAATGGTTTATTTATTTTTTGTCGTTTCGTGTTGATTATTTTCATGTCGACTTTATTAACGTTGACGACACCGCCTTTGGAATTATCGGATGCTATCGAATATTTACTGCGTCCTTTGGCAGTTGTGAAATTTCCCGTTCATGAAGTTTCCTTAATGTTATCAATCGCTTTGCGGTTTGTACCGACATTAATGGATGAAACTGAAAAAATTATGAATGCCCAACGAGCTCGCGGAGTGGATTTTGGAGAAGGCAATTTAATTCAAAAAATGAAAGCGGTCGTCCCTTTATTGATTCCATTGTTTGTAAGTAGTTTTAATCGAGCGGAAGATTTGGCCACTGCAATGGAAGCTAGAGGGTATAGAGGAGGCGAAGGCCGGACAAAGTATCGAGTGTTGCACTGGCACCTACGAGATACTCTTGCTTTAGGCTGTTTTGTGTTGGTAACTATCCTGTTAGTATTATTAAGAAGTTAGAAAAGGTGAATTTACGTTATGCCCCGTTATAAAGCGATCATTGCTTACGATGGAACAAATTTTCACGGCTTTCAAAGCCAGCCTGGTGGGCGGACTGTACAAGCAGAAATTGAAAAAACACTCGCTCACATAAACAATGGCCAACCGATTGCTATTTTCGGTTCTGGGCGGACAGACGCTGGAGTTCATGCGTTAGGGCAAGTCATTCATTTTGATTATCCTCATACACGACCAGTAGAGAAGTTACGGTTTGCACTGGATACCCAAACGCCAGCTGATATTGCAGTTAAGCACGTTGAACAGGTGCCGGATACATTTCATGCTCGCTATAATGTTGTTGCCAAAACCTATCAGTTTCACGTGGATATTGGAAAACCGCGTAGCCCTTTTAGACGCTTTTATGCTAGTTATTTTCCTTATCCGCTGGACTTGGAAAAAATTCAGCGAGCGCTGCCGGATCTTTTAGGAACTCATGACTTCACATCCTTTTGTGCTTCTGGTAGTTCAGTAGAAGATAAAGTCCGCACCATTTATGAGGCGTCACTTATAGTGAACGAAGCTGGTGATGAACTGACCTTTACTTTTTCAGGTAATGGATTTTTATATAAGATGATCCGTATTTTAGTGGGAACACTGCTGAAAATCGGCAATAACCGCCTGGAAGAGACGGCTATTCCAGCCATTATTGCTGCTAAGGATCGAAATTTAGCTGGTCCAACGGCTCATCCAGAAGGGTTGTATTTGACGGAAGTGGTTTATGAAAAATCGGTGCAAATGCCCGCTCAAAGGAATAAAAAAAATTATAAGTAATGAACTGGTAGCAAGCCACTTAATGGAGTTCCTAGAGCTCTCATTAAGTGGCTTGATTTTTTTCAGTATATAACTGATGGAGCTTCTGGTAAAGCTGTGTAAAATCATCGTTTTCATTAGCGATATCCCAGTAATAAAAAGGTAAGGTCGGGTATTTTTTTAGCGGTAAAAACGAAGAACTGATCACTAAGTCGTAGTATTTGTTATTTTTTTCACAATACGTACCGCAATCTACAAAGCCTAATTGGTCAAAAAAACGGTACAATTTCCGGATAAAAAAGAAGTTATGTTCGAAGGATAGTCCGACTTTTAAGTGCTGCAAATAAGCTGGCTCTTCGTAAAAGGGTATTAAAATACGCTGGAACGATCGAATCATTTCCCGTTTAATGGGTTGAATAAATGAATAGAAGCTCTTTTTTTCTTGGTTATTGAAATAAGCGGTAATTTCCTTTTCTAAAAAAACAGCTGCTTTTGTTTTGCGAACCGGAACGCCGGCTAATAACTGTAAGGTAGGACCAGCTTGGCGTAATACATAATAAGTGTATGTGATGTTCAACAAATTGCTCTTAATTATGGGGAAATTCTGTGCTGATAACCCCTTGTTGAAAATATTTTGCTCCGCTTCAGCGATAAAGCCTTTAACAAAAGAACGGATAACATTTGGTTTTCTGGCAAAATTTTTTAATGTTTGTTGAAACGACTCTCGATCTTCCAATGTATAAAAAGGTGCATAGTGGGAAAAGAAAAAGACTAAGCCGCTTTCGCCTTTCAACTGTTCATAGGTTAACGACATATAAGGATCAAGTGTTTGCTTTAAAAGTTGAAAATCATAATAAGGATTATTTTTCATCAAAAGATCATAACGTGGATCGTAGGGAGCAAAGCAATGTCTTTTAGCACGAGCGATGCAAATAGCGGCTAAAAATTCTAACTCAATCTTTCCTAAAAAGATTTTCGACAATGAAAAATAAGGAGCAAATGTTTCTACGTAAGGTTTAATTTGGTCTCTACTGAGGGCAAATGGCCAAAAAATACCTCTTGTCCCCAGCCAAATTAAATTAAAAAATGTACTACGGACTAATCGCTCATCACCTAAGAGGCTAGCATCCGTGTAGGAAAAGTGCAGATTGAAAGGTTCTAGAAATTCTTTCAAAGGTGCTATTTTACGAGTGAAAGTTGAGCGGCTGACAAAATATTGTTGACAAAAGTCATCAATATTCGGCTGTGGATGATTTAAGATGTATAACAGATACTGAAAAGGGATTGATTGTTTCAATAAAAAATAACGATAATCATCAATAGTAACCAATAGGTGTGCGATAGTCACTTTACCAGGCTTTTTTAATAGAGATTTTTGCGTTGTATTTATTTGGACTAATTCTTTATCTAATTCATTCACAGCAGTTACCGTTCGTTGATAGTTCAAAGCTAGTTTTTTCGATAACTGTACAATTGGATACTCAGCACGTTGTGCATGGTGCGTTAGCTCTTGAAAAAGTTTGAATTTAGTATACGTTGCTGTATCCATCATTAGTTTTTCATATAACAACAGAAATTCCTCCTACATCAAAAACATATGATACTTATATTAGTATTAGTGTATCAACAATCAACAGAGTTGGCTTAAGGGCCAAGAGGGGGAATAGAGCATCTTTTGTTCTCTAGCTCTGTGGTTCAATAGTCAACATCAGTCATGGTTTAATTTAGTAGTTTCTGTTCTTTATACTTAGCATTTAAAGGTTTATCGTGTCCGTGCAAATTATGTTTGAAGGCAGCAGATACTAACTTTAGAAAATTAGCAATAAATTATTTATTTCTTATATAAGTTTGCTCCTACTTTTATGCTTAGAAGCTATTAGTACCCCAATGAATAAGCCAACCAACGCTGGAACAACCCAGCCTAAACCGACAGAAAAATACGGTAAAACCCGATTGGCGTTATCCAATAATCCAGCAACAAAAGGCTGTGCTTTGATAGTTTCCGGAACATAATTCAAGGCATCCAAGCCTGCAGCAATCAAAGTTGCATACGTGGTATATTGATAGACTATTGGTTGATAGTGAAAATAGGCTCCACCAATTGCCAATAGCATTAAAGTGATAGCTAAAGGATACAACAGCATTAGTACCGGGAGTGAAAATTCAATAATTTTTGTTAATCCTACATTAGCAAAAAGACAAGGTAAAATGCAAGCACTTGCTAAGTAAGTATTATAAGTACCTTTCGGGAAAAGCTCATGGAAGGTTTCAGCAAAAGCCGTTGTTAAACCGATTCCTGTTTTTAAACAAGCAACAGTCACGATTGCAGCTAATAAAAAGCTGCCTATGTCTCCTAAATAATAATGAGCAATTTGAGCCAGAGCGATTCCGCCGTTTGCACTAGTGGGAAAGACACCGATACTTAGCGTTCCCATATATGTTAACGATGTGTAGATTAAGGTCATCAGTACAATACTAATCAAGCCTGCTTTAATCATTGTTTTAGTGATGGCTTCCGGTTCTTTGACGCCTAAATTACGAATAGTAGAAACAATAACAATTCCAAACGCTAATGAAGCTAATGCATCGAGTGTGTTGTAGCCGTCGGTAAATCCTTTAAAAAAAGGATTGGCTATATAAGTATCATTGATAGGAGCCGTAGCTACTGTTCCTAAAGGCCGACTGAAAGCAAAGAAAAATAAAATTGCCAGTAACAATAAAAAAAGCGGGTTTAGATACTTTCCAACATAAGCTAAAATTTGTGACGGCTTTCTAGCAAATAACCAAACTGCTAAGAAAAAAAGAACAGAAAAAATAGCTAAAATACTCGTTTGATTTTGTTGAGAAACAAACGGAGCAAAGCCGATTTCATAAGAAGTCGTCGCTAAGCGTGGCAAAGCAAAAAAAGGACCGATTGTCAGATACAATAAACAAGTAAACACAAAGGCATAACGCCGACTAATATGACTGGCTAAATCGAATACTCCGGAGCTCTTTGATAAGGCAATAGCAATTACTCCTAAAAACGGCAACCCAACGCCAGTAAGTAAAAAGCCGAGATTAGCGATATACAAAGAACTACCAGCCTCTTGTCCTAAATGAATAGGAAAGATCAAATTACCAGCACCAAAAAATAAACCAAACAACAACGAACCAATAAACCAATAGCTAGACCAAGTCAATTTTTTTTCCATAGGTTGTCACTCACTCCTTATCAAATAATACTCTTTAAAATAGCAAAAGAACAACTGCCAAGCAAGAAAAATATTAAACAGATTAAAAAACAATGAACCGATTATAAGTTTAATTAATTTATAATTGATAGTTATAAATAATTTTTTATTTTTAATCTTACTTCATTATAAATGACAAAGCCGCTAAACGAAACAGGAACTTTTCTTTCAAAAAATAAAAATACTGAAAGCAAAAATTAACTAGACATTGCTATGAATTAGTAGTATAAAATAGAAATGAGAATAATTCTCAATTAAGTGATATATAGGAGAAATCAATGAAAAAAATATATTTATCACAAACCATTTATGAAATTGTGATGCTTTATCCAGAAGTTAAAGTGATTTTATATGAATTGGGTTTTAAAAATATTAAACAGCCAGCAATGCTACAGTCGGCCGGACGCTATATGACGATCCCGAAAGGAGCAAAGATGAAAAAAATACCAGAAGCGACCATTAAACAAGCTTTTGAAGCAGCTGGTTATATATTGGAAGGAGATTTTAATGGAAAATAGCACAATTGAAAGGCAAAAGAAAATTGTTGAAATTTTAACTTTGCTGCACGAAGGCGGATCGTTTGAAGCGGCTAAACAAATGTTTAATGAATCGTTTGACGGAGTGGATGTTACAGAAATCACTGCGGCTGAAAAAGCCCTAATTCAAAGTGGTTTAGATGCTAGTGAAATTCAGCGGTTATGCAATATTCATGCTTCGGTATTTAAGGGATCAATCAATGATATCCATCGTTCCAACTATGAACATGAAAATCCGGGCCATCCGGTTCATACCTTAAAGCTTGAGAATAAAGTGTTGCAATCGCTTTTAACCGATGAGTTGCGGGGGACTTTTGATCAGTTAGCTGCCGGTGATTGGACGAAAAAAGCTCGTTTTATTAATGCTTTAAAGGACTTACGGCAAATTGACCGTCATTATAGCCGCAAGGAAACGTTGTTTTTTTCTTATATGGAAAAATATGGCATTACAGCACCGCCGAAAGTAATGTGGGGCGTTGATGATACAATTCGTCAATTATTGAAAGACCTGATCGCTTACGCAGAGAGCGAAAACGCAGCAATTAATCCTTTGCGGGTACAATTTGATCAGCTGCAACATGAAATTAAAGAAATGGTCTTTAAAGAAGAAGCAATTATGGTGCCTATGACGTTGGATGTTTTTAGTTTGGATGATTGGGAGCAAATTGCCACTGACAGTAGTGCAATCGGTTATGCATGGATTCCAGAGCCTTTGCCTTGGAAAGCTGGGCAAAAAGCGCGCCAGCAAGAGCAAGTACACGAACATGAACGCGAGCTGGCCATTGCCAAAGCTAAAGCAACAACGGCGGCAATTGCTGACCCTATGGCGGAAGAAACGAACCAAGAATATTACGATTGGGAAACTAAAGCTAGTAATCAGAACGAGGTTGTTTTACCTTCAGGAATTTTAAAATTAGAAGAGCTAGGGGCCTTGTTCAGTAATTTACCCGTTGACTTGACCTTTGTGGATGCAAATGATCGTGTGAAATTTTTCTCGGAAAGTGAAAAGCGTGTTTTTCCACGCACAAAATCAGTGATTGGCCGAGAAGTAGTGAACTGCCATCCGCCTAAAAGCATGCATATCGTCCAGCAAATATTGGATGATTTTCGTAAAGGTAGTAGAGATAAAGCTGATTTTTGGATTGATTTACGTAGTAGCAAAGTATTGATTCGTTATTTTGCTTTGCGCAATCAAACTACTCAAGAATACCTTGGCTGTTTAGAAGTAACCCAAGACATTACAGATATTCAACAACTTACCGGCCAAAAACGTTTACTAGATGAAACGTTATAAAAATGGCTTCTATTTAGAAAACACTTGCTTTAAAACACAAAAAAGCTGGGACAAACTTACTGCCTCAGCTTCTTTTGTATAGGGGAAGTAATCAATTCTTTACTTTATTTTGTTAAAATTCGACGTAAGAATTCTTTCGTACGTGCTTCTTTAGGATGGACAAAAATATCTTCAGCAGTTCCTTCTTCGGCAATGATCCCTTTATCCATAAAGATAACTCGATCGGAAACATCACGTGCGAACTCCATTTCATGCGTAACAATAATCATTGTTAAACCGGTCGTAGCTAAATCTTTCATGGACTTTAGCACATCTCCGACCATTTCAGGGTCTAAAGCTGAAGTTGGCTCATCAAAAAGCATAACATCCGGATTCATTGACAAGGCACGAGCAATAGCTACTCGTTGTTTTTGGCCTCCGGAAAGTTGGGCGGGCTTGGCGTCGATAAAACGATCCATATCAACTTTTTCCAAATTTTCCAACGCTATCTTTCTTGCTTCTTCTTTATTTCGTTTTAACACAGTTGTTTGCCCGGACAAACAATTTTCCAAAACATTCATATTGTTAAATAAATTAAAGGATTGAAAAACCATTCCTAAATGGGTCCGATACTTTGGTAAATTGTAGTGCCGTTCTAAAACATTCTCTTGATTATAAAGGATTTTGCCGCCAGTCGGCTTCTCTAGTAAGTTAATGCATCGTAAAAGCGTAGATTTACCTGAACCGGAAGAACCGATAATGGTCAACACTTCACCTTTGTTAACTGTTAAATTAATATCTTTTAACACTTCATTCTTGCCAAAACTTTTCTGTAAATGTTCTACTTCAATAATTGCACTCATCAATTGTCCTCCTAGCTTTCTTTTACGTCGTCGATTTCTTCTATTTTAGCGTAAGCAGACGGTCCATCGATTTTTCTTTCAACGACTCGTAAAATCCGAGTGATAATGAAGGTCATGACCAAATAGATAATTCCTACAATAGTAAATGTTTGGAAGAACTGGAAGTTTGCTCCAGAAGCAGCATTTCCTTGGAAGAATAAATCAGCTACACCAATGACACTTAATACGGCGGTATCTTTAATATTAATGACAAATTCGTTTCCTGTAGCTGGTAAAATATTGCGGAGCACTTGCGGAATGATTACTTTTCTCATCGTTTGGCCATGAGTCATACCGATTGCTTGGGCTGCTTCAAATTGACCTTGATCAACAGCGAAAATTCCACCGCGGACAATCTCAGTCATATAAGCTCCCGTATTGATAGAGACAATGAAAAGTGCGGCAATCGTCCGGTCAAGTGAAATGCCGAAAGCCAAAGCTAAACCATAGAAAATAACCATTGCTTGAACCATCATCGGTGTTCCACGGAAAACCTCAATATAAACAGTTAATAATCCGTTGACAATTTTTTGTAAAATTCGCAAGACTGGATTTTCTGAAGCGGGAATGGTACGGAAGACGCCGATCAACAAGCCCAAAGTCGTACCAACAATTGTCCCAATCAAAGCGATAAATAATGTTAAGCCGGCACCTCGTAAGAACATGCCGCCATATTGGGACCAAATAATCTTAAAGTCAGTTAAGAGTCCGGACTTTTCTTCATCACTTGTAGTTGATGCCGGTTGATCTTTAATGGCTTGATCCATAATTGCTGTCCGTTCTTTGGCAGAAATTCCTGCCAAAATTTCATTTACTTTAGAAATCATTGGGTCATTCTTACGCAAACCGACAGCTACTTGAACATCTTCAGCATTCGTTTGAAAGCCATTTTCTTTTGAAAATTCCAACATTTTTAAATCTTTGTTGACGCTGGTCGCTGTAACACCTTCTGGTCGTTCACTAACATATCCGTCAATCATTCCAGAAACTAGAGCCGTTCTCATCGCTGAAAAATTATCCATTGCTTGTTGTTTTTGGACGTTTGGAATTTGATCAATCACACTGTAATGGAAGGTGTTTAATTGAGCAGTGATTTTGGCTTTAGCTAAATCTTTTAAACTCTTCGCATGGGCATAGTCCCCGTTTTTTTGAACGACTACGACCAATTGAGATTCGTAATAAGGATTGGTGAAATCTATTTCTTTTCTTCGATCTGCTGTGGGGCTCATGCCGGCAATAATAGCATCAATTTTGCCGGATTGTAAGGCCGGAGCTAAGCCATCCCATTTGGTTTGAACGATGACTAGTTTTTTATTTAGGCCGGCCGCAATCTTTTTGGCGATTTGGACATCATAGCCGCCTGCATAAGAAGCGTTTCCTTGAATTGGAACAGCCCCGTTGGTATTGTCTTTTTGTGACCAGTTAAATGGTGCGTAACTAGCCTCCATACCTACCCGGAATTCGTTATCAGCAGCTTCAGCGCGAAGACTTGCTGTGCTGCCAAAAAAAGCAAAAAGTGCTAGCAGTAGCAAAGTGAATGAAAAATGTTTTTTGTTCATTATTTTCTCCCTTTCTGGAACAGACATCTGCTCAATATAGAAGACATCGGTTTTCTAAGTACAAAAAAACAACCAAACAGATGTAAGGTTGCTAAATTAGTCGATGATTCCTCAACGTAACATAGCACAACTTAGCATCACTACTAAGACAGTCCGTAAGCTATTAACTTACGTCCCAACACATAACACAGAGGTTGTTATGCATTTCGGCGATTGATCCTAGACTTGCTTCACGGTGTCCTCTCACTCCACAAGCTTAATAAAAATCGCGACCTCTACCTCTAAATTGAGGTACTATTCAGTTATTAGATTCAAGTAAAAAGTCTACGTTATTTTATGAAAAAAGTCAATCGTTTCCAATAATATTTTTTTATTTTAGGGACACCGCTGGAATGTACTTAGGGTATCATGAAGTAAACGAAATGAAAAATAAAACGTCGGAAAAATAATATTAAAAATATTTGTATTGCGGAATTAAAATTATAAATTTGTAAATAAAAAACTCTTCAAACCATACAGCTAACGGCTTAAAGAGTTGTGTTTTTTGATTTAAGCTTGTACTTCAGTTTTGGGTTCACGTCCCAAAATAGCTTGAAGAACAGTTAATACAATATAAGAAGCTAAGATCGTGTAAATCAAGCTTGAATACGTAGTAATGTTGAAGTCCCAAGTTTTATAAATCACTAAGACAATTGCTAAAACGATACCAGCTATTACGTTGAAAAGTGCAAATGCCCAGAGATTACCGTTTTCTTTGCGAGAAAGGTAGTAAATTGAAAACCACAGGCTTAGTAAGCCCCATGCAATACAGATTAAAATAGCTGCCCAATAAATAATAAATGCTACCATAGTTGTTTCACCTCACTTTTATACGATAACATTTTACCATGGAATGCGGACTTTGTCATGAAGGCTGTGAAGTTTCTTATACGTTTGAGGCTATTTGGTTGGACGGTGTTGAATATTTGTCATTTTTTCAGTAGAAAAGGGGAAGCACAATAAAAAAACTTCTACTGTGACTGCCGCCATTGTAGACTGAAATTACAGATAGGAGTCTTTCACATAAAATTGTAGAAAATAACTTGTTTTTTTAAAGTTTTACGCTATAATTAAAAGTGTTTTAATCTTGGTTGGAGTGAGCTTTTCCGCCTTTTTTACCAATTTCTTGGTAAAAATCCTTGTCATGGGAATCGGAAGTAGCTTCTCCGCCTTTTTTGCCGATTTCTTGATAAAATTCTTTATCATAGGAGTTGGCGTAGCTTTTCCATCTTTTTTACCTGATTCTTCTCGTGTCATTTTGTGATCTTCATTACGACTCATAGTTGTCTTCCACCTTCTTTTTTTCTACATATTTTATGATAGCAATTATGTTAAGGGCTACTCTTGATTTCATCAAATACAAAGCATCGTTTTTTATAAAAAAGCGATAAAAGTAATTTTATTGAAACATTGTTATTTGTCTATTATGAAGTGTATCATAATTAACAAAACATAATGTGAATCCTTTTGATGCTTAGGAGATAGTGCAAAACGCTTTATTTACTGGGAAGACTGGCTTGGGTTATTTCTTTAAAAAACTTTTCTTATTTCCCATGTATAAATTACAGACTATTAAGTTTGTTATTTTAAGATAACCTAAGTGTTATTACGGTTATCGATAATTGCTTGTAGCTTTTGGGGGAAAAGCCTAAAATTTATCTTTTTTATGTTGCGTAAAGATTTATTCCCACTTTTTTGTTTTAAAGCTGGTGTCCTATACGGGCCTTTTTTGTTATTTATTTCTATTCTATAGAATAAAAAAATTGTCAGTGAAGACTTACTAAGCCCTTTTTAGAGAAAACTAAATTTTTTTCTTCTCTTGTGAAAGTACATTATAATAGAGAAGACGTAGGAGTTGAAAGTGATGAGAACAATTGATTTAAATACAGTTCGTCAATGGTTAGTGCAGGCTCCGGCGATTACTTTTCTTACTGGGGCAGGAGTTTCAACGGCTTCTGGTGTGCCGGATTATCGCTCTTTGTCAGGTGTTTACCATGGAATTGATCGTCCTGAATATTTGTTGAGCCATACTTGCATGAAACGTGAACCGGATAAGTTTTATAATTTTGTTAAAACTTTATACCATCCTATGGCACAACCTAATTGTATTCATCAACAGATGGCAGCTTTAGAAGCGGTTAAAGAAACGTGGATCGTTTCTCAAAACATTGATGGTTTGCATCGTAAAGCTGGTAGTCATAAGGTCGTTGACTTCCATGGAAATTTATATAATTGCTATTGCCAAGGATGCGGACGGGTGGTCCCTTATCAAGACTACCTAAAAAGTGATCGGCATAGCGTATGTGGTGGGCAGCTTCGTCCAGCCATTACCTTATATGAAGAAGGGTTAGATGAGCAAATAATTCAACAAGCGATAGCAGCTGTTGCATCAGCGGAACTGGTAGTGATTGTTGGCACCAGTTTTCAAGTGCATCCTTTTTGTGACTTAATTGAATATGCCAAACCAGATGCAACGATTATTGCCATTAACCAAACGCCGATTACTATGCAACGAGAGTTTTACTATTTAAAAGCAAATGCACTTTCTGTTTTTGAACATTTACAAGTAGAGGAGTAATCGAATGGAAACAATTAAAACTGAAAAACAAAAAATGATTGACGGCGAGCTTTATTTTTCTGCAGACCCGGAATTAGTGACAGATAGAAAGCACGCCCGTGAACAAATGGCATTGATAAATCGAGAATACGATCATCAAATTCGCCAACAATTATTGAAAGAAACATTTGGTTCGGTAGAAACAAATGTGTATGTTGAAACACCAATTAGCTTTGATTATGGGTACAATATTCATGTTGGGAAAAATTTTTATGCCAATTTTAATACTATTTTTTTGGATATTTGTCCGATTCGTATTGGGGATAATTGTATGTTTGGACCAAATGTTCAACTATATACAGCGACTCATCCGCTAAATCCAGTGAAAAGAAATAGTGGTTTGGAATATGGCAAACCGATTACCATTGGGAATAATGTTTGGCTTGGCGGCGGTGCAATTATCACACCGGGAGTTACGTTGGGCGATAATGTGGTGGTGGCTGCAGGTGCTGTAGTGACAAAGTCTTTTGGGGACAACTGTGTTATCGGTGGCAATCCAGCTCTCGTCATCAAAGAATTAGAAACCAAAGATTCCGGCGATGATCTAACAAGTCTACGAGAAAAAATTGACCGGATTGATCAAGAGCTTGTCACTTTGTTAGAAGAACGTTTGGCTACGGCTACTGAAATTGCAGATGTCAAAAAAACTACAGGACGAGCTGTTTATGATGCTGGCCGAGAAGCACAAATCTTAGAGCGGATGAAACAAATGATTCAAAATGATGAGTATCTGGAAGCGATGACCGAAACTTTTCAAGGGATTATGAACGCTTCCAAACGTCTGCAGCAGAACTATTCAGAGTAAGCTAAAGGAGAGTTAAATGAACGGAGAGAGCAGAAGAAAAGAAATTGTCCGACAATTACTAGCAGCTGAACAGCCAATCAGTGCCAGTCGTTTTGCCAAGAAATTTTCCGTAAGCCGCCAAATTATTGTTGGTGATGTGGCGTTGTTACGAGCGGCAGGTGCAGCAATTAACGCTACAGCTCGTGGCTATGTTTTAGCACAAGAACGTCACGGGTACGTGAAAAAAATTGTTTGTCAGCATACGCCGGAACAAATTGCTGATGAATTTATGACTATCCTAGCTTTTGGTGGCAAAATTATTGATGTGGTAGTGGAGCATCCTATCTATGGTGAGATTACAGGCGGATTGCACATAGGAACGGAACGTGAAGCTCAAGAGTATATAAAAATGTACCAAAACAGTCATGCCGCACTGCTGTCTGAATTGACTGCTGGAATTCATTTGCATACAATTCAATGTGAAGATGAAGCGGCGTTTAATGCCATTACTCAGGATTTGGCGAAAAAAGGGATTCTTTATAAAGAGTAACGTTTCAAAGGAATTTGTGTAGGTCGACAAAACGAACATTTTCCCTTTGTGGAGCGATGTTTTTTTATTGAAGCTATTT
>Ga0302349_1001187_pt1 | contig 21941 bp, 18 predicted proteins | sample PhyAR1_FD_202176 | JGI IMG/M metagenome (GOLD analysis project Ga0302349, IMG submission 202176) | Leaf surface microbial communities from alfalfa plants in UC Gill Tract Community Farm, Albany, California, United States - DLSL A.R1... | ecosystem: Host-associated > Plants > Phyllosphere >...
ACCGCGTCCGTAAAGACCTGTGTGAAGATCTGGATTTGGCCATTGTCGAATCCTTCCCTTCGAAGATCGAAGGCCGCCAGATGATCATGGTGCTCGCTCCTAAGAAGAAACAGTAGGCTTTCAAGTAGCATTGACCGCGCAGCGTTCGCGCTGTGCGGTTTTCTGTTCGCCTGTCTGGGTCATGTTATCAACAATGCGAAGTGGATATTTTTTAAAATGCCAAAGATTAAAACTGTACGTGGCGCGGCTAAGCGCTTCAAGAAGACCGCTTCTGGCGGCTTCAAGCGTAAGCACGCAAACCTGCGTCATATTCTGACCAAAAAATCTACTAAGCGTAAACGTCACCTGCGCCCTAAAGGCATGGTGTCTAAAGGCGATCTGGGTCTGGTTATTGCCTGCCTGCCATACGCATAAGTAAATTTTTTTCTTTAATTCAGAATATTAAACAGGAGAGCTAAATGGCTCGTGTAAAACGTGGTGTAGTTGCTCGCGCACGTCACAAAAAAATCTTAAAACAAGCTAAAGGCTATTACGGTGCACGTTCACGTGTTTACCGCGTTGCCTTCCAGGCTGTTATCAAAGCTGGTCAGTATGCTTACCGTGACCGTCGTCAACGTAAGCGTCAGTTCCGTCAGCTGTGGATCGCGCGTATCAACGCAGCGGCACGTCAGAACGGCATGTCTTACAGCCGTTTCATCAATGGTCTGAAAAAAGCAGCCATTGAGATCGACCGTAAGATCCTGGCTGACATCGCCGTATTCGACAAAGTGGCATTCTCTGCACTGGTCGAAAAAGCGAAATCAGCACTGGCGTAAGCCGGATGAAAAAGGGAGCTTGCTCCCTTTTTTATTGCCTGTAACTCGCGCAAAAGATTGACATTTTCATCGCAACGCATTTCAATAGTGCCCTCATGGTTCATGACAAGGTAACCGCAAGCATGAATGCTGCTATTTTCCGTTTCTTTTTTTACTTTAGCGCCTGACATTCGGGGGCTTTTGCGCATAAGAAGAGAAACGAAAAATCGCGCTGAAAGCCTCCCTCGTGGAGGCTTTTTTGTTTCTGGCGCTAGCATATTGGACCGGCAGGTCCCAACGAGAACTGACCAGCCTGACTGGAAAAAGAGGAAACTATGTCCCAACTCGCAGAACTGGTGGCCAACGCCACGGCGGCCATCGACGGGGCGACAGATATCGCCGCCCTTGACGCGGTGCGCGTCGAATATCTGGGTAAGAAAGGCCATCTGACCCTGCAGATGACCACCTTACGTGAGCTGCCAGCCGACGAGCGTCCGGCAGCCGGTGCGGTGATCAACGAAGCGAAACAGCAGGTCACTGAACGTCTGAATGCCCGTAAAGATGCGCTGGAGTCTGCGGTACTGAACGCGCGTCTGGCCGCCGAAACCATTGATGTTTCACTGCCTGGCCGCCGGATTGAGAATGGCGGACTGCATCCGGTGACCCGCACTATCGATCGTATCGAAACCTTTTTCGGCGAATTGGGTTTCGCGGTGGTGACAGGCCCGGAAATCGAAGATGACTACCATAACTTTGATGCACTGAATATTCCCGGACATCACCCGGCGCGTGCCGATCACGATACCTTCTGGTTCGACGCCACGCGACTGCTGCGTACCCAGACGTCCGGCGTGCAGATCCGCACCATGAAAAATCAGCAGCCGCCGATTCGCATCATCGCGCCAGGCCGTGTCTACCGTAACGATTACGATCAGACCCACACGCCGATGTTTCATCAGATGGAAGGGCTGATTGTCGACAAAAATATCAGCTTCACCAATCTCAAAGGCACGCTGCACGATTTCCTGAACAACTTCTTCGAAGAAGATTTGCAGATTCGTTTCCGTCCCTCCTATTTCCCGTTCACCGAGCCTTCAGCGGAAGTGGATGTGATGGGCAAAAACGGCAAATGGCTGGAAGTGCTGGGCTGCGGCATGGTGCATCCAAACGTACTGCGCAATGTGGGTATCGATCCGGAAGTTTACTCCGGCTTCGCCTTTGGCATGGGTATGGAGCGTCTGACCATGCTGCGCTATGGCGTCACCGATCTGCGTGCATTCTTCGAAAACGATTTACGTTTCCTCAAACAATTTAAGTAAGGGCAGGTTATCCAATGAAATTCAGTGAACTCTGGTTACGCGAATGGGTAAATCCAGCCCTGGACAGCGCGGCGCTGTCTGAGCAAATCACCATGGCCGGTCTGGAAGTGGATGGCGTTGACCCGGTCGCGGGTGCGTTTCACGGCGTGGTAGTGGGTGAAGTGGTTGAGTGCGGCCAGCACCCGAACGCCGACAAACTGCGCGTCACCAAAATCAACGTTGGCGGCGATCGCCTGCTGGATATCGTCTGTGGCGCGCCAAACTGCCGCCAGGGCCTGAAAGTCGCCGTAGCAACGGTGGGTGCCGTGCTGCCGGGTGATTTCAAAATCAAAGCGGCAAAACTGCGTGGCGAACCGTCCGAAGGGATGCTCTGCTCCTTCTCCGAGCTGGGCATTTCCGACGACCACAACGGCATTATCGAACTGCCAGCGGACGCGCCGATCGGGTCTGACATCCGCGACTATCTGCAGCTGAATGACAACACCATCGAAATCAGCGTCACGCCGAACCGCGCCGACTGTCTGGGCATCATCGGTATTGCGCGTGATGTGGCGGTACTGAATGGCCTGCCGCTCAATATGCCTGAGATCACACCGGTCGCGGCCACCCTGAGCGAAACCTTCCCGATTCGCGTCGATGCGACCGATGCCTGCCCGCGCTATCTGGGCCGCGTCGTGAAAGGCGTCAACGTCACGGCGGCTACTCCGCTGTGGATGAAAGAGAAGCTGCGCCGCTGTGGTATTCGCTCTATCGACCCGATCGTCGATATCACTAACTATGTGCTGCTGGAGCTGGGTCAGCCGATGCATGCCTTTGATCTCGACCGCATTGATGGCGGGATCGTGGTGCGGATGGCGAAAGAGGGCGAAACCCTGACGCTGCTGGACGGCACCGAAGCCACGCTGCAGAGCGATACCTTAGTGATCGCCGATCACCATAAAGCGCTGGCGATGGCCGGTATTTTTGGCGGCGAGCATTCCGGTGTGAACAGCGAAACGCAAAATATCCTGTTTGAGTGCGCCTTTTTTGATCCGCTCTCGATTACCGGCCGTGCGCGTCGTCATGGCCTGCATACCGATGCGTCACATCGCTATGAGCGTGGCGTAGACCCGGCACTGCAACATATGGCTCTGGAGCGTGCGACTGCGCTGCTGTTAGAGATTTGTGGTGGCGAAGCGGGCCCGATCATCGATCAGACTCAGCAGGCTGCGTTACCGCCGCAGGCTACCATCACTCTGCGTCGTGAGAAGCTGGACCGTCTGATTGGTCACGTCATCCCGGATGAGCAGGTGACCGATATTCTGACCCGTCTCGGTTGTCAGGTCAGCGTGGCTGAAGGCCAGTGGCAGGCGGTTGCGCCGAGCTGGCGTTTTGATATGGCGATTGAAGAAGATCTGGTTGAAGAAGTCGCCCGTATCTACGGCTACAACAACATTCCGGACGTGCCGGTTCAGGCTGGCCTGGTGATGACGAAGCACCGCGAAGCGAACCTGTCGCTGAAGCGTGCCAAAACTCTGCTGGTCGACAAAGGCTATCAGGAAGCGATCACCTACAGCTTCGTTGACCCGAAAATCCAACAGCTGCTGCATCCGGGTGAAGAGGCGCTGCTGCTGCCAAGCCCGATCTCCAGCGATATGTCGACCATGCGTCTCTCTCTGTGGACCGGTTTACTCAGCGCGGTGGTCTATAACCAGAACCGTCAGCAGAGCCGGGTGCGTCTGTTTGAGAGCGGATTACGCTTTGTGCCAGATACTCAGGCCGATCTCGGCATCCGTCAGGATCTTATGCTGGCTGGCGTACTGAGCGGCAACCGCGCGGAAGAGCACTGGGATCTGGCGCGCCAGACGGTTGACTTCTATGATTTAAAAGGCGATTTAGAATCGCTGCTCGATTTAACCGGCAAACTGGATGACATCAGCTTCCGTGCTGAAGCCAATCCGGCGTTGCACCCAGGACAGAGCGCTGCGATTTATTTGCATGATGAACGAATCGGATTTATCGGAGTGGTTCATCCTGAGCTGGAACGTAAGCTTGATCTCAATGGCCGCACCTTAGTCTTTGAACTGCTTTGGAATAAGGTCGCAGACCGCGTCCTGCCTGATGCGCGCGAGATTTCACGCTTCCCGGCGAACCGTCGTGACATTGCCGTTGTGGTGGCTGAAAACGTCCCTGCAGCAGATATCATCGCGGAGTGTAAGAAAGTTGGCGTAAATCAGGTAGTTGGCGTAAACTTGTTTGACGTGTACCGCGGTAAGGGCGTTTCTGAGGGTTACAAGAGCCTCGCAATCAGCCTGATTTTGCAGGATACCAGCCGGACACTCGAAGAAGAGGAGATTGCCGCGACCGTTGGCAAATGCGTTGCGGCATTAAAAGAGCGATTCCAGGCAACCTTGAGGGATTGAACCTATGGCGCTTACAAAAGCTGAAATGTCAGAGTACCTGTTTGAGAAACTCGGGCTGAGCAAACGCGATGCGAAAGAGTTGGTAGAGCTGTTTTTTGAAGAGGTACGCCGCGCTTTGGAAAATGGAGAACAGGTAAAACTGTCTGGGTTTGGTAATTTCGACCTGCGCGACAAAAACCAGCGTCCTGGCAGAAACCCGAAAACGGGGGAAGATATTCCGATTACTGCGCGTCGCGTAGTAACCTTCCGCCCAGGGCAGAAGCTGAAAAGCCGCGTAGAGAACGCCACACCCAAAGAAACTGACTGATTTCAGCGTTTCAAAAAGGCCGCGCAAGCGGCCTTTTTTTATTACCCCGTTTTCACCACCGCCCGCCGCTATCGCCACACGATTTACCGCTCAGCCTGACGGCTTCACTGCCAGCCTTTCTTTTTTCTGCAATCCCTCTACAATCAAATCTCTGTTTTCTCAGCTAATCCTGCTTATGTCTCTGCTAGACCAGCTTGCTCACCAGGCCGACCGCCGCAGCCAGAAATGGCTGGTGGGACTGAGTATTGCGCTGCTTGCGCTGCTTGTTGTCAGCCTGTGCGCCGGCGACAGCTGGATTGCGCCTTCGCGCTGGCTGAGTGACAGCGGCCGGCTGTTTGTCTGGCAGTTGCGGCTGCCGCGCAGCCTGGCGGTGGTATTGGTTGGCGCCTCGCTGGCGGTGTGCGGCGTGGTAATGCAGGCGCTGTTTACTAATCCACTGGCAGAGCCGGGACTGCTTGGCGTCTCGAATGGCGCCGGGATCGGGCTGGTACTCGGGGTCCTGCTCGGCAGCGGATCGCTGTGGAGCCTGAGCCTCGCCGCGATGGCTGGCGCGCTGATCGTTACCCTGATTCTGCTGCACTTCGCCCATCGCCAGCTTTCTGTGACCCGGCTGCTGCTGACCGGCGTTGCGCTGGGCATCATCTGCAGCGCCATCATGACCTGGGCCGTCTACTTCAGTACCAGTCTGGACTTACGTCAGCTGATGTACTGGATGATGGGCGGATTCAGCGGGATTGACTGGCGCTACGGCTGGATGATGCTGGGCATATTGCCGGTGATGCTGGCGCTGAACGGCAGCGGCCGGATACTGAATCTGCTGGCATTGGGCGAGACCTCGGCGCGGCAGCTCGGCCTGTCGCTGTTCTACTGGCGCAATCTGCTGGTGCTGGCGATGGGCTGGCTGGTGGGCGTCAGTGTGGCGATGGCGGGAGCCATCGGCTTTGTCGGGCTGGTGATCCCGCACCTGCTGCGCCTGAGCGGCATCAGCGATCACCGCTATCTGCTACCGGCATCTGCGCTGGCCGGTGGCAGTGTGCTGCTGGGTGCCGATATTATCGCCCGTCTGGCGCTGACCGCTGCAGAATTACCGATCGGCGTGGTGACCGCGACCCTCGGGGCGCCGCTGTTTATTGCGCTACTGTTGAAATCTTCACGCTAGCCTCGGCTGGTTATTTAACATCCACGATAGGAATCCAGAATGAGCATTTATCAAACTGAACTGGTTACGCTTGATGGGGAAAAAACCACGCTGTCACAGTGGCAGGGCAAGGTGCTGCTGGTGGTCAATGTGGCGTCGAAATGCGGTCTGACACCGCAGTATGAGGAGCTGGAAAATCTGCAAAAAGCCTGGCAGGACGACGGTTTCAGCGTGCTGGGCTTTCCCTGCAATCAGTTTCTTGAGCAGGAGCCGGGCAGCAGCGAGGAGATCAAAACGTTCTGCAGCACCACTTATGGCGTGACGTTCCCGATGTTTGAGAAGACAGACGTCAATGGCGAGCATCGTCATCCGCTCTATGCGCAACTGGTGGCGGCACGGCCCGACGCGGTGCGTCCGGAAGGCAGCGGCTTCTACGAGCGGCAGGTGAGCAAGGGGCGCGGCCCGAAAGCGCCAGGCGATATCCTGTGGAACTTTGAAAAATTCCTGATTGGCCGTGATGGCACTATCATTCAGCGCTTTGCGCCCGATATGACACCAGAAGATCCGATCATTCTGGAAACCATCAAGCAGGCACTGGCAAAGTAAATGCTGCTCCGGCTGAAACAGGTGGCCGTCTCCGGACGGCTACTGCCGTTTAGCAGTACGCTGGATGCCGGGCAGTTACTGCATCTGGCGGGTCCGAACGGGGCCGGCAAGAGCACCTTACTGAGTGTGATTGCGGGTCTGCAAGCCGCTGACGGCAGCGTGCTGCTGGATGAGCGTCCGTTAAGTGAATGGAACGGCAAGGCGCTGGCACGGGTGCGTGGCTGGCTGCCGCAGCAGCAGTTACCGCTCAGTCAGATGCCGGTCTGGCACTATTTACGCCTGCATCTGCAACCGGATGATGCCCGCGCCGATGCGCGACTGGCAACGCTGCTCCAGCGTCTGCAGCTCGATGATAAGTTATCCCGTCTGCTGAGCCAGCTGTCAGGTGGCGAGTGGCAGCGCGTCCGGCTGGCGGCGGTCTGTGCTCAGATCGATCCGCAGATCAACCCGCAAGGCCGGTTACTGATACTCGATGAACCGTTAACGGCACTGGATCTGGCGCAGCAGAAAGCGGTGGACGATCTGATTGCCGGGCTGTGTGCTGCGGGCATCAGCGTGATCGCCAGCAGCCACGATCTCAATCACAGCCTGCAACGGGCCGATTGCGTCTGGCTGATGCATCAGGGCGAAGTTGTCGCCCAGGGAACGCCCGCGGCCGTGCTGACTCCGGCGCAGCTGACCCCGCTGTATCAGATTGCGTTTCGCCAGCTGGAAACAGAAGGGCGCACACTGCTGATGGTACAGTCCTGACACTTGCCACCCGGCGCGCTTTCCCGCTACATTAAGCCGGTCGTAACTTCTGATAAGGACATTTGGCGATGCGCCTGGCTTTGCTGATTTTAGTTCTGCTACTGACGGGATGCAGTCATCACGCGCCGCCCATTAATGGCCGTCTTTCCGATTCGATCACCGTGATTGCAGAGCTGAATGACCAGCTTGGCAACTGGCGAGGCACGCCTTATCGTTATGGCGGTATGAGCCGCAACGGCGTTGATTGCTCCGGTTTTGTCTATCTCACCTTCCGCGACAAATTCGCGCTGCAACTGCCCCGTACCACGGCGGCGCAGAGCGATATCGGTACGCGCATCAGTAAAGATGAACTGCTGCCTGGCGATTTAGTGTTCTTTAAAACCGGCAGAGGCGAGAATGGCCTGCACGTCGGAATTTACGATACCGACAACGCCTTTATCCATGCCTCAACCAGCCAGGGCGTGATCCGCTCTTCACTGGATAATGTCTACTGGCGCAAAGTGTTCTGGCAGGCGCGGCGCATTTAATCGCAGCCTGCAGAGGCTGACTTAAGTCCAATTTTAAATAGACCGGAACCCGCCGGTAAAAGTTTTATTTAAAATGATATTTATCCCGCCGGGATTTAATTAATCATAATAAGCGCACCTTTATTTCCACTAATAACCGGGTTTTGATTGGCACTATTTGGCTTAAGCGTGATTACCCGGCCGCAAACGGCGGTGGAAGGGTAAAGAAGTCCATCTCTTCAATGATTTGGTCCTATTGCCTGCGTGTATCCATTCAGATAGGATATAACCATCGCCGCTTATTCTGGCAGTAGAAATGAAAATTCACTTATCGGCCGACTATCAGTCGGAAATTTGGTTCTATCCTGCCTGTGATGTTGATGGGCGGCTGACCGCTGTCGAGCTGGTAACCCAGTTTGTGCATGAGAGTGCACCTATCACTCTGCCGCAGGACCTGCTGCTGCCACAGCTGGACAAATCGCAGCAGTTGCGGCTGTTACAAAGTCAGATCGGTTTACTGGAACAGAATCGCGCGCTATTTGATTCGCACGCGATTTCTGCATTAATTCGTATTGACGAAGGGATGGCCCACACCCTGCTGGAAAATGAATTACTGATGCGGAAAATAAAACAGCTGCCCTTTGTGCTGCTGGATATCACTGAAACGTTTCCGCAACTTAAACTGGGCAGAAATAATCCGTTGCTGCAGAGCCTGAACGCTGAATTTAATTTATCGCTTTCGCATTTTGGTGCCGGGAAATCACCTGCCAATGCGGTTTACGATAATTTGTTTACCTGCATCAGTCTTGATAAGGGATTTATTCATTCGCTGGCCAAACGGGCTTCGTTCGTCCCCTTTATTCAAAGCATTGTCGATAACTTCCGTTCTCACTGCGATCAGATCATTATTTGTGGCATAGACGACGATCGCCTGCTGGATAAAGCCCTGCAACTTAACGGCGTGCATCTGCAGGGCGCGCTATTCCCGGTGGTTAAATCCGATGCGTTGTCTTCGCTGGTTTGCGCTGACAACCGCGTGCCTTCCTCTTTGCATCCAGGCTGATGCGACCTGTTTAATCCCCGATATCAGCGTTACACTGAAGGTTTTAGCTGAACGACGTATCGCTGAGCGTCGCATGGGAGAAACAATGTCCTCTGGCAAGATCTCTTTTGATAACACCTGGTTCCGCGAGCTGACAGGGTGTTACACCGCACTGAACCCCACTCCGCTGGCAGGCGGACGCCTGCTTTACCATAATGCCCCGCTGGCCACCGAAATGGGGCTGGATGAGGCGCTGTTTACCGGTGACGGTCATGATGTCTGGCAGGGCGCGGCCTTGTTGCCCGGCATGCAGCCGCTGGCTCAGGTCTACAGCGGACACCAGTTTGGAGTCTGGGCCGGACAGCTGGGCGATGGCCGTGGCATCCTGCTCGGTGAGCAGCGGCTGGCGGATGGCAGCAAACTCGACTGGCATCTGAAAGGGGCGGGACTGACGCCCTATTCGCGCATGGGCGACGGTCGTGCAGTGATACGCTCCAGCGTGCGTGAGTTTCTGGCCTCAGAAGCGCTGCATCACCTGGGGATCCCCACCACCCGCGCACTGACCTTATCCATTGGCGATGAGCCGGTTTATCGGGAAACGCCGGAGCGTGGTGCCATGCTGATGCGCATTTCGCCGAGCCATCTGCGCTTCGGCCACTTCGAGCATTTCTTCTACAGCCAGCAGCAGGAGAAAGTGCAGCAGCTGGCCGATTACGCCATTCGCCACCACTGGCCGCAGTGGCAGGAAGAGGCTGACCGCTATCAGCTGTGGTTTACCGACGTGGTCCTGCGCACCGCGCGCCTGATCGCGCAGTGGCAAAGTATCGGTTTTACTCATGGCGTCATGAACACCGATAACATGTCGATTCTGGGTCTGACGCTCGATTACGGTCCGTTCGGCTTTCTTGATGATTACCAGCCCGACTACATCTGTAATCACAGCGATTATCAGGGCCGCTACAGCTTCGAAAACCAGCCGATGATCGGCCTGTGGAATCTCAACCGGCTGGCACATGCGCTGTCCGGACTGATGACCATCGAACAACTGAAGCAGGCGCTGAGCGTTTACGAGCCGGAACTGATGCGGATATGGGGCGAACGGATGCGGGCTAAGCTCGGCTTGCAAACGGCAGAGAGCGGCGACAATGAGATTCTGACTGAACTGCTGGCGCTGATGACCAAAGAGCACAGCGACTACACGCTGACTTTCAGGCTGTTAAGTGAGACCCAGCAGGCAGAAACCCGTTCACCGCTGCGCGATGAGTTTATCGATCGTGAAGCCTTTGATAGCTGGTACCAGCGTTATCGTGCGCGCTTATTGCAGGAGGAGAGTCGCGATGATACGCGCCAGACGCTGATGAAGTCGTCGAATCCGGCAGTGGTGCTGCGAAATTATCTGGCACAGCAGGCGATTGAAGAGGCAGAGCGGGGAGAGCAGGGCGCGCTGGCGCGATTGCACCAGGCGCTGCAGCAGCCTTTCAGCGATCTGACCGCCGCTGAATATCGTCAGCGGCCGCCAGACTGGGGTAAAACTTTAGAGGTCAGCTGCTCCAGTTAACTCAGAAACGGCGGGAGACCGCGTCGGCGAGCAGGGCAAGCACCGCTTCACTCTCCTGCCAGCCGAGGCAGGGATCGGTGATTGACTGACCGTAAACCAGCGGTTGACCGCCCACCACTTTCTGATTGCCTTCCTGCAGGAAGCTCTCAACCATTACGCCAGCCACGGCCCGCGATCCTGTCTCAATCTGCTGCGCCACATCCGCCGCCACATCAAGCTGGCGGCGATGCTGCTTCAGGCAGTTGCCGTGGCTGAAGTCGATCACCAGCTGTTGCGGTAAATTAAACTTCGTCAGGCTGGCCGCCGCATCTGCCACATCGCTGGCATGATAGTTTGGCGCTTTGCCACCGCGCAGGATCACATGACCATGCGGGTTGCCGCTGGTCTGATAAATCGTCATCTGGCCCTGCTTATCCGGCGACAGAAACATGTGGCTGGCGCGGGCAGCGCGAATCGCATCCACCGCAATTTGCACGTTGCCGTCAGTGCCGTTTTTGAAGCCGACCGGGCAGGAGAGTGCCGACGCCATTTCACGGTGAATCTGACTTTCAGTGGTGCGTGCGCCAATCGCGCCCCAGCTAATCAGGTCAGCAATAAACTGTCCGATCACCATATCAAGGAATTCTGTTGCGGTCGGCAAGCCCAGGGCGTTGATATCAATCAGCAACTGGCGGGCAATACCGATACCCCGGTTGACATCATAACTGCCGTCCAGGTCGGGATCGGAGATCAGGCCCTTCCAGCCCACCACGGTGCGAGGCTTCTCGAAGTAGGCGCGCATCACGATCTCCAGTCGATCCTGATAACGCACGCGCAGCGCGTTCAGGCGCTCCGCATACTCCAGCGCCGCTTTCGGATCGTGCAGCGAGCAGGGGCCGATAATCACCAGCAGACGCGGATCTTCACCGGTCAGGATACGGGCGATGCGCTGGCGGGCGGCGGTAACATTATCCGCGATGGCGGCAGAAACAGGATGCTCAGCCGCCAGGCTGGCAGGCGTAATCAGACTGCCAATGCGGGCGGTACGCAGTTCGTCGGTTTTGTTCATGAGTTTCTCGAAAACGATTCTTCGCAACGGTGAAATACCGGGAAGTGATGGTGGTCACAATAAACCATTAGCCTGCGAATTCAACCCGGGAATTAATAATGAAATCAAAACCGACGGCAGCGACGCTTTACATCGCCGCCGTAGAAAGCGCGTTAATACATGCGGCGGGTCAGACCCATAATGTCGAGAATTTTGGTGGCGATCTCCTCCACCGAGTAGTTGGTGCTGTTGAGATAGCGAATCTGATGGGTGCGGAACAGCGCTTCCACTTCACCCACTTCCAGCCGGCACTGGCGCATTGAGGCGTAACGGGTATTTTCCGCCCGCTCCTGGCGAATCGCGGCCAGCCGCTCCGGATCGATGGTTAGCCCGAACAGTTTGTGCTGATGGGCGCGCAGCGCCGGCGGCAGTTTAAGGTTATCCATATCATCGGCGATGAACGGGTAGTTGGCGGCGCGGATACCAAACTGCATCGCCAGGTAGAGGCTGGTGGGCGTTTTGCCACAGCGCGATACCCCCAGCAAAATCACCTGCGCATCTTCCAGACCGCGCAGTGAAATGCCATCATCGTGCGCCAGGGTATAGTCAATAGCGGCGATACGCGCATCATATTTACCGAGATTACTGGCATCCAGACCGTGCGTGCGGTGCGCCACCGGCGCTGGCGACAGCCCCAGTTCCTGCTGTAACGGTGCCACCAGCGCCTGCACGATATCCTGACAAAAACCTTCACTCTGCACGATGATGTCGCGCACTTCCGGCGTGACAATAGAGAAGAACACCAGCGGTCGTACGCCGCTCTGCTGATAGAGCGCATTAATCTGCGCTTTGACCGCCTGCGCCCGCTGAACGTTTTCAACGAACGGCAGCGTCAGGCTGGTGATGTTGACCGGAAACTGGGACAGCACCGCATGGCCCAGCACTTCGGCGGTGATGGCCGTGCCATCGGAAATATAAAAAACGCTTCTGTCAGTACTCATGACGTGTCGGCCTCTGAAAAGAGTGAGCGGTCAGTCGGTGCCGCAAGATAAAATAAATAATCCATATTATTCAGTTATGAATTTTTCATTTTTAGTATTACCGCCCTGTTTTAGCACAGCAGAGAAAATGAAAGGGTGTTTCATTTCGCATATTTTCGTGATGACTTTAAGCGGCAATAAAAACAGCCATTCAGCCTGTTGCGCAACAAAAATCGATTATTAAGTGACTGAAAATGGGTGATTTACTGTTGCATCAGTCATTTAGCTTAAAATAAGCGGCTTGCGCAACAGAAAATTACGCCATGCACAATTCCGAATCTGTTACCGATATTCTGCTTTAACGATTCAACAGATCGTTATTAGCAGGACGTTATGCCAGGCTGAATGGGTTGATTGCAGAATATTCCATGTGCCCATTCATTGATAAAGGATAAGCTCAATGTCCAATAAAGGCGAACAGCCGCTAGTGCTCTGGTATAACCAGCTTGGCATGCATGATGTTGATCGGGTGGGAGGCAAAAATGCTTCTCTGGGTGAAATGATTACCAATCTGTCGTCGCTGGGAGTATCGGTACCCAATGGTTTTGCGACCACATCTTACGCCTTCAACCTGTTTCTCGATCAAAGCGGACTGAACCAGCGCATTTATGCATTACTGGATAGCACCGATATTGATGATGTTGATGCGCTGGCAAAAGCCGGTAAGCAGATTCGTCAGTGGATAGTCGAAACGCCGTTTTTGCCGGAACTGGAAGCGGCGATCCTGGAGGCCTACCAGCAACTCTCTTCTGATGATGCTGATGCCTCTTTTGCCGTACGTTCATCGGCGACCGCCGAAGATATGCCCGATGCCTCATTTGCCGGCCAGCAGGAAACGTTCCTGAACGTGCAGGGCATTGAGGCAGTGATGGTGGCGGTGAAGCATGTTTATGCCTCACTGTTTAACGATCGCGCAATCTCCTACCGTGTCCATCAGGGCTATGATCACCGTGGCGTCGCACTGTCAGCGGGCATTCAGCGTATGGTGCGTTCCGATCTGGCTGCATCCGGCGTGATGTTTACTATCGATACCGAATCCGGCTTCGACCAGGTAGTCTTCATCACCGCGGCGCTGGGCCTGGGTGAGATGGTGGTGCAGGGCGCGGTCAACCCGGATGAGTTTTATGTCCATAAACCGACGCTGGCGGCGGGCCGCCCGGCGATTGTTCGTCGCAACATGGGGTCGAAAAAAGTGCGTATGGTTTACGCCGATTCCCTGGCGCATGGCGAACAGGTCCGGATAGAAGATGTGCCCGAAACTGAGCGCGATCGCTTCTGTCTCTCGGATGACGAAGTGCAGGCGCTGGCGCAGCAGGCGGTGCTGATCGAACAACACTATCAGCGTCCGATGGACATTGAATGGGCCAAAGATGGTCATACCGGCAAGTTATTTATCGTTCAGGCGCGGCCTGAAACGGTGCGCTCAAATGGTCAGGTGATGGAGCGCTATACGCTGCAGGGTCAGGGCAGCGTGGTGGTTGAAGGTCGTGCCATTGGTCATCGTATTGGCGCGGGTGAAGTGAAAGTCATCCACGACATCAGCGAAATGAACCGGATTGAAAAAGGCGATGTGCTGGTCACGGACATGACCGACCCGGACTGGGAACCGATCATGAAAAAAGCCTCGGCAATCGTGACCAACCGTGGCGGTCGTACCTGTCATGCCGCGATCATTGCGCGTGAACTGGGTATCCCGGCGGTGGTCGGCTGCGGAGATGCCACCGATCGGCTGAAAGAAGGTCATAAGGTGACGGTCTCCTGCGCCGAAGGGGATACCGGCTATGTCTACGATCAGCTGCTGGACTTTGACGTCACCAGTTCGCAGGTCGATTCCCTGCCAGAGCTGCCGCTGAAAATTATGATGAACGTCGGCAACCCTGACCGGGCTTTTGACTTCGCCTGTCTGCCGAATGAGGGCGTTGGCCTGGCGCGGCTGGAATTTATCATCAACCGCATGATTGGCGTTCACCCTAAAGCCCTGCTGGAGTTTGATCAGCAGACGCCGGAAATACAGCAGCAGATTCGCAAGCTGATGAAAGGATTCGACGATCCGGTAGAATTTTATATCGGTCGTCTGACTGAAGGGATTGCCACTCTTGGTGCCGCTTTTGCGCCGAAACGGGTAATTGTGCGACTTTCCGATTTTAAAACTAACGAATACGCCAATCTGGTCGGGGGCGAACGTTACGAGCCGGAAGAGGAAAATCCGATGCTCGGCTTCCGCGGTGCCGGCCGTTATGTTGCTGACAGCTTCCGTGATTGCTTCGCGCTGGAGTGTGAAGCGGTGAAGCGGGTCCGCAACGAGATGGGACTGACCAATGTCGAGATCATGGTTCCGTTCGTGCGTACCGTCGATCAGGCGCAGGCGGTGGTGGAAGAGCTGGCGCGTCAGGGACTGAAGCGCGGCGAGAATGGGCTGAAGGTGATCATGATGTGTGAGATCCCGTCGAATGCCCTGCTGGCTGAGCAGTTCCTGCAGCACTTTGACGGCTTCTCGATTGGCTCCAACGATATGACGCAGCTGACGCTGGGGCTGGACCGCGACTCTGGCGTGGTTTCCGCGCTGTTTGATGAGCGTAACGACGCGGTCAAGGCGTTGCTTTCAATGGCGATCAAAGCGGCGAAAAAGCAGGGCAAGTATGTCGGGATTTGCGGTCAGGGTCCGTCGGATCACCAGGACTTTGCCGCCTGGCTGATGGAAGAAGGGATAGACAGCCTGTCGCTCAACCCGGACACCGTGGTTGAGACCTGGGTCAGCCTGGCACAGCTCAATAAATCCGCCTGACAATCCTCCCGATTGCAGTGACAAGGCCAGCTTAGCTGGCCTTTTTTTTATCAGGTGGCTGTATTGCGGGCAAAAAAAAGCCCATCACAGGGGATGGGCAAAGACTACACACAGCAATTCTTTACTCTACTCAGGGGAAGACTGTTGTTTAGAAATCAGTAAGATGATTTCGAACATAGGAAACATGTTATTCACCAGACCGGCTGGCGTCTTTAAGAATCCTCTTATTAGTTTAAGGCCGATAATCTTTTGTCACCTTTTATGGCGCATTTCACTTAAGAAACAGTGCAGAAAATAATCTTTTTTAACCCGGAATGGTGCATTTCTGGCTAAACATGGCTTTTTTCTTAAAAACCGCTAATGGAAAACAGTATTAAGGTGAAGAAGAAGAAGCGGTGCGGTTAATGATCATTAACCGCACTAATCATTGCTTAAAGGGCGTTAAGGTGGGGTTTCTTCATGGTCGGAGAGGGCCTCCGCCACGGCCAGCGGGTCGTCGTCCGGGGCGGGCGCTTCATGTACCCAGACGGAAACCAGGCGATAAGAGACCGCCAGCACTACCGGACCGATAAACAGGCCAATCATACCAAACGCGAACAGGCCGCCGATGACACCGGAGAGGATGAGGATCATCGGCAGGTCAGCCCCCATCCGAATCAGCATCGGTCGCAGCACGTTATCCAGCGTGCCGACGACGCAACTCCAGACCAGCAGGACGGTGCCCCAGGTAGTATCGCCGCTCCAGTAGAGATAGATAATGGCAGGTACCAGCACCAGCAGCGGACCAATCTGCACCAGGCAGCAGAGGATCATCAGCACCGTTAACAGCGTGGCATAGGGGATACCGGAGATCGCCAGGCCAATACCGCCCAGCACGCCCTGTACCAGCGCGGTGACAACCACTCCCAGCGCCACGGCGCGGATCGACTGCGCCGCCAGCAGTACCGCAGCATCGCCACGACGTCCGGCCATGCGGAACGCAAAGTGGCGGATGCCCTGCGCGGCCTGTTCGCCACGCCAGTAGAGCAGCACGCTGAACAGCAGCATCACCGCCAGGTGAATCATAAAGCGACCAAAATGGCCGGCCTGCGCCACAAAGAAACCGGTAGTGCGGCCAATATAGGGCTGTACTTTCGCCATGATGCCGGAGCCGCCGCCTTCCACCAGTTTGTGATAACTGCTGTAAAGTTTACGGCCTACCATCGGCACATCATTAATCCATAACAACTGAGGCACCAGGTGCCCCTGCGTTACCCAGGCGACTACCGGTGCGCTGTTATCGATCAGGCTACTGACCAGCAGAGCAATAGGGATAATAAACAGCAGTAACAGCAGCAGGGTCATGGCGATCACCGCCAGTGAACGACGTCCCCATAACAGCCGCTGTATCCTGAGCATCAGTGGCCAGGTAGCGATCACCACCATGCTGGCCCAGGCAAACCCCAGAATAAAGGGCTGTACCACCCATAAACAGGCGATGATCAGTAACAGAATAAACATCAGGGTAAAAAGTATCTGCGGTAAATCCATGTCCCGATACAGGCTTTTCATCATTGATTCATAACCTCATCCAAATCCTTCATTGCCGGGCTCTCTGCGCCCGTTTTTATCATGATCTATTTACCGCGGATTAAACAGAGCCGCGGGGAAAGGTTTTTACCTTTCCTGAAAAAACGGCAGCCGTGGAAAAAATGTGATAAAACGAGGGACCGCAAACGCGCAAACGCAAACGTTTACAACATCTTCGGTCAGACAATCATGATCCCACAGATTTCGCAGGCGCCGGGCCTGGTTCAACTGGTGCTGACATTCCTCGAGTCGCTGAAAGAGCAGGGTTTTACCGGCGATACCGCCACCAGCTATGCCGATCGCCTCTCACTCTCCACCGACAACAGCATCTATCAGCTGCTGCCCGATGCGGCACTGTTTCCACGCTCAACCGCCGATGTTGCGCTGATTGCCCGGCTGGCCGGCGAGTCACGCTTTGAGAGCCTGGTGTTCACGCCGCGCGGTGGTGGCACCGGCACCAACGGCCAGTCGCTGAACCAGGGTATTGTGGTGGATATGTCGCGCTACATGAACCGCATCCTGGAGATTAACACTGACGAAGGCTGGGTGCGGGTAGAAGCGGGCGTTATCAAAGATCAGTTGAATGCTTATCTTAAACCGTTTGGCTTCTTCTTCTCGCCTGAGCTGTCGACCAGTAATCGCGCCACGCTGGGCGGCATGATTAATACCGATGCCTCCGGCCAGGGGTCGCTGGTCTATGGTAAAACCTCCGATCATGTCATTGGACTGCGCGCCGTTCTGCTGGGCGGCGATATCCTGGATACCCGGCCAATGGCGACAGCACTGGCCGAAACGCTGGCCCGCACGGCCACGCCGGAAGGCCGGATCTATCAGCAGGTGCTGAGTCGCTGCCGTGAACAGCGCGCGCTGATTCTGGAAAAATTCCCGCGTCTCAACCGTTTCCTGACCGGCTATGACCTGCGGCACGTCTTTAGCGACGATATGCAAACCTTCGATTTAACGCGCCTGCTGTGCGGTGCCGAAGGAACGCTGGCTTTTATCACCGAAGCCCGGCTGGACATCACGCCGCTGCCGAAAGTACGCCGGCTGGTTAACATCAAATATGATTCGTTCGATTCGGCCCTGCGCAATGCGCCTTTTATGGTTGAAGCGCAGGCGCTGTCGGTCGAAACCGTCGACTCGAAAGTGCTGAATCTGGCGCGGGAAGATATCGTCTGGCATTCGGTGCGGGAGCTGATTACCGACGTGCCGGATAAAGAGATGCTGGGGCTGAATATTGTCGAATTTGCCGGTGACAATGCCGCATTAATCGACAGCCAGATCAGCCAGCTGTGCGCGCGTCTGGATGCGCTGATGGCGCAACAGCAGGGCGGCGTTATCGGTTATCAGTTCTGTGACGATCTGCAGGGCATTGAGCGCATTTATAATATGCGCAAAAAAGCGGTCGGGCTGCTGGGTAATGCCAAAGGTCGCGCCAAGCCCATCCCGTTTGTAGAAGATACTGCCGTGCCGCCAGAGAGCCTGGCTGATTACATTGTTGAATTTCGCGCCTTGCTCGACAGCCACGGGCTGAGTTATGGCATGTTCGGGCATGTCGATGCGGGCGTACTGCATGTTCGTCCGGCGCTGGATATGTGCGATCCGCAGCAGGAGATGATGATGAAACAGATCTCCGATGAAGTGGTGGCGCTGACGGCGCGCTATGGCGGCTTACTCTGGGGCGAGCACGGGAAAGGATTCCGCGCGCAGTACAGCCCGGCATTTTTTGGCGAAACCCTGTTCAATGAATTGCGTCGGATTAAAGCGGCATTCGATCCGCTTAACCGCCTCAACCCCGGCAAAATCTGCACCCCGTTTGACAGCCATGACGAGATGATGCAGGTCGATGCGGAGAAGCGTGGCACGTTTGACCGCCAGATTCCGGTCACGGTGCGCGATGAATGGCGCGGTGCGATGGAGTGTAACGGCAACGGTCTGTGCTTTAACTTTGATGCCCGTAGCCCGATGTGTCCGTCGATGAAGATCACCCGTAACCGTATTCATTCACCGAAAGGGCGCGCGACGCTGACCCGTGAATGGCTGCGACTGCTGGCAAATCAGGGCGTCGATCCGCTGGTTCTGGAGCAGCAACTGCCGGAGAACCGACTGTCGCTGCGGGCGCTGATCGCCCGTACCCGCAACAGCTGGCATGCCAGTAAAGGCGAATACGATTTTTCGCATGAGGTTAAAGAGGCGATGTCGGGCTGTCTGGCCTGTAAAGCCTGCTCAACCCAGTGTCCAATCAAAATTGACGTTCCCGGATTCCGCTCGCGCTTCTTACAGCTCTACCACACCCGTTATCTGCGGCCGGTCAGCGATCATCTGGTGGCGGCCGTTGAAAGCTACGCGCCGCTGATGGCGAAAGCGCCCAAAACCTTTAACTTCTTTCTGCGCCAGCCGTGGCTGAAAGAGCTGAGCAAAAAGCAGATTGGCATGGTCGATCTGCCGCTGCTCTCCTCACCGACGCTGAAACAGCAGCTAAGCGGCCATCCGGCGATGAATATGACGCTGGAACAGCTGGAGCAGCTCCCGCTGGCTGAACGCGCTGACACGGTGCTGGTGGTGCAGGACCCGTTTACCAGCTTCTATGAAGCGCAGCTGGTGAATGACTTTATCCGCCTGATTGAGAAGCTGGGCTACCGACCGGTTCTGCTGCCGTTTTCGCCGAATGGCAAAGCGCAGCATGTGAAAGGTTTCCTGCAACGTTTCGCCCGCACCGCCAGCCGTACCGCTGACTTCCTCAATCGGGTGGCAAAGCTGGGAATGCCGATGGTTGGCGTCGATCCCGCCACGGTGCTCTGCTATCGCGATGAGTATCATCAGACGCTGGGTGAGGCGCGCGGTGAGTTCAGCGTCTTGCTGGTGCATGAGTGGCTACAACAGGCGCTGGCTGAACGCGCGGTACAGACCACCAGCGGAGAGTCATGGTATCTGTTTGGACACTGTACCGAAGTGACAGCGTTGCCGTCCGCGCCCAATCAGTGGCAGGAGATTTTTTCCCGTTTTGGCGCCAAGCTGGAGAACATCAACGTCGGTTGCTGTGGAATGGCAGGGACCTACGGCCACGAAACTAAAAACTTCGAAAACTCACTGGGGATCTACGCGCTCTCCTGGCATCCGCAACTGCAGCGCCTGCCGCGCCAGCGCTGCCTGGCCACCGGCTACTCCTGCCGCAGCCAGGTAAAACGCGTGGAAGGGAACGGGATGCGACATCCACTGCAGGCATTGTTAGAACTTATGTAAAAAAATTGTGCGCGACGTCACGATGCGGCTGGATTAGAATATCCAGCCCGCGTGACGCACAAATTCGCTTTGCAGCGCGGTGGCTTTGTCCCATTCACCGATCATCGCCAGCTGATGGCAGAGACGGGTCAGGGACAGGCGCGCCAGCTGATAGGCCTGAATGCGAAACAGGCGGTCGCGTTCGCTATTGCCCATCTCCTGCACCAGGCGGTGATGCAGTTTGCCCATCGCATGCAGGTAGCTCTGGTCATCTCCGTTCAGCTGGCAGACTTCTGCCATATCCAGACAGGTATCATTAAACTGACGTAATTGCTGAAGGGAACAGTCGGCCCGGTCAAGTCTGGCCTGCGCCAGGTAGAAGTCGACGGTGATATCGCGCACCGAAAATTTGTACTCGTCGATCTTATGCTGCAGCCAGGCAGAGACTGAAAGCGTCATAACGCCACCCTGAACGTGAATGATAATAATTATCATATTCAACTGGGCCGGGAATGCAATTGTTGCGGCAGAAAAATTTAACGATTTATCTGGCCTGTCGGTATAATCGGAAATAACAATCTGTTTACATCGCAGAAAGGCGTAACCTATCAATAAGCATTTTTATCAAAAATGGTTATTTAAAAAAGAGTGATTTATTAATAGGTTAACACTGGCTTATTTATGCTGACGCGCTCACCACAAGGTGAGCTGAAGAGGCTATGCTTAATAATTAAGCAAATAAAACCGCACAAGATGATTATCCCTGCAAAACAAGAGGTTGAAGTGATTGGTCAGATCACTACCATAGGGGGATAGCCTGAAAAGGTCCGGACTCAAGAGGTATCAACATGGCATCCGTTAATGCAGACTCTTTCTCACCCGACGACTATGTCTGGAAAGGGCTGACGCTGACTGAAACCGCAGCGCAACAAATTCTCAATCTGGCGGCTCAGGACCCTGATGTCAAGGGTCTGCGCTTAGGCGTGAAACAATCCGGCTGCGCCGGTTTTGGTTACGTCATGGATCTGGTGAAAGAGCCAGTCGATGACGATCTGCAGTTCTCGTTCCACGGCGCAACCCTGTTTGTGCCGCTTCAGGCGATGCCATTTGTTGATGGCACCGAAGTGGATTACGTTCGCGAAGGCCTGAATCAGATTTTTAAATTCAATAACCCTAAAGCTCAGCACGCCTGCGGGTGTGGCGAGAGCTTTGGCGTCGAGTAAGTGAAATATGTCACGACACAGCGAAACATCTGACGATGTACAAATCTGGGAAGGCAAGCTCAATTATAAAGAGGGCTTCTTTACCCAACTGCAGACCGAAGAATTTGCCAACGGCATCAATGAAGATGTGGTGCGCGCAATTTCGGCCAAGCGTAACGAGCCAGAGTGGATGCTGGAGTTTCGTCTTAAAGCTTTCCGTGCCTGGCTTGAAATGGAAGAGCCGCACTGGCTGAAAGCGCATTACGAGAAACTCGATTACCAGGATTACAGCTACTATTCCGCACCGTCGTGCGGTAATTGCGATGACAGCTGCGCCTCTGAGCCGGGAGCAACCCAGGCATCAGGCAGCGCGCCGGCCAGCGATTATCTGACGCAGGAAGTGGAAAATGCCTTTAACCAGCTGGGCGTACCGGTACGTGAAGGGCGCGAAGTGGCGGTTGACGCGATTTTTGACTCGGTATCGGTGGCGACCACCTATCGCGGCAAACTGGCGGAGCAGGGCATTATCTTCTGTTCCTTCGGCGAAGCGATTCAGGATCATCCGGAGCTGGTGAAGCAGTATCTTGGCACGGTGGTACCGGCCAACGATAACTTCTTTGCCGCGCTGAACTCGGCCGTTGCCTCAGACGGGACCTTTGTTTATATCCCGAAAG
>Ga0302349_1001189_pt1 | contig 21924 bp, 17 predicted proteins | sample PhyAR1_FD_202176 | JGI IMG/M metagenome (GOLD analysis project Ga0302349, IMG submission 202176) | Leaf surface microbial communities from alfalfa plants in UC Gill Tract Community Farm, Albany, California, United States - DLSL A.R1... | ecosystem: Host-associated > Plants > Phyllosphere >...
ATCAGAAACGCAACAACGTCGTGGTTTCACGTCGTGCGGTTATCGAATCCGAAAACAGCGCAGAGCGCGATCAGCTGCTGGAAAACCTGCAGGAAGGCATGGAAGTCAAAGGTATCGTTAAGAACCTCACTGACTACGGTGCATTCGTTGATCTGGGTGGCGTTGACGGCCTGCTGCACATCACTGACATGGCCTGGAAGCGCGTTAAGCATCCAAGCGAAATCGTCAATGTGGGCGACGAAATCACTGTTAAAGTGCTGAAGTTCGACCGCGAGCGTACCCGCGTATCCCTCGGCCTGAAACAGCTGGGCGAAGATCCATGGGTTGCTATCGCTAAGCGCTATCCGGAAGGCACCCGCCTGACCGGTCGTGTAACCAACCTGACTGATTACGGCTGCTTCGTGGAAATCGAAGAAGGCGTTGAAGGTCTGGTACACGTGTCTGAAATGGACTGGACCAACAAAAACATCCATCCGTCTAAAGTTGTTAACGTAGGCGACGTGGTTGAAGTTATGGTTCTGGACATCGACGAAGAGCGTCGTCGTATCTCCCTGGGTCTGAAGCAGTGTAAATCTAACCCATGGCAGCAGTTCGCTGAGACGCACAACAAAGGCGATCGTGTTGAAGGTAAAATCAAGTCAATCACTGACTTCGGTATCTTCATCGGCCTGGACGGCGGCATCGACGGTCTGGTTCACCTGTCTGACATCTCCTGGAACGCGACCGGCGAAGAAGCCGTTCGTGAGTACAAAAAAGGCGACGAAATCGCTGCCGTTGTACTGCAGGTCGATGCAGAGCGTGAGCGTATCTCGCTGGGCGTTAAGCAACTGGCAGAAGATCCGTTCAACAACTACATCACGCTGAACAAGAAAGGCGCTATCGTTAACGGCAAAGTAACTGCTGTTGATGCTAAAGGTGCTACAGTTGAATTAGCAGACGGCGTTGAGGGTTACCTGCGCGCTTCTGAAGCTTCACTGGATCGCATTGAAGATGCCACTCTGGTTCTGAGCGTTGGTGACGACGTTGAAGCCAAATTCACCGGTGTTGATCGTAAAAACCGTGTGGTTAGCCTGTCTGTCCGTGCGAAAGACCAGGCTGACGAGAAAGAAGCCATCAATACTGTTAACACCAAACAGGAAGAAGGCAATTTCTCTAACGCTATGGCTGAAGCGTTCAAAGCGGCTAAAGGCGAGTAATCGACCTGAAGCACCGGGTGGGCAACCACCCGGTTTCGGTAAAAGCTGTCATACTTTCCCAGAGGGATAAACCGGAGGTTACATGACCAAGTCAGAACTGATCGAAAGACTGGCGGGACAGCATACTCATATACCGGCGAAAGTCGTTGAGGATGCAGTAAAAGAGATGCTTGAGCACATGGCCACAACGCTGGCACAAGGCGAACGCATCGAAATCCGGGGATTCGGCAGCTTTTCTTTGCACTATCGCGCTCCGCGCACCGGTCGTAACCCGAAAACGGGTGACAAAGTGGATCTGGAAGGTAAATACGTTCCCCACTTCAAGCCAGGCAAAGAGCTGCGCGATCGCGCAAATATCTACGGCTAAGCCGATACCGAACCAGACAAACGACACCTCCGGGTGTCGTTTTTTTTTACCCGCTATTTTTCCGCGCTGACATCCGGATGGGTGCAACCTGTTCTGCAACACCAGCGAATTAATGCGATACCGCTCGCGACTGTCTGATTACCTGCTTTAACGCCTCCTCCAGCCGTTCAGAATAAGTCTCTTCATCAGGATGGATGTGATTATGCTGACATGGATGGTTGTAGCCCGGCTGGGCATTATGGCTACGCTGCCTTTACTGTTTATCGCCCGGCTTCCTGCCGGGGAAAGCATTCTGGGCTTGCTGCTGACAGGGATCGCATTACTGCAATGTCGTCTGCCAACCCTGCGCATAAGCGGGCTCGCACTGCTGCTACTGGCATGGGCTTGTAACGATGCAAGGTTAATGGTCAGGGATATTGAGCATCATGCCGCACGACCAGCCACCTACAGCATCCGCATTGTCGAACTGAAAAAGGAGAGCAGGCAAATCAGGGTTCACCTGCTGAAAGAGGGCGAGCGCTGGCTGTTTCCACCTCGTTTTGCCTGGCTCTATTTCGATGCCGATCCTGAACAGTATTGTCCCGGCCAGCGCTGGACAATGCGATTACGACTGCGGGCGGTTCATGCCCGGCTGAATGAGGGCGATTTTGATGCTCAGCGTTTTGCGCTGGCGAATAATACGCCGTTACAGGGGCACATTCTTCAGCAGGTTGCGGATAAGAGTCAGTGTAACTGGCGCTGGCGATTCATCCTGCGGCACCGCAGACAGACAGCCGCCTTACCGTCACATGCCACATTAGAGGCTCTGGCCTTCGGCATCCGCGATGATTTGAGCCGCGAAACGCGTCAATTGTTGCGTGATACCGGTACCGCTCATCTGATGGCGATTTCAGGTATGCACATTGCGCTGGCGGCAGGCAGCGGCTGGCTGCTGGCTCGCGGACTGCAATTTGCGCTGCCGGCCCGCTATATCAGTTACGGTTTTCCACTGTTACTCAGCTGGCTGTTTGCTGCGCTATACACCTGGCTGTCGGGGGCGCATCCGCCAGCACAGCGCGCACTGCTGGCGCTGACGCTCTGGACGCTCACCCGCATTGCCAGCATTCAGCTCAATAGCTGGCAGGTCTGGACATATTGCGTAGCGCTGCTGTTGATCCTCGATCCCCTGACTGTGCTGTCAGAAAGCTTCTGGCTCTCGACGCTGGCTGTCGCCATGCTGCTGATCTGGTATCACTGGTTCCCGCTCTCCCGCCGATTCCGCCATCAACGGCGCTGGTTACCGCTGCAGCTGCTGCATCTTCAGCTGGGAATGCTGTTGCTGATGGCACCGCTGCAGGTGGCTATCTTTAATGGTATCAGCCTGACTGCACTGGTGGCTAACGTGTTGGCCGTTCCGGTGGTGTCATTCGTTACCGTGCCGCTGATTCTTATCGCAATGCTGCTGCCTCTACCTGCGTTATCGATACTCTTCTGGCAGGCTGCGGATCTGTCGTTACGGGCACTATTACAGTCTCTGGCAGCCTTGCCGCCAGGCTGGTGGCCGCTGCACGGCACCGTTTTTTTCGCGGTGCTGATATGGGGCGGTCTGATTCTATGGCGAACCCAGCTGTTCTTCGCTCTGCCTCTGAGCAGCAGTGCAATTGCGCTCGCGATAATCATGAGTCGCCAGCCGAAACAGGAGCCGGGATGGCGCATCGATATGCTGGATGTCGGTCACGGTTTAAGTATGGTGATCAGTCAGGGCGATGAAGCGGTACTGTATGATACCGGTCCGCGCTGGCAGAGCGACAACGCTGGCAGCCGGGTGATTATCCCCTGGCTGGAGCGCAAGCAGCTGCGACTGAAGCAGATCATCCTCAGTCATAAACATCTCGACCACAGCGGTGGACTTGCGGCGATAACTGCGCGCTGGCCGACGGTTAACGTGCGTAGCGCGCTGGCAAACGACGCCCATCTGCCTTGTGTACGCGGTACGCAATGGCGCTGGGGCCGGCTCCAGTTTGACGTTCTCTGGCCATTGTCCCTGCCGACCCGCGGCGACAACAACGATTCCTGTGTCATCATCGTCGATGATGGTCAGGTGAGATTGCTGTTAACCGGCGATATCGAGGCGATAGCGGAGCGTCAGCTGGTGGCGCTGGAGAAGCAGCGTCTCAGGGTCGATATCCTGCAGGTGCCGCATCACGGCAGCCGCACGTCCTCAACCCCGCTGTTGTTGCGCAGCGCGGCCGGCAAAACAGCACTTGCCTCTCTGGCGCGCTACAACGCCTGGCATATGCCGGCAAAAAGCGTGCTGGAAAATTACCAGCGAGCCGGTTTTAACTGGCTCGACACCGGTCAGTCGGGCCAGATCAGCATCACTATCCAACAGGGTAAAATTGCGGTTTACAGCCTGCGCGATCAATTAATGCCCCGTTGGTACCATCAGTGGTTTGGCGTCAAACGCGAATCCAGGTAGAATGGCCGGCTATTTCCAACAGCGTGAATAAATAATGCATCTAGATAAAGATCTCTCTACGTGGCAGACATTCCGCCGACTCTGGCCAATGATCGCGCCTAACAAGGCGGGATTAATTGTGGCGTCCGTTGCCCTGGTTATTAACGCTGCGGGCGACGCCTTAATGCTCTCCCTGTTGAAACCGTTACTGGATGATGGTTTTGGTAAAGCCGATAAATCGGTGATGCTGTGGATGCCGCTAGTGGTTATCGGCCTGATGCTGATCCGCGGCGTGACCAGCTATATCTCCAGCTACTGCATCTCCTGGGTTTCTGGCAATGTGGTAATGACTATCCGCCGTCGGCTGTTCAGCCACATGATGGGCATGCCGGTCTCATTCTTCGACCAGCAGTCGACCGGCACCCTGTTGTCACGTATCACCTACGATTCAGAGCAGGTTGCGTCTTCCTCTTCGGGTGCGCTGGTTACGGTGGTACGTGAAGGTGCCTCCATTATTGGCCTGTTCATCATGATGTTTTACTACAGCTGGCAGCTGTCGTTGATTCTGATTGTACTGGCACCGATCGTTTCCTTTGCGATCCGCACCGTCTCCAAGCGTTTCCGTAACATCAGTAAAACCATGCAAAACACCATGGGCCAGGTGACGACCAGCGCGGAACAGATGCTGAAGGGTCATAAAGAAGTGCTGATTTTCGGCGGCCAGGAGATCGAGTCTGAGCGCTTTGCCCGCGTCAGTAATCGCATGCGTCAGCAGGGTATGAAGCTGGTTTCAGCCTCGTCCATCTCCGATCCGGTGATTCAGCTGATCGCTTCTCTGGCACTGGCTTTTGTACTCTATGCTGCCAGCTTCCCGAGCGTGATGGATACCTTAACCGCCGGTACTATTACCGTGGTCTTCTCATCAATGATCGCGCTGATGCGTCCACTGAAGTCACTGACTAACGTTAATGCCCAGTTCCAGCGCGGTATGGCAGCCTGTCAGACGCTGTTCTCTATTCTGGACAGCAAGCAGGAAGTGGATAACGGTACTCGTGAAATCACCCGTGCGAAGGGCGATATTGAGTTTCGTAACGTCACCTTTACCTATCCGGGTCGTGATATTCCGGCGCTGCGTAATATCAATCTCTCGCTGCCGGCAGGCAAAACGGTGGCACTGGTGGGGCGTTCCGGCTCCGGTAAGTCGACCATGGCTAGTTTGCTGACCCGCTTCTACGATATTCAGCAGGGCGAAATTCTGCTGGATGGTTTCGATTTGCGTGAGTACACCTTACGTTCGCTGCGTAACCAGGTCGCCCTGGTGTCGCAGAATGTTCATCTGTTCAATGACACCATTGCTAATAATATCGCCTATGCCCGCAGCGAGCAGTACAGCCGCGCGGAGATCGAAAAGGCCGCGACTATGGCGCATGCGATGGATTTCATCAATAAGATGGATAAGGGCCTGGATACAGTGATCGGCGAAAACGGCGTGCTGCTGTCAGGCGGCCAGCGTCAGCGTATTGCGATTGCGCGTGCTCTGTTACGTGATTGCCCGATTCTGATCCTTGATGAAGCCACCTCGGCGCTGGATACCGAATCTGAGCGGGCCATTCAGTCGGCGCTGGACGAACTGCAGAAGAACCGTACCTCTCTGGTGATTGCGCACCGACTCTCTACCATCGAAAAAGCGGATGAAATCGTGGTGATTGAAGATGGTCAGATTGTTGAGCGCGGCACGCACCAGGTGCTGTTAGCGGAGCGTGGGGCCTATGCCCAGCTGCATAAGATGCAATTCGGCCAATGATTGAGCGCATCTGGAGTGGACGCTCACCCTTATGGCTGCTGTTATGGCCACTGAGCCTGCTGTATGGGGCGATCGCCACTCTGATTCGTTACAGTTATCAGCGCGGCTGGCGTAAAAGCTGGCGCGCGCCGCTGCCGGTGGTGGTGGTGGGCAATCTTACGGCTGGCGGTAATGGAAAAACGCCGGTGGTGATCTGGCTGGTCGAGGCATTGCAACAGCGCGGTCTGCGCGCGGGTGTGGTGTCGCGTGGCTACGGCGGTAAAGCAGAACATTATCCGCTGCTGGTTACCGCCCGGACCGCTACCGAACAGGCCGGCGATGAGCCGGTGCTGATTGCCCAGCGCACCGGTGCGCCCGTGGCCGTGGCACCAGAACGGCGGCGGGCAATTGAAGCGCTGCTGAATCAGGGGCCGTTAGATGTGATTATCACTGATGACGGCCTGCAACATTACGCATTGCAGCGCGATCGCGAAATTGTGGTGGTGGATGGTGTCCGTCGCTTTGGCAATGGCTGGTGGCTACCCGCCGGACCGATGCGTGAACGCGCCGATCGTCTGCGCCAGGTTGATGCGATTGTGGTCAACGGCGGAGAAGCGGAGCCCGGTGAAATTGCGATGCAGCTTCAGCCAGGCCTGGCAACCCATCTGCTGACCGGCGAAACCCGCCCGGCTGACCAGCTTCATTCGGTGGTCGCCATGGCCGGTATTGGTCACCCGCCGCGCTTCTTTACCACCCTGAAACAGCAGGGGCTGACGCCGGTCGCCGAGATCGCGTTTGCCGATCATCACGCTTACAGTCAGGATGAGCTGGCGCGGCTGACTCAGGCCGGACAGCAACTGCTGATGACCGAAAAAGATGCGGTAAAATGCCGCCACTTTGCCCAGCCCAACTGGTGGTATCTGCCGGTCGATGCCAGTCTGAAGGGAGAGGCCGTAGCACCGCTGCTGGCCGATATTGAACAGCTGTGCCGCAGCGGCCAGCCAGGACATTAATTTCCCGATCAATAAGGAAGAGAATGAACCCGCAGCATTCACTTTCGTTACGACAAGCACGCCACCTTCATCTCGCCGCGCAGGGCCTGCTGCGCCCGCCAGCAAAACGCGCCCGCTATCAGGATCTGATTGACTGCATCTCACGCATGTCGCTGCTGCAAATCGATACCATTAACGTCGTTGCCCGCAGCCCCTATCTGGTGCTGTTCAGTCGCCTTGGTGACTATCCGCAGGCGTGGCTGGAACAGGCACTGGCTGAGGGTAAGGTGTTTGAATACTGGGCACACGAAGCCTGCTTTATTCCACGCGCCGACTACAGGCTGCTGCGGCACCGCATGCTGTCGCCGGAACGGCTGGGCTGGAAATATAACGCGCAGTGGGTAGCTGATCATCAGCAGGAGATCGCCGAATTGCTGCAGCAGATCCGCGAAAACGGTCCGGTGCGGGCTGCCGATTTTGCGCCTGCCGAAAACCATAAACCGGGATGGTGGGCATGGAAACCGCACAAGCGGCATCTGGAGAATCTGTTCAGCGCCGGTGAGTTGATGGTGGCCGAACGCCGCAATTTTCAGCGGGTATACGATCTGCGCAGCCGGGTAATGCCTGACTGGCAGGATGCGCTGCACAGCATCAGCGAAGCCGAAGCGACCCGCTTAATGTTACTCAACAGTGCCCGCAGTCTCGGCATCTTTCGCGCCAGCTGGCTGGCCGACTACTACCGGCTGAAACGGGTGCCGCTGAGCGCCTTCCTGGCGGATGCGCAGGACGCGGGAGAAGTCATCGCGGTGACCACCGAAGAGCTGGGCGAAATGTGGCTGCACCGTGATTCGCTGCCGTTGCTTGAATCCCCGTTACAGGCAACCCACAGCGCGCTGCTGTCGCCGTTCGATCCGGTGGTCTGGGATCGCAAACGCGCGCTGGAGCTGTTCAGCTTTGATTACCGCATTGAGTGTTATACGCCCGAGGCAAAACGGAAATTTGGCTATTTCGTATTGCCGATCCTGCATCGTGGCGAGATAAAAGGTCGACTGGATGCCCGGATGGTGCGCCAGTCAAAACAGCTGGAGATTAAAAATGTCTGGCTGGAGGATCGGACGCGGGTCACGTTGCAATTTGCCGGAGATATCCGGCGGGCGATAACGCGTTTTGCAGCCTGGCAGGGCGCGGAAACCGTTTCTCTGCTGCAGGTTCCCGCCGCTCTGCGGCAGCACTGGCCGGCCAGCTGGTCACTGCAATCCCAGCCTGGCAACCGGTGATGCACTGATACGTTTTACGCCCTGCCGCCCGGGCTGGGCTATGGTATGCTTTATCCCTTACGCATTCGGTCCCTGATGGAGGACATATGGATCATCGTTTACTCGAAATCGTTGCCTGCCCGGTGTGCAATGGCAAACTTTACTACAACAATGCGCAGCAGGAGTTGATCTGCAAACCGGATGGCCTGGCGTTCCCGGTGCGTGACGGTATTCCGGTATTACTGGAGAATGAAGCGCGCACGCTGTCGGTTGAAGAGATTCATCCATGAGTTTCATCGCCATCATTCCTGCGCGTTATGCGTCAACCCGCCTGCCAGGCAAGCCGTTAGTGGATATTCACGGCAAGCCGATGGTGGTGCATGTAATGGAGCGCGCCCGTGAATCGGGCGCCAGTCGGGTCATCGTCGCTACCGATCATCCGGATGTGGCACAGGCGGTGCAAGCCGCTGGCGGTGAAGTCTGCATGACGCGCGCCGATCATCAGTCCGGCACCGAGCGTCTGGCAGAGGTGATTGAAAAATATCAGTTTGCTGATGATGAGATCATCGTCAACGTGCAGGGCGATGAGCCCATGATCCCGGCGGAGATCGTGCGCCAGGTCGCCACCAATCTGGCCGGTTCCACGGCAGGAATGGCGACGCTGGCGGTGCCAATCACCGATGCGGAAGAGGCGTTTAATCCGAATGCGGTGAAAGTGGTTATGGACGTGCATGGCCATGCGCTCTATTTTTCGCGTGCCACTATCCCCTGGGATCGTGAACGTTATGCCAGCTCGCGCGAGCAGATTGGCGACACGCTGCTGCGTCACATCGGCATTTATGCTTATCGCGCGGGCTTTATTCGCCGCTATGTCGCCTGGGCGCCTTGCCCGCTGGAGCAGATCGAGCTGCTTGAGCAGTTGCGGGTGCTGTGGTACGGCGAGAAAATTCATGTTGCGGTGGCGAAAACGATTCCCAGCGTTGGCGTTGATACGCCGGACGACCTGCAGCGCGTTCGCGCAGCAATGCAGGCCTGATAAAACGGGGAGAGACTCCCCGTTACTGCGCAGTTTTGTTGATCCGTCGCTAAACTTCTTATCTGTAGTCCCTTCAGGATAGTCTGCTATTCATCTGAGGAGGATGCCCCATGGAACAGCTCAAAACCGAACTGGCGCTGGTGCTGGGCGAGCCCATCAGCCGTCTCGAAATCATCAGCGAACATCCGCCTGCCCGAATTTATGCGCTGTACGACGATAAAGGACAGCCGATGCCGGTGATGGCGAAATATTTCCGTCATCAGGGACGTGCCGCGCTGGAAGCCAAAAAACTGGCGTTACTCGGCCACGCCGGGCTGATTGCGGTGCCGGTGGTATTTGGCCTGGTGATGAGCCAGCAGCCGCCGGTGCATGAAATGCTGCTGCTGGCGCGACTCAATGGCGTACCGGCAGAAGCACCGGCGCGTGATGCACAACGCTGGCAACAGTTTTGCGAACAGGTGGTGGAGGGGCTGCTGGCCTGGCACCGGCTCGACAGTCATGGACTGGTCGGTACGGTGGACAGCACGCAGGAAAACCGCTGGCCCGCCTGGTATGCGCAGCGGGTTGAGGTGCTATGGGCGACCCTGAGCTATCTGCGTCCGCCCGGCTTTACGCTGGACGACCGTCAGATTCTGTTTCGCAGCCGGGCGCGGTTAGCGCATCTGTTCCGCGACTTTAACGATCCCTGTGTCATGGTGCACGGTAATGTCAGGCTGCAAAGTACGCTGAAAAATCCGCGCAGCGATCAGCTGCTGGCGATGACCCAGCCTGGACCGATTCTATGGGCACCGCGGGAATATGACCTGATTCATCTCGATGATTCGCCAGCCGAAACCGCGCTGCTGCACGCTTACCTGCAGCGGGCCCCGGTGGCAGAAGGCTTTGTCTGGCGACGGTGGCTCTATCAGCTGTGGGACTGCATCGATCAGCTGGTGCAGACCGGCGAATTTGACCGGTCCCGTTTTGATCATGCCCGCACCCAGCTACTCCCCTGGCTCGGATGACCGCGTTGTGTCTCCCTTCAGTCGCTGCAATACCGTACCCAGTGTTTCATACACTGCCCGCTCGCTGTGACTCAGCCAGATAGAGGACGGAATGGCGCGCTCCCAGCCATTCAGCGGCGAGGTGATCGCCAGCTGGTTGGCCGGCGCAGCAATCGGATTCAATCCTGCCGCCTGGAAGAAACGCATTGCGCGGGGCAGATGATTGGCTGAGCTGATCAGCAGAAAGGGGCGCTGACCAATCTTCTTCTTCACCGCCTGTGCTTCGTCAGCGGTATCCCGCGGCTGATCGAGAATCTGAATGCGATCGGCCGGCACGCCGAGACTTTCGGCAACCTGCGCGGCGACCCAGGCGCTGCTCTTTGGATTGGTGCCACCCGCGGCGCCGGTAAAAATCAGGGTAGCCTGCGGATAGCGATGCCACTGACGTACCCCTTCCGCCACGCGTGGCAGGCTGTTGTTGAGCAGGTTTGAGCTGGGCGCCCAGTCCGGATTAAAGGTGTAGCCGCCGCCGAGTACCACGATGTTATCGACCGGCTGCGTGCCGTTCCAGGTCGGATAACGGCTATCGAGCGGCAGCAGCAGCCGATCGGCCAGCGGCTGCAGGCTTAGCAGCAGCAGAAATAACCAGCTGGCGGAGATCAAAATTTTGCCGCTTTTCTGCCAGTCAGTGAACCAAAGCAATAAAATGCCGAGCGCCATCAGCAAAAGCAGAAACGGCAGGGGCAGCAACAGCCCGCCGATCACTTTTTTCAGGGTAAAAAGCATCTAAAAAGACTCCTGTTGTCCGAAAAAACAGCAGCCGGAAGGGAAGATGGGGATGAAAGGTTCATTCTTCTGGTGCCTGTGACAAAATAGCACAAGTCTCACCGCAGCATACCGGAGCACATGCCATGCAGGATCGTAACTTTGACGATCTCGCGGATAAATTTTCGCAAAATATATACGGCACCACCAAAGGGCGAGTGCGCCAGGCGATCCTGTGGGATGAGCTGGAAACTATCCTGCCCGGACTGTCACCGCATCCGCTGTCGGTGCTGGATGCGGGCGGCGGCGTGGGGCAGGTCTCCAGCGGGCTGGCCGCGCGCGGCCATCAGGTTCTGCTGTGTGATCTTTCAGGCGAAATGCTGCGCCGGGCAGAGGAAAATGCGGCAGCGCAGGGTGTGAGCCACAACATGCAATTCAAACAAATTAGCGCCCAGCAGGTGGGTGAACATTTGGATAAGCCGGTGGATCTGGTATTGTTTCACGCTGTGCTTGAGTGGGTTGCTGAACCGGAAAAGGTGCTGCAGGCGCTATTTGATCTGTTGCGTCCGGGCGGCGTCATGTCGCTGATGTTTTATAACCTGCACGGCCTGACGCTACGCACCTTAACGCTGGGCAATTTTGGCTATCTGCGCACCAATCTGACCAAGCGTAAAAAGCGCACGCTATCACCTGACTATCCGCGCGATCCCGATCAGGTCTACCGCTGGCTGGAAGCGTGCGGCTTCGTCATTGAACAACGCGCCGGCATCCGGGTATTCAGCGACTACATGAAGCCGCCGAAAGGCGAGCCCAAAAGCGACGACGAAATTATTGAGATGGAGCGGCGTTACTGCCGTCAGGAACCCTTTTTGAGCTTAGGGCGCTACATCCATGTGACTGCGCGCAAACCCGGGCAGAAGGACGAATTATGAGTGAATTTTCCCAGACGGTACCTGAACTGGTATCCTGGGCGCGCAAGAATGACTTCTCTCTTGCGCTGCCAGTAGAACGTCTGGCCTTTTTGCTGGCTATCGCCACCCTTAACGGTGAGCGGATGGATGGCGAAATGAGTGAAGGCGATCTGATTGATGCTTTCCGTCACGTCAGTAAGGCTTTCGAACAAACCCACGAAACCGTGTTGGTTCGCGCCAACAACGCCATCAACGATATGGTGCGACAGCGCCTGCTCAACCGCTTTACCAGCGAGCTGACCGAAGGCAATGCCATCTATCGTCTGACCCCGCTGGCGATCGGCATTACCGACTACTACATCCGCCAGCGCGAATTTTCGACCTTACGCCTGTCGATGCAGCTCTCTATCGTTGCCAATGAGCTCAAGCGCGCTGCCGATGCGGCTCAGGAAAACGGCGATGAATTTCACTGGCACCGCAACGTCTTTGCGCCGCTGAAATATTCGGTGGCTGAGATATTCGACAGCATCGACATGACGCAGCGTCTGATGGATGAACAGCAGCAGGCGGTGAAAAATGATATCGCCGAGCTGCTGAATAAAGACTGGCGCGCGGCGATCTCCAGCTGTGAAATGCTGCTGTCGGAAACCTCCGGTACGCTGCGTGAACTGCAGGATACGCTGGAGGCGGCGGGCGACAAGCTGCAGGAGAACCTGCTGCGGATTCAGGATGCGACGCTCGACAGTCCGGATCTGGGCTTCGTCGATAAGCTGGTGTTTGATCTGCAAAGTAAACTCGACCGTATCACCAGCTGGGGCCAGCAGGCGATCGACCTGTGGATCGGTTACGACCGCCACGTCCATAAGTTTATCCGTACCGCCATCGACATGGATAAAAACCGCGTTTTCGCTCAGCGTCTGCGGGTCTCGGTGCAAAATTACTTCGATGCGCCCTGGGCGCTGACCTACGCCAACGCCGATCGCCTGTATGACATGCGCGATGAAGAGCTGACGCTGCGTAATGACGAGGTGATGGGTGAACTGCCGGCCGAGATGGAGTACGAAGAGTTCAACGAAATTCGCGAGCAGCTGGCAGCGATGATCGAAGAGGCGCTGCAGATCTACAAAACGCAACAAAAACCGCTCAACCTCGCGTCAGTGATGCGTGACTACCTGGCCCAGTATCCTCGCGCCCGTCATTTCGATCTGGCGCGGATTGTGGTCGACCAGGCGGTGCGTCTTGGCGTTGCGGAAGCTGATTTAGCCGGCTTGCCTGTGGAATGGCAAGCCATCAATGATTACGGAGCCAAGGTGCAGGCACATGTCATCGACAAATATTGAACAAGTGATGCCGGTTAAGCTGGCACAGGCACTGGCAAACCCGATCTTTCCCGCGCTCGACAGCCAGTTGCGCGCCGGACGACACATCGGTATTGAAGAGCTGGATAATCACGCTTTTCTGATGGATTACCAGGCGTTTCTCGAAGAGTTTTACAGCCGCTATAACGTTGAGCTGATTCGTGCGCCGGAGGGCTTTTTCTATCTGCGTCCGCGCTCTACCACGCTGATCCCGCGTTCGGTGCTCTCTGAGTTAGACATGATGGTGGGAAAAATCCTCTGCTATCTCTACCTCAGCCCGGAACGCCTGGCCAATGAAGGGATCTTCACTCAGCAGGAGTTGTATGACGAACTGCTGTCACTGGCTGATGAAAGCAAGCTGCTGAAGCTGGTTAACCAGCGTTCGACCGGCTCAGATCTGGATCGCACCAAACTGCAGGAGAAAGTGCGCGCCTCGCTGAGCCGTCTGCGCCGCCTGGGGATGGTGTGGTTCTTCGGTAACGACAGCAGCAAATTCCGTATCACCGAATCGGTATTCCGCTTCGGCGCTGACGTGCGTAGCGGTGACGATGCCCGTGAAGCGCAGCTGCGCCTGATCCGCGATGGCGAAGCGATGCTGCTGGAGAACGCCACCGCAACGGCAGACGCCGATGAAGGCGACGAACAGGAAAGCGATGCGAGTGAGAACGCAGAGGAACAACAGGCATGATTGAACGCGGAAAATTTCGTTCGCTTACGCTGATCAACTGGAACGGCTTCTTTGCCCGCACCTTTGATCTTGATGAACTGGTCACCACTCTGTCAGGCGGCAACGGTGCGGGTAAATCTACCACCATGGCAGCGTTTGTCACCGCGCTGATCCCCGATTTGACGCTGCTGCACTTCCGTAACACCACCGAAGCCGGCGCGACCTCGGGCTCACGCGATAAAGGCCTGCACGGTAAGCTGCGGGCTGGCGTCTGCTATTCCATGCTCGACGTGGTTAACTCGCGCCATCAGCGTGTGGTGGTTGGCGTGCGGCTGCAACAGGTGGCCGGACGGGATAAAAAAGTCGACATCAAGCCGTTCAGTATTCATGGCCTGCCGACCGACACCAATCCCACCGACATGCTGACCGAAGTCCTCAACAGCCGGCAGGCGCGCGTGCTGCCGCTGAACGAGGTCAAAGAGCGGGTTGAAGCACAGGAAGGGGTGCAGTTCCGCGCCTACAGCTCGGTCACCGATTATCACGCCATGCTGTTTGATCTCGGTGTGGTGCCGCGTCGTCTGCGCTCCGCCAGCGATCGCAGCAAGTTTTATCGTCTGATTGAAGCCTCGCTGTATGGCGGTATCTCCAGCGCCATTACCCGCTCGCTGCGTGACTATCTGCTGCCGGAAAACAGCGGCGTGCGTAAAGCCTTCCAGGATATGGAAGCCGCGCTGCGCGAAAACCGCATGACGCTGGAAGCGATTCGCGTCACCCAGTCAGATCGCGATCTGTTTAAGCATCTGATTTCGGAAGCGACAAGCTACGTCTCCGCCGACTACATGCGGCACGCTAACGAGCGACGGGTCCATCTCGACAACGCCTTACAGCTGCGTAATGAGCTGTTCAGCAGCCGCAAACAGCTGGCGTCTGAACAGTATCGCCACGTTGAAATGGCGCGCGAACTGGCTGAGCACAGCGGAGCGGAAAACGACCTGGAAGTGGATTATCAGGCGGCCAGCGATCACCTGAATCTGGTACAGACCGCGATGCGCCAGCAGGAAAAGATTGAGCGCTATGACGCCGATATTGAAGACCTGACGCTGCGGCTGGAAGAGCAGAGCGAAGTGGTGGCGGAAGCGCGTGAGATTCAGGAAGAGAATGAAGCGCGCGCCGAAGCGGCTGAACTGGAAGTCGATGAGCTGAAAAGCCAGCTGGCGGACTTCCAGCAGGCGCTTGACGTGCAGCAAACCCGCGCCATTCAGTATCAGCAGGCCTTGCAGGCGCTGGAACGCGCCCGTTCACTCTGTCAGTTGCCCGACTTAACCATCGACAACGCGGCGGAATGGCAGGCCAGTTTCCAGGCCAAAGAGGAAGAGGCGACCGAACGGTTACTCAATCTTGAGCAGAAGCTGAGCGTGGCGGAAGCGGCGCACAGTCAGTTTGAACAGGCGCTGGCGCTGGTGACCAGCATTGCCGGCGACGTGACCCGTCAGGACGCATGGCAGACCGGCCGGACGCTGCTGCGCGACGCCAGCAATCAGCGCCATCACGCTGAACAGCTCTCTTCGCTGCGTCTGCGCCTCAGTGAGCTGGAGCAGCGTTTACGCGAGCAGCATGAGGCTGAGCGTTTGCTGGCGGAGTTCTGTAAACGCCAGGGGCAGCATTATGAAGCTGATGCGCTGGACGGTTTGCAGCGTGAGCTGGAAGCGCAGATTGAGCAGCTGAACAGCAGCGTGGCGGATGCCGGTGAGCAGCGCATGATGATGCGTCAGGAGCTGGAACAGCTGCGCGAGCGTATCGCCACGCTGACCGCCCGCGCGCCGCACTGGCTGGCTGCGCAGGAAATTCTGACGCAGCTGAGTGAGCAGACCGGCCAGGCGCTCGCCAGCAGTCAGGACGTGACCGAATATATGCAGCAGCTGCTGGAGCGGGAACGTGAAACCACCGTTGAACGTGACGAAGTGGCGGCGCGTAAACGTGATATCGAGCAGCAGATTGAACGTCTCAGTCAGCCTGGCGGTGCCGAAGATGCGCGCCTTAACCAGCTGGCGGAACGTTTTGGCGGCGTACTGCTGTCAGAAATTTATGATGACGTCACGCTGGATGATGCACCTTACTTCTCGGCGTTGTACGGTCCGTCACGTCACGCGATTGTGGTGCCGGATCTGTCGCTGGTACGTGAGCAGCTCGACGGGCTAGAAGAGTGTCCGGAAGATCTCTATCTGATCGAGGGCGATCCCCAGTCGTTTGATGACAGCGTATTCAGCGTTGATGAACTGCAGAATGCGGTGGTGGTGAAGGTTGCAGAGCGGCAGTGGCGCTATTCCCGCTTCCCGAAAATCCCGCTGTTTGGCCGTGCTGCGCGAGAAAATCAGCTTGAGCTGCTGCACAGCGAACGCGATCGTCTGGCCGAGCGCTATGCCACGCTGTCGTTCGACGTTCAGAAAACCCAGCGTCTGCATCAGTCATTCAGCCGCTTTATCGGCAGTCACCTCGCCGTGGCGTTTGATGCCGATCCGGAAGCACAGATTCGCCAGCTGGGCGCACGTCGCGGTGAGCTGGAGCGGGCACTTAACCAGCACGAAAGCAACAATCAGCAGCAGCGTCAGCAGTTTGAGCTGGCAAAAGAGGGCGTAGCGCAGCTAAACCGCCTGCTGCCGCGCGTTAACCTGCTGCTGGATGAGACGCTGGCCGATCGCTGTGAAGAGATCCGTGAACAGGTTGAGGAGGCGCAGGAGGCGGCGCGCTTCCTGCATCAACACGGCGCGAAACTGGCGAAACTCGAACCGATTATTGCCGTATTACAAAGCGATCCTGAACAGCATGAGCAGCTGCAGGCCGATTACCAGCAGGCGCAGCAGCAACAGCGCAACGCCCGCCAGCAGGCTTTTGCCCTGACGGAAGTAGTGCAGCGTCGTGCGCACTTTGGCTATGATGATTCGTCCAGCATGCTTAACGGCAACAGCGATCTCAGTGACAAGCTGCGTCAGCGTCTGGAGCAGGCTGAGGCGGAACGTAGCCGCAGCCGTGAGCGTCTGCGCGAGCATCAGGCGCAGCTGACGCAGTATGCTCAGGTGCTGGCCTCGCTGAAAAGTGCCTATGACGCCAAGCGCGACATGCTGAAAGAGTTGCAGCAGGAGATGCAGGATATCGGCGTTCACGCCGATGCCAGCGCCGAAGCGCGGGCGCGCGTCCGTCGTGATGAGCTCTATACGGCGCTGAGCCATAACCGTGCACGGCGTAATCAGCTGGAAAAACAGCTGACCTTCTGTGAAGCGGAGATGGATAACCTGCAGAAGCGACTGCGCCAGCTGGAACGCAACTATCATCAGGTGCGTGAACAGGTGGTCAGCGCCAAAGCGGGCTGGTGTACGGTGCTGCGGCTGGTGAAAGAGAATGGTGTCGAACGTCGCCTGCATCGTCGCGAACTGGCCTATCTGAGCGGTGACGAGCTGCGTTCTATGTCGGATAAAGCGCTGGGTGCGCTGCGTCTGGCGGTGGCGGATAACGAACACCTGCGTGACGTGCTGCGTCTGTCGGAAGATCCGAAACGGCCGGAACGCAAGATCCAGTTCTTTATCGCGGTTTACCAGCATCTGCGCGAGCGTATTCGTCAGGATATTATTCGCACTGACGATCCGGTTGAAGCGATTGAGCAGATGGAAATTGAGCTGAATCGCCTGACGGAAGAGCTGACGGCGCGTGAACAGACGCTGGCTATCAGCTCACGCAGCGCCGCCAACATCATCCGCAAAACCATTCAGCGTGAGCAGAACCGTATCCGCCAGCTGAACCAGGGTCTGCAGACCGTGAGCTTTGGTCAGGTGCGCAGTGTCCGGCTCAACGTTAACGTGCGTGAAACCCATGCAATGCTGCTGGATACGCTGTCGGAAGAGCATGAACAGCATCAGGATCTGTTTAACAGCAACCGTCTGACCTTCTCAGAGGCGCTGGCGAAACTTTATCAGCGTCTTAATCCGCATATCGACATGGGGCAGCGGACGCCGCAGACCATCGGTGAAGAGCTGCTGGACTACCGCAACTATCTTGAGATGGAAGTTGAAGTTAACCGGGGTTCTGACGGCTGGCTGCGTGCGGAAAGTGGGGCGCTGTCGACCGGTGAAGCGATCGGTACCGGGATGTCGATTCTGGTGATGGTGGTGCAGAGCTGGGAAGAGGAGTCTCGCCGTCTGCGCGGTAAAGACATCTCGCCATGCCGGTTGCTGTTCCTTGATGAAGCCGCCCGTCTTGATGCGCGTTCGATCGCCACGCTATTTGAACTGTGTGAACGGCTGGAAATGCAGCTGGTGATCGCCGCCCCGGAAAATATCAGTCCGGAGAAAGGCACAACCTATAAGCTGGTGCGTAAAGTATTCAACAATACCGAGCATGTGCATGTGGTTGGCCTGCGTGGTTTTGCGGCCGATCCTTCACCGACCCGACGGCAGGATGAGAACGATTCTCTGCCCGATTTAGCCGGTGAAAAATCGCAGGCGGAAACATAGTCAAAAACTGATCCATTGGTTAATCTGGTAACGGCATTTGTCGCGTGAGGCAAATGCCGTTTTTGTTTGTATACTCAACATTATGAGTAAGCAGCCCGGTCGCAGTAGTTTCAGGGAACGCTGCGCAGTTGAACAGAGAAGGGGGCAGGGATGTTGCTGGCAAATAGGTTTAAACATCATCGTGTTGTTTCATGGTTAGCGCTGGCGCTAACCATGGTTCCATTTACGCTGCCGCAGGCCGCTGTGATCGCCGCTATGCCGGGCACCACACAAAGTGCGATGTCAGTCACCGAAAGTCAGCAACGTATCCGGCAGGCGTTTTCCAGTGCCGATCAGCCTTTTTATCTGGGGCCACTGGCGACGCTGTATGCGTCCCGTCATATGCAGCCGCTGTGGCAGGATCGCCAGGCGGTGCAAAAATTTCAGCAACAGCTGGCTGAGGTCGCGCTATCCGGCGTGCAACCCCAGTTTACCCGCTGGGTCGAACGTCTGACTGACCCGGCCATTACCGGCTTTGCCCGCGATGTGGCGCTCTCTGACGCGATGCTCGGCTATCTGCAGTTTGTCTCCAGCGTGCCGACGCAGGGTGAAACCTGGCTTTACAGTAACGTGCCCTACAAACTGGCCCAGCCGTCAGTGGCGGTGGTTAATCAGTGGCAGAATGCGGTCAATGCTGGTTCTGACAGCATTTTTATCACTTCACTGGAACCGCAGCATCCGCAATATCGCCCAATGCACGCTGCGCTAAAAAATCTGCTCAGCGATAAACGGCCATGGCCGCAGCTGAAGAATAGCGAAACCCTGCGTCCGGGACAGGTGAGTGATGATGTGCCGGCGCTACGTGAAATCCTGCAGCGCAGCGGGATGCTCACCGCACAGGCTGATGCGCCCGCGCCGGATGAGGACGCCGTGCCGGTGACTTCTGTACCGGTCAGCCACAGCGACCAGCCGGTGGTGGTCAGCCCGTCTGCGACGCCGGTTTCCGATCTGCCTGTTGCCACGCCGCAGTCACCGGGTAATGTGCAGAGCCTGACGCTGGATGCCAATAACAGCGCGAATGTTTACGACACGACGCTGGTTGCAGCGGTGAAGCGTTTTCAACAGTGGCAGGGACTGGATGGCGACGGGGCGATCGGTGCCAGAACGCGTCAGTGGCTGAATGTGTCACCCCAGATGCGCGCCTCCTTGCTGGCGCTGAACATTCAGCGGCTGCGGCTGCTGCCGGATGATATGCACAACGGCATCATGGTCAACATCGCTAACTACTCACTGATTTACTACAACAACGGTAATAAAATTTTGTCGTCGCGGGTGATCGTTGGTCGTCCCGATCGCAAAACGCCACTGATGCGCAGCGCGCTCAACAATGTGGTGCTGAATCCGCCGTGGAACGTACCGACCACGCTGGTGCGTAAAGACATTATTCCCAAGGTGAAGCAGGACCCTGCCTATCTCTATAAGCACGGCTATACCCTGCTGTCGGGCTGGAGTGAGGATGCCGAGGTGATCGACCCGAGCATGATTGACTGGAGCATGGTGTCGGCCTCATCGTTCCCCTATCGCCTGCGCCAGGCCCCAGGCCAGATGAACGCGCTGGGACGCTACAAATTCAACATGCCGAGTTCAGATGCCATCTATCTGCACGACACGCCGAATCATAACCTGTTCCAGCGGGATATCCGGGCGCTGAGCTCAGGCTGCGTGCGGGTGAATAAAGCCTCTGAACTGGCGGGGCTGCTGTTGCAGGATGCCGGCTGGAATGATTCGCGCATCTCCAGCACCCTGAAAGAGGGCGATACCCGGTACGTACCGATTCGCCATCGCATTCCGGTTAATCTCTATTACTTAACCGCCTGGGTAGCGGATGATGGCAAACCGCAGTTCCGAACAGATATTTACAATTATGATGACACTGCACGCTCCGGCAGCCAGGCGTTACAAAGGGCTGAGCAGTTGTTGCTCTAGTGTTTGATTTTCAATCGTTAGCCGTCGGCTATTGTTAACGAAAATAGCGCTCAAATGGCGATCCCGCTCGGGATCGCCGCACATTCTCGCCCCACATGGGTTGACGCCTCTCTGAGAGAAAGTTATGGTTCGGCCTGTGCGCTTTTTGCACATTTCTATGGCTTCACTCTCAGGTAATACGGTTAATGTCTACTATTGATTCTTTTCGTCGCAAGCTACTGCTTTGCGGAAGTGCGGCCGCCGGGCTGGCATTATTGCCCGCTTCTGCAAGGGCCTCGCTTTCAACTTCTCGCCCGCGTGTATTAACGCTGAATAACCTTCACACAGGTGAAACCCTTAAAACTGAGTTTTTTAATGGTAAACGTTACGACAAGGATGAGTTGTCACGATTAAATCACTTTTTCCGTGACTATCGCGCCAATAAAGTGAAAAGCATTGATCCCCACCTGTTTGACCAGATTTTTCGTCTGCAGGCGCTGCTGGAAACCCGTAAACCGGTGCAGCTGGTTTCTGGTTACCGTTCGCTGGCGACCAATAACATGCTGCGCGAAAGCGGGCCTGGGGTAGCGAAACACAGCTATCACACCAAAGGTCAGGCGATGGATTTCCACATTGAGGGCGTTACCTTAGCCAACGTTCGCAAAGCGGCGTTATCTCTGCGCGCGGGTGGTGTAGGATATTATCCTCGCAGCAACTTTGTACATATTGATACCGGGCCGATCAGGCACTGGTAATGACGCCGGCAACGCTGCGTGAGCCGGTCATGGAGCGTTATGAACTACCACATTATTCCTGTTACCGCCTTTGCCCAGAACTGTTCGGTGATCTGGTGTGAAACCACCGGTGAGTCGGCGCTGGTCGATCCGGGCGGTGACGCTGAACGTATCAAACAAACGCTGGAACAACACAAGCTGAAGCCTGCGCAGATCCTGCTGACTCATGGTCACCTTGATCATGTCGGCGCGGCGGTGGAACTTGCAGCGTTTTACCAGATTCCAATCGTCGGACCGCAGAAACGCGATGCCTTCTGGCTGGAAGCCCTGCCGACTCAGAGCCGGATGTTTGGACTGGAAGAGTGCTCGCCTTTTACGCCGGACCGCTGGCTGGAAGAGGGTGACAGCGTGCAGGTCGGGTTGGTGACGCTGGAAGTTTTACACTGTCCAGGCCATTCGCCGGGTCATGTGGTGTTCTTTGATCGTCCGGGACGCTTGCTGATCTCCGGTGATGTGATTTTCAACGGTGGCGTCGGCCGCACCGATTTCCCGCAGGGCGATCATCAGCAGCTGATCGATGCCATCCGGAGCAAATTATTGCCGCTCGGCGATGATGTGACTTTCCTGCCAGGACACGGCCCGATTTCCACGCTGGGCCGTGAACGAATCAGTAATCCTTTCCTGCAATAAAAAATGGGCCAGTCGGCTAATGCTCGTCAGTGAAGGTTAACTTTGCAAAGGCTGTCACGGTCAGACGTGGCAGCTTTTTTTCTGAGCAGGCATGCCGGAGTGCGGGCCTGCGCACCGCTGCTGCTGCCGGGCCGTCCTCGCGCCGCTGCGCGGTACCTTCGGCTTTGACGTCGTGCCGACGAACCGTTCGGGGATCGGCCCTCCCTGGCCGGCCCCGAACTCTCCACGCTTCCCGGCGTGGCGTTCTGGCCCAACGTCACGCCTCAGCGCTGCGGATAGCCCTTTCAGCAGCAGAGGCGC
>Ga0302349_1001190_pt1 | contig 21906 bp, 17 predicted proteins | sample PhyAR1_FD_202176 | JGI IMG/M metagenome (GOLD analysis project Ga0302349, IMG submission 202176) | Leaf surface microbial communities from alfalfa plants in UC Gill Tract Community Farm, Albany, California, United States - DLSL A.R1... | ecosystem: Host-associated > Plants > Phyllosphere >...
ATAATCCCAGCGCTTTTACCTTTCATGGCACCAACAGTTACATTGTAGGCACCGATACACTGGCGGTAATCGATCCTGGACCGGAAGATGAAGCGCATTATCAAGCATTGCTCGCAGCAATTGCCGGTCGCCCTGTCAGTCATATCTTCGTGAGCCACACGCATCGCGACCACTCGCCTCTCGCAAAACGATTGAAGGAGCAGACGGGCGCGCTCGTTGTCGCCGAAGGTCCGCATCGCCCTGCCCGCCCCTATTATAGCGGCGAGATCAATATGCTGGAGGCGAGCGCCGATATTGATTTTGCGCCCGATCTGGCCCTCGCCGATGGTGCGAAAATCGATGGCGATGACTGGAGCCTTCGCGGCATACACACACCCGGACACGCCGCCAATCATATGGCTTTTGGCCTTGAAGGCACCGGCATTCTTTTTTCAGCCGATCATGTGATGGCATGGGCCACATCCATCGTCGCACCGCCCGATGGATCGATGAGCGATTACATGACTTCGCTTGAAAAGCTGCTGGAGCGCGATGATCGCATCTATCTGCCGGGTCATGGTGGAGCCGTCACCAAGCCAGCTGCATTTGTACGTGGTTTGCGCGCACATCGAAAAATGCGGGAGCGTGCGATATTGGAGCGGATCGTGCAAGGCGACCGCACCATTCCCGACATGGTCAAGGCTATCTACCGCGATACAGACCCGCGCCTGCATGGTGCTGCAGCTCTTTCAGTTCTCGCCCACCTTGAAGATCTTGTCGGGCGCGGTGAAGTCATTACGGATGGCAACCCGTCGCTCAACGGCATTTATCAGCCGCGTTGATTACTCCACATCTGCAGGAGCCTTGTTCACTTCGCCCTCAAGCGCGGACAGAAACTCAGTGATAAAGGCAGCGTTCAGGCCCATATCCCGATTGCCGTAACGCGAAACGGATCGCATATCGACATAGGTTGTTTCGCCTTCATCAAGCAGGCGGATGACCACATCGCTTTTCAAACCAAGAATGGTGCTGTGCGCAGTTGCTGCAAAGCGTGTCGCATTCTGCGTTGGCAGCGGCGTATCACGGCTGATTTGTTTCCAGCCAAATGCTTTCAACGTGTTTTCCACGCCTTGTGCAACCCGGTCGGGTGCAGCTTCATAGCGGCGCCCCATCACATCAGGATAGGCGGACATCTGCCTCAGCATATCGCTCTGGACCTCAACAGGCAGCGAATTCATACGCGTTAAGCGTGCAGGCATGGTCGAGGGAAACTGCGGCGGCGTCTCAAAGTCGGTCGTCAGATCATAGAGCGGAGGCGAGCCATACCAAAGCGAGGCGACGAAACAAAGGGGCAGCAGAACAGCACATGCCAGAAAGCTGGCCCAGAACGAACGCGCACCGCCTTTGTCACCATTCACCCATAGATTGCGTAGCCCCTTTGCGGCACAAAGCAGTGCTAAAATCGCGAATATCCCGCCTGCAGCAGCTACCAGAACAAAATCGGGTGTCTCGATTTTACCGAACCTGTGCAGAATAAGACCAAGCGCTGACAGGACAGCCGCAAAAACGCCAAACCGCAATGCCCATATTGCGGAGCGAGACTGTCGGCGCTGATAGCGAAGTTTTCTCATGCGGGGTCCCAACTGCCTTTAGAGCGCAATCATGCATAACAGAGACTGCTCTGGCGCAAAAGAAAAAGGCTCAGCACTCGCTGGCAATTTAACCAGCTATGAAAAAACAGCGGGAAAAATAGAGTGAAATCAATATAAAAGCTATTGCAGCAACTTCTAACGAAGGGCATGATCGCGTATATGGGGGCTTTTTTCGGATTCGTCGGAGAGGACGACATGGATCGAACCCTTCATAATGGCCAAATGCCAGCCACATCCAGCACCGCTGAAGCGGAGCAGGATGTCATGACGCTGGAAGCAGTCGAGCTCGAATTTGCGCTCGGTGCCATAGACGTTCTCATCGAAGGATTTGACACGGCTCTTGCCAAGGCAGCGGAGCGTGTGGGCGGCGAAGTACTTTTCAATATGCCAGCGCTGGACACCACCGAGGCACAACGTATCGGTGCAATTGCCATTCCCGGACAGCCGCAAGATCAGGTCGTCTTCGTTACGCTTGGCCACGATGGAACAACACTTTCAGTCGCTCCGCCAACCGGTAACAATGCGCTGTTTGAAAGCCTTGGCCGCAATTATGCCGCTGTCATGAAAAGCCTGACACCGAATGGTAAGACAACCAACGGAACCTAGAGCGCCGTGCGCCCTCCTGGGCGCACAAAGATCGCTTCGCACTTTTCGGGATGCTCTCTAAAGCACTATTTCTCGGTCTGCCGCTTTGTAGCTGCGGCTGGTGCTATTGCATGAAGATTGTGTGCTGGCACCGGGTTGAGCGTCATCGTCGTCTGAACATCGCGTAGCTTCACGAATTTCATGCCTTTTGCCTGAAGCGCAAGAATGCCTTTGGCGACACCTTCACCTGCCGAACGTGTCGGCTGGTTGATATGGGAAATGATGACATCGCCATCGCGCGCCGCCGAAATACGGCGGGCTACGACAGGTGCAAGCAGGGATGCGCCCTGATCGCCATTGAGCGAGTAGCCGCCGATTTTGTAACCCATGCTCTCCGCGAGCTTCACGGCGTCAGTCGAATAACGGGCCGTGGCATCCCGATACCATTGCGGCTTTGATGCGCCGGATTTAGCGATCGCATCCGCGCCACCATCGATTTCGGAGCGGACTGCATCGAGCGAACCTGCAGTTTTGATATTATACATGGTCGGCGCATTGGTAATGGCTGGCACATGCATATTGCCGTGGTTCTCGATATTGAAAAGGTCGGGATGAGCGTTCATTACGGCGAAAGCTTCGGCATTCTGTTTCAACCAGCGCGCGGTGACAAAAATTGTCGCCGGAATGCGGTTCTCTACCAGCACATCGAGAATACGGTGATCCGTTTTGCCCATGCAGGCATCAAGCGTCAGCGCGACCTGTGGCGAAGCAGGACCACCTTTGGCGATGCGCAATTGCGGTTCAACAATGCTGATTTTCTCGTGCTTCTCTGGCTGCGGTAGCGCGTCATAGGCGCTGGCCACAGAGCTCAAGCAAACAAGCGCGGCCCCCGCCGCTAACAACTGACGAAACATAGCTGCCCCGATTAATTCAAGTTCTGGCTTTGAAGTTTACAGTTTACAGTTTACAGCGCCAGAACCAAAGCCGAATTATGGCAATGATTTAGAGCAGCGATCCGATTGATTAGATCGCAGCTCTAAATTTCCGTTTCAGGCGCATATTACCCTAAAACCGTTTTACACTTTTCAGGATGCTTTACCATTGCGGGCTGCAGCTTGAGCTGCCGCCAGTCGGGCAATCGGCACCCGGAATGGCGAGCAGGACACGTAATCAAGACCTGTTTGCTCGCAGAAGCTGATCGATGCCGGATCGCCGCCATGCTCGCCACAAATACCCAGTTTGAGCTTGTCGCGGGTTTTGCGTCCACGCTCGGCTGCGATCTGGATCAGCTCTCCCACGCCATCAAAATCCAATGAAACGAACGGGTCCTGTTCGATCACACCACGGCTCTGATAGGTCGAAAGGAATGGCGCTGCATCATCACGCGAAATACCGAATGTCGTCTGCGTGAGGTCGTTGGTGCCAAAAGAGAAGAACTCTGCCGTTTCAGCGATTTCAGCAGCACGAAGGGCGGCACGCGGCAATTCGATCATCGTGCCGACCATATAGTCGATCTGGATACCGGACTCGCCGATCACTTCTTTTGCCACCGCATCGATGCGCGCTTTGACAAAATCAAGTTCTGCCTTGAGGCCGACCAGCGGCACCATGACTTCCGGCACGACATGCTCACCGGTCTTCTTGCCTGCTTCAATGGCGGCTTCAAAGATCGCGCGCGCCTGCATTTCGGCGATTTCTGGATAGGATACCGCCAGACGGCAACCACGATGACCGAGCATCGGATTGAACTCATGAAGACTATCGGCACGTTCGCGCAGTCTATCGGCGTCGACGCCCATGGCGCTTGCCACTTCTGCTACTTCTTCATCAGTGCGTGGCAGGAATTCGTGCAAAGGCGGATCGAGTAAACGGATGGTAACAGGCAAGCCCTTCATGATCTCGAACAGCTCGACAAAATCCGAGCGCTGCATCGGCAGAAGCTTTGCTAGAGCCGCACGGCGGCCATCCTCCTTGTCGGCAAGGATCATTTCCCGCATCGCGATAATGCGTTCGCCTTCAAAGAACATATGCTCGGTGCGGCAGAGACCGATGCCTTCTGCCCCGAACGAGCGTGCAGTGCGGGCATCGGCAGGCGTTTCGGCATTGGCGCGCACCTTCATGCGGCGGGTCTTGTCTGCCCACTCCATGAGTTTGCCGAAATCACCCGACAGTTCGGGCTGCAGCATGGCAACCTTGCCTTTCAGCACTTGCCCGTTGCCGCCATCAACGGTGATCACATCACCCTTTTTGAAGGTCTGGCCAGCAGCCAGCATGGTACCGTTGCGATAATCAACACGGAGAGAACCTGCACCCGACACGCAGGGCTTGCCCATGCCGCGTGCGACCACTGCCGCGTGACTGGTCATGCCACCGCGCGTGGTCAGAATGCCCTCGGCCGCGTGCATCCCGTGAATGTCTTCCGGGCTAGTCTCAACACGCACCAGAATGACATTGCGGCCTTCGGCTTTTGCCTGTTCTGCATCTTCAGACGAGAACACGATTTCGCCTGTCGCAGCGCCAGGAGAAGCAGGTAAGCCTTGGCCTATAACAATGCGCTCGGCTCGCGGATCAATGGTCGGATGCAGAAGCTGGTCGAGTGCGGCCGGATCAATGCGAAGCACGGCTTCTTCTTCAGTAATCAGCCCTTCTGCGGCCATTTCAACAGCCATTTTTAGTGCTGCTTTCGCCGTGCGCTTGCCGGAGCGGGTTTGCAGCATCCAGAGCTTGCCGCGCTCGATTGTGAATTCCAGATCCTGCATATCGCGATAATGCTGCTCAAGCCGATCTGCCACTTTCAGAAAGTCGGCAAAAGCTTCCGGCATGACCTTTTCAAGCGAAGGCTTATCAGAACCCGCAGCAATACGCGCTTCTTCGGTGATGTTCTGTGGTGTGCGAATGCCTGCCACGACATCTTCACCCTGCGCATTGACGAGAAACTCGCCATAAAGCTTCTTTTCGCCGGTCGACGGATTGCGGGTGAAGGCAACGCCGGTCGCAGACGTTTCGCCCATATTGCCGAACACCATGGCCTGAACATTCACCGCAGTGCCCCATTGAGCCGGAATGTTATGCAGACGTCTATAGGTGATGGCGCGGGCGTTCATCCAGCTGGAGAAAACAGCACTAATTGCCCCCCAAAGCTGTTCGCGCGGATCTTGCGGAAAAGGCTCTCCGAGTTCTTCCTCGACCTTCGCCTTGTAGAGCGCGATCACATCTTTCCAATCGTCCGCACTGAGAGCCGTATCGACTTCAACGCCGAGATCGGCCTTCTTGTCTTCGAGGATTTCTTCAAAGAAGCCATGGTCGACACCCAGCACGACATCCGAATACATCTGGATGAATCGACGATAGCTGTCATAGGCGAAACGCTCGTCGCCAGCCTCACGCGCAATTGCCTGCACTGTCTCATCATTGAGACCGAGGTTCAGAACCGTATCCATCATGCCAGGCATGGATGCACGCGCACCCGATCGCACCGACACGAGCAACGGCTTTTCCGCACCACCGAACACGCGTCCAGTCCGCTCGGCCACCTGATCAAGTGCTGTCTGCACCTGCTGATCAAGTTCATCGGGATAGGACCGCTCATGGTCATAATAGGAAGTGCACACTTCCGTCGTGATTGTAAAACCGGGCGGCACTGGCAGACCAAGGCTGCTCATTTCAGCCAGGTTCGCGCCTTTACCGCCAAGAAGGTTGCGATCACTCGCAGCGCCCTCTGCCTTACCATCACCGAATGCGTACACCCACTTCGCCATGCCGGCCTCCCTTGCGCAGGTAACGGTCCGCAATGTCTGTGGTTTTCCACAGGCTTGCAGAAACTATCTTCGTGCTTATGCGATCAAGTCGTTGTCTGCCAATCAAAAAAGACAAAGCACCGTAATAGAATCGATTAGACGACAATAAAGCCGATCCACCGATTGACTCTGATCACGGATTAGATCAAAAATAAGAACAAATATAGAACATATGGAGTTGATTATGCGTATCACCGGCAAGCTTGATTATCTTGAAATGCCAGCAGGCAATGGATCACTGGACGCTGCGAAGAGTTTCTATTCGCGCGCTTTTGGTTGGTCGTTCATTGATTATGGCCCAACCTATTCCGCTTTCGCAGAAGGTCTGGATGGCGGTTTTGATGCCGATCCGGAAGCGACGCGCAAGCCGTTGCCTGTGCTTTATTCCGCGCAGCTCGAAGAAACCTTGAAGGCTGTGACAGAAGCTGGTGGAACGGTTGTGAAGCCGATTTTTGCATTTCCCGGCGGCCGTCGTTTTCACTTCACCGACCCTGCCGGCAATGAGCTTGCTGTCTGGAGCGAGAAGTAACAACATCATAGTTGCTAGTTGACAGCAGCGACCACATGGAAATGATGCGCCATGTCTTATTTAGTTCAACATAGAATTGGTGACATGCGCTTCATTCTCCCAGCCGTTCTGCTTTCTCTCGCCGCTTCGTCAGCATCCGCTCAGACAACCGCACCTGCGCCCGACAGCGCACCGCTCAGCCGGTGCGAAGAGTTTCTCAAAGGTATGAGCGTTCTCAAGCCCGGTAAGGATTATGCAGTCAGAGACATCCCCGATGGCTGCGTTGTTTTGAACGGTTTGTATCAAGCCACGAGCATGATGGGCTGGACAGTAGACAGGGCCATCATCGAAGTGGATCGCTTGCAGGACTATCTGTCCGAAGCACCTGATTTGAGCAAAACTGCACCGCAATGGGGACGCATTGCGGTCGATGGTGTGCGCTTCACGCTGCAAAGCGGCAGCAAAATCTCGGATTACATCACCTCAATTCAGCAATGGCCGATGGATTTTACGGCCTCCTACCGCTTCAATCCGGAGAGTGGTTATCTGCACATTCAGAACGCAGAAATCAGCAGCATAAAGCTGGGCAAAGCTTCAATTTCTGCGGAAATCAACCTGCCGATCGATTCATCGGTTGCTTCCCTGACCGTTAATCCGACCGCCACACTTTCGCATCTGCGTTTGCGCCTCGATAATCAGGGCCTGTTAGAAAGTGTCGCTTTGCCGACACTCGTCAATTTCGCTGCACTGCCATCTGAGACCGGCGAAAGCGACCCGGAAGTCGACATTGCGCGTCTACGCGATATTGCAAGCAAAGTCATTGAAGCTATGCCCGACAGCGAGATCGATGCGGCTTCCAGAAAAGCGCTGGCTCGTTTTGTTCAGGACATGCCAAATCCGACGGGCTTTTTCACAATGGATGTGCATTTCGACAAGCCGTTGCCAATCGGTCTCAAGGATCTGGAGCCGGGCAAACTTGCACAACACGCTCTGACAGGCGCAAAGATCAGCGTAACCTATAAAGCTCGCTAATCAGATAAAACCTGAAGCCAGAGCTTTTCCAATTTCGATTTATAGCATTTCCAGCAAAAGTGCGAAGCGGTTTTGCGTCGGATAATGCGTAAAAACAAACAGTTACAGCGGTTCCAACGATTCATTCTTAACTGGAACCGCTGTAACTGTTGGAAATGCTCTGTCTATCTGTTTTAGAGCATAAGTCCTATCGTAGTGAAACGAGGATCGATAAGATTATGCTTCAAATAAAAAGGCTTAGGGTGCCGATCTGATACAATCAGATCGAAACGTGCTCTAAGCGCATCTTGCGAAACAAAGCAGTATCAACCGCCATGTCCACATCTCTATCATCACTTGAAACCGCCGCTAAATATCTGTCGCAATCCGACAAAGATCAGTTTTTCAAAATCAAGCGTGAAATGGAAGCATCAGGTGCATTCAGAGCAAGCATTGAAGAACGTCTTCATGCGTTTATTTGGCAAATCATTGAAGCCGATGATGATGACGAAGACGAAAGCGGGAATGAAGAGTGAACTCTGACTCAGAAATGAGCGCGTCGATCTGAATATTTGCTTTTGCGCATCATCCGACGCAGAGCCATTTAACACTTCTCGAGACGCGCTCTAAAATCAGCTTGCTTCGCGCAGCTGCTCTGCGGTTTGAAGATCAACCGAGACAAGCTGGCTCACGCCTTGCTCGCCCATGGTTACACCGAACAGGCGGTTCATGCGCGCCATGGTGATCGGATTATGCGTGATGACCACGAAACGCGTTTCGGTTGAAGCCGCCATTTCGTCCATCAGATTGCAATAGCGCTCGACATTATGGTCGTCGAGCGGCGCGTCCACTTCGTCCAGTACGCAGATCGGTGCCGGGTTCGTCAAGAACACGGCAAAGATAAGCGCCATTGCAGTCAGTGCCTGTTCGCCACCTGAAAGCAGCGTCATGGTCTGCGGCTTCTTGCCGGGTGGGCGTGCCAGAATTTCCAGCCCTGCATCCAGTGGATCATCGCTCTCAATGAGCTGCAATTCCGCAGTACCACCACCAAAAAGATGCGTGAACAGACGCTGGAATTGCGCATTCACAACATCAAATGCGGCCAGCAAGCGTTCACGGCCCTCGCGGTTGAGGCTCTGAATCGCCTGGCGCAGTTTCTTGATCGCTTCAATGACGTCTTCGCGCTCGGAGATAATCGCCTCAAGACGCGCAGAAAGCTCCTGACTTTCCTCTTCCGCACGTAAGTTGACTGCACCAAGACGCTCGCGTTCGATCCGCAAACGTTCAAGCTGGCGCTCGAGCTGATCAGGATCAGGCATACGGTCTTCAGGCTTCAAACCTGTGTGGCGGATCGCTTCGTGCGGCGCACAATTAAGTGCATCGACAATACGCGCTTCCGTATCCTTGCGACGTTCCTCGGCAGCTGTCAGGCGCTCTTCCGCACGCGCACGCTGTTCGCGGCTGGTCGCAAGCTGCTGAATGGCAAGCGTTGCGGCCTTGTCGAGCTCTGCCTGTGCAGCCTCTGCTTCAGCAAGAATGTCGGCAGCCTGCTTGCGACGCTCGTCAGCTCCCGAAAGCTCATTAAGCAGAGCGCGGCGGCGGCTTTCGATCTCTTCAGGTGCCTCTGCCAGTGCTTCAGCTTCATCGGCAGTCTCAGAACGACGATCATTTAGCGCAGCAATCTGCTGCGCGGCGTTTTCTGCACGAGACGCCCAGTTGCGGCGTTCAAGCCCAATCATCGCCAGACGGCGCGAACGGTTGTCGGCTTCGCGACGCTGACCTTCATAGGCAGCGCGAGCTTCCGCAAGCTGAACGCGGTCCGCTTGCACTTCCGTAGTCATGGCCGAATGACGTTCGCCGATGGCATCCATATCGGGCATTTCGTTGAGACGGTCTTCGGCCTCAACAACGCGGATCTGTGCTTCCTCAAGGTTTTCCTCAAGGCGCGATTTGGCTTCTTCGAGACCAGCACGTTTGGTCGCCAGCTGACCCGCAGCACGTTCAACAGCAGCCAGAGCCTCACGCGCATCATCTAGCTTGCGCTGATTGGCACGCCAGGCATCGCGGGCAACGCGTTCCTGTTCAACCGCTTCGCGAACAGCCATTTCAAAACGTTGCACTGCCTGTTCGGCACTCTTTACGCGGGCGTCAGCACTGATTGCTTCCTGCTCAAGCTCCGCCAGACGGTTCTTTTGCGCAAGCCGCTGAGCAGCTGGTGTCGGCGCATCGGCGCTTGCAGTATAGCCATCCCAGCGCCACAGAGCACCAGCCTTGCTGACCAGTCGCTGGCCAGGACGCAGAGAAGCCTGCAAACGCGGACCATCATTGTCAGAAACCACGCCGACCTGCGCCAGTCTGCGGCGCAATTGCTGTGGGCCTTGCACCAGGCGATCAAGCGACACACTGCCTTCAGGCAGAGCCGGATCGGTTTCAGCTGCCGGATTATAGGCCCAGAAGACCGGCGCATCGGTGTCGCTTGCTGCATCAAGGTCTTCACCCAGAGCAGCACCCAAGGCAATTTCATAGCCCTTTTCGACCTGTAACTCTTCGACAACCGGCGGAAACTGTCCTGTCTCGTCGGCATTGAGAATGCGCGCCAATGTCTGCGCTTCGGTCTCGATCCGATTAAGCTCAGTGCGCGCTTCGCTGAGCGGCTGGCGGCCTGCCGCCTCCTGCTCACGCGCAGCACCCACGAGTTCTTCAGCGGCAGTCACCGCGTCTTCGGATGCTGCCAGTGCGTCAGTTGCAGCTTCAACTGCAATGCGCTTCTCAGCCGGATCAAACAGTCCACCGATCTGCTCAGTGACCGCCGCAATATCGCGCTCGATTGTTTCCATCTGGTTCGCCAGACGGTCACGACGGCTTTGCGTTTCCTGCAAGGCCCGCTCGATCTGCGTTCGTTCGGCAGCGGCCTCTGCGCGTTCCGCGGTCACGCGAGCAAGCGCGTTTTCGCTATCCTGCAGCCGGATTTCCGATTCCTCGAAAATCGCACGCAACTCTTCATCACGTTCGTCCGATGCTTCATTGGATGCGAGCAGCTCCTGCTCTTCCTGGTCAAGCCGTGCCAGAATGTCGGCATTCTCGCGCACCATTTGCTCTTCGCGTGCAATGTCGGCAGTCAACTGTTCGAGCCGCTTCATAAGCTCGGCACGGCGGGCACGAATACGACCGTCTTCTTCGTCGAGCTGTGTGCGAGCGATTGAAAGACGCTGCAAAGCGGCAGCGGCTTTGGCTTCTGCCTCACGCATTTCAGGCAATTTATGCGCGCCAACGCCCTGTTCGCGCGCGGCATTCATCTGTGCCTGCGCCATATCGCCGACAACAGAGGTTGCCTGTGCCAGTGCGCTTTGTGCCTCGCCTTCCTGCGTTTTGGCTTGCGACCAGCGCAAATGAAGCAGGGCCGCTTCGGCGCGACGAATATCAGCCGAAAGCGCTTTAAAGCGATTGGCCTGACGCGCCTGACGTTTCAGACTTTCAATCTGGCTGCCAAGCTCGCCAACGACATCTTCGAGGCGTTCAAGATTGCCTTCAGCTGCACGAAGGCGCAATTCCGCCTCGTGGCGACGGGTATGCAATCCGGAAATGCCTGCGGCTTCTTCCAGAAGCGCGCGACGCGCCTGTGGCTTGGCCTGAATAAGTTCACCAATCCGGCCCTGCCCCACCATGGACGGTGAGCGGGCGCCGGTTGATTGATCAGCAAAGAGCAGCTGCACATCCTTGGCGCGCGCTTCCTTGCCATTGATGCGATAAACCGAACCCGCTTCGCGCTCGATACGGCGCGAAACCTGCAACTCGTCCTGATCATTATAGGCAGCAGGTGCTGTGCGGTCAGAATTATCGAGGAAAAGCGTCACTTCCGCCGTATTACGCGCGGGTCGCGTAGCGGAGCCGGAAAAGATTACATCGTCCATGCCGGAAGCGCGCATGTTTTTGTATGAGTTTTCACCCATCACCCAGCGCAGAGCTTCAACGAGATTGGACTTACCGCAACCATTTGGCCCGACAACACCGGTCAGCCCACCTTCAATGACGAACTCCATCGGTTCGACAAAGGACTTAAAACCAACAAGACGCAGCTTGGAGAAGCGCATCAGTGAGCCCTCCCCGAAACTGTTTCAACGCGCCGGTTATGCGAAAAACCGGCTTCCACTTTGTCGCTCGGCGCTTGCGTATAAACACAAAAAGCGGACGCAATGAAGCGTCCGCTTTTCTTGCCGAAAGGCGGCTTAGAGCAGCTTGTCAATGATTGCCGACATCTCGTCAACCGAAAGGGCTCCAGCGTATTTCTGTCCATTAATGAAGAAAGTTGGCGTGGCGTTCACACCAAATTCCGTCGAACCGCGTTCCATCGTTGCTCTCACATCATCGAGAACTTGCTGGTTCGTCAAGCAAGCCTTGAATGACTCCTGTGTAAAACCTGCAAGTTTTGCGATCTGGAGCAGTGCAGCTTCGCCATCAGCGGCGCCAGCCCATTGCTGCTGCTGCTTGAAGAACACTTCAACCATCGGGAAATAACGATCTTCCGGTGCGCAGCGAGCGAGCATGAAAGCAGCGGTTGCGCGTGGATCGAACGGGAACTCGCGGAAAATCAGCTTCGCCTTGCCGGTATCGATGTATTTTTCCTTGATGGTCGGGAAAGTGTTGATTGCAAAATCGGCGCAATGCGAACAGGTCAGCGATGCATATTCGACGATCGTGACTGGAGCATCGGCCTTACCATAGACCATGTCCTTGAGCTTGCCAGGTTCTGCGACTTTGGCGGCATCGATGGTGGCTTCGGCGCTGCGGGACTGAGCGCTTGCATTGCCAGCAAGAGCCAACCCTGCGGCAGCTGCGCCTGCAAGAGAAATAACATGTCTGCGGTTAAGCGTTGCAGGCATACGAATCATCCAGTCCTGTTTAAATGTTGACGTTTAGAAGCAATTTAGGGTGGCGGATGACTAATCACCAGCCCTCACTTGATCAAATGAAGTTCAGCACGATTGTTGGATCAAATTTAAGGCAAGCGGCTCACTTCTTCGTGGCGCGTTTCTCAGCGAGTATATTTTTGCCAAGGCGGGCAAGCGCGGCGCGCAGAGCATCGTCCTCAATACCGTCCGTTGCCTTATCGATACGCCGTTCTTCTGAAGGCGCCAGAGGAGCCACTCGCTTTGGCTTACGCCTGAAATCCAGCGCAGGCGGCTTCTGCTCAATCTTTATGCGACCTATAGCCGAGAAGCCAAGGAAGCCATTCACACGACTGATAATTTCACCCGTTTCGTGCTGGATCTGCAAAGCAGAAAAACCCTCACAGGCAATAATCAGCGTAGCGGGACTGAAAGGATCGTCTTCATGCAGGCGCCGAGGCCAGATAATGCGCAGCGGGCGTGACGAAGCACCTATTGCCGGGCCGACAATATCTTCCCAGGATTGCAGCAATGAGAGATTGATACCCGCACGCTTTTGCAACATCGGGTCCATCAAACCAGATGCCATATCTGCCAGAGGGCGGAAGCCTCTTTTGGGTTTACGTTCGCTCATCGCGTTCCATTATAGCCGCGAAACCACTCAACAAACAAAGGAATACCTTCATCGAGTGTGGTTTTAGGGCTGAAACCAAGATCGCGCGCAGCAAGTGTAATATCAGCATAGGTGCGCGGAACGTCGGCAGCTGGCATCGGTTCAAGTTTGCGGATCGCTTGCTTTCCACATGCTTTTTCAATTTCCGAGATGAAATCGCTGAGCATGACCGGGCGGTTATTGCCGAGGTTATAGACAGGCGCAGTTTGTTCAGGCTGTTCCATGATGCGTTTTACGGCGCCTAAAACGCCACTTACGATGTCATCAACAAATGTGAAATCTCGTTGCATCTCGCCGTTGTTGAAAACACGGATCGGCTCGCCCTTGAGGATTGCCGAGGTAAACAGCCATGGCGCCATGTCCGGGCGTCCGAACGGGCCATAGACCGTAAAGAAGCGTAAACCCGTCGAATGCTGGCCGTGAACATGCTTGTAAGACACGGCCAAAAGTTCGCCTGAGCGCTTTGTAGCGGCATAAACCGAGACCGGATGGTCGACGGCATCGCTTTCAGAAAACGGAATTTTTTCGTTAGCGCCATAGACTGACGACGAGCTCGCATAAACGACTGGCGGACGCTTTTCGAGCTTGAGAGCCGTTTCAAAAACTGTAACCTGCCCCATGACATTGGCCGACACATAGGCTGCCGGGTTTTCTATGGAATAACGAACGCCAGCCTGGGCTGCGAGATGCACGATGACATCGACATCACGATCAACACCAATTGCCGCATTGAAAGCTTCCGCATCGGAAACATCCGCTTGCGCAAAGCGAAAGCCGTCGCGCGCATTCAGCTTGGCAAGACGCGTTTCCTTGAGGTCAACCTGATAATAATCATTAAGATTATCGATACCTATGACCTGCCATCCCTCATCCAGAAGGCGCGCTGCGGTGTGAAAGCCGATGAAGCCAGCGGCGCCCGTCACGATTGCTTTCATGGATGTCATTTCCTGCAAATGTAGTTTGTAAGGTCGGCACGACGCAAAGCCATAATGCGGCGTGATGCTGCTGCATTCAGCGCTGCGAGGAAGAACATCACCGACGAGATCGTAACCTCATGCAGCAATGGATTATGCAACATGCCATAGCTGCCACAAACCACCGCAAAGTAAATCAAGGCTCGGCGCATAGCCCAACTATCGGAGTTGCGCCAAAGATGCACAAAAATCGCCAGGAACGCCGCAAACATGAAGAACAGTCCAATGATGCCATCGTTCAGCAATTCATCGAGCACAGTGTTATGGACGTGGCGAAATCCCTCCAACAGAGCAGCCTGCTCTCCAGCTTGCGCCCGGACTACGTCCATTTTCGTATAAGCACCAACCCCCGCTATCGGATTCTGCTCGATAACCTTTGCAGCACTCGTCCACATGACTTCGCGGATATCTGCCGAAATTTTATCTTCCCATTGTGAGCTGTCACCACTGTCGTAGTATTCAACCATTCCCGCAAAACGTTTGGAGATGATATCTCCAACAGGTCCTACAACGACAAGAGCCGCGAGAGCGGCCACCATGGCTGCATAAGCAGCTCCCTGTTGTCGAATACTAAAGCGTTTGAGGAATAATATGACTTCGATCGCTGCAAAAACCGGCAGCACAACAATAACTGCCCGCGTTTCCGACGCCAGAACAGAAACCAAACCCAAAATCAGCCAATGAGGGCCGTTTGGAAGATAGCGATGAGTTTTGCCAATTGGAATAGCGGCTGAAATAGCTGCCACACCTGCGACAAAGGCAAAGACTGCCTCGTTGCCACCAACACCAATCCGCCCACCCTCAGCGAATACAAGGTATATAATCGCAAGGACGGCCATAATGACACCGACACGCGATCCTAGCACATAGGCCCGAAGGGGGTTCCGAACCAGCAGCATTCCGGGACCTGCAAAGGCGAATACCGTGATCAGAAGCGTGTAGCCAATTTGTCGGTTGTTAGCGAACGGCTCTTCACGGAACAGAATGAGGCCTAAAGACCAACCAGCATAAAGTAGAATGAATATGTAGAACTTCTTAGCAAATAGACGGGTCGCTGCGTGACGAGCAAAACTGAGATAGATACCAATGCATGAAAATACAAAAAGAATGATTGGGCCCAATCCTAATCGGATGGGCATCGCTGCAGATGCAACGCCTAGAACCCAATGGTCCACCCGCCGGCGGAGAAGAAAAGATTTTTTTAGAAATGCCACTCAGCTGTCTTTCATTGTTTCAGGATTCTTAACCGGGGTTTGAACAGTGAAACGCAACTTAGAATGAATTCAATTTAGTCATAATTGCGTTAATACATTTCCATCAAGACGCTAACCGTTCTATCGCTTTGCGGGCAAGGAGCTTATCCTGCAAAAGGCTTGTATTTACTGTTTATGGGTGCTGCAGAAAATCCTTGCTATCAAATGTGGCAGCCCCGCCAGCGTCACTCGCTTGTCCTGCACGCCTAGTTTGGTATTGCTTCAACTAGATGAAACCATTGCAAAGCTGAGACGTAAATTGGGATGGCGTGATACCTACTGCAATACGATGTCCCAAATCTGTCCAACTTTTAAACGCAACTAGTAAGGGCAGCTTACGCAACCAGTGATCTGGCGCAAACCAATAACACGAAGCGTCGATGATAGCTTACCCACGCTATAACCGGATAGACGATTGCGTTTGTTCACGTGGGTTCTGATAGTCCCAAGGAGCAACGAAGAACATTCGATGGTTTAATTTGCAAGCAGCGCCAACCTCTGCCCATAGCCCACCAACGCGAAATCGGCAGCCTCTCGGTGCCATGCATCAGCCGAGCGGGTGGTAGAAGAAGACCACGAAGATCAATAGAAAAGGGTCGTCGACATATCCGCAACCTACCTCGCAGATGTGAATCAAAAAGAGATAAAATCCCGCTGAGGCACTCAAATAGAGCAACGATATAGTGCCAGCAATTTTACAAATAAAGTGATAAAAATATATTCGGTTAAACCACTAGTCTCACATTCGAATTTGTTCGAATACATTTCGAGCGAACTCAAACTGTCTGGCTGTCCCACGCCCCATTGAGTTTTTTCCCAAAATCTCTGTCAGAATGCCGCGTTGAACGATATGGTCCAATGCTTCAAGAACTCCACCGCGCATCATCCCGGTAATTTTTACGACAGATGCGAGTGTCAAGCGCTCACGTGACTGATGCCTTGCGGGCATCGTATTCTGAAGCTGCAATTAAACAGACTAGAAAAAGACAGTATAATAATCTATATTTGGCAGACGTTGAGGACTGTTCCCGAGTTAGTCCGTCTTCCGAGAACGGTGCAGGGCGGGAAGCCGCGATCGGTGTGCGAAGTGATATCCGGCGCTCGCGCGACATGTGAGGGCAGATTGGAGACAAACGTGACGATGATGTTCATAAGAGCGCAAGTAATCAGCAGAGGCGCAGGGCGCAGCGTTGTTTCAGCTGCAGCTTATCGTCATCGCACCCGAATGTTTGACGAACGGTCTGGAACCTCATTCAGCTTCCGTGATGGCACCAACGAACTTAAGCATGAAGAGATAGCGCTGCCGGAGGAGATCCCCGCATGGTTAAGATCAGCAGTCATTGGCAAAAGTGTTGCTGAAGCAAGCGAGGCGTTATGGAATGCTGTCGATGCATATGAGACGCGTGTGGATGCACAACTCGCACGTGAGCTGATCATTGCGCTCCCGGAGGAATTGACGCGGTCGGAGAACATAGCTCTGGTCCAGGAATTTGTCAGGGATAATCTGACTTCAAGAGGCATGATTGCTGACTGGGTTTATCACGATAAGGACGGCAATCCTCACATCCACCTAATGACCGCATTGCGACCGCTGACTGAGGATGGATTTGGGCGAAAGAACGTTCCGGTACTGGGGGCGGATGGCAAACCGCTACGTGTCATAAAGCCGGATCGACCGGATGGGAAGATAGTTTACAAGCTTTGGGCTGGCGACAAGGCGACAATGAAGTCATGGAAGATCGCATGGGCGGAAACAGCTAACCGGTATCTCTCGCTTGGTGGCCATGACATTCGTCTTGATGGACGCTCCTATGCCGAACAGGGCCTGGAGGGAATTGCGCAGAAACATATTGGACCGCAGAAAGCGGCGCTCAAGCGTAAGGGTGTAGAATTGTATTCCAATCCAGCCGAACTTGCCCGTCGGCAAGATATAGTTGATCGGCTCATGGTCAATCCTGGCTTGTTGCTAAAACAACTCGCCAACGAGCGCTCGACCTTTCATGAAAAGGATATCGCCAGGGTGTTGCACCGTTATGTTGATGATCCATCCGATTATGCCAACATCCGTGCGCGGTTAATGGCGTCGGACAATCTCGTGTTATTGAAGTCGCAGCAAGTGGATTCACAGACCGGAAAGGTCACCGAGCCCGCAATATTCACTACGCGCGAAATCCTGCGCATAGAATATGACATGGCGCGCTCTGCGGAGGCCCTTTCAAAGCGCAAGGGGTTCGGGATTGCTGACGCGAGGATTGATAGGGCTGTTCGGAGCTTTGAAAAGGCTGATGCGAAAAAGCCTTTGGTGCTTTATCGTGAACAGATTGATGCCGTCCGCCATATTCTCGGGGAGAAGGGTATTGCAGCTGTTGTCGGACTTGCCGGTGCTGGCAAGACGAAATTGCTTTGCGTCGCACGCAGTGCCTGGGAAGGGGAGCATCGCCGTGTATTTGGCGCGGCACTTTCCGGCAAGGCTGCTGAGGGATTGGAGGATAGTTCCGGTATAAAATCACGAACCCTCGCCTCGTGGGAACTTGCCTGGGAGAATGGTCGCGACCTTCTTAAGCAAGGCGACGTAATGATCGTTGATGAAGCGGGTATGGTATCCTCGCAACAAATGTCGCGTGTGTTGAAGGCGGCTGAGAGTGCGGGGGCGAAGGTGGTTCTGGTCGGTGATGCGATGCAGCTTCAGCCTATACAGGCTGGAGCTGCTTTCCGGGCAATAACTGAACGAATTGGATTCGCTGAACTTTCGGATGTTCGCCGTCAGCGGCAAGTATGGGCACGCGACGCATCAAAACTGCTAGCCCAAGGTAAGATCAGGGAGGGGTTGGAAGCTTATGCAGAGAACGGCCATATATTCGAAGCCGAGAGACGTAGTGAAGCCATAGCGCGTATTGTGGCCGATTGGAGTGAGGCGCGACAACAGGCAATTACGAAGCATGGTGCTGAGCGAAATGGGGGATCACTCCACGGCCACGAAATGCTCGTACTTGCCCACACCAATGAAGATGTAAAGCGGCTTAATTCATCCCTACGCGATGTGGTGAATAGGGCAGGCGCGTTAAAGGATGTTCGAAAATTCCGCACCGAGCGGGGTATCCGAGAGTTTGGCTGTGGGGATCGGATCATTTTTCTTGAAAATTCCCGGTTTTTTGAAAAGCGTGCTCCACACTCTGATCCGCAATATGTCAAAAATGGCATGCTTGGAACAGTTGTTTCTACCGGCAACAAACAAGGTTCTCCGCTCCTTACGATCCGTCTAGACGATGGGAGATCGGTGGTGCTCAGTGAGAACAGTTATCGCAATATTGACCATGGTTATGCAGTGACTATCCATAAATCTCAAGGGTCGACAGTTGATCGTGCCTTTGTGCTCGCTACCGGCATGATGGATCAGCATCTGACCTATGTGTCGATGACCCGACATCGCAATCGTGCTGATATTTATGCGGCACGAGAAGACTTCGAAATGAATGCGGAATGGTGGAGGAAGTCCCGCGTGGACTATGGATTGGGGATAGCAGGAGAACTGGTCGAAACCGGCTTGGCAAAGTTTGCGCATCAAAATGAGCGAAGTGTGCAAAGCCCCTATGCCGATGTGAAGACGAATGACGGGACAGTACATCGGCTCTGGGGCGTCAGCCTGCCCCAAGCACTGTCCGCCGGAGGCGTATCGGAAGGCGATACGGTTCTTTTGAAGAAAGACGGCGTTGAAATCGTCAAGGTCAAAATCCCTGTCATAGATAAGGAAACCGGCCAAAAGAGTTTCGAGGAACGCGAGGTCGAGCGAAACGTTTGGACCGCAAAACAGCTAGAAACCGCAGCATTAAGATTGGTGCGGATCGAGCGCGAAAGCCACCGCCCGGAACTGTTTGGGCAGTTGGTTGAACGTCTGAGTCGCTCTGGTGCGAAAACCACAACGCTCGATTTTGAAAATGAAGCTGGTTATCGGGCGCATGCACATGATTTTGCCCGGCGGCGTGGTATCGACACGCTTGCCAGAGGTGTAGCTAGCATAGAAGAGCGTGTGGGACAAAAGCTGGCGTGGCTTGATGACAAGCGCGGACAAGTGACAAAGCTCTGGGACCGGGCAAATATTGCACTCGGTGTTACGTTAGAGGCCGCCAAGAGCATCTCCTATGATGAGAAGCGCTGGCAAACCGAAACTCGTGGTGAGCAATCGAATGTTGCTGCAAGGAAAGACTGCTTGGAGGTGGCTGCAGCCTCCGACAGACTTGAACCAAGGCATAAAAGATGCGCGATGCCGCCAATGCTTTCGGGAGTCCAACAGTTTAATATACCGCTTGAAGAAGAGGCACGAAGTAGGGCAGTCGCCATGGCCCAGTACATACAAGATCGGACAGCGTTGATTAGAACAGCAGCACAAATTTGGCGTGATCCAGCGGGTGCCGCAAGTCAGATCGAAGATTTAATCCTTAAGGGCATATCTGGCGAGCGGATCGCTGCGGCTGTCTCAAATGAACCAGAAGCTTACGGCGAACTGCGCGGGTCTGCTCGCATAATGCATAAATTGTTGGCTGGCGGACGAGAGCGAAAGAAAGCCATCAGGGCCGTTAACGAGGCGGAACGCCGCATTACATCGCTCGCAGCTTTCTACAAAACTGCTCTCGAAAGCAAGCTCGAGGTTATTTCCGAAGAGCGGCGACGAATGGGAATTGCCATTCCGGGAATATCGCTGGCGGCTGAAGACACATTGCGTCAACTTTCGGCTGAGATTGAAAATAAGAACACCAAGATCGATATTGTCCCAAGCTCATTCGATGCTGGAATCTGGCAGGAATTTATCAATGTCAGTCGTGCGCTCGATCTCAGGTTCGGGCGAGATGCAATTTTACGCGGTGAGAAGTCGATCGTCGACGCCATACCTAAACCGCAGCGCCCAGCATTTGTTGAGATGCAACAGCGCCTTAAAGTCTTGCAACAGATCGTTCGACTGGGAAACGTTGGGCAAATAGTTGCGGAGCGCCAGCGTCGGAGCTTGGAACGCGGGCAGAGCATTCAGCGCTAAAATATTATTAGGCATTACGAAAGCATTGTTCTCGCTGCAATTGGTCTATGAAGGCCATTACTCCGATGTTGAATGTGCTTGGGGTGTGTGATTAGGAGTCAACACGATCAATTAGTGAACCGGTTATCAAGAAAGTTCTGGTTTTGCTTCAGAATAGTTTGGAGGATTTATCGTTTTGGAGGGCGGTGTTCAAGTATTTCTTTGAAAATTAGAGTTCACGCTTATCTAGGGTGTTCAAATCAAGTCAACCCTTAGTTCCTGTTTTGCATAGATCGATTCCCGCTAGTAAGAGAAACCGAATGCCATGGCACGTTGCAAGATCAGTGGCTTCCACGCGCAGGCGAAGACCGTTTACGGTTGGACTGAGTATCGCGCGTCCGTCGTCAAATTTTATAATCGTATCGCGGTCTGCAAATTCGACTAATAGTATGTAAGCTTGGTATTTTTCGCAGAATATTCTGCTAAATTCCTCAGGTCTCGTGGCTGTAACGAACGCTTCGGTGTGGTGTCCAAATTTTGGATACTTCATAACAAATACTCCAAAGCCCTTTTTCCAATGACCGAAGTTTTGACGGATTAGAACAGTCATCTGCATATCAAGGTAACAGTGAAACGCGAACGATCCTCCGATAATACGAAGGTCCATCCAACTTATTCATGTTCCAACTACCGATGTGCTTGCTAAGCTATCTCATGGGATAAGTAAGGTGGGATATCCCCCTAATTGTGGGTATAGTTTCTCGCACTTAAGTGAGCCATAGGACTACTGTTAAAATTCTTTCTGGTAATAGCATTGAGATGGGGGTTTTTCCGGCCCTGAGCGGCGTCGAAGCTGGAGGACATTCTCAACGCTTATATCGACAACCAAGTGGATGCCCATCAGGCGGACAATATCCGCAACATCGCAATCGATTAATGTATTGTTCCGGTCTTTAGCCGGAACCCTGGAATGACTTCCAGTTCTCCCTTGAACCTTCCGGCTTCCAGCCGGTAGTCATTCAGCATCCGCTCATCCTCGCCATCGTTGAACGAGAACGACGAAAAATATAAAGTGGTGCAGCGAGCGCCATGCGGTTCAACGATATTTCTTCAGACGAACTCCAACGCCCCCGCTATCGTTCTCCGGAACAAATTCCACCCCTGCTCCCTCCAATGACAGTTTTAATGCGTGCTCGATTGAGAGCGACCACGGTTTGTCTCCTCGTTCGAGTTGTACAATAGTTCGCAAACTCACCTTCGATATAACAGCAAGTTCCTGCTGGGTCAGATTAAGCAGGCCGCGAGCTGCCCTCACCTGAGCGGAAAACTTTTTCATCAAAATCCATCACAGACATTTGCACAAAATACGCAAATATGCTTATTATCGGAAATCGGCCGGGCTGGTGCTCGTAACACCAGCCCGACCTGACCACAATCCAGCTTGTAGGGAGCTCAGATCATGGCTGATTCTGACAATACCACGACTTTGCCTTTCGTCACCCGCAGGAAATTAATTTCGCGCGGAGCATTTGCTTCTGAGGCTTCAGCGAAACATACAATCGAACAGGAAATATTCCCTG